>Ga0070731_10000931_pt1 | contig 33383 bp, 38 predicted proteins | sample Coa_R1_2_FD_66448 | JGI IMG/M metagenome (GOLD analysis project Ga0070731, IMG submission 66448) | Surface soil microbial communities from Centralia Pennsylvania, which are recovering from an underground coalmine fire - Coalmine... | ecosystem: Environmental > Terrestrial > Soil > Unclassified ... | reverse complement strand
GACGACGCTCGTCTCCGACCTCGTCGAGCTGTCGAGGGGCGAGGAGCGCAAGCTGCGGTTCGAGCCGGTGCAGCTCGACGATCTCGTGGCCGGGGTCGTGGAACGCGCGAAGGCGCGCGCGCCGCACATGACGTTCGCGACCTCTCTGAGCCCGACGCAGGTAGAGGGCGACCCGCTGCTGCTCGAGCGTGCGGTCTCGAACCTGATCGACAACGCGGTGAAGTGGAGCCCGCCCGGCGGCCCGATCGAGGTGAGCGTTAGAGCCGGCGAGGTCGTCGTCGCCGACGGCGGGCCCGGAGTCGCCGAGCAAGACCTTCCACACGTCTTCGACCGTTTCTACCGCTCCGCGGCCGCGCGCGCGAAGCCGGGCGCCGGGCTCGGGCTCGCGATCGTGCGCGAGGCGGCGACGATCCACGGCGGCACCGCGACGGTCGAGAACGGCGGGCCCGGGGCCCGGTTCCGGCTCACGCTGCCTGCGACCTAGAGGGCCGCAGGCAGCTCGACCGAGAACGTCGAGCCGGCTCCGAGCGTGGAGGTGACCGAGATCCGTCCGCCCATCCGCTCCACGAGCTCGCGGCAGATGTAGAGGCCGAGCCCGGTGCCGCCGGCGGCGGGGCGGCGACCGGGATCGCCGCGGTCGAACTTCTCGAAGATGCGCTCCCGGTCGCCTGCGGGGATCCCGACGCCGTGGTCCTCGATCTCGAGGCGCACCGTGTCGCCGTCGCGCGCCGTCCTGATCACGATCGCGCCGCCGTCGGGCGAGTACTTGACCGCGTTGTCGAGCAGGTTCATCAGCACCTGCTGAAGCCGGTTGCGATCGCCCAGCGCGGCGCCTCGTGCGCCCGGGTGCTCGCTGACGGCGACCGACGCCGGCATCGTCCCGGTCAACGCCCCGATCGTCTCGTGAACCAGCTCGTCGACGTCGATCTGGGCCGTGTCCAGCGAGACCTCGTCGCGGTCGAGGCTGCCGGCGAGCAGCACGCTCTCCGTGACCTGCGCGAGCCGCGTCGACTGGGCGACGATCATCTCGAGCAGCTGATGCGTCGTCTCCTCCGACAACTCGACGTCGCTGCGGAGGAGCGTCCTCGCTGCACCGAGGACGGCGGTCATCGGTGTGCGCAGCTCGTGCGACACGGTTGCGACGAAGTCGTCCTTGCTCTCCTCGAGCTGCCGCTCGGTCGTCATGTCCCGGAACGCGTAGACGACACCTTCCGGGGCGCGCACGGCCACGAACGAGAGCCACAGCTCCTGCCCGTCGCCCTCGACCGGGAGCGTCACGGGGCGGGGTCGTTCCTCGTGGCCCGCGACGGGCACCGACTCGGCGACGGTCGACCAGCCGCTACCGAGCCGGGCCAGCTCGCCGCCGCGCACGGAGCCAGCGGTGCGACCGGTGATGCTCTCCGCCGCGCGGTTCCAGAACGTGACCACGCCCTCGCGGTCGAGCGAGAAGATCCCGTCGCCCACCGCGTCGAGCAGCTGCGCGGCCCGCTCGCGCTCTGCTGAGGCAGCGCGCGCCGCCGCCGCGGCCGCCTCGAGACTCAACCGCTCCTTGTGCAGACGCGCGTTCCTGACGGCCGCGCCGAGCTGCGCGACGATGCCCTCGGCCAGCTCGAGCTGGGTCTCGTCGTACGTCGTCTGGTCGCTCATCAGCTGGACGACGCCGACCACGCGACCGTCGTGCCTGACCGGAAGCATCATCGCCGCCTGCGCCTTGGGCGGCCCCTCGTCGGGCACCTTCCGCATCGTGCCCTCGCTGTCGACGTCGTAATAGGTGCCCGAGTCTTGAACGCGCCCGGCGACGTCGTTCGTGAGCAACGGGCGGCCGGTCCGGATCACCTCGCTCTGCATCCCGCCCTGCTCCTGCAGCTCGAGCGGCGGGAAGATGGTCACGTCGAGCAGCTCGCCGTCGACCCAGGCGAAGTCGCAGCGGATCACGCGGGTGTCCGCGTCGAACGACGACACGACGACGCCGTCGTGCGGAATCGCCTCCGCCATGATCTCCCGGAAACGCTCGTAGACGCGCTGCGGGTCGAGGGTCTCCCCCAGGTACCGCGCCGCCTCGAGCAGCAGGCGCGCGGTCTCGACCTCCCCCCTTGCCACGGGGGGATCTTCTCACCACCCCGCCGCTAGGAGGCGGCCGCTACGAGCTCGGCGACCTCGGTCGGCGTCGTGCCGACCGCGATCCCGACGGCCTCGAGCGCATCCTTCTTCGCCTGCGCGGTCCCGGACGAGCCGGAGATGATCGCGCCCGCGTGTCCCATCGTCTTGCCCGGCGGCGCCGAGAAGCCGGCGATGTAGGAGAACACGGGCTTCGACATTTCCTCGGCGACGAACCGGGCAGCCTTCTCCTCCTCGTCGCCGCCGATCTCCCCGACGAGCACGACCGTCTCCGTCTCCGGATCCGCCTCGAACCTCCTGAGAATGTCGATGAAGCCCGCGCCGACGATCGGATCACCGCCGATGCCGACGATCGTCGAGTTGCCGAGGCCGCGCTGCGCGAGCTCGTGACCGATCTGGTAGGTCAGCGTGCCCGAGCGCGAAACCAGGCCGATCGAGCCGGGCCGGAACACCTCCGCCGGGATGATCCCGACGTTCGCCTTGCCGGGCGAGAGGACGCCCGGACAGTTGGGGCCGATCATCGTCACGCCCTTGGGGCGGATGTAGGTGTAGATGCGCAGCATCTCGTGCGCCGGGACGTGCTCGGTGATGCAGATCACCGTCTCGATCCCCGCGTCGACGGCCTCGTAGACGGCGTCCGGTGCGAAGCGTGCCGGGACGAAGACGAGCGAGGTGTTCGCGCTCGTGGCCGCGACCGCATCGGCCACCGTGTCGAACACCGGGATCCCCTCGACGTCCTGGCCGCCCTTGCCGGGCGTGACGCCGGCGACGACGTTCGTGCCGTACGAGCGGTTGCGGAGGCCGTGGAAGCGACCCTCCGAGCCGGTGAGCCCGGCGACGACCAGGCGCGTGTCGTTGTCGACGACGATCGCCACTACTTCGCGGCCTTCAGCACGAGCGTCGGCAGGCTCATCCAGCCGTCGCGGATCCGGTCCCCGAGCAGCTCGCGGACGCGCCCCCGGTCCTGCTCGGGCGTGCCGGCACGCTCGAGCCACGGCTCGATCTCGAGCGGCCGCTCCATCGTCTGCTCGTCGGCGACGTCGAGCCCGGCGAGATCGAAGAAGCTATGCCATTCGGCGACGCTGTAGTTGCGCACATGACTCGGGTCGCGCAGCCGGTCTGCCTCTTCGGAGGCCATGCTGACGAAGGTGTTGTCGCAGATCACAACACGACGCCTCGCGACGCGCGCCATCTCCTGGACCGCCAGGCGGACGTCCGCGAAGTGATGAGCTGCAAGCCGGCACGCAACCGCGTCGAAGCTCGCGTCGGCGAACGGCAGCTCCTCGGCGGGCGCGGTCGTGTCGGCCTGCATACCCGGAGCCGGGTCGACCGTGACCACCGTCGCGCCGCGCTCTCGCAGCCGCCGCGCGACGTGCCCGCCGCCGGTCGCCACGTCGAGCGCCGTCACACCGGGAGCGGGCTCGCACCACTCGACGACGAGATCCAGGTCGTCACCCGACGCGTGAATCGCGCTCGTGCGGTACGCCTCGGCCCGGTCGTCCCAGACACTCATGCCGCGAGGTCCACTGCCTTGCGCGCGGCGTCGAGCATCGTCGGCTCGACGTAGAGGTTCTGCGACGCCGCTTCGGTCAGCAGCCGCCGTCCTTCCTCGGCGTTCGTGCCGTCGAGCCGGACGACGATCGGCACGGAGATCTCGATGCGCTGCAGCGCCTCGAGGATCCCTCTCGCCACCTCGTCGGTGCGCGTGATGCCGCCGAAGATGTTGAAGAAGATCGAGCGAACCTGCCGGTCGCGGGTGATCACCTCGAGGGCGTCGACGACACCCTCCGCGTTGCCGCCGCCACCGAGGTCGCAGAAGTTCGCCGGCCTGCCGCCGGCGACCACGACGACGTCCACGGTCGACATCGCGAGGCCCGCGCCGTTGCCGAGGATGCCGACCGAGCCGTCGAGCTTCACGTAGGTCACGCCCCTCTCGCGCGCGAACGCCTCGAGCGGGTCGGCGGCCTTCGTGTCGCGGTAAGCCGCGATGTCGGGATGCCGGAAGAGCGCGCTGTCGTCGACGGTGAACTTCGAGTCGAGGGCCTTCACCTCGCCCTCGGGTGTGACGATCAGCGGATTGATCTCGCAGAGCATCGCGTCGCACTCGGTGAAACAGCGGTAGAGCTGCCCGACGATCGCCGCGATCTGCTTCTGCTCGCCCGGGTCCTCGACGCCGGCGCCGTAGACCAGCCGCCGCGCGATCCACGGCTGGAAGCCTTCGAGCGGATCGATGTGCAGGCGGACGAGCGCGTCGGGATTGGTCGCTGCGACCTCTTCGATCTCCACCCCGCCTTGCGTTGTGAACATGAAGAGCGGCTGCTTCGCGCCGCGGTCGAACGTGACCGAGAGGTAGTACTCCTTCGCGATCTCCGACGCGCGCTCGATCCAGAGCGTCTCGACGACGTGGCCGCGGATGTCGAGCCCGAGGATGTCGCGCGCCTTCGCCTCGGCGTCGGCCGGGTCGTCCGCGAGCTTCACCCCGCCGGCCTTGCCGCGACCGCCCGTCAGCACTTGCGCCTTGACGACGACGGGGCCGCCGAGCTCCTCCGCCGCGGCGCGCGCTTCCTCGGGGGAGACCGCCACTCGACCGTCGGAGACGGGGATCCCGAAACGCCGGAACACTTCCTTCCCCTGGTACTCGTACAGGTCCACGGCGGCGGACAATAGCGACGGACCTCGTCGCAACCGCCAGGTAGCCTCGGGCCGTGGACGCGATCGCGGTCGACGAGCTTCGGAAACGGTACGGCGATGTGCAGGCGCTCGACGGCGTCTCGTTCAGCGTGCGTGAGGGCGAGGTCTTCGGCCTGCTCGGGCCGAACGGGGCCGGCAAGTCGACGACCGTCCGCGTGCTCGTCACGCTCACCCAGCCCGACTCGGGAACGGCATCTGTGGCCGGGCACGACGTCTTGAGCGAGCCTGCCGCCGTGCGACGCGCGATCGGTTACGTCCCGCAGGATTCGGGCGTCGACCGCTTCGGCACCGGACGCGAGAACCTGATGCTGCAGGGTCGCGTGCAGGGAATGGGCGGCGACGAGCTGCGGCGCCGCGCGGACGAGCTTCTCGAGCTTGTCGGCATCGCCGACGCCGCCGACCGCGTCGTGCGCACATACTCGGGCGGCATGCGGCGGCGCCTCGACATCGCGCTCGGCCTCGTGCACCGGCCGCGTGTCCTCTTCCTGGACGAGCCGACGACCGGGCTCGATCCCGAGGCGCGCGTCGCCATGTGGGAGGAGGTCTCGCGCCTCGCGAAGGCGGAGTCGCTGACGATCCTGCTCACGACGCACTACCTCGAGGAGGCCGACCAGCTCGCCGACAGGCTCGCGATCGTCTCTCAGGGGAAGATCGTGATCGACGGGACGCCGACCGAGTTGAAGGCACGGCTGCAGGGCGACGCGGTCCACGTCGAGCTCGAGGACGGAGCCGTCGACGAGGCGCAGCGGGTGCTGACCTCGGTCGGCGCGCGACCCGAGCAGGTCCTCGGCGGTCGCACGATCGTCTCGCGGGTCGATCACGGCGGGCGCGCCGTGCCGGGGATCCTCTCCGCGCTCGAGCACGCGGGGATCGGCGTCGCGTCGGTGTCGGTGTCGCGGCCGTCGCTCGACGACGTCTACCTGCACTTCACCGGCCGCGACTTCACGTCGGAGGACCGCGGCGAATGAGCGTCCTCAGCCACACCTGGTACATGACGGTGCGACAGGCGCGCAACCTGATGCGCGAGCCGATCTGGATCGTGCTGCTGCTCGTGCAGCCGATGGTCTGGCTGATCCTCTACGGGCAGCTGTTCAAGAACGTCACGCGGCTCGGCGGGTTCGGCACGGGGTCGTACGTCACGTTCCTCGCGCCCGCGATCGTCGTCATGAACGCGTTCTTCGGCGCCACGTGGAGCGGGATGGGGATGATCACCGACCTCGACCGGAAGGTCGTCGAACGGTTTCTCGCGACGCCCGCGTCGCGCTTCTCGATCGTCCTGTCGCAGATCGTGCGTTCCGCGATCACCGCGGCGATCCAGGCGGTGATCATCCTGCTCGTCGCGCTCGCGCTCGGTGTGCGCATCCACACCGGTCTCCCGGGCTGGGTGGTGATCATCGTCGCCGGGATCCTCGTGAACAGCGCCTTCGCCGGGATCTCGCAGGCGATCGCGCTGCTCACCCGCCGGGAGGCGACGATGATCGCCGTCGCGAACTTCATCGGCCTGCCGTTGCTGTTCCTCTCGTCGACGATGATCGCGCGCACGCAGATGCCCGGCTGGATGCAGACCGCGGCGAAGTTCAACCCGGTGGATTGGGGCGTGCGGGCGGCGCGCGAGGTCGTCCTGCCGGGGACGTCGTGGAGCAGCGTCGGCTGGCACCTGCTCCTGCTGCTCGCGCTGTCGGCGGCGACGGCCGCGTGGGCGACGTGGACGTTCCGCGCGTACCAGCGCAGCCTCTAGCCGCCCGTCACGATCACGTACCACAGCCACGTCCCGGACAGGTGTGGCTCGGGGCGACATGTCGGGCGGCAGCCATCCCTACGAGACCGTCACGCGAGCGCGACAAGTTCGTGAAATGCGACGGGGTGTGCGCGGCGGCGGCGTACGATCCGGACGCCCCACGCAGCCGGCCGCGGCGGTGACGTGGAAGGGGACAGGTCGCCAACCGCGGGGGCGCGACAGGAATCGCTGCGGCCGGAGACGAGCCGCAACGATGTCCGGCCGTCACGAAATAACGCAGATCGGCTGCCCGATCGACACGGGCTGACCCGGGGCCACGGCCAGTTCGGAAACGGCGCCCGCGCGGTGCGCGGTGACCTCGTTCTCCATCTTCATCGCCTCGACGATGCAGATCACGGCGCCTGCCTCGACCACGTCGCCGTTCGCGACCTTCACATCGAGGACGGTGCCCTGCATCGGGCTGACGACCGCATCCGACCCGCTCCCATCGCGCCCGGCGGCGGCCCGGTCGCGGCGGCGTCGAGCCAGCTCCCGGTAGCCCGGCTCCGGTACGAGCACCTTCACCGTCACCCGCCGGCCGTCGATCTCGGCAGTCGTCTGCCGTTCGACGACCCCCGCCGGCGGCTGACCGGCCGCCGTCGGCTCGTCGGAGAGCTCCTCGGCAAGCGCGGCGAGCTCCGGCGACTCGACGATGCCCTCACACGTCGTGCCGGCACGGAAGCACGGGTGGTCGACGAGCGCGCGGTGGAAGCCGACAAGCGTCTTCACGCCGTCGATCCGAAACTCGGAGAGCGCGCGCAGCATGCGACCGATCGCATGCTCGCGGTCGGCGCCGCGAACGATCAGCTTCGCGATCATCGGGTCGTACAGGGGCGAGATCTCCGAGCCGCCCGTCACACCCGAATCGACGCGCACGCCGGGGCCGGACGGCTCGCGGTACACCGTGATCCTCCCCGGCGAGGGCAGGAACCCGTTCGACGGATCCTCGGCGTTGATGCGGCACTCGATCGCGTGACCCTGAAGGCGGATCTCGTCCTGTGAGAACTCGAGCCGCTCGCCGGCCGCGATCTGCAGTTGAGCCCGCACGATGTCGACGCCCGCGACCATCTCGGTGACCGTGTGCTCGACCTGGATGCGGGTGTTCATCTCCATGAAGAAGTACTGCCCGTCCGGCGCGAGCAGGCCTTCGATCGTCCCCGCGGAGCGGTAGCCGCAGGCGCGCGCCGCATCGATCGCGATCTTCCCGATCCTCGAGCGCAGCTCCGCTCCCACCGCAGGCGACGGGGTCTCCTCGATCAGCTTCTGATGGCGGCGCTGGAGCGTGCAGTCACGCTCGCCGAGATGGATGACGTTGCCGTGCGAATCCGCCAGGACCTGCACCTCGACGTGGCGCGGGTTCTCCAGGTAGTGCTCGACGTACACCGAGGGGTCCGCGAAATACGAGCGTCCCTCGCGCTGCGCCGACTCGAACGCCTGCGGGGCCTCAGCGGCCGAGCGCACCACCTTCATCCCTTTGCCGCCGCCCCCCGCGGCTGCCTTGATCAGCAGCGGATAGCCGATCTCCTCGCCGAGGCTGACGAGCTCGTCGACGCTCGCGAGCGGCTCGGTCGTTCCCGGGATGATCGGGACACCCGCGTCGCGCATCGCCTGGCGCGCCCGGGTCTTCGACCCCATCAGCTCGATCGCAGCCGGGGGCGGCCCGATCCAGACGAGCCCGGCCTCCTCGACGGATGTCGCGAACGCGGCGTTCTCGGCGAGGAAGCCGTAGCCAGGATGGACCGCCTCGGCGCCCGACCGGCGCGCCACGTCGAGCAGCTTCTCGATCGCGAGATAGCTCTCAGCGGCAGTGGCCCCGCCGAGGGCGAACGCCTCGTCGGCGAAGGCCGGGTGGAGCGCGCCGCGGTCGACATCCGAGTAGACCGCGACCGATCCGATCCGCATGTCTCTGAGCGTCCGGCAGATGCGGATCGCGATCTCGCCCCGGTTTGCGATCAGGACCTTCCTGAACATAGGTCGTATTCTCCTTGGCGATGACCGTCGCCGACCAGCTCACCGTCGCGCGGGCGGTCGCGGTCCCGATCGTCGTCACCCTGTTCGCGGTCTCGTTCCACGGGCACGACTACTGGGCGACGGCGGTGTTCTGCGTCGCGATGGCGACCGACTGGTTCGACGGCCGCATCGCGCGCGCGAGCGGCCGGACGTCGTCGTTCGGGTCCCTGCTCGACCCGGTCGCCGACAAGCTGCTCGTGCTCGCGACGCTCGTTGTGTTGCTCGACCAGCACGTCTTCCGGGCCTGGATGGTCGCTGCGATCGTCGCGCGGGAGCTGCTCGTCTCCGGCCTCCGGCTCGCCGCGCTCGAGCGAGGTGTCGTGATCCCGGCCCGCGACCTCGCGAAGCTGAAGACGTGGTCGCAGGCAGTTGCGGCCGCGATCGGTGGGCTCGCCGCAGCCGGCGCGTGGTCGCACGACGTCGCGCTCTGGGCGCTCGGCGTCGCGCTTGCGCTGACGTGGATCTCCGGGCTCGACTACGCCCGCTCGGCGCCGCGAGTACTGCGCGCGTCCTAGCCGACGACCGCGGTGTCGCCGCGAGCGCGGCACCACGACGCGAACGCCGCCCAGGCGCCGAGGTACTCGGACAGCTGCCGGAGCCCGTCCTCGACCTCCGCACGGACAGCGAAGGTGCAGTGGATGCAGTACGGGCGATCCGGGAGCGTCTCACGCTCACCACACCGGATGCACATGACAGTGCTGAAACGGACAATGAGGCGCCGCCGTTACGGCTTCAGCGCGTCATCGATTCCCGCCTGCCACCAGGGATCGGGCTCGCGCTCGTCGCCGAGGAGCTCGGCGACGGCCGCGGTCACTTCCTCCGGCTGGTCGGGCTCGAGCTCGACGTCCATGCCGTCGCGTCAGAGGGGGATGTTGCCGTGCTTGCGCGGCGGGCGCGGTTCGCGCTTCGTGATCGCGGTCTGGAGCGCGTCGATCAACACCGGTCGGGTCCGGCGAGGCTCGATCACCTCGTCGACGTAGCCTCGCTCGGCAGCGGTGTACGGGTTCGCGAACCGCTCGCGATAGTCGGCGATCAGCTCGGCGCGGCGTGCGTCGGGATCGTCCGCGGCCTCCAGCTCGCGCCGGAAGATGATGTTGACCGCACCCTCCGGCCCCATCACCGCGACCTCTGCGGTCGGCCAGGCGAAGTTGAAGTCGGCTCGCACGTGCTTCGAGCTCATGACGTCGTACGCCCCGCCGTACGCCTTGCGCGTGATCACCGTCAGCTTGGGCACCGTCGCCTCCGCGTAGGCGTACAGGAGCTTGGCGCCGTGGCGGATGATCCCGCCCCACTCCTGCGCCGTCCCCGGCAGGAAGCCCGGAACGTCGACAAAGGTGACGAGCGGGATGTTGAAGGCGTCGCACGTGCGGACGAACCGCGCCGCCTTCTCCGACGAGGAGATGTCGAGCACCCCTGCGAGCGCCTTCGGCTGGTTGCCGACGACGCCGACCGACCAGCCCCCGAGCCGCGCGAAGCCGCACACGATGTTCTCGGCGAAGAGCGGCTGGATCTCGAGAAACTCGCCGTCGTCGACGATCGAGCTGATCGCGTGCTTGATGTCGTACGGCCGTGTGGGCTCGTCGGGGACGAGCTCGTCGAGCTCCGGCGACTCGCGGTCGACCGGATCGGTCGGCGCGTCGTACGGCGTCGGGTGCGCGTTCGACTGCGGCAGGAAGCTCAGCAGGTAGCGCGCGTCTTCGAGCGCTGCCTCCTCGTCGGGCGCGGTCAGGTGCGCGACGCCGGATTTCGTCGCATGCGCGAGCGCGCCGCCGAGCTCTTCGAACGTCACCTCCTCGCCCGTCACCGTCTTCACGACGTCGGGGCCGGTGATGAACATGTACGAGCTGCCCTCGACCATCAGGATGAAGTCGGTCATCGCGGGCGAGTAGACGGCGCCGCCGGCGCACGGCCCCAGCACGAGCGAGATCTGCGGGATCACGCCCGAGCACTGCACGTTGCGCCAGAAGATCTCCGCGTAGCCGGCCAGCGAGACGACGCCCTCCTGGATCCGTGCGCCGCCCGAGTCGTTGATGCCGATCACGGGGCAGCCGTACTTCGCCGCCAGGTCCATCACCTTGCAGATCTTCTCGGCGAACACCTCGCTCAACGAGCCGCCGAAGACCGTGAAGTCCTGGCTGAAGACGAAGACGCGGCGGCCGAAGATCGTCCCGTAGCCGGTCACGACCGCGTCGCCGTACGGCCGCCGCTCGAGCATCCCGAAGTTCGACTCGCGGTGACGGACGTAGCCGTCGAGCTCGACGAACGAGCCCGGATCGCAGAGCCGCTCCGCACGCTCGCGCGCCAGCAGCTTGCCCGCGGCGTGGTGCTTCTCGACCGCCTGCTCCAACCCCGCGTGCCTGGCCTCACGGCGCAGCTCCTGCAACCACTCGAGCTTCGCCTTGGTCGTGTCGTGCGTGCGCTTCTCCGCCCGTGCCACGCAGGAGAGCCTAGTGTCTGCTGCCTGATGGAGCTCGACCGGTCCACCGTCTGGCCGTACGACGAGCAGGGGCAGCCGCGGGAGTTCGTCTACCAGCGCTACGGTCATCCGACCGGGTCGGCGGCCGAACGGGCGCTGGGCGCACTCGAGGGCGGCGAGGCGCTGCTGTTCGGCTCGGGAACCTCGGCGGGGCTCGCCTGCTTGTTCGCGTTCACGGCGCCGGGCACGACGGTCGCCCTTGCCGAAGGTGCGTACTTCGGCACCGGCGTCACGCTGCGGGAGCTCGAGCGTTGGGGGCTGCGCGTCGTCGAGTTCGACCAGACCGGGCCGCCCCCCGCCGGCGCGGACGTCGTCTGGGTCGAGTCGCCCGCGAATCCCGTGCTGACGGTGCCGGACTGGGGACCGGTTCGCGCGCACGGCGGGCTCGTGGTCTGCGATGCGACGCTGTCGACGCCCGTGTACCTGCGGGCTCTCGACCAGGGCGCTGATGTCGTCCTCCACTCCGCGACCAAGTTCCTGACGGGGCACCACGACGCGCTGCTCGGTGCGCTGGTGACGCGCGACTCGGCGCGCGGCGAGCGGCTCCGCGAGGTGCGGACGCGGCTCGGGCTGACGGCGGCGCCCGACGCGGCGGGGTCGCTTCTCCGCGGCCTCGAGACGCTCGAGACGCGGATGCGCCGCCACACGGAGACAGCAGCTGAGCTCGCGCATCGCCTCGGCGGCCATCCGCGCGTCGTGCGCGTTCGCTATCCCGGCTTCGGCGGAGTCGTCTCCTTCGACGTCGACGGCGACCCGATCCCGGTCGAGACGGCGACGCGGCTGATCCGCAACCAGACCTCACTCGGCGGCGTCCTCTCGTCGATGGAGAGTCGCCATCGCTGGGAGGGCGACCGCATTCCCGTCGGGCTCCTGCGCCTGTCGGTGGGTCTCGAAGACGTGGACGAGATCTGGGCCGACCTCTCGGCCGCCCTCGATCGCTAAGCCGGAGGGGGGACTCGAACCCCCGGCATCGTCATTACAAGTGACGCGCTCTACCAGCTGAGCTACTCCGGCGTACGAACATCGTAGGGGCTATCGCAGATGTCCGATTCGGACATTGTCCGTTTTGGCAACGAGCTGTCCGTGGCGGTCGGCACCATTCCAGGATGCGTCATCCCAAGGAGGTGGGCGACCGGTCGACGATGATGATCATGCTCGCGCTCCGCAAGCAGGGCTTCGACGTCTATCTACCGTTCGGCGAGAACACCCGCTGCGACCTGATTACCGAGAAGAACGGTCGGCTGTCTCGGGTTCAGTGCAAGACCGGCCGCCTCGCGGCCGGCGCCGTCCTGTTCTGCCCGTGCAGCACCTACGCCCACCACCCGAATCCCAAGATCCGGCGCCGGTCGTACACGGGCGAGATCGATGAATTCGCTGTCTATTGCCCCGGCACTCGGGCCGTGTACCTAATCCCGATCGCGGACGTGCAAACCAGACCTCTGCCGCACTGCGCGTGAATCCCGCGCAACAGCCGGGTCAAGAGGATTCGGCCGGCCGCGGCCTACGAGATCGCCAGGATCGACGTCTACTAGCGGTCGAGGAAACTCGCGTCCCTAGGACGTCGTCGACGTCCTAAGGAAGTGGGTCCTACGCGAGAACCTGGCGGCCGAGCTGGTGGTTCAGGATCTTGCGCTTCACGCGCTGCAGCGCGTTGTCGATCGTCTTCGTGTCGCACCCGAGCTCCACCGCCATCTCCTCGTAGGACGATCCCTCGAGGTAGAGGCGCAGCGCGTCGGCTTCGAGCGACGACAGCGTGGTCGAGAGGCAGCCGACGAGCGCCTGCAGCTCCTCGGTCGAGATCACGCACACCGAGGGGTCGTTCACGCTCGGGCCGGGCAGCGCGTCGCCGAGGGTCACGTCGCCGTCCCCCTCCTGTCCCGCCGGCGTGTAGCTGAACGACACATACGTGTTCAGCGGCGCGTGCTTGAAGCGCGTCGCGGTCTTGATCGCAGTGATGATCTGCCGCGTCACGCACAGCTCCGCGAACGAGCGGAACGACGTCTCCTTGTCGGGCCGGAAATCGCGCACCGCCTTGTAGAGGCCGACCAGCCCTTCCTGGATCAGATCCTCCGAGTCGCCGCCGGCGAGGAAATACGAGCTCGCCTTCAGGCGGACGAACGAGGTGTAGCGGCGGATCAGCTGGTCGAGCGCGGCGCTGCTGCCGTTCCGCGCCTTGAGCACGAGCTGCAAATCCTCCAGCTCGCGTTGAACCTTCTGCTGGCTCTTCGGTGCGGTTGCGGGACGAGCAGCCACGACGGGACCCCCGTATTTGCTGACGTTGCGGGCTCTCCTTCATCGAGGCGGTCGACGAAGTCTCACCCTGAGGTTGAGGTGAATCTAGCAAGGTCCCGCAAGGAAGACAAGACCTACTTGCGCTGGACCCGCTTACTCTCCTCGGCGGAGGCGCTCGAGCCGGGCCCGTGTCTCCTCGTCGAGCTTCCCGGCCAACCCCTGCGGACCGGATTCGACGTGGCGCGGCGACTCGAGCTCGCGGAAGAACGTCTGCGAGGAGACCTTGGCCACCTGGACGCCTGCGGCCGCAGCGACGGTCGAGTCGCTGGTGACGAGTACGACCTCCTTCGCCGCCCGGTGCTCTGCCGCGAGCCGCTCGAGCACCGTGTCGGCGTGCGCTGCGTAGCGCACCTCCAACGGTCCGCGCACGGCGTCCTCCCCCGCCCCGTCGAAGACGACGACCCCGTGCGCGCCGCGCAGCGCGACGAAGCTGGCGAGCGCGTCGACGAGCTCGCGCGGATCCTCGAAGTGACCCGCGTGCAGCAGGTTGTAGCCGTCGAAGAGGTAGAGCGTGTCAGCCATCGCGCTGCCGGCGCGCCTCGTACAGCAGGATCGCCGCGGCGACGCTCACATTCAACGACTCGACGCGACCGACGAGGGGAATCGAGACGAGCGCGTCGCACGCGCGACGCACGAGCGGCCGGAGTCCTTTGCCTTCTGCGCCGAAGACGAGTGCGACGCCGCCGGACAGATCCGTCTCCCACATCGACGCGGCCGCGCCTTCGCCCGCGGCGCCGTACACCCACAGCTGCGGGCCCTTGACCTCCTCGAGGTAGCGGGCGAGGTTCGTGACGACGGCAATCGAGAGGTGCTCGATCGCACCCGCCGAGGCGCGCGCCACGGCCGGCGTGACGATCGCCGACCCGTGCGCGGGCACCACCACGCCGGTCGCGCCGGCGCCGTCCGCGCTGCGGCAGACGGCTCCGAGGTTGCGCGGATCGGTGACGCGGTCGAGGACGGCCAGCAACGGCCGGTCGACGGCCGCGAGCTCGTAGGCGTCGGCGTACCGGTACGGCTCCACCACGGCGACCACGCCCTGGTGGTCGCGCGTCCCCGCGCGCTCGCTCAGCTCGCGCTCGAGCTTCAGCCTCGGCTTCTCCTCCTGGAGCCACGACTCGGACTTGACCGCGCGGTCGGTCGCCCAGAGCTCGAGCACCTCTCGCCGGCCGCGCAGCGCCTCGCGCACCGCCCGCCGGCCGTAGACGAGGTCGTCCGCGGTCACAGCGGGACGAGCCGCGAGCCGGCCGGCTCGTCGACGACGTCGAAGCCGCGACCGCGGATGGCCTCGCGCAGCTCGTCGGCGCGCCGCCAGTCCTTCCGGCCGCGGGCGTCGTCGCGTTCCCGCCGGAGCTGCTCGATCTCCTGGTCGGCCTGCGGTCGCTCGCCCAGGCCGAGCCCGAACACCGCCAGCCCGCGGTCGAGCAGGTCCCAGTAGCCCTTGCCCCGCCACTCATGGAGAAGCGCCAGCGCTTCGGGCGTGTTGAAGTCGTCGTCGAGCGCTGCAGTGAGGCGGCTCCATTCGCCGTCGTCCGGCGTCGCCTCGGGCACGCGGTACACCTCCTGGAACGACGACCACTGCGCGGCCGACTGCGCGACGGTCTCGTCGGAGTAGTCGATCGGCTTGCGCCAGTGCCCCGTGAGGAAGAAGACGAGCAGCGTCTCGCGCCCCCAGCGGTCGAGCGCGTCGCGAAGCGTCTCGAAGTTGCCGAGCGACTTTGCCATCTTTTCCCCGCCGGCCGGCCGGAGCATCCCGTTGTGCATCCAGATCCGCGCGAACGGATGCCCGAGCGAGCGCGACTGCGCGACCTCGTTCTCGTGGTGCGGGAAGACGAGGTCGAGGCCGCCGCCGTGGATCTCGAACGCCGGCCCGAGCAGCTCCTCGGCCATCACCGAGCACTCGATGTGCCAGCCGGGACGGCCGCGCCCCCACGGCGAGTCCCACCACGTGTCCTCGGTCTCCGGCTTGTTCGCCTTCCAGAGCGCGAAGTCGCGCGGATCCTGCTTGAGCGGGCTCGGCTCCTCCTGCGCCTCCACCTGGTCGGGGCGCTGGCCGGACAGCCGGCCGTACTCGGGGAAGCCGGCGACGCGGAAGTAGACGTCCCCGCCTGACTCGTACGCGTGCCCGCTGTCGATCAGCGCGCCGATGAACGTGACGATCTCGGGCACGGTCTCGGTCGCCCGGGGCAGGTGGTCGGGCATGCCGAGACCGAGATCGCCCGTGTCCTCGAGGTACCAGCGCGTCGCGTCCGCCGCGAGGGCGGCGCTCGCGCCGGGCGCGGCGTCGTAGATCTTGTCGTTGATGTCGGTGATGTTGTGGACGAGCACCGCCTCGTAGCCCGTCAGCCGCAGCCACGAGCGCAGCCACATGCCGAGCACGAACGGCCGGGCGTTGCCGATGTGTGCGCGCGCGTAGACGGTGGGTCCGCAGAAGTACATCCGCACCGGGCCGGGAGGCGGCGGCAGCTCGACGTGCGAGCGCGACGACGTGTCGTAGAGGCGCACCCGGCTAGGGTAGTGCCCTGCGCAGCGCCTCGTCGCGCGGCAGCGCGGCGACGACAGCCCACAGCTCCGGCCCGCGCTCCGCACCGGTCAGAGCGACGCGGAGCGCGCGCAGGTTGCCGCCGACGGCCTTCAGCTCGCGGACGAGAGACCGCGCGTCGTCCCGGCCGATCGTCTCCGGGAGCGGCGCACGCAGCTCGACGAACCGCTCGAGCGTCGGCGGATCGAGTAACCGTCTGTTGCTCGGTGCCTCGAGGACGCCGGCTGCGAGGCCGCGGGCCTCGACGAGGTCGTGCGCCCCGCGCAGCAGCGGCGCCGCGGCCGCAGGCACGCCGGCCCTCGCGGCGAGCTCCTCGTCCGGCAGCGAGGCGAGGACGTCGACCGAGAGCGAGCGAATCCGCGTCAGGTCGAGCTGCACGTCGTGTCGCGGCAGCCCCAGCTCGTCGAGGTACGCGCGCACCGCCTCCGCCGGATACCCGGCGTCGCGGAGCGACGCGACCGTCGCGCCCTCCGCGCGCTTGGAGAGCTTCTTGCCGTCGGGGCCGACGACGAGGCCGTGGTGGATCACCTCCGGCGGCTCATGACCGAGCGCGCGGTGGAGAGCGGCGTGCAGCTCCTCGTTGGCGCGGTGGTCGGAGCCGCGGATGACGTGCGTGATCCCGAAGTCCCAGTCGTCGACCACACTCGCGAGATGGAACGTGGGCGAGCCGTCGTCGTCGCGCCACAGCATGACTCCTTCGAATCGCTGCGGCAGGCCGGCCGCCCGCGCCGCTTCGAGGTGCCGGTCGGCCCGCTCGCTCTGGCGCACCGGCCCTTCGTCCCAGTCGACGCCGAGCCACCGCAGATCCTCGACGATGCGCTCCTCCCCGCCCGGCACGTTGCGGGCCGGGTCGGTGTCGTCGATGCGCAGGAGCAGGCTGTCGCCGAAGCGCCGGTTGGCGACCGCGCTCAGCGCGTTGCCGATGTGGAGCGTCCCCGTCGGGCTCGGTGCGAACCGCACCTTCTTCACGGAGCGAGCCTAGTGCGAGACGGCCCAGTGGGCCCAGGCGTGCGCCGCGGGAAGCGCGGCGACCGCGATCATCGCGCCAGCCGCGACCGCACCGCAGAGGAGCAGGCCCCGTGCGAGCCGGCCCGACATCACCGCGTGCCGTCGGATCAGCTTCGGCAGGTGCGCGAGCACGTGGGCGCTCATCGCGCCGAACCAGATCACGAAGCTCGCCTTGTGCAGCCCGAGCAGAATGCCGCCCTGCGGATGGCGCATGGCAAGCGCGACACCCGTCGCGAACAACACCACCGTCGACGCCACGACGAGCGGCGCGACGAGCAGGCGCAGGAACGGATGCGGCGGCCCCTTCGCGACGTAGGCCGGGTCGCCGAGGTAGTAGCGGACGAACCGCCAGCCGGTGCTCCCGAGCTTCAGCAACACGGGTGGGATGAGCGCCAGCCCGAGCAGCACGTGCATCGTGAGCATCGGCCGGATGAACGGGATCGTGGCGCCCTCTGCCGCCAGCAGGAGGAGCAGCACCGCGGCGGTCACGGCGGTGAGGCGCGCGTTGCCCTCGGTGCCCCCCATCCCGGCACGGTGCTTCGGGTCGATGAAACGCGCATGAGACGCGTCGGCGACGCGAGACGGCGCAGGGAACAATGGCCGCATGCGCGTACTTGTCGTCGAGGACGAGCCGAAGCTCGCCGCCCTGCTCGCCCGCGCCCTGCGCGAGGAGGGCCACCCGACCGACGTCGCTGGCCGCGGCGAGGAAGCGCTGTGGATGGCGAACCTCGCCCCGTACGACGCGATCGTCCTCGACGTGATGCTGCCGGACCTCGACGGCTTCGAGATCGTTCGGCGCCTTCGTAAGAAGGAGATCTGGACACCGGTGATGATGCTGACGGCGCGCGACGCCGTCGTCGACCGCGTCGACGGCCTCGACTCCGGTGCCGACGACTACCTGACGAAGCCGTTCTCGTTCGACGAGCTGCTCGCGCGACTGCGCGCGATCGCGCGCCGAGGGCCGGTCGAACGTCCCGCCGTGATCGAGGTCGGCGACCTGCGCCTCGACCCCGCCTCCCGCCGCGCGTGGCGCGCCGAGACCGAGCTCGAGCTGTCGACGCGCGAGTTCGCGCTGCTCGACATCTTCATGCGGCACGCGGGCCAGGCGCTCTCGCGGCTGCAGCTGCTCGAAGGCGCGTGGGACATGGCATTCGAAAGCAGGTCGAACGTCGTCGACGTGTACGTCCGCTACCTGCGCGAGAAGATCGACCGCCCGTTCGGCCGCGCGTCGCTCGAGACGGTGCGGGGAATCGGCTACCGCCTGCGCGAGGACGGCGGATGAACAGGATCCCGATCAGGTTCAGGCTGGTCCTCCCGTTCGCGCTCGGCATGTCGCTCGTGCTCGCCGCCACGGGGGTCTTCATCTACGAGCGTGTGGGACACGAGCTGCTGCGCTCGGTCGACCAGAGCCTCGCAGCCCAGCTGACGGAGTCGGCCGCCAACCTGAACGACAACGACCGGCTCATCGACCGTGACCGCAGCGACGGCCCGACGATCGCCCAGATCGAGCTCGCGGACGGTCGCACGGTCGGTTCGGTGCCGTTCACGCTACCCGCCCTGCTGGACCGAAACACGTTGCGGCGCGGGCTCGCCGGTCGCCTGAGGCTCACCGAGGACGTCAAGGGACTGGACGACGAGTGGCGGCTCGCCACGCAGCCGATCCACGGCGCGTCCGGTCCAGCGGTGCTCGTTGTCGGTCGCTCGCTCGCCGAGCGCGACGAGACGCTCGCCCGCCTCTCGCGTGAGTTTCTGTTCGCCGCGCCGGCGGCCCTCCTGCTCGCGATCCTCGCGGGCTACGGCCTCGCCGCGGCCGCGCTTCGCCCGGTGGAGGCGATGCGGCGCCGGGCGGCGGCGATCTCGGCCGCGAAGCCCGGACAGCGCCTGCCCGTGCCGCCGGCGCGCGACGAGATCGCGGCGCTGGCGGTGACGCTGAACGAGATGCTCGGCCGGCTGGAGGCCGCGTTCGAGCACGAGCGTCGGTTCGTCGCCGACGCGAGTCACGAGCTCCGCACGCCTCTCGCGCTCCTGCGCGCCGAGCTGGAGGTCGCGCTCCGCCGACCGCGCGACCGGGACGAGCTCGAGGCCGCTCTGCGCTCGGCGGCGGAGGAGACGGAACGGCTCGTGAAGCTCGCCGAGGATCTCCTGCTGATCGCGCGCGCCGACGAGGGGCAGTTGCCGATCCGCCGCGAGCCGACTCCGATCGCCGAGCTGCTCGAGCGCGTGCGCAGCCGCTTCGCGGCGCGCGCCGAAGGGCTCTCCCGGACTCTGCGTGTCGAGCCGGCGAACGGCGCGGTCGTCGATGCGGATCCGGCGCGCATCGAGCAGGCGCTCGGCAACCTCGTCGACAACGCCTTCCACCACGGCGCCGGCACGATCACCCTCTCGGCGCGCATCGAGCGCGGCCGGGTCGAGCTCCACGTCACGGACGAGGGAGCAGGCTTCCCCGCGACGTTCGTCGACCGCGCCTTCGACCGCTTCAGCCGGGCCGACGACGCGCGCAGCTCGGGCGGAACGGGGCTCGGCCTGGCCATCGTCACGTTGATCGCCTCGGCGCACGGCGGCCACGCGCGGGCTGCGAACCGGCCCGGCGGGGGCGCCGACGTCTGGATCGACCTGAAGAGGCCGCTTCAGGATGAACCTTGAGCCGCCTGGACGAAGGACATCCTGAAGCGACCTCTCAGGAAACTCCTAGGCGGCGCTCACAGGGGTCTCATGGATGCCGGGGACGATTTAGGCGTTCGATGAGCCCCGACCAGCATGACGTCCGCCGCGCCGCGGCGCTCCGCGACCTGGCAGAGCGCCGCGTCCGGCGAACCACCCTGGCCGTGATCGCCGGCGCGACCGCCCTGACGGGGATCTTCGCCGGGCTCGCGGCGGCCTCCACGCATTCCGCGAAGCGGGTCGTCCGCCCGGGCTCGGCGAGGACGGTGACCGCGCCGGCACCGGCGCTCGTGCCGAACGGCGCCGCGCCTCAGGCTCCGTCGTCCCAGAGCCAGGTGCAGCCGCCCGCGGCGGCGCCGCCGAGCAGCGCGCCGGTCGTGTCGTCCGGCGGCTCGTGACCTCGACGCATTCGTTTTCCGCCCTGGGTACGACCGCCGTCGTCGCGGTGACGACCGACGACGCGCTCGCGCGTGCGCGCGCGCTCCTCGAGCTGGAGGCGGCGGAGCTCGACCGTGCCTGCAGCAGGTTCAGAACCGACTCGGAGCTCGTGCGCGCCAACGAGCGCGCCGGTGAGGTCGTCGCGGTGACCGAGACGCTCGCCGCGGCCGTGGCCTGTGCTCTCGACGCCGCGCGGTCGACGGGAGGAATCGTCGACCCGACGCTCGGCCGTGAGCTGCGCGCAGCGGGTTACGACCGCACCTTCGCCCTCGTGCGGGCGCGCGACCACTGGACGTTCGAGCCGCGGCCGCACCGGCGCAGCGCGTGGCCGGACGTCGAGCTGGACGTCGAGCGACGGCTCCTCCGCGTGCCGCACGGCTGCGAGCTCGACCTCGGTGCAACCGCGAAGGCGTTCGGGGCCGACCGGGCGGCGGCGAGAATCGCCGACGAGACGGGAACCGGCGTGCTGGTCTCGCTCGGCGGCGACGTCGCGGTCGCCGGTACGCCGCCGCCCGGCGGCTGGCCGATCGAGATCAACGACGACCACGCCGCGCCGCTCGGCTCCGGGCCGTGCGTGTCGATCCGCTCGGGAGGGCTCGCGACGTCGTCGACCACCGTTCGCCGCTGGCGCACGGACCGCGGCGAGGCACACCACCTCCTCGACCCACGCACCGGCCGGCCGGCGGCGACGCTGTGGCGCACCGTGTCGGTGGCGGCCGACTCGTGCCTGGCCGCGAACGTCGCCAGTACCGCTGCGATCGTGCTCGGCGCAGAGGCGGCCTCGTGGCTGACCGGACGCGGCTTGCCCAGCAGGCTCGTGGCAGGCGACGGATCGGTCCTCCGGCTCGGCGGCTGGCCCCTCGAAGCGCAGGCGGCATGACGCTCGCGGCCGGCAACGGCACGACGTTCTGGTACCTGACGCGGGGCAGCGGCGTGGTCGCCCTGCTGCTGTTGACGGTGGCGGTCGTAATCGGGATCGTCAACGCCCTCAGGTGGCGCAGCGACCGGTGGCCGCGCTTTGCGCTCACCGACGCTCACAAGAACCTCACGCTGCTCTCGATCGCGTTCGTCGCGATCCACGTCATCACGACGGTTGCGGACGGATACGCGCCGATCGGCCTGCAGGACGCCGTGGTTCCGTTCCTTTCGCCGTACCGGCCGCTCTGGCTCGGCCTCGGCGCAGTCTCGTTCGACCTCCTGCTCGCGCTCGTGATCACCAGCCTGCTGCGCGGTGCGATCCCCGCACGCCTCTGGCGCGGGCTGCACTGGCTCGCGTACGCCGCCTGGCCTGTCGCCGTCGTGCATTCGCTCGGCACGGGAAGCGACGCGCGAACGACGTGGCTCCAGGCGCTCGGCATCGGCGCCGTCGTGATCGTCGGCGCGGCGGTGCTCGCACGGATCGCGCTCGGCGGCGGCCTGGCTGCGGCGCGTGTCGGCGGAGCGGCAGCGGCGATCGCCGTTCCGCTGCTCGTGCTCGTCTGGGACCACGGCGGCCCCGGACGCCAAGGCTGGGCGCGCCGCGCCGGCACACCTACCTCGATCCTCGCGCGCAAGACGAGGGCGATTCCGGTCAAGGCGACCGTCCCCCGCCCGCCGAAGTCGTTCACCTCGAACGTGGACGGCTCGGTCTCCACCTCGGTCGGCGGTGACGGCCTGGCGACCGTCGCGATCTCGCTGCAGCTGACCGGGGGCCCGCACGGCGCGGCGCGCATCGACCTCCGCGGCGTGCCGAGCGGCGGCGGCGTCGAGATGACGGCCGGCGGCGTCTCGTTCGTACCGGCGACGACCGGAACGGTCTACACCGGCTCGATCGTGTCGCTGGACGGCACGGACGTCGGTGCGAAGGTGCGCGACGCGGCCGGCGACCGCCTCAGGCTCGACTTCTCGCTGTCCATCGACACGTCCTCCGGCAGCGTCTCGGGCACGGTGACGACGGCGTGAGCACGGCGGAGGCGCGGATCACCGCTCCCGGCGTGCTGCCGCGGCTCTTGACCGACATCCGCGCCGAGCGCGCACTTTCCCTCGGCGAGCACGCGGCGGCGTTCGGCCCGCTGCCGAGACCGGACCGCGTGATCGAGGTGGTCGACGCTGCCGGGCTGCGCGGCCGCGGCGGCGCGGCGTTCCCGACCGCCGAGAAGCTGCGCGCGGTGGCCGCCGCGCGCGGACGGCCTGTCGTCGTTGCGAACGGCGTCGAAGGCGAGCCGGCGAGCTCCAAGGACCGCGCGCTCTGCCGGCTGTCGCCGCACCTCGTCCTCGACGGGGCGGTGCTCGCCGCCGGCGCCGTACGCGCCCGCCGCGCCGTGGTCGGGATTGCCGACCGCGCTGCAGCACACAACATGGCGCGCGCCCTCGCGGAGCGGCGCGGTCGCGACGGTGTCGAGGTCGTCCTGGCGACGGTCCCGGACGGATTCGTCGCAGGCGAGGAGACGGCTCTGCTGCGTGCACTCGAGGGCGGTGCGCCGAAGCCGACCTTGAAGCCTCCGTATCCGTTCGAGCGTGGGCTCGAACGGTTGCCCACGCTGGTCCAGAACGTCGAGACGCTCGCGCACCTCGCTCTCGCCGCGCGCTTCGGCGCGGCATGGTTCCGCTCCGCCGGGACGGCGGACGCCCCCGGCACGGCGCTCGTCACGCTCGGCGGCGCCGTCAAGCAACCGGGCGTGCATGAGATCGAGCTCGGGGGCACGCTCGAAGACCTGGTCGCCCAGCTCGGCGGCGTGACCGCCGGCATCTCCGGCTTCCTCGTCGGCGGCTACTTCGGTGGCTGGGTCGCGGCGCGCGACGCGGCAAGCCTGCGAATCACGCCGGACGCGCTGGGCGCCGGAGCGATCGTCGCGCTGCCGGAGCACGTGTGTGCCGTGTCCGAGTGTGCGCGCGTCCTCCGCTACCTCGCCGGCGAGAGCGCCGGGCAGTGCGGCCCGTGCATCCACGGGCTCGCCGCGATCGCCGGCGCCGCCGAGGGCCTCGCGCGAGGCGACCGGACACGGAGCGACCGCACCGCGTTGCTCGCCCGCTGGGCGGACCAAGTGCGCGGCCGCGGCGCCTGCCGCCACCCCGACGGCGCGGCGCGGTTCGTCGAGACGGCGCTCCAGGTGTTCGCGGCCGACTTCGAGGCGCATGCGCGCCGCGGCGCCTGCGGCCGCCGTCCCGGCCAGGTGCTGCCGCTGTGACCAAGGCGCTGCGCGTCGACCCGATCGCCTGCGACGGCCACGGCCTGTGCGCCGAGCTGTGCCCGGAGCTGATCCGGCTCGACGACTGGGGATATCCCATCCTCAGCGCGGAGCGGGTGCCGCCCGCGCTCGAGCGCCAGGCGCAGCGTGCTGTCGCCGCCTGCCCGACACGAGCGCTGCGCCTCCACCGGCCCGAGTAGAACCGTCGCCCGACACGACACCCGGCGCGCCGGGCAGACTCGCTACCTCAGTGAGCGAGTCCGCCCTCGTCCGTCCCGCCGTCTCGGCGTTTCGCTACCTCCGCGAGCACCCGCGGACGAGCAAGGCCCTGCAGGCGACGTTGCTGATTATCACGGTCGGCTTCTGCGCCTGGGCGGTCCGGAACGAATGGTCCAAGGCCGGCGACTCGATCGCGAACGCGAACGTCGGCTACCTGATCGTCTCGCTCGCGCTCGTCGCCGCCTACTACCTCGTGTTCATCCTCGGCTGGATCCGCATGCTCGCCGCCTGGGGGATCCAGGTCACGTATCGCGTCGCGCTGCAGGCCGAGATGGTGTCGATGCTCGCGAAGTACCTGCCCGGCGGGGTCTGGACACCGGCGGCGCGGGCGGTCGCGCTCCGACGCTCCGGCGGGATCACCGACACGCCTACCGTGCTCGCCTCGATCCTCGTCGAGGCTGCGCTGTCGGCGATCTCCGGCGTCATCGTCTTCGTCGTCAGCCTCGCCTGGGTACGCGGCGCGAACGCGCCGCTGCCGCTGCTCGTCGCCTTCGCGCTGCTCTGCGCGGCTCTCATCCATCCCCGCGTCTTCCGGCCGCTGAGCCACCGCCTGCTCAGGCCGTTCGGCGCGTCACCCGAGCCGCTTCCCTTCGGCCTCACCATGATGCTGCTGCTCTTCTATTGCGGCACGTGGCTGATCGGCGGCTTCGCCCTGTACTTCCTGCTCCGGAGCGTGGGCGCTCACCCCGGTCTGTCGACGGTTCCGTTCCTCGGCGGCACTTCGGCGGTCGGGGCGATCGTCGCCGTGCTCGCCGTGTTCGCGCCCTCGGGGCTCGGCGTCCGCGAGGCGTCGATGTACGGACTGCTCACGGCGATCGCACCGGACGGGCCGGCGCTCGGGGCAGCGCTGATGAACCGCCTGACGATCACGGTCGTCGAGCTCGCGCTCTTCGGCGTCGGCGTGGTGTCGTGGCGCGTCTCGCGCCGCTGATCGTGGGCGAACGCCCTTAGGCGTTCCTCAGCAGGCCGCGCTACTGTCTGGTGAGTGCGAGGCGGGCTCCTCCTGGCCGTTGTCGTCGCGGCCTGCGGCTTCGCGTCGACCGCGGGTGCAGCGACGGGCGACCTGTCGCTGAGCTCGAACTGGGCGGGCTACGCCGTCACCGGCACGGAGGCGAACGGCTCGCCGACGTCGTTCTCCGTCGTCTCCGGGTCGTGGACGCAGCCGATCGCGAGCTGCACAGGCGCGCCGACCTGGTCCTCGTTCTGGGTCGGCCTCGGCGGCTTCGACGAGACGTCGCAGGCACTCGAGCAGATCGGGACCGACTCCGACTGCGACGCGTCGGGGAGGCCGGTGTACTACGTCTGGTACGAGCTCGTCCCCGAGCCGCCCGTGCAGGTCCGCCTGAAGCTCTTCCCGGGCGACCGGGTGAGTGCGGTCGTCGTCGTGCACGGCACGTCGGTCATCCTGCGACTCCGCAACCTCACCCGCAACACGGTCTTCACGCGTCACTCCACCGTCTCGACGACCGACGTCACGTCGGCCGAGTGGATCGCAGAAGCGCCCTCGAACTGCGACGGGCCGAGCTGCGACGTCCTGCCGCTCACGAACTTCGGGACGGTCTCGTTCACCGGTGCGGCCACCGTCGGAGACGGGCGCGCGGCGCCCCTCGCCTCGTGGACGGTCACGCCGATCGAGCTCGTCGGGGACGGGCGGCTCGCGGCGATGCCGGCGTCGAGCGGAGCCGTCCCGTCGCCGGTCGGCGCCGACGGCGGCTCGTTCTCGATCAGCTACTCGGACGAGCTGCCCGCACCCTAGAGAAACCTGGGAAACCGGGCTGCGACTCACAGCCGGCTCACAGCGGCCTCTGCGACGATGGCCGCATGTCGCAGCGACCCGCCCATCGGATCCTCGTCGTCGACGACGAGGGCTCGATCGTGGACGCGGTCGCGACGGCACTCCGCTACGAGGGCTTCGAGGTCGACGAGGCCGCGACCGGGCGCGACGCGCTCGCGAAGGTCGTCGAGCACGAGCCCGACCTCGTCGTGCTCGACTGGATGCTTCCCGACCTCCCGGGGATCGAGGTCGGCCGGCGCATCCGCGGCCAGGGCTACAAGTCGGCGATCCTGTTCCTGACCGCGAAGGACGCGACCGAGAACAAAGTGGACGCACTCCGCGCGGGCGGCGACGACTACGTCACGAAGCCGTTCAGCCTCGCCGAGGTCGTCGCGCGGATCGAGGCGATCCTGCGGCGCACCGCCGGCGACCTCCCCGGTGACGTGCTGCGCTTCCACGACCTCGTGCTCGACGAGCTGCGGCACGAGGTGACGCGCGGCGAGACGCGCATCGACCTGACCGCGACGGAGTTCAACCTCCTTCGCTACTTCATGCTCAACCCACGCCGCGTGCTGTCGAAGAGCCAGATCCTGCAGAACGTCTGGCGCTACGACTTCGGCGGCAACTCGAACGTCGTCGAGACGTACGTCTCGTATCTCCGCAAGAAGATCGACGCACTCGGCCCGCCGCTGATCCGCACGGTCAGGCAGGCGGGCTACATGCTCGAAGCGGCCGAGAGCTAGCCGTGTCGCTACGCACCCGCCTGCTGGTGGGGCTGGCCGCGCTCGCCGCCGTCGGGCTGATCGCGGCCGACTTCGCCACGTACCACGAGCTCCACTCGTTCCTCGTCGACCGCGTGGACGCGACGCTCGACCAGGATCACATCGCGGTCGAGGCCGCCGTCCATTCGTCGAGCGAGTCCTGCGGTCCGCCCGGCCTGCCGTTCGACCTCTACGTGCAGGTCGAGACGGCCGACCAGTCGCAGGTCTACTGCATCCGCGCACCTGGTCGCTTCGGCGACCGGCCCGCACCGGCGCCGCCGAAGCTGCCGAGGCGCATCGTCTTCCGGCAGACGCACCCGGAGCCGATGGCGTACTTCACCGTCCCTTCGACCCGCGGCGGCGCCGACTATCGGGTGCGAGCCTCGCTCGAAGGGCCTGTCGTGATCATCGTCGCCGAGTCGTTGAGCAACGTCCAGGGGACCCTCCACCGCCTGCTTCTGATCGAGCTGCTGGTCACGCTCGCCGTGCTGGGCGCGATCGTCGGGCTCGGCCTGTGGGCGGTACGGCTCGGGCTGCGGCCGCTCCGCGCAATCGAGCGGACCGCGGGCGCGATCGCCTCCGGCGACCTCTCCCAGCGCGTCGAGCGCGCCGAGCCGCGAACCGAGGTCGGTCGGCTCGGCCTTGCTCTCAACGCGATGCTCGGCCAGATCGAGTCGGCGTTCAAGGCGCGTGCCGAATCCGAGGCGAAGCTGCGGCGCTTCGTCGCCGACGCCTCGCACGAGCTGCGGACGCCGCTCGCTGCGGTGCGCGCGTACTCCGAGCTCTTCCGTCGCGGCGCCGCCACGCGCCCGGACGACCTGAAACGGTCGATGGAGGGCATCGAGCGCGAGTCGGAGCGCATGGGCCTGCTCGTCGACGACCTGCTGCTGCTTGCCCGGCTCGACGAGGGCCGGCCGCTGCTCCGCGAGGAGGTGCACCTCGACGACGTCGCACGCGAGGCGGTCGAGACGGCGCGGGCGCTCGCCCCCGAGCGGCCGCTCACGCTGGACATCGAGCCGGTGGTGGTCACCGGCGACCACGACCGTCTCCGCCAGATCGTCGACAACCTGCTTGCGAACGTCCGCGAGCACACGCCTCCCGGCACCCCCGCGTCGGTCTCGGTCCACGCCGCCCGCGGCCGGGCGGTTCTCGAGGTCGCCGACCAAGGGCCGGGCATCCCCGCCGACGACAGCCGCCGGGTGTTCGAGCGGTTCTTCCGCGCCGACGCGTCGCGCACGCGCACGAGCGGGGGCGCAGGGCTCGGCCTCGCGATCGTCGCCGCCGTCGCCGAGGCCCACGGCGGCAACGTCAGCGCGACCTCCGCCCCGGGTCGAGGCTCGACGATCCGCGTGGAGCTGCCGGTCGGGTAGGAACCCGAGGCGCGTCCGCGGTGTAATCGCTCGGGTGGAGGGCCGGCCACCAGGCGAGCAGGAGCTCGTGCTGCAGGCGCAGCGCGGAGACCGGCACGCCTTCGAGTCGCTCGTCTCTCCCCACTGGCAGATCGCCCACCGAGTCGCCTACGTGATCACGCGCGATACGACCGACGCCGAGGACGCCGCCCAGGAGGCGCTGGTGAAGGCGTGGCGCGCGATCGGGCGCTTCCGCCCTTCCGAGCCGCTGCGGCCCTGGCTCTTGCGGATCGTCGCCAACGAGGCGCGGAACCGGCGACGGACGGCCGGCCGGCGCGCGCACCTCGTGCTGCGCGCGCAGACCCACGAGCCCTCGGGGGGCGCGGCCCCGTCCCCCGAGGAGCTGGCGGTCGCGGCCGACGAGCGGCGCCGGCTCCTCGAGGCCCTGGATTCGCTCTCCGAGAACGACCGCCTCGTCCTTACCGCGCGGTACCTGCTCGAGCTGTCCGAGGAGGAGACCGCGGCGGCGCTCGGCGTGCGTCGCGGCACCGTCAAGTCGCGCACCGCCAGGGCGCTCGACCGGCTGAGGGAAGCCCATGGCTGAGCTGGAGCGGAACCTGCGCATCCTCGCAGCGGAGATCGACTGGCCGCCCACGCCGCCGGTGTTGCTGCGGCTCGAGGAGCGGCGGCGCCCGGGCGTCCGGCTGCGACCGCTCTGGGTCGCGGCCGCCGTGCTCCTGCTCGCGGTCGCCGTCGCTCTGAGCGTCCCGTCCGCGCGTAGCGCGATCCTGCGCTTCTTCCACCTCGGCGGCGTGACGATCGAGCGGGTGAACGTGCTGCCGCCCGCCCGAGAGCGGCCGCTGGCGGCCGACCTGGGGCCGGCCGTGAGCGAGGCGAGGGCGCGGGCCGCCCTCGGCGCGCCGGTACGGCTGCCCGAGGCGAAGCCACGGCCGCCGCTTCACCTGCGCGGCAACGTCGTGTCGGTCATCCTCGCCGCGCCGCAGCCCGTCCTCCTGAGCGAGTTCCCGGCCGGGGCCGGCATCCTCAAGAAGTTCGCCGGCAACTCGACGCAGGTCCGCTGGCTCACGGTCGGGCGTGTCTCCGGGATCTGGATCACCGGCGGCGAGCACGTGCTGCAGCTGCCCGGTTCCTCGCCGCGGCTGGCGGGGAACGCTCTGCTCTGGCAGAACGGCACGACGACCTACCGGCTCGAGGGACGCGACCTGTCCCTCCGGACTGCGCTCCGCCTCGCACGCCAGATCGAGGGAACCTGACCGACGCCGCCGGTGTAGGACCGGCATCGAGCGAAGGAGGCAATCCGTGCACCGCATCGTCCTGCTGCTGGTCGGCTGCTTGCTCGCCGCCCTCGCCCTCGCACGTGCGTCCGGCGCATCCGGGCCGTCGCTGCCGGCGCAGGAGAACGTCGGGATCTCGCAGCCCGGCGGTGCTGCCGCGTACGTCACGCATCTCAATCACGGCTCGACCCGCCTGGTCGAGCGCATGGACGGCACGGCGGTCCACTCGGCGCTGCTGCCCGGCCGCTGGGGCATCCAGCTGGCGACGCTCGGCGGCGCCGTGACGGGACTCAGCCCGAACGGGCGCGTGCTCGTCCTCAGCGACTTCCTGAATCCGACCGGGAACATCCGAGACCGCTCACGGTTCGCCGTGGTCGACACCACCACGCTCGCGATCCGAACGATCATCTCGCTGCGAGGCGACTACTCCGTCGACGCACTCTCCCCCGACGGCGGCACGCTGTATCTCATCCACCACCTGTACCGCAGCGACCTGACCAAGTACCAGGTGGTGGCGTACGACCTCCGGGTCGGACAGCTGGTTCCCGGCGTGATCGCCGACAAGAGCCAGAAGGGCTGGGTGATGGCGGGCTGGCCGATCGCGCGCGCCGCGACTCGCAGCGGGAGCTGGGTCTACACGCTCTACCGGCGCGACACGAACTACCCGTTCGTCCACGCGCTCGACGCGAGGCATCGCGTCGCGATCTGCGTCGGCATCCCGGCCGACTGGACGACGGAGAACACGTGGCTCGGAGCCGCGCGGCTGAAGCTCAGCGGCGACAAGCTCCAGATCCAGACCTCCCGCGGCAAGACGCGCTACGTGCTCGACGTGAGGACGTTCAAGGTCACGAAGCGCTAGCCGGTTTCTTCACAGCGGGGCGGCCGACGTTGTAGCGTTGGCCCGCGATGAGATCCCGGACGGTGGCGTTCTGGCTCCTCGGCGCCCTCCTGGTGCTGCTCGCGGCTGCGTGCGGCGGCAAGAAGGCGGCGTCGCCACCGCCGCCCACGACGAAGGCCGCGGCCCCAACGACGACAGCGGCTGCGACGACGGCGGCGGCCCCGACGACCACCAGTGCCGCGTCCTCGGGCGGCTTCGCGAGCGCGTCGAACTGTGCGCAGCTCGGCTCGCTCGCGGCGAAAGTCGCCGCCTCGCTGACACCGTCGTCGAGCCTGAGCGACACGCTCAAGAACGAGGAGAAGGAGCTGAGCGCGCTCGAGAACGCAGCCCCGAGCGAGATCAAGGGCGACTTCACGACGTTCTTCGATGCGTTCAAGCAGTACGCCGATGCAATCGTCAAGGCGGGGTTCACGCCCGGCAAGACCCCGACGGCCCAGCAGATCGCCGCGCTGAGCAACGCGGTCAAGGTGCTCGAGACGCCGAAGCTGAAGGCCGCGGAAGCCCATCTCACGGCGTGGGCACACAAGAACTGCGGCACCGGCTGACGAGTGGCTTACTCGGGCACGCCGTTGCCCAAGAAGCTCGGGATCAAGGCCGGCGCGCGCGTCGCGTTGATCGCTGCGCCCGCAGATGGCTGGCAGCTGCTCGAGCCTCTGCCGGCTGACGTCACGCGGCTCGCGCGGCTGAGTCGCGACGTCGACGTCATCCTCGCGTTCGCCAGACGGAAACCCGACCTCGAGCGTCGGTTCGACGCGTGGCGCGACGCGATCGCGCGCGACGGATCACTCTGGATTGCGTGGCCGAAGCGCGCGTCCGGTGTCGAGACCGACCTGACGGAGAACGTCGTTCGCGACGTCGGCGTCGCTCACGGGCTGGTCGACACGAAGGTCGCCGCAATCACCGAGGTCTGGTCCGGGCTGCGCTTCGTCTGGCGGCTCGCGGATCGGTGAGACCGCCCCGCGACCTTCTGCTGGCGTGGTTCAGCGTCAATGCGCGTGATCTGCCGTGGCGGCGGACGAGAGATCCATACGCGATCCTCGTCAGCGAGGTGATGCTGCAGCAGACGCAGGTCGGGCGTGTGATTTCGCGCTGGACGCGCTGGCTCGAGCGGTGGCCGACCGTCGAGGCGCTCGCGGCCGCCGCGCCTGCGGACGTGATCGTGGAATGGCAGGGACTGGGCTACAACCGCCGGGCGGTCAACCTGCACCGTGCGGCGCGCATCGTCGCCGAGCGGGGCTGGCCGGAGGATCTGACGGCGCTGCCCGGCGTGGGCGGCTACACCGCGGCCGCCGTCGGGAACTTCGCGTTCGGCCGTGACGTCCTCCCCGTCGACACGAACGTCCGTCGTGTGCGGGAGAGGACGGGAGAGACGTTCGACTCCGGGTGTGCTCAGGCGCTGTTCGACCTCGGCGCGACGATCTGCCTGGCACGGGTGCCGCGCTGCGAGGCATGCCCGCTCGCGGCCGCCTGCCCATCACGCGGCTCTCGGTACGAACCGCTCCGCAAGCAAGGACCGTTCGAGGGGTCGTTCCGGCAACGGCGCGCGAGTGCTCTTCGTGCCGTCGCGGCCGGGGAGCAGCCGACGGACGGCGACGCGCTCATCTCGCTCGCGCGCGACGGGCTCGTCGAGCTGCGCGACGGCACCGCGTCGCTGCCCGGCTAGTCAGGCCGATTCGAGCAGCGCGACCGCCTGGGCGGCGAGCCCTTCGCCGCGACCCGTGAAGCCGAGCCGGTCCGTCGTCGTCGCACGGACGTTGACCTCTCCGTCGCCGATCGCTTCGGCGAGACGCGCGCGCATCTCGGCGCGGAGGGGCGCGACCCGCGGCTCCTCGCCGATCAGCACGCAGTCGGCGTTGACGAGCCTCCACCCCGCGGCGCGCACCTGCTCGTACGCTTCTCGCAGCAGGTCGAGCGATGACGCGCCGCCGAAGCGCTCGTCGCCGGACGGGAACAGCGAGCCGATGTCTCCGAGGCCGGCGGCGCCGAGCAACGCGTCGATCAGGGCGTGCGCGAGCACGTCCCCGTCGGAGTGGCCGGCGAGGCCGCGCGGGTGGTCGACCGACACGCCGCCGAGGACGAGCGGCACGCCTTCCTCGAGCGCGTGTGCGTCGACGCCGGTGCCGACCCGATAGCTCACGCGGACCTCGCGTCCGTAGGACGTCTTCGACGTCCTACGGACGGGAGTTTCGCCGGAAGCTCGTCGAGCGACTCGATCCGGATCGCCCCGGAGGGCGGCTCGTGCAGGAACCCCCACGGGCCGCGGCGGATGTGCACGGCGACGAGGCCGGCCTCGAGAGCCGGCACGACGTCGTTGTCGACGCGGTCGCCCACGTACGCGATCCTCTCAGGTCGCGTCCCCACCTCTTCGACGAGCCGCGCGAAGAACGCGGCCGACGGCTTCTCGACTCCCCAGCGCGCCGACGAGCCGACGAGATCGACCAGCGGCCGGAGCAACTCCTCCGTCTCGACGCCGGTGTTCCCGACGGCCCCGACGCGATACGGCCCGCGCAGCCGCTCCAGGCAGGCGCGCGCATCCGGATAGAAGTCGGCGGCCGTGAACGCAACTCGGGGCGCCGCTGTCCCCAGCAGCTCCCACACCTTCGTGTGCGGCTCGCCGCGCGCGGCGAGACCCCCGAGCACGCCCATCAGCGTGAAGCGCGGAACCCCGGCGGCATCTGCCGCTTGCTCCCACAGGCGCGTCTCGTCGACGAGCGTCTCGCCGATGTCGAAGAAGACCGCTTCTACAGCCACGCGGCAACGCGTTCCAGATCGGCGGGCGTCGTCACCTTGAGCAGGCGCTCGTCTCCCTCGACCACCGTCACCCGCCCGCCGGCCGCCTCCACCAGCGAGGCGCAATCCGTCGCGTGTAACAGACTGTTGCCTGCTCGATCCAGCGCAGCGCGGAAGACGGGCGCGACGAAGGCCTGGGGCGTCTGCACCGCGACGAGCCGGTCCCGCGCGAGCGTCTCCTCGACGACGCCGTCCGAGATGCGCTTGACGGTGTCGCTCAGCGGCAGCGAGGGCACGGCGCCGTCGAAACCCGCACCGAGCGCGTCGAGCAGGCGCGGCACGAGCTCCGGAGGAAGAAGCGGCCGCGCGGCGTCGTGCACCAGGATCACGGCCGCGTCCTCGGGCACTTCGGCGACGCCGGCGCGGACCGACTCGGCGCGTGTCGCGCCGCCGGTGACACACGAAGACACCTTCGACGCGCCGAGCTCCTCGGCGAGCAGGATCGCCGGCTCCTCCCACTCCGGCGGCGCCACGAGGACGACCGCGTCGATCCACTCGCTCTCGTCGAGCCGGCGCAACGGCTCGGCAAGCAGAGGAAGCTCGCCGAGGCGCACGAAGGCCTTCGGCCGATCCTCGCCGAGCCGTTCTCCCCGCCCGGCGGCGACGAGAACGGCCCAGACCATCCGAGGCGCCGGCCGCGGCTACGCCGCGGCGGCGGTCTTCTTCTTCGCCGCCGGCTTCGCGGCGGGCTTCTTGGCGACCGGCTTCGCCGGAGCAGCCTTCTTCGGCGCGGCGGGCTTCACCCTCGCGCCGTTGGTCAGCGTCTCCTCGAGCCAGGCAAGCGCCTCGTCCTCGCTCATCGACTTCGCGTACATGAGCTCGGAGGCGAGGATCTTCTTCGCCTTGACGTACATCTGCTTCTCGCCGGTCGACAGACCCTTCTCGCCGTCGCGGAGCGCCAGGTTCCGGACGACCTCGGCGAGCTCGAAGATGTCGCCGGTCTTCATCTTGTCGCGGTTGTGCTTGAAGCGCCTGTTCCAGTTTTTCGGCATCTCGGTGCCGCCCGAGGTGAGGTACTTGACGACCTTCTTGACGGCCTCCTCGTCGATCACCTTGCGCA
>Ga0070731_10000930_pt1 | contig 33389 bp, 30 predicted proteins | sample Coa_R1_2_FD_66448 | JGI IMG/M metagenome (GOLD analysis project Ga0070731, IMG submission 66448) | Surface soil microbial communities from Centralia Pennsylvania, which are recovering from an underground coalmine fire - Coalmine... | ecosystem: Environmental > Terrestrial > Soil > Unclassified ... | reverse complement strand
TTGATCAACATGCGCAAGCCGGCGCGCAGAATCGCGTGGTCATCCGCGATCATGACGCGAATTTTGCCGTCCTTGGTCATGGTCACATCGCTGCCGCTGGAGCGATTAACATTCGCCGCACCGGAATTCGCACCGTCACGTTCAAACCTTGTCGACTCCCAGAAATCAGCTTTAACTCCCCACCCAGGATGGCGGCTCTTTGCCGCATGCTTTCGATTCCAAGATGCTGAGAAAGATCGCTGCCAGGTTGGTGATGGGACAACCCGCAACCATTGTCCTGTATCTCGATCAGCAACTCTGAGTCCTTTTCCCGAACAGTTACGAATACACGGGTCGCATGCGAATGACGGGCAACATTAGTTAGAGCTTCCTGCACGATGCGGTAAATGTTGATTTGCGCATCCCGGCTCAGATAGGAACCGTCACCATGGCTAACATTTACGGTGCACTCAATATGATGCATCGTGGCAAAGTCTTCCGTATATCGCCGCACCGCGGCGTCCAAGCCGAGATCGTCCAAGACACTTGAATGAAGCCCCCGCGCCAGGCGGCTCAGCTCTTCAATAGCGATGGATGCGATCTCCCTCATCGCTTTGGCCTGTTTCTTCGCATCCGTGAGACGACGCGAATCACTTAGAGTGCGCAACCCGACCAGCAAGGACGTCAGTAGTTGACCGGCCTCGTCGTGCAGTTCCCGCGCGATGCGCCGTCTCTCTTCTTCCTGAATATGCAGAGTGCGATCCAACACCAAGCGCTGTATCACGGCCCGTTGTTCCGCAGCCTGGCGGCTAAGCCTCTCGGTGACATTCTGGACAATTACCAAGCGAGCATTCTGGTCATTCAGGCGTAACGGGGCCGAGATCATTTCGACATCAATCAAACCTCCGTGTTTGCTGAGATGTTTGCAGATTTTGTTTGATGCAGAATGGAGATGGGGTTCTCGAAGCAGTCGGTCCAAGCCGGCGGTGTCTTCGGAAGCGAAGATCTGGCTCAGCTTCATTGCCGCAAATTCATCGCGAGAGTAACCGTACTCATTGACCGCAGCTGCATTCACGGCAAGAATTCGTAAACTCGAGGACTCAAAAGCCAAACAAGGCAAGGGATTGGCTTCAAAAAACGAGCGGTACTGCTGCTGCGATTCCCAAAGCGCGTCTTCCGCTTTCCTGACACGAAGCAGAGCGTGGATGGTAGCGACGAGTTCGTCGGCCTCAATCGGTTGGGTTAAGTAAGCGTCGGCGCCTCCCTCCAAGCCTTCAACGCGCGCTTGTGTGGTCACTAAGGTCGCCGAAACTTGCAGCACGGGAATGTGTGCCGTGGCTTCTGCTGATTTGATTAACCTGCACACCTCGAGGCCGCTGATATCGGGCAACTTCACATCGAGAATCACCAGATCGGGACGAGATGACATCATTTCCAGGGCTTGCTGCCCGGTGTTCGCTTCGATCACTTGGAATCCGGCGTTTCGTAGGACGCGCGAAACTGCATATCTTTGCGCGTCGGTGTCATCGGCGTAAAGGATGCAAATATCGCGGTTTTGTACTCTATCGAACATTCAAGAGCAGACTCTTTTGTCATCTTTATCACTGTTGACGCCAGTTGTCAGGCTTTTCCTGACATCGGAACGATTTTTTGGTGAAAATCCCCCTACTCACAAGCTGGCGACCAGTACGATACTCGACTCCTCCAGTTTGAATTGAAGGTAAACGGTTCAGGCTTTCGAGGTTTTGAAAATGAGGTGTTGCAGCAGCGTGACTGACAATTCCGGATATAATGGTGGGAAAATTTGTATGTTCCCACCGCGTTGGATTTGGTGCTGATCCGCAATCTTAGCCTTTGATTCCTATCGAGTCCCAGAGGAGAACTGGTATGGCAACTGTGTTGAATCCCAAAGCAAGCAACCTGAGTTCGATTCTCGCCCAACATCGAGAAGAGATTCTATCGGAATGGTTCCGAGAGATGGGCCAGGCTCCGCGCCGCAGCGACTTGATGAAGGACGCCGAGGTGAATTCTCAATGCACCCGGTTTCTGGATCTGCTGGTGCGAGCATCCGAGACTGCCGGCAACAACATTCAATCGCCTAGTTACGACGGCATGCGCACTATGCTGGAAGACATTTCCCGCAGTCGTGCCCTGCAAGGGTTTTCTCCTTCAGAGACCGCAACCTTCGTGTTTTCGATGAAGCGCCCGCTCTTCGCTGCGATTCGCGAGGAACTAGGCGAAAATGCCGACGCGATCGCACAAGAAATGTGGAATGCCACGGAGTTGTTGGACAAGTTGGGTCTTTATACCGTCGAAGTATTTCTCAAGTCGCGAGAAGAGGTCATTCGCCGTCAGCAGGAAGAGATGCTTGAGCTTTCGACTCCGGTGGTCAAGCTCTGGGATGGAATCCTCGCCCTGCCTTTGATTGGAACCTTGGATAGCGCACGCACCCAGGTGGTCATGGAATCCCTGTTGGAGAGCATCGTGCAAACCAACTCGCGGGTCGCGATCATTGATATTACCGGTGTGCCAACCGTGGACACCGTGGTCGCGCAACACCTTCTCAAGACCGTAACAGCAGCTCGATTGATGGGTGCCGACTGCATCATCAGCGGGGTCCGGCCGCAGATCGCGCAGACGATCGTGCACCTCGGGATCAACCTTCTGGACGTAACCACCAAGGCGACCCTGTCAGATGCCTTTGCGTTGGCCGCGAGGCGAACCGGGCTCACATTTGTGCGTGAACAGCAGAAAAAAGAAAAACCAAATAAGCAGCAAGAGAGTTAATAGGAGGGCGGATTGGAAAAGATCCCTATCCTGCGAATGGGAGAGTTCCTGCTGGTCACGATCCAGGTGGATATGCATGACCGGCTGGCCATGGCATTGCAAGACGATCTGACGAGTCGCATCTGCGAAACGGGAGCCCGTGGGGTTCTCATCGATATCTCGAGCCTGGAAATTGTCGATTCTTTCATTGGACGAATGCTGGGGAACATTGCGGCCATGTCGCGGGTGCTGGATGCGGAAACGGTGGTGGTCGGAATGAGACCTGCGGTCGCCATCACCTTGGTCGAACTGGGAATGTCCTTGACGGGTGTTAAGACAGCACTGAATGTCGACGCGGGCATGGAGATGCTTCAAACGTCATTGAACGGGTACGAGAGGACGGATGGCAGTTACATCTAGCGAGACTGTACCAGTCGTTTCGGAAGCGGATGTCGTTAGCGTACGGCAACGTGTCCGCGAAGCCACTTCCCGACTCGGCTTCTCGCTGGTTGACCAAACCAAGATGGTTACGGCCGCGAGTGAACTGGCTCGAAATACGCTAATTCATGGCGGTGGTGGCGCTATGGATTTGGTTATGTTGAATGGGCCACGACTGGGATTACGGCTGGTTTTTATGGATAAAGGTCCTGGCATTCCCGACATTTCCCTGGCGTTGCGAGACGGTTTTACCACCGGCTCGGGTCTCGGTCTTGGACTGGGCGGGGCCAAGCGGTTAGTCAATGAGTTTGAGATCGACTCGAAATCTGGCACGGGAACGAAAGTGACAGTGACGCGATGGAAGTAAGCGAACAATCCGCAGCTCAATGGATTTTGGAGATCAGTGATTCCAGCCAGCCGGGAGAGGCCCGCAGGGCCGCGGTTCTCTTCGCGGAGCAACTGGGGATGAGCGAAACCGACCGTGGCGCGGTTGCGATAGCAGTCACTGAACTGGCGACAAACATACTGAAACACGCGAAACGCGGTTACATGTTTGGAGGACGCCTGTCGGTAGAAGGCACGGTGGGAATGCGCGTTCTCGCCATCGACCGCGGGCCGGGAATTCGCAACATTGCCAGTGCTCTGGAAGATGGTTATTCGACCACCGGTACTGCTGGTAACGGACTTGGGGCCGTGCGGCGTCTTTCGACATCGTTCGATATTTATTCGGCTCCGGGACGGGGCACATGCGTCTTGGCAGACTTCTGGCCGGGGAAGAAAACTCCTAAGAATGGACCTATGCAGATTGGCGCTTTGTCCATCGCGTTGCAAGGAGAATCGGTGTGTGGCGATTCTTGGCTTTTCAAGACGAGTCGTTCCACGGAGTGGTTGATGGTCGCCGATGGCCTAGGGCATGGTGTGTACGCGGCCGAGGCAGCGCGAGAAGCGGAGCGGGTCTTGGTGGAGTCCGAATCTGCGTCGCCGGCCTCTATCATGCGCGACTGTCATGATGCACTGAAAAAAACGCGTGGCGCAGCGGTCGCCATTGCCACCATTGATCATGACAAAGGAACGATATCGTTTTCTGGGCTGGGCAACATCTCTGCCATTTTGGCAAACGGTGCGCACACGCGTGGCCTCGCGTCTCACAACGGAACCGTTGGACATCAGATGCTGAGGGTTCAGGAGTTCACGTTTCCGTGGGGAAAAGACAGCACCTTGATTATGCATTCCGATGGTCTCGCTACCCGATGGAATCTGGCGGATTACCCAGGGATTTTAAACAAACACCCCAGCCTGATTGCGGCTGTTCTTTACCGTGATTTCTGTCGAGAGCGAGACGACGTGACGGTGCTTGTGGCACGGAATTCTGGCGGTTAACGGTATGGCGCTGAACATTTTGCGAATGGAAATTCGATACGAACACGATGTGGTGCTGGCGCGCCAACGTGCGCGCCAAGTGTCGGCCGCGCTCAAGTTCGATAGCCAGGACCAGACGCGAATTGCGACCGCCGTTTCAGAGATCGCGCGAAACGCATTCCAGTATGCCGGGGGAGGAATCGCTGAGTTCCGGATTGACCGAGGTCACATCTCCGCTCTTACGATCTCAATACAGGACAAGGGCAGCGGCATCGCCAATCTCAAAGAAATCTTGAACGGCAAGTATGTGTCGCAAACCGGCATGGGAGTGGGGTTGCTGGGTGCCAAGCGTTTGATGGACGACTTTCACATCGAAACCGCCGCGGGTAAGGGGACAACCGTAACGTTCAGCAAGCTCCTGCCCGCAAAATCGGGGGCCATCAGCACGGTAGCGTTGGATTCTCTCCTGGCGAAAATTGAGACGAGAAGTCCTCAGAGCCCCTATGAGGAACTGCAGCAGCAAAATAAAGAACTTCTTCGCGCATTAGATGATGTCCGGTCACGCGAAGCAGAATTGGCTCAACTGAATCGCGAACTGGACGAGACCAACCGCGGTGTAGTCGCACTTTATGCGGAACTCGACGATAAGGCGGATTTTCTGCAGCGCGCTTCGGAATTGAAGAGCCACTTCTTGTCGAACATGAGTCACGAGTTCCGCACGCCCTTGAACTCGATATTGGCTTTGAGCCAGATCCTGCTCGATCGTTTAGACGGCGAGCTTTCTCCTGAGCAGGAGAAACAAGTGCGGTTCATGCGCACCTCCGCTCAGAATTTGCTTGACCTGGTAAACGATCTCCTCGATCTGGCGAAGGTGGAGGCGGGAAAGGTCACGATCCGACCCACCTCCTTCGGCGTAAATTCGATGTTCGCTGCATTGCGCGGCATGTTGCGACCACTCTTGTCTTCCAGTTCCTCGGTAAAGCTGGTCTTTGAGGATCCTGATGAAGATATTCAGGTCTATAGCGACGAGGCGAAGGTGTCGCAAATTCTGCGCAATTTTATCTCCAACGCCCTGAAGTTCACGGAACGGGGAGAGGTGCGAGTGTCAGTTTCCAAAGCTCACGACAATACAGTGATATTTTCGGTAACGGACACGGGGATTGGCATCGCTGAGGAAGACCAGGAGCGCATTTTTGAGGAGTGGACGCAGGTCGAAGGAAAGTTGCAAAAAGCCGCGAAAGGGTCTGGACTTGGGTTGCCGTTGTCGAGAAAACTTGCGCAGTTGCTTGGGGGAGATGTTTCCGTCGAAAGTAAGATTGGATTGGGTTCGACCTTTACCGCGGTGATCCCGCTGAATTTCAATGGACAAACAGAGGTTGTTCAAGTTCCCGAGGTCGGGCGCGACTTGGACGCAACCAAGCTGCCCGTGCTTATCGTAGAAGACAATCGGGAAGCATTGTTCGTCTACGAAAAATACCTCAAGGGCAGTCCTTTCCAGATTGTGCCCGCCAGAAACATCAAAGAGGCCACGACCGCGCTCCGTTCGTTCCGGCCAATGGCCATCGTGCTCGATGTCCTGTTGGAAGGAGAGCACTCATGGGACCTGCTGCGGGACATTAAGCGCGACCCCGCCACGCGAGACATCCCAGTGTACGTTGTTACCGTAGTTGACAACCGGCAAAAGGCGCTAGCGCTGGGAGCGGACGGTTTTCAGGCAAAGCCGCTGGATCGAATCTGGCTTCTGAATCAACTGACTCATGTCCGCACGGAAAGGCCAATGCCACGCGTGCTGATCATTGACGATGATGAAACCTCCCGCTACTTGGTTCGCACTGTATTTGCGAACAGCGGTTGCCAGATGTGGGAGGCAGGCGGAGGCGTCGAGGGTGTACGCTTGGCGCGCGAATACGGACCCGACGTGATCATTCTCGATCTTTCGATGCCGGACTTGAATGGATATGAAGTGTTGGAAGCTTTACATCGGGATCCGCAAACCAGCAAGATCCGGGTGATTATCCATACTTCAAAAACGTTGGGTGATCGAGATTATTCACGTCTAACGAATGCATTGGATGTGATTCCCAAAAACATCATGACATCCAGAGAGACAGCGATTGCGAAGTTTGCGGACGCTTTTCGCAGAGCAGGGGTTGAATCAGGTCTTCTATCAAATCGGCTGCAAGCGCCTGTTGAGCATCGTGTTTAGGGGGCTTATGTCCAAATCAGTGATCTTATGCATCGATGACGATCTAGTCGGACTGAAAATGAGGAAGTTGCTGCTGGAAGCCCAAGGTTACGAGGTGATTGCAACACCGACGGGACAACATGGATTGGCAGAACTAGCGAAGCGGCACATAGATATAGTGGTTCTCGATTATCAAATGCCATCGATGGACGGAGGCGAGGTGGCCGGCTTCATCCGACACAAGTGGCCGCGCATTCCAATCGTAATGTTGTCCGGATATCCTGACGACGTTCCCGAACAGATCCGAGATCTAACAGACGCCTTCGTGACCAAAGGTGATTCTACGCCGCAGTTCTTGCAAGTGATCGAAGTGTCCCTTAGCGGAAATCCTGGTCGCCGCCTCACCATTCTCAACGTCGATGACAATCTGGAACATCGGTACGCCATCACTCGCGTGCTTACGCAGGCCGGATTTGAGGTCATCGAGGCGGGAACTGGGATGGAGGCTTTAGACCGGGCGCGGCTTCGCCCCAGTTTGATCATTCTCGATATCAATCTTCCCGATATGCTCGGCTTCGATGTGTGCAAGCAACTGAAAGCAAATCCAGTTACCCGTGACATTCCGGTCATACATATCTCTGCAACCTATCCAACTCACGTGGCCGACGCGGAGTCTAAGGACAGCGGGGCTGATCGGTTTTTGTGTCATTCGGACAATGTTTACGATGTGGTTCGCGTCGTTCACCAGGAATTGCACAAGTTAGTTCGCACATAGCGCTGGTCGAATTTCCTTGAGACAAGGGATATGGAAGAAAACAACCTTTTAACCATCCTGACGGTAGATGACAATGACGCGGCACGGTACTCCGTGTGCAGATCCCTGCGGGAAGGTGGCTATCAGGTTCTGGAGGCGAAAACGGGGGCCGAAGCTCTCGAACTCGCGCAGACTGGCCCAGCGCTGATCACCCTGGACATCAATTTGCCAGATATTAATGGCTTTGAGGTTTGCCGGAGGCTAAAAGCATCTCCATCGACGGCGGAGATCCCTATTCTTCATATTTCTGCTTCTTGTGTAGAGTCGGAGGACAAAATTCGAGGGTTGGAGGGCGGAGCCGACGCATACCTGTCCGAACCGGTGAATCGCCAGGAACTGCTGGCGACAGTTGTCGCTCTGATGCGGTTAAGCCAAGCTCAAAAAGAAATCCGCCGTCAGGCCAGGGAAGCGCAGCAAGCGCGAGAAGAACTCAAAGCGATAAATGAAACCCTTGAGCTCCGGGTTAAAGAACGCACTGCCGATCTGGAACGCAGCAATGCAGAGATTCGTCAGCTTTCTCAACGTCTTTTGCAAGCTCAGGACGAGGAACGGCGACGGATCTCGCGAGAACTCCACGACAGCACGGGACAATTACTGGTGGGGCTAAGCCTGAATCTGTCCAACCTAAAGTCTAAACTGGGCGAAGCGCCCGATCTTATTGCGCTTTTAGACGACACCACTCACCTGGTCGAAGAAATCAACCGCCAGATGCGAACTCTTTCCTACCTGCTGCACCCGCCCCTGCTCGACGAGGCGGGGCTCGCATTCGCTCTGCAATGGTATGTCGATGGATTCCAAGAACGAAGCAATATCGCGGTCGAACTACAGCTGCCCGCGAACCTGGGTAGATTGCCGCAGGAACTGGAAACCACGATCTTTCGCGTGGTCCAAGAGTCCCTTACCAACGTCCACCGGCATTCCAAGAGTAAGACCGCATGCATACGAGTGGAAAAGAACAGCAACGAGGTGAGAGTGCAAATAAGCGACCAGGGCGAGGGATCAAGAGCCACTGGTCAGACCCGTTCCGATTTTCGCCCTGGGGTTGGAATTCTCGGCATGAAAGAGCGAGTGCGGCAGTTCGGAGGTGAATTCGAGATCGGATTTCACGAGTCTGGCACATCAGTCAAAACAAGGTTACCGATAAAAAGCGAAGTCGTCGCGTGACTGATTTCCCTCGGAAGTTTTCGAACCGATTACTTCAGGTCATCTGCAATCTTTGAAAAAAGTAGGAAAAACCCTGACAGGCGCGAGGCACTAAAAGTGTCAATATCAAATGATGACCAGGTCACTAAAAATTATCAAATATGTTGACCGATCTCCCTCCCATGCCAAATGTGACCACTGCAATCGTGAGTTTCGCACCCCGCTTTCCGTATTACATAAGCCGTCGGAAGCCCTCAAGCTTTTGCAGGAGATATTCGAGCGGCACAGTTGCGCGAACAAAGACAAGGACTCTTGAGGGCTGTTTGCTCCCTTTGAATTTTCAGAGTGACAATGGGTTTTCCCTGCGCGGGCGTCCGAGCGAGTAAACGCGTGGGCAGCGATCTTTTACGGGATTTTCTCCGATCAACCTTTTATTCTTCGATGGCCTCACCGCGTACCTGTCTCGATCGCTCAACGCCTTCCTTCATATTCTTGAGTTCTTTGGCGGAGTGGGCCTCCCAATCGATGACCTCGCCGATCACACGGAGTGGGCGCTTGGACCGGTATGACAGCGTCGGATTGCCCGGGAATTTCTTATCCGTCAGGTCGGGGTCATCTTCAATTGGACCGGTCGCCTTCGCCACGTAGATTCTGCCGGGCCCCTCGCCGAGGGCCAACTCAGCTCCCCAGATCGCAGCGTTCAAAGTGCCACTCAGATACACATAGGCGGCCATCGCTCTTTTGCCGTAATTCGACTTGTAACCGGCTTTTATCAGCTCCCCGTGTCGTAAGTTGACTTTGGTGCCATGGAAGAAACTTTGGCCAGGAAACAAAGGTCTGGTCACTTGATCTCTCCGGAAGACGGCGGGCAGGAGCTCGCCGCCTTCTTCTCCGATAAGCTTTGATGTTTGAAAGGAATGGCGGGGACGACGGGACTCGAACCCGCGGCCTCTGCCGTGACAGGGCAGCGTTCTAACCAACTGAACTACGTCCCCACTCGCCAAATCAACGAGGTAAACTCTCGGTCCGCACTCGAGTGCTACTGCGCAATCATCCAGAATGCGATCGAAAACACGAGTGTGCCAGAATTTATCCTAACAGCTTCTGACAGAACCGAAAAGGATTCGCGAGTGAAATCCACTATGCCGGCAGCCCTCAGCCCCATGCTATAATCGATTTTCGCCTTCACTGCTTACGAGGCAATCCTGTGATCTCCTCTGGGCGGATTCAGCGCCAGGCTAGTAACGGTAGATCAGCACAAATAAAGTTGAACTAGACGAGGTAAATCCATGTCTGGCCATTCAAAATGGGCCACAATTAAGCACAAAAAAGGCGCGCTCGACGCCAAGCGCGGGAAGATTTTTACGCGCCTCATTAAAGAAATCAGCATCGCAGCCAAAGGTGGCGGCGATCCCGATACCAACCCCCGTCTTCGCACCGCGATTCTGGCTGCGAAGGCTGAAAACATGCCCGCCGACAACATTAAGCGAGCGATCCAGCGCGGTACGGGCGAATTACCAGGAGCGACTTACGAAGAATTTTCACTCGAAGGGTACGGACCGGGTGGTGTGGCGCTGCTTGTGGAGATCAATACCGATAACCGCAACCGGACCGTCAGCGAAATCCGCCATGTCTTCCAGAAAAACGGTGGGAACATGGCCTCAGCCGGCGCAGTCGCGTACATGTTTCACAAGAAGGGCGACATCGTAATACCCAAATCGGCAGCGACGGCAGATGATCTGATGAACATTATCATCGAAGCGGGTGGCGAAGATGAACCGATCGACGATGGCGAGAATTGGGAAATCCTGACTGCGCCTTCCTCTTATGAGAGCATGCTTGAGGCCGTAAAAAAGGCTGGAATCACACCGGCTTCATCCAGCGTGGCGATGATTCCACAGAACTACATCAAGCTGGAAGGGGCGGCTGCAAATACCATGATTCGGCTAATGGAAGCCCTTGAAGAGCACGACGACGTGCAGAACGTTCACTCCAATTTCGACATCGATCAAAAGCTATTGGAGGAAGTCGCGGGATAAGTCCGGCAAATTCCTCAAAAGGCCGTCCTCATGGGCGGCTTTTTCTTTTTGCCGCAACATCCGTGGAATTCACGCACCGCTTGCCTCCGGTCATGAGGGCGGAATTCTGCACGGTTTTCAACAGCTTCGTGGAAATCTGGTGGAAAAATACGGACGGCGGGATTCTAAGGCGCTGATTAACAACTGCTTCTACACTTTGCACTGAAGTTGTTGCTGCCACGTTGGTGGTAAGGTGACCTACTTAGCAAAATGAAGACGCGACTCGACAAGCTCCTCTTGGAACGCGGGCTCGTGGGATCGCGCGAGCGCGCGCAAGCATTAATTCTTGCCGGAAAGGTACTGGTTGACGAGCAGAAGATAGAAAAAGCGGGTACCTCTGTCGAGGTTGACGCTGCAATTCGACTTCTCGAAAATGATTTGAGATATGTCAGTCGTGGCGGACTCAAGCTCGAGAAAGCATTAGAACACTGGCAGATCGACGTAAACGGAAAAGTTTGTCTCGATGTTGGGGCATCCACCGGCGGCTTTACTGATTGTTTGTTGCAGCATGGTGCGGCGCGAGTTATCGCGATTGATACGGGACGCGGCCAGATCGATATCCGCCTCCGGCAGGATCCTCGTGTGCGGCTCTTAGAAAAGACGAATGCCCGCTATCTAACTCGCGAACAGGTTGGCGAAACGGTAGATTTCATCGCTGTGGACGTGTCTTTCATTTCGGCAGCTCTGGTCATTCCTGCAGTGCTGTCTGCGGCATTCGGGAAGGAGCGCGGCGGGAGGAAGATCGTGGTCCTGGTGAAACCGCAGTTCGAGGCAGGCCGAGAGCATGTCGGCAAAGGCGGAATTGTTCGCGATGAAGCCACCCAGCTTGCGGCCACCGAAAAAGTCCGGCAAGCCATCGTGGCGGAAGGATCTGTTCGCACCGAGGTGATCGCATCCCCGATTCTTGGCGCCGAAGGCAACCGCGAATTCCTGCTATACGGAACCTTCTGAAAACCTCCCTCCTCCTTCGCAGGTAATGCTTTTTTCAGAATTTCTGTACAATTCAACTTTCATGGTCAATCGCAAATCTGGGTTACCTAAATCGGTGGCGATTGTCTCTAAGCCGGGCAAGCCGGAACTCGTGACGATATTGCCCGAGCTACTCGGTTGGTTTCGTCAGCACCGCTATCAACTCGTGGTGGATCGAGAAACCGCGCCGCATGCCCCCAACGTCGAAGTAGCGGATCGCGATCAGATGGCCTCCCGACGCTTGGATTTCGTGGTCGTGCTGGGCGGCGACGGCACGTTGCTGGCCGCCGCTCGCGCGGTCGCAAAGCAAGGTGTACCTGTGCTCGGCATCAATCTTGGCTCGCTAGGATTTCTCACGGAGGTTCCGCTGGACGAACTGTATCCGACGCTGGAGGGCATTGATGCTGGCCACTACAGCGTCGAAACTCGCTCCATGGTGCATTGTGAGGTCATGCGCGACGGGTCGCTGGTAGCCGCATTTGATGCCCTCAACGACGTGGTTGTCGGCAAGGCCACCATTTCTCGTCTCAATCATTGCAAGGTTTACATTGATGGGGAGTTTGTTTCGTCCTATAAGACGGACAGCCTCATTGTTTCCAGTCCAACGGGTTCCACGGCATATTCGCTAGCTGCCGGTGGTCCAATCATTATGCCAACGGTCGCAGCTCTGGCCGTCACCCCTGTGGCCGCTCACTCCTTGACTCACAGGCCGCTGGTTGTACCCAGCACCTCGAAGATCGAGATTGTGATCAGCACCGGCAATGAGCAAGGCTATATGAGCGTTGACGGTCAGATTGGTATGCCCATGCACGATGGCGACCGCATCGTCTGCAGCAATTCACAGTATAAAGTGAAGTTACTGCGCATCCGCGGCACGTTCTTCGATGTCTTGCGAACGAAATTGAAGTGGGGACAAGGGTAGCTTGCTTATGCGCTTCGCTATATTTCTGTTCATCGTCGCTTTGAGCGTCACATTGCAGGGGCAATCAAAACCCGCCGCCGACTTGATCATTACCCACGCCAACGTCTGGAGCGGAGACGATGCCCATCCCAAAGCGGAAGCCGTAGCAGTACTTGGCGACCGAATTGTCGCGGTCGGCTCGAACGCTGAAGTTCTGCTCTGGCGCGGTCCGGAAACGAAGATGATCGACGCCGGCAGCAAACTGCTGATCCCCGGGTTCAATGACTCTCATGTACATTTCATCGATGGCGGCCGACAACTCGACAGCGTTCAATTAAATGATGCAACTAGCACGGACGAATTTGTGCGTCGCGTTGCTGAGCAAGCCAAGAAAACACCCAAAGGCGAATGGATCCTTGGAGGTGATTGGGACGAGACCAAGTGGACACCGCCCAATCTGCCCACGCGGCAATTGATCGATACGGTCACGCCTGACAACCCCGTGCTGTTGAGCCGCTATGATGGCCATTCTGTTCTAGCCAACTCCATAGTCCTCCAACTCGCCGGAATTACATCGAAGACTCCCGATCCCCCGGGCGGCACAATCGTGCGTGATGCCGAGGGCAATCCGACCGGCGATTTGAAAGATGCTGCGATGGGCCTGGCATATAAGGTCGTTCCTCCGCTTTCCCACGACCAGCGCATGCGCGCCGCGAAACGCGCTCTTGAACACGCAGCATCCTTAGGCGTCACCAGCGTTCAGCACATGGTGGCTGATTACGAAGACATTGCCGTTTATGCCGAACTCTTACAGAATGGCGAGCTCACCACTCGAATTTACGCGGCACCGCTGATCACGGGTGTTGACGATCAGGCAAAGATCGGGATCCGTCATGCTTTTGGCGGCCCTTATCTGCGGATTGGCGCGGTGAAGGCCTTTGCCGACGGTTCACTCGGCTCCCGCACCGCTTATTTCTTCGAACCATTTTCTGATGAGCCTAATAACCGTGGCCTCTTGTCTGATGAAATGCAGCCGCTGTCGCTGATGCGTGATCGAATGATGAAGGCCGATGCCGCGGGCATACAGATCTGTACTCATGCCATTGGTGATCAGGCGATCTCGATTGTTCTCGATCTCTACACCGATGTGGTGAAAGCGCATCACGGGGCTGAGCGGCGTTTCCGCATCGAGCATGCGCAGCACATGGCTGCAAAGGATTTCGCGCGGTTCGCGCAATTAGATGTAATCGCGTCGGTGCAGCCGTATCATGCCATCGACGATGGCCGCTGGGCTGAGGCCCGGATCGGCCACGACCGCGCCAGCCGTACGTATGCATTTCGAACTTTCCTGAATAGCGGAGTTCATCTGGCATTCGGTACCGATTGGGATGTGGCTCCGTTGAATCCGCTACTGGGCGTCTACGCAGCTGTGACGCGCGTCACTCTTGACGGCAAGAATCCAAGTGGCTGGTTCCCGGAGCAAAAGCTGACGGTTGCAGAAGCGGTCCATGCCTACACCATGGGCTCGGCGTATGCGGAATTTCAGGAGAAGGAAAAGGGATCCATCACACCGGGTAAACTCGCTGATATGGTTCTGCTCAGCGACGATATTTTTTCCATCGATCCCGTCAAGATCCGCGATGCAAAGGTGTTAAAGACGATCGTGGGCGGCAAGGTGATTTGGGATCCGAATCGTAAGGTGCCGTACTCGACGGCATACTAAAACACTGCCATCCTGAGCGGCCTTCAGACCAAGAAGGATCTATGCATTTGAAGACGCAATGCACGGATCCTTTCGCTTTGGCTCACAATGATCATTTCAATATTGTCCGATTGCCCGCACCCGCGTCCGTCATTTACAGTTTCAAACGATGACTACTACCGGAGAACGTTTTGAACGTGCAGTCTCGATCATGGCTCGCCTGCGTGCGCCCGGCGGGTGCCCTTGGGATCGCGAGCAGACCTTTGACTCGATCAAGCCGTACACGCTTGAGGAAACTTACGAGGTCCTCGAAGCCATTGACAATCGCGACTGGCAGGAACTCACGGGTGAACTGGGCGATCTGCTCCTGCAGGTGTTGTTTTATTCGGAGATGGCCAAAGAGCAAGGATCGTTTTCGATCGATGATGTGCTTGACCGGCTCTCCAACAAACTCGTAGACCGCCATCCGCATGTCTTCGGAAATGTAAAAGCCGACACGTCTTCGGACGTCTTGCGCAATTGGGAAGCCCTGAAAGCCGAAGAGAAAAAGAAACGCCTGGAAGCTGGCGGCGGGAAAACAGCCAAGAACGAGGAGCATCCACAATCTGTGCTGGCCGGGGTTTCGAGCGCCATGCCGGCTCTCCTGGAAGCCCACAAACTCAGCTCTCGGGCAGCTCGCGTAGGTTTCGATTGGCCCGATATGGCAGGCTTATTCGAAAAGCTCGCAGAAGAAGCTGGGGAACTCCAGCAGCAACTGAAAGGTTATCCTGCCCCAGGACCCGAACCTGCGGGGAGAGGCATTGCTGGATCAGGACGCCCGCGAATAAGTGATGATTTGCAGGCCCGCCTGGAAGGTGAGCTTGGCGACCTCTTCTTCGTTCTAGTGAATATTGCTCGTTATCTTTCTCTCGATCCCGAGTCTTCCTTGAAAAAGACCAACCGCAAATTCAAGCGGCGCTTTCAATGGATGGAAGAGCGGCTTCGCGCTTCCGGCCGAGCGCCACAGGATGTTTCTATGCAAGAATTAGAATCCTTATGGCAAGAGGCCAAGCAGCAGGAACCGATCGCGTCGTGAGCGGCAAATCAATCGTCATTCGCAAGTGCGACAGCCTCGATGAAAAACGGGCATGCGTGGCGCTGCAAAAGGAAGTTTGGAACTTTAGTGATATTGAATTGGTTCCACTGCGCGTGTTCGTAACGGCGGATAAAATCGGCGGGCAGGTGATCGGAGCGTTTTCTAACGACGAATTGGTTGGCTTCGCCATGGCCATTCCGGGGGTGCGCAGCGGCCATCACTTCCTCTATTCCCACATGCTCGCGGTTCGCCAACAGTATAGAAATTTCGGCCTGGGACGCCGTCTCAAGGTTGCCCAACGTGCCGACGCAATTGCCCGGGGATTCGAACTGATGGAATGGACGTTTGATCCTTTGGAAATCAAAAATGCTTATCTCAATATTGAGAAGCTGGGTGCAATCACGCGCCGGTACAACGTAGACCAGTACGGCACCATTTCGTCTCCCCTGCAGGGCGGTTTGCCTACCGATCGGCTGGTGGCGGAGTGGTGGTTGACATCAAAGCGGGTTGAGAAAATGCTTCAGACGGCCAAGAATCCAGAGTTTGAAATAGTGAACACGATCTCCGTTCCAGCCCAGATCTACGATTGGAAGGCTCATCCCGAGACTCGCGGCCGGGCGCAAGAGGTGCAGGATCGCAATCGCGAAGAGTTCCTGAAAGCATTCTCTCGCGGCCTCGCGGTACTGGGTTACGAGTGCGATGAACAGGGCAATGGCCAATTTCTTCTCGGACGTTGGGACGAGAAGTGGAGTTACGCTTAGTTCCGTATCGTCAATGTCTCCTTCTTCTATATGAAAATTGATGGCCTCACGCTTTATGAGATTCACATGCCGCTGGTGGATTTTTTTGAAACCAGCTTCGGCCGCACTTATGATCGTCGCATTCTGTTGGTGAAAGCTGACTGCGACGGAGTGACCGGCTGGGCGGAATGCGTTGCCGGCGAGGACCCTTATTACAGCTCAGAATGGATCGATGCAGCATGGATCACGATCACGCATTTTCTGGGTCCGGCGGTGGTAGGGCGAAAACTGGAAAGAGCAGAAGCCAGCGTATCTCTGATGGCTCAGATTCGCGGGCATCGAATGGCGAAAGCAGCCATTGAAAACGCTCTTTGGGATGCCGAGGCCAAACAGAAACAACAGCCCCTATGGAAGCTCCTGGGCGGCAGGCAGCGCGAGATTGCGTGCGGCGTTTCGATTGGCATTCAGGATTCGATCGAGCAACTGGTCGATAAAATCGCGATCGAACTCGCTGCCGGTTATCGCCGGATCAAAGTCAAAATAAAGCCCGGGTGGGATCTGAATGTGCTGGAGCGGATTCGCTCGCGCTGGCCGGAAATTCTGCTGAGCTGTGATGCCAATTCCGTCTACACCCTCGATCAAATCGAGCACCTCCGCAAATTTGATCAATTCAATCTGCTGATGGTTGAGCAGCCGCTGTGGAATGATGACATCTACAATCACGCTCGCCTGCAGCGGGAATTACGGACGGCAATTTGCCTCGACGAATCCATTGAAAGTGCGCGTAGTGCTGCTCAGGCCGTGGAAATCGGCGCGTGTCGCATCATTAATGTTAAGGTTGGCAGGCTAGGCGGCTTCAGCGAAGCTATCAAAGTGCACGACGTCTGCGCCAACCAAAACGTGCCGGTCTGGTGCGGAGGCATGCTCGAATCCGGTGTCGGCCGCGCGCACAACGTTGCTCTCTCAACCCTGCAAAATTTCCGTCTGCCGGGCGACGTTTCTGCTTCAAAACGCTACTGGAAGGAAGATATTATTGAACCGGAAGTCGAAGTCACGAAGCAAGGGACAATTGTCGTGCGCGATGAGCCCGGCACGGGCTACCATGTGCGGGAAGATCTCATTGAAAAGTTTGCTGTGCGTAAAGAGATGGTTCGCGGCCGCCACGCCCAGGCTGATTGACAATTGCTTTTTGCTGCTCTGCTAAAATTCCGCCATGAATCCGTATGCACCGCTTTTGGGCAATCGTGATCCAATTCAAGTAGCTGCCGAAACTCCTGCTCGTCTTCGCGCCATAGAGAAGCGGTTGGGAACGACTGGAATGGAGCGGACGTACGCTGCCGGTAAGTGGTCTGCCCGGGAGATTTTTTGCCACTTAGCGGATTGCGAAGTGGTTTTCGCTTTCCGATTTCGCCAAGCTTTGGCAGAAGTGGACCATGTGATCCAACCTTTCGATCAGGATGCCTGGGCTCGTCCTTACCATTCATCTGCGCTGGAGGGCCCCATGGCCATCGAGGCTTTCTCGGCGCTACGGCGGTGGAATCTTGCTCTGCTGAAGGGCGTGCCGCAATCCGATTTTTCAAAATCTGTAACTCATCCCGAGCGGGGCAAAATGAGCTTTAAAATAATCCTGGAAACGATGGCAGGCCACGACCTGAATCATCTCAAGCAGCTCGATGCCATTGCGGCAGCCGCATAGCCGCGGCGACTCTGATCCTCGCTGGTTAATCTATTGTTGTTGGTTTTCGGTTGGCACGGAAACCCCATCCTGAGGCTGCATCCCGAATGCGGGCAACGCCGCCGGGCTTGGCGGAACGCCTTTTGCGCTCACAATTGCCCAATGCCATTCCTGGTCAGAAGCGAGAGTGGCGCCTAAGGTCTCGCGAAAAATCGTGGTCGCCAGTGGGGCCGCAGTTCCCTTCAGATGAAGAAGCAAGGTCAAGTCCGATTGCTTTTCTGCAGGAGCAGGAGTCTCCTGCATCGGTGCGTCCTGCGCGATTGCCGGCAGAAGCCGCGCATTTGGGTACAAATCGGCGGTTGCAGATTTGCGAACGATCGTCAAACCAATGGTAACTTCTTTGAGACTCCAGTCTGTGCCGTTGAAGAGCGTCACTTGCAGTCGATCGCCATCAATTTTGGCTGGGCCTTCCAGTTTTGCCAATTCAGTTTGGGGCAGCTCCTCGGCGACATAGGGCGTCGTAATCAAGGAAGCCGCGTCGGCGTTAAAGGACAAGCTGCAGGTTCCATCGGGCGAAGACATCCGAAATTGGTTTTCCTTGCTGTCCAATGACAATACCGGTGTCGCATTCAGCTTGTGGTTTTCTACGGAGTCCATGACCTGCGAGAGGTTGTCATTATCGATGACAACCGGGGGAGCCGGTTCTTGGTGAGGCTGTTCCTTAGCTTTCCTGAAGGATCTCGCTAGATCGCCCAGTGAAACGGAATCCTCCTGAGCAAAAGCCAGTGGAGACACGACGAGCAGTATCGATGCCAACGAGACCGCGAGATAGACGCACCGCCGCATACGTGTGAAGAAGATTCCTTCACCAAATTGTAATAAGAAGGACTGGGAGAAATCAGCGAGTCAGGACAAACCTCGGTGTTAGAACTTTAGACAGATGGGTAGCCAGGGCATGCGGGACGAAGTAACACGCAACGGGGTACCGCATGCCCCTGCCGACAACATTCACAACAAGCCAGAGGAACGAAAGCGAGCTACCGGGTCGGAAACCGGAACGGGTTCACGCTTGAAAAACCAGCGGGCCACCGCAAAGCCCAACGCTACATAGCACAGATGCAACAACCTCATGATCCACCCCCGATCACAGCATCGGCATCTTGGGGGAACTTCGTTAACGACACAGTAGCAACCTTGCACGAAGGTAGCAACGCACCATTGTGCTATCGGCGTAGCACGAAAGACTCAGCTGCAAGAACCAAGGTAATCAAAAAAGTAATGGCAAAGAGGGGAAATCAGGCAGTTAGCAAGTCGGCATTGTGTTCAACCAGAGAAACCTCTGCCGTGCTTTCGGCGCATCGCTCCAAGGCATCGGCGAGAATCTGCGGAAAACTACAGATCAATAAGTTGAGATCGAGTTGCACGTCGCGAGCGCTGTACTGACGGTATACCGTGATTGCCCCGCATTGACGACCTGTGCTGCTCACAAGATCAAGCCGCAAGCTACAAGTCCCACGAAGTGGCGCATCGGAGAAAATTGCCGCGTTCGTCCAGCGCAGGTAGGGATCGCTTCCCCAGGGCGAGATTAACTCGAGCCCGCGCACTTCTGGCAGATCGGCGGGGCTCACCAATAATTGCAAGTCGAAGGCGTCGAGATCGTTATTGGTGAGCGCCGCCATCAGAATGCGACAGAGTTGCACATATTCCGACGTGACCTTGAGTTCCTCCGCTGCCCTGCGCAAGGCGAGATTATTAATAATGACCTGGCGTTCAATCGTGCGTTGTGCCACCCGCCGTAATTCACCGAACTCGAGGTAGCCCAAATGCTGGACGCCAATCCAAACGCCTGTACCGAGCACGGCAAGAACCAAACCGAGGGTTCGCTCAGTGGGCCATAAGAGAAACAAACTCAACAACGCAAAAAGCGCCGAAACTGCGTAGAGCGTGATTACGACCTGCCGCTGCGACAAACCGCGTTGCAACAGTTTGTGGTGAATATGCTCGCGATCAGCGGTGAACACGGGACGACCACTCAGAAATCGCCGAAGTACCGAGAGAGTGCTTTCAAGAATCGGCAGCCCGAATGAAACCACAGGAATGGCAACCGCGATGATCGTGGGCGCCTTCTGCGCACCTTGCAGGGCCAAAGCACTGAGCATGAATCCGATAAACAGGCTGCCACAATCCCCCAGGAAAATGGTGGCTGGGCTGAAATTGAAACGCAAAAAGCCCAGAATGGATCCCACCAGTGCGATGGCCATAATCGAGACCAGACCTGCCCCATTCACTACGGCCACGGTAAACACCACGAGTGTGGAGAACAAAGCTGATCCCGCCGCCAAGCCGTCCAATCCATCAATCAGGTTGAATGCGTTCGTAATTGCGACCACCCATAGGATGGTTAATGGAAGGCTGAGAAACCAGGGAAAGTGGTGGTTACGGAACAGTACCGGCAAGTCAAGTATGCGAAGTCCACCTGCGAACAGCAATGTCGCAGCTAAGCCTTGGACCGTAAACTTCAACCAAGGGCCGGCAGAGAAAAAATCATCGTAGACGCCCAGAAGAAAGATCAAACTTCCTGCCATCAGAATTGTGAGAACGGTTCGAACAGGAACTGCCACAATCCCATAAGTAAAAAGCAGAGCCATGCCAAAACTTGCGAGGAATGCAACAAAGATTGCGATGCCGCCGAGCCTTGGCAAAGCCCGAGTGTGCAAATGTCGAACGGAGGCGGGTGGCGTTGCCCAGCCGTGGCGGTTAGCCACATCGCGCACCCATTTTGTAGAAACAAACGAAAAGAAAACTGAACACAGGAATGTTGCCAGACTCGCGATCAGCAAACATTCCTCCTGGGAGTGGCGAGGAAGCCCGTAAGCGCCTTAGTGTTTAAGCTCTTGATAACCCTGTCTCCGGGTGGACGACAAGTTGTTCGTGGACCTCGTTGCCGAATGTATGGTCGCTCGTCAGATTACGCAATTCCCTACTTTGGTACAGCGCCCGTGCCCGCCGCATCGTGAGCAGCTGTTGCCAAACTATGGTCGACTTGCGAACAGGTGCCAATGACTGGTTCTAAGAATGCTAAACTCATCACGAAAATCGTATGTCGAGTGGACACCGAACCTCTCCGATTTTTACCGTCTGCGTGTGCGCTTTGATTCTCACGTTTATTGCCTCTCCGGTATTGGCACAACAGGGTGCGCCCTCTTCAAATGCCGGTGTACCGGTGTCTACGGCAGCTTCAACATCCGCACCACGTCTCGGTATAGAGGACTTGTTAGACATTAGTGTGTACAACGTTCCTGAGTTGACCAGCAAGGTTCGCATCGATAGCAATGGGGAAGTCAATCTTCCATTAGTTAACAACGTCCATCTAGCTGGACTCACCACCGAGCAAGCAGAGAATGTCGTTGCGAAACGGTTGGCCGACGGGGGATTCGTCAAGAATCCGCATGTGACAGTTTTCGTGAATCAAGCAGTTTCACAAACAGCCAGTGTTCTTGGTGAAGTTGTGAGACCAGGCGTATATCCGATCCTTGGTGAACAAAGGCTTTTCGATCTGATCTCAAACGCCGGCGGTCTCACCGACAAGGCCGGCCCTACGGTTAGCGTCACTCACCGCAACCAGCCTGGGTCACCCGTGAAACTGACGATTTCCCGCAATTTCGCGGACCACGCCGAGAGCGACCTCCCGATCTTTGCGGGAGACACAGTTATCGTGTGGAAAGCGGATGTGGTTTACGTGGTAGGAGACGTGGGACGACCGAGCGGACTGCTGATGGAGAGCGGGCGTTTAACCGTGTTGCAGGCGATCGCGATGGCGGGAGGAACTACACGAACTGCAAAACTCAGCGCAGCTCGGATCATTCACAGGAGTGCGGCTGGGTTGACTGAGACTCCAGTACAACTAAATAAGATTCTTGAGGCGAAAGCGTCAGATATTCCGATGCAGCCGGATGACATTCTTTTCGTTCCCACGAGCATCCGAAAGACATTTACTGGACAGACGGTGCAAACCGCTCTCCAGGCAGCCGCAGCGGCTAGCATCATCACGGTAATGCCTTAACCTTATGCTGCGGCAGTCGCCGGTACCGGCTGGCCGTCAATGACATACTCTAAAACTTGCATGTAGGTTTGCGCGGTTTGGCGGCGGGTGAACCTCTGCAGAATATATTGCCGGCCATTTTCTCCAAGCGCGGCGCACAATTCCGGATGGCGGCTCAAATGTAATACTGCGTCTGCCAGAGCTACTGAGTTCTGCGGTTCCACAAAGATTCCGGCTTTCGCGTCGTCAACGATTTTTCTTGCCAGACCATCTACTCCGACAATCACGGGTTTAGCGCAAGCCATGAACTCCAGCAACTTCGTCGGCAAAACCGTCCTGAAGAGGCCGGACCTTCGCAAAGGGACGATACACACGTCGGAAGCCGAGATGTAATTGGGAATCTTCTCTCGAGATTGCTGATCCACAAAGCACACATTGTTCAAAGCCTTGTGTTGAACAAGTTCGACAATCCTCTGCTTTTCTGCGCCTTCGCCGACAAATAAAAACTGAATCGCAGGCGCACGGGCCTGCAGTCGCGCTGCCGTGTCGATCACAATTTCCAAACCCTGTGCCATTCCCATAGTGCCGACATAGGAAACAACAAAATTATCTTCCCAGCGCATTGCGGCACGGATTCTTAAGGCTTCCGCGGACCGCGGCCGGAAAAGCCCGGTATCAACTCCGTTCTCTACGACCGAGATCTTGTCCGATGGAATATTCCAATTGTCGGTGAGCGCGTCGCGGAACGCCGATGTGACAACCACGACGTGATCACACCTGCGATAAAGAAAGCCCGCGATGCGCTCCAGCGTTCGATACATGAGACTATTTTGTGCACCGATTCCTACGGCCGCCAACGACTCCGGCCAGAGATCGCGAATTTCCAGAACGAAAGGAACCCGCTTCCACTGCGCAAGCCAGTACCCCGCAACTCCCGTCAGAAGCTGCGGAGAGGTTGCGATTATCAGGTCTGGACGCTCAACCAACATTCCAGAACTAGCCGCCGAGACAGCGAACGAACTGTAATTCAGGATGCGCTCATAAGGCTTTCGGTTAGGAAGCGGCAGCAGCCAGGTGCGAACCACGTTGATAGCATTCCACTGTTCCCGCATCGCAAGACGCCACATTTGACGCCGATACTGCGGCGGTACGACTCCGGTCGGATGATTGGGAAATCCTGTGAGCACGGTTACGTCGTGCCCGGCCTCTGCCCACAAGGTGGACAGTTCTGCCACTCGCGCAGCCGGAGCGCCCATCTCAGGCGGAAAATATTGAGAAATGTAAAGGATTTTCAAGAGTGGTTAGTAATAGCAGAGCTTGAACGCGGCTTTGCAGCACAGGGCGCCCGTCCGTTTTGAACAGCTGCGGAGGTAAGCTTCCCATCTGTCGGCAAATTTTGCGAACTCGGAGTCATCAGTCAATCGATGCATCACTCGAAGTTGGACAATGTGCAGGCGATGGTAAAAGGGACTCGCAATCATTGGCAGGATCGTGCCGGATTGCTCATAAAGAGACCAGAAACCCACGTCGTAGCGCGGCAGGTTCGTTCTGAGCGTTTGAACCGCCCGGTCGAAGAGCTCCTTCGCCTTCGTATTGCCGGTCGCGAGAAAATAATCGTAAACACCCCAAGCTGCCCAGATAAACCCATTCAAGATGTGAGTCGGCGGGGAGACAATGTATTCTTCAAACCAGACATTCCCGTCTTTATCCTGGACAGTCACGCCGCCTTCTTCGATTGAGCGGCAGAAGCTGAGGAAGGCACGCTCCGCAGATTGCAAGTACTCGATCTTCCGGGTTGCACGATGAGCACGCACCAGCAACGAAATTCCCTGGCCTTGCGCCAAAGCGGAGTACCACGGCGATTTCAGCCGTGAGCGATATTCCCAATCGAAGTGATGATTCCATACCCCGACGCCATGCGCGTTTGGTTGAAGATGATCGCGCAGCCAGTCACTCGCGGCGAGAAATTTCTCCCGCGGCATTTTTTCTCCCGATTGGCAGGACGAGTTGTAATTCCCCAAGCCCCACTGTGCGATCGCGATCGGGTTATACTGCCGACCGATTCGGCCATGATAGTTCAGCAGCGGAATTCCGGCGGCGTCGTAATCGCCACTGTATGCCGCTTTCGCGGCAAAGGACATGTAATACTCGCCGAGTTCATCAGCGATAGCACGTGGATTAAGCTCCGGAACTTCATGCCAGAATGTCAGATGACTCTGCACCGGCATTCCATATGCGGCGAAAATACGCGAGTAGTAACGGAATCGGCTGGCTAACGACATAGAACTATTGCGAAATTTGCCATAAGAAAGTTTCGCAATCCGCACCGCGGACTGCGACCGTGGTCAACGCAAGAACCCCGCTTTTATTGTTTCCGTCCGGAAAAACAGCATTTCCGTACTGAAACAGGTTCAATGGCCAGAGATCTTTTTCCCAGCTTAGGAGTGCTTTGAAGTGAGAGCGATCGCCGCCGTATACACGAACATTGCGCTCTCGATTTGCTGCACTGGGTTCAACCATCGTGGAGAAGAAGAGATGATCAGCAACCCTGCAGCTGTAGATCGACGAACTGCTCAGTTCTGAAATTCGCGTCAACTTCCCCTGACGGCTTAGGTGATATATGTGATTTCGCTCGAGCGGAGTATCGGAAGCAAAATACAATCCATCCTGCATCGGTATTACAGCTGCCGCTCGCACTTGCTGGTTACCCGACAGCACGATTTCGACATCACGGAAATCGCAAGCTGCACGGATAATTCGGCACTCCGACGCGTTGTCGCCGGTGAGCACCCACAAACAATGTTCCCACTCGTCATAGACAACATTGTGAACGTGCCGGATCATTCCTCTTGCAAATGTGTACGCTACGTCCCAATGCGCCCCGCGATCCGCTGAGACATAAATATGTACCTCATCGCGTTGTGGATTATCGAAGTACTCTCCCCAATAAACGTGATTCTCGGGCGTAACTGCAAAATGCAGGGGCCGCGTGCCACGTGAGATTCGATGTGTAACCCGGAACTGTTCTTCGCCAGGCGACAATGTGACAATCGCCTTCGGAATCGCGCCGATTAACTCACCCGAATCCAGAACAGCAAGCGCGTGGAACCCGTCGCGAAAGAGGCGAGTGGTTAGACGCGAGGTAGAACTCACGATTCGCCAAAGTGGGGGACGGACAGTGGCAACGTACTCCCAATGAATTGGCTCGGAAGGCGACGTAATTCCGGCGCGTCGCAACTCATAGCCACGAGACGCGTAGAGCACATTTCCATTCCAAGCCAATGCGCGCAACTTCGGAAACGTCGTGACCTTCGACAGCTTCAGCGTCTCTGCTTGTGAAGTGATGAGTGGGAGAGCAGCGGTGGCCATCAGTTAAGTTTGAACTTCATCGCGGAGAAGAATTTTGGCCGTCAGAACCCTTTGAGAGGAAGAATACGACGGCGGCAAGAATAACAACGCCGAAGGTCGTGCAAGCCTATTTACGATTATCCGATCGGCTGACCAGATATGGCCCGATAGCGAGCGCATCCATCTGCGTCCGCTGAAAGCAGTCGATTGCCTCGGCGGGCGCACACACAATCGGTTCATTCTCGTTAAAACTTGTATTCAGCAGGACTGGGATGCCCGTCTTTCGCTCGAATGCCCGGATCAGATCGTAGTAAAGAGGATTCTCCTCCCGCGCCACACTTTGCAAACGCCCGGTATCGTCCACATGGTTCACCGCGCAGAGTTGCTGACGTTTTTTGGCACGAATCTTGTACACGTGCAACATAAACGGCGACGGATGGTCGTGCTCAAAGTAGTCAAGCTGCCGGTCTGCGAGAACGGAGGGAGCAAACGGCCGAAACCACTCCCGGTGCTTGATTCTGGCATTGAGAACATCTTTCATGTTCGGCAGACCCGGATGCGCCAGAATCGAGCGATTGCCGAGCGCTCGCGGCCCCCACTCCATTCGCCCCTGAAACCATCCAACTACTTCACCGCGCGCAACTCGCTCCGCCACTGTTTCGAGCAACGGCTCGCGATCAAGTTTTCGAAATCGCAGACCGTTCTTCTTAAGGTCAGATTCCATATGCGAATCTGAAAACTCCGGTCCGAGATAGGAATGCTTCATGTGATATTGCCGTGGTTGACCCAAAATGGAGTGATACGCGTACAACGCCGCTCCGATTGCCAATCCCTCATCACCCGCAGCCGGCTGAATCCACGTGTGGCGGAATGGCGTGCGGTCAAAAAGCTTGCCGTTCGCAACGCTGTTGAGAGCGCATCCACCCGCCATAGCAAGTTCTTCCACCGGCACACGTTTATGCAACTGATTCAGCAGATGGAAGAAAGCATCTTCAAAGCGTTGCTGCATGGCACGCGCCAGATCCATCTCGCGTCGCGTGATTTCGCTGTGTGGCTCCCGAGGCGGACCGAAGTGTTTCACCATCTGGTCCGAAAAGTGACGCGCTAACCGAACGCGGCCATCCGCCATGACCTCCATGCCCTGGTTGCTACCAAGTGGCTTGAAGTACTTGATATCGAGCTTGAAGCTGCCGTTACTCAGACCAATGATCTCGCGCAGGCGCTCGTAATAAGTGTCCTTGCCATACGGCGCCAGGCCCATCACTTTGCCTTCGTCACCGTACTGCTTGTAGCCGATAAATTCGCAAATCATGGTGTAGAAACTGCCAAGCGACTGCGGCAGGAACACCCGCTCCAAAACATCGATGCGATTCGCTTCGCACCGGGCCATCATCGTTGAAACAAAATCTCCGGACCCGTCGTAACTGAATCCCGCCGCCTTTTCCCATGGCGAGCAGTAGTACGCGCTGGCAATGTGGGCAATGTGATGCTCAACATAGTGTTGGCAGAACCCGAGCGTGCTTGCCTCGAGGTTCAGCGCCTCGGCCAATAGACAGCGCACATCGCGCATAGCTTGTTTCCGGCGACGTAAATGAATGAAATTGAGGATTCCGCGAGGATTGGCAAGCGCATAGTGGACTTTTTTGGTGAGATTCGCTTCTGTATCTTGTCCGACCGCGACATGATCAATATCCGTGATTTTCGCCCCGACGAAATCGAGACAGGCTTGCACCGCTCTTGCCGGAAATCCGCCATAGTGCTTGATGCGATTCAGACGTTCCTCGGCAATTGCGAATTTCACCTCACCATCTTCAATGATCGCGGCCGACGAATCGGCATGAAACATGTTGAGACCGAGAATCAGCATGGGATTAGCGCCGCCTTAGAGTTTTTCTGCGACGAACATCAGCAAAGGCCCCCAAGTGCGGCTTCGTCGCGCCAGCGCCGGGAAAGGGCTTCCGAACGGCAACTGCTTCTTGATAACAAATCCTCTCTGTGCTAACAACTTTTGAAATTCGAATATTGAGAATTCCTGGCGCGAATATTTCAGGAATTTCACCCAATCTATTCCCACGAATGATCCCCAGCGGTGACAGCCCACCTGAACGCGACGAACCAGAGATTTCCGATTGGGCACGGAGACCAGCAGTAGTCCCCCGCGTTTCAAGACCCGAGCGAATTCGTCCAGGCAAGCGCCTGGATGCGAGACGTACTCCAGCACGCTCGAGCACAGGATTCCATCCGCACAATTGTTCGGTAGAGGAAGCTCTGCAATCGTATTGATGCCCGCGAATTGGAGGCGAGTAGAGACTTCCGAAAATACTGCGATTTCATGGGCCTCGCGAACCATCTCCGGGGCTGCATCCATGCCGACCACTCGACAACCCCGCGCCGCCAACCAGCGCGAAAGCGTGCCGGTTCCACATCCAGCGTCCAGCCAAAGACTTCCCGCGACATCGCATCCCTGCAGACACTTGGCGAGTACGGTCTCGCGCACACGGAATGAAGATTTTTGATATCGACGCTCCCAATCGCTTGCCAAAGAGCGATGATAAGCAATCGCGTCGGCAGCGAGACTATGCATCAGGCGCAGGATCCCTGTTTGTTTCGCAATTCGTAGAGCTTGGCCTTGATGTGAAAAAACTGAATACCTTGAAACCCGCAGTAAATCAGCCCGGGCACACCATCCAGAAATCCCATATGTAGTAAATATCGATAGAGGAAAAACAGCAGTGATGATGCCGGCAAAGAGAAGAGCTTGTTTTTGATCCAGCGTCGCCGCTGTGCCTGAGTTCCGAAAAGCGAAGGTGGGAGCTCGCACAAACCGGCTTCTCTGTCGAGCCAGGCCTTGGCCTCCCAGTTTGAATATTCGTCATGCTTCCGGATATATCGGGACAGCGATTCCACATTGTAATGACGGAGAGGATTCTGCAAACTTTCCGTTTTACCATCTACGATCACGTGCTCGTGCACTTCCATATCGCCCATCGTGGCATTCTGGTCCTGGAGTCGACACTCGAAGTGTCCTCTGCCCCGACGAAAAAGCGACAACTTGCAAAAATCCGCGCCCGCGTGACGAAGACGGCGCCCGAGAAAGTGCATCTGCAGGTGAAGGTAATATCCGTCAACGCCGGATTTATGGATCACCTCGCCGATTTCCGAAGCCAACGCAGGTGTTAGTGCTTCGTCTGCATCCAAAAGAAGTACCCAGTCATAGGCAAAGGAAAGCGTATCCAAAGCCCACTGCCGCTTCTTGGGCCAGCCTCCGTAATAGTAGAACTGCACGACGGTTGCTCCAAAAGAGCGCGCAATCTCGACCGTGTCATCGCTGCTTTGAGAGTCGATCACGTAGACTTCACCAGCATCACGAACTGACGCAAGGCAACGAGCCAGATTATGGGATTCGTTGCGGACTGGAATGATCACGCTGATGGGCAGCGAAGTCTTGCTTTTCTCGAACTGAATCAACTCGGTTGGTTGCGCGATTTGCATGTAGATGTCACCAGCTCAAACATCGTGCGGTAACGACTCGATGATTTGAGCGAAGCTACCTGCAGCAGTCGAGGCACGGGACGAGCAACTTTCTCGAAAACAGCGATCTCATTTAAATGACTCCACATAAAGCGAATGTGGCAGGTCGCTGTCGTTTGCCTCGAACGCTGGAACTTTTTCTCTATAGAGTCGGCTCTGACCTTCCGCCGACTCCTCCACATGACGGAACCCTGCCTTGGATAGGATTTCGCAGAGATACTCAAAATCGAACGCGGTGCGATGTTGGCCGTCACAAAATAGGAAGTTCGACAACCGTCCGCCAGTGGAATCGAAGTGATGAGGAAAGTCAGATGGGAACCAATCAGTCCTGTCCCGCTGATAGGCGAGTACGGCATTGCGCAGACTGGGCACGACGATCCTCAGGCCGGCGCCGGGCTTCAGCACCCGAACACACTCGCGGAGCAACGATTCGAGCTCGTCTGGATAGAGATGTTCGACCATGTGCGTCGAGTAAACGGAGCTCACAGAGTTGGCAGGAAACGGAAGTCCGCATCGCACGTCCAGCCAGAGGTCGATTTTGCGTAAAGGATTGGCATCCACATTGACGAAGCCGGGCAGGTACTTCGGACCGCAGCCTAGATGCAGATGTAGTTCGTGAGCTTTCTCCGGCGCAAGGCCATAACGCCACCTTCGCCACCAAAAATTAGGCAACGTGAACGTGGCAAGCGCCATGAAAGCTACATCTTTATAACGCTGATGCAGCATTGTCTGGATTACGCGCCGTTGGTTCGCGTGAAGAGCTCATGCAGACCTATTCCTCGAAAGCATTTGACTTCCCAGGACTGCCCGGCGCCGAGAGGCCTGGATCTGTGGAAATGTGGCGGGAGCTTGAACGAACTCTGCCGCCAGCGAGAGTAACTGGTCAACATGCCGAGCCCAGGAAAACTCCACAGCCCGGGCGCGCGCGTTGCACGATAGCTGTTGATAGACATCGATCGATTCCGCCACACGCACAATTCGGGCACACAGCTCTTCCGGCGAAAATCGTTGAAAATAGACAGCAGCTGGACCACAGATTTCCCGGTGAACGGGCAAATCAGACGCGATTACGGGGAGCCCACATGCCATCGCTTCGACGAGCGGATGCGCAAAACTCTCAGCATAGGCAGCGCTAACGTATAGGTCGCAGCCTTTGTAGATGTGATGCAGGCTGTTGTAAGGAATCGCTCCGAGTTCGACTATTTCTTTCTCAACCCCGAGTTGTCGTACTAAAGTGGCGGCTCGATCGGCACGATATGAACCTGGATTGTCTTGCGTCCGCAGATGGCAGGTAAGAAGTAAGCGGACTCGCTTTCCCAGACGAGCCCGCACGAGGGGAATAGCGGCCAGCAGCGTCTCGAAGTTTCTGTAGTAGTTGTAGTGGCTGACAAATAAAACCTTGAGGCTGCCACGAGCGGAATCGAGCTTCTGTTGCACGTCGGGAGGCAGCGCTTTGTCATCAGCAAAAAACGCATTGGGGTCAAAACCGTGATAGATGCTGAGGATTTTTTTCCCAGCCCATCGCTGGAGATCGTCCGCGAAGGCTCGACTGGGAGCCACGGTGGCGTCGCTCCAATGGATCGATTGCCTGGCAAAAAGGCTCTTAATGTGGTGATCCACCAAAAGGCGATACTCTCGTCGGCAATGTAAGTCGCGGGGAAAATCTGCACACGTATAAAGCGAATTTCCCGAGAGCAGGATTTGGGGTACTGGCGAGTTTCGTAAAGCAAAATTGCCGGCTGAAATCAGCACATCAGCTCCGGAGGTTCGAATGAACGCAGGCAGAGCGGTCTGCTCAAACCAGAAGCGCCGAGCCACTCCTGCGGGTGGATCGAAATCGCAGAACGAAGAATTTCCGAAGCCCGCAAGTTCATCTCTGAGCCTGCGATTCACCGCGACGGTTGTATGAACGCCGTCTTTCGCGGACAAGTATGGCAGCACGTTGCGGAGATAAGTAACTCCGCTGGCGCAAGTGGCTCCTAACGCGTTCAGGAAAATGTGCAAGATGGAACGTCCACGGCTGCATCACGCGCCCGAACATAATCCGCAAAGGAATTCGCCTGAATCCACTGCGCAATCTGCGGGGCAGGGGTTGTAAACGAAAAGTCCGGCAGCATGAAAGCCAAAGTCCAGAACAGCACACAAGTGTGATAACCAACGGCAAAGAGCCAATCTTCAAATCCAGCGTGAAGCAGTGCGCCGGCCAGAAATGCCGCGATGGGAACAATCGGAGAGGATGCCATGCGGGTACGGTGAGCCCATGCACAAGCCTTGACAATCTTGCTCACAAGCCAAAGTAGCAAAGCCGCAAATGGCGCCACTCCTACTAATCCCATCCACTCGGTAATTTCGAGGTAGCTGTTGCCATGCTCTCTACTGACCTGCCCACCAGAAGCGAACCGAATGTTCACTTGACCTTTGTCGTACGCGGTCGCGGTAGTGCCAAAACCCGCACCAAAATACGGATGGTGCTGCAAAGATGAAATCGTCTTCTCCCAAACCGATTTGCGTGATGCCAACACGCCACCCTCCCGTTTGCCCTTGTAGACAAATCTGGACGTGATGGAGTCGTCGTCGGGTTGATTGAGCACGGGTAACGGCACAACCGTCGCAACCAGAACGGCGGTCACCAAAGCCACTGCGAAACCGGCAAGCATCAACCCATAGCGACGCAATGTGACGAAGAGCAACGTCGAGGAGGTCAGTGCGGCTACTATGCCCGCTCGCTCGTAACTGCTGAGCAATAACAATTGACACAACAGAACGGCGAGAATTCTGCGTCTGCGTAGCGATCTGGATTCGGTGACCAGCACTCCCCAGAGCAGGAATGGTAGCGCCACCACGCCCATCGCTACTCCTAAGGAGTTGCGATTGCCAAAAAGCTCCACGTGCAGTGCGAAGTATGCGATTGCACTGATGTAGACCAACACCTCGCATCCCCATAGCAGGCCACGGAAAAACTTCTCCTCCCTGCCTGCGACTGCTACCCGTGCGCCAGTTATGCAGTAAACAAACAATAGCAACAGGCTTACTGCTTTAAGGAACGCCACTTCGGGGTAGACCGACACGAGTGCGGATACCATAGCTGTGAGGACGCAAGCAAAGGCAATTAAGTGCGGTAGCCTGACCGGACAATAGTGGTTTCTGAGCCACCATAGCAAACCGACAACGGCACCGGTCCCAAGGATGATCCATCGCGCAAACGTCCAAAGGTCCTGTCCGGGCACCCACATGCCGGCGAGAAGAAAAACTGTGATCAGAACTGGGAAAAACGCACTCCGAAACTTGGCTAGAACCGCCAGGAGAATTTGCAGGAATATTGCTCCGCCGAGCAGGCTCGGATCGTTGAAGTAAAACGGGCGTTTGAGAACCAAATAGATCGTCAGGAAGGAGCCGACGACAATTCCAAACACTCGCCACGGCCTAGGCGCAAACACGACTGACCTCCGAGCCAGAAAGCACAGCGTTGGCCATTCCTTCAGCGCATGCCCAGGGGCTATACTGCTCAATTTTTCGCAGACTTGCCCCGCCCATCGATAGCCGGCTACGAGAATCACGCGCGAGTTCGCTCATTGCAGCTGAAAGTTCGCAAACATTTCCCTTGGCGACCAAGCGGCCATTCGCAGCGTCCACGAGGTCTGCGGAGCAGCCAGCTACGCGGCTGCAGATTACCGGCAGGCCACAAGCCATTGCTTCGTTGACGACCAGCCCCCATGGGTCAGTGTGCGTCGGGAAAACAAAAGTTTCAGCTAATCCGTAAACGATGGCCAACTGCTCGCGCTGCAAGAACCCCAGCACGCGAACCGATCCTGGCGTAATCGCGGCAACTCGTCTTACGAGCTGGGATCGAGCGGACCCATCACCGGCGAAGACCAGCCCAACTTGCCTTGTAGTCTCACTTGGAAGCGCTGCGTAGGCTTCAATCAAATCGAAAATGCCTTTCTCCGGTTCAAGACGGCCCGTGAACAGGAAATACCGCTCCGGTAACTCGAAGAATTCACGATGCACGCTAGCGGCTGCACGAGCGGCTTCAGCAGATCTGAGGAAAAATTGATTGCCGACTGCGTTTGGCGCGGTGAAGATCCGGTCTTCGGCGATGTCATAACGTCGCAGATATTCGAATGAAGATTTTCCGGCTACTACAAAACCGTCACATTGCCCCAAAAAATGGCTCTTTAGGAACTCGAGAAAATTTGATCCGCTTCTGCTATCCAGGGCGGTACTTTCTACCCACAAGAAGAAGCGGGTTTGGTGACGCTTTGCCCAGCGCAGGGCTTTCCACGATGCAAGATAGTTATAACCACCGCAAATGATCGCGTCTGGCGAAGCCTTCTGCAACGCTTCATCAATTCCCCAGTTCAGCAGAACGTTACGGCCATGCACTCTTCGCCGCCAGGATGGCAAAACCTCATGCGAAAACTGAATTTCATCCTTTGGCACCAGCCACTCTCGCTGTGTTGGGTCGGTCTCAGCAAGAAAGATAACGTGCAAATCGATCCCAGGTTGACGGGCAAGAGCATTGAACACAGGAACTCGATACGGGGCGATGATCTCGGTAATGAGTACCAAGCGACAAATCAAGCCAAGCACTCCCGATAAACCTGCACGAGGCGTGCGGCCTGATGTTCCACCGTGAAGCCGTCT
>Ga0070731_10000929_pt1 | contig 33457 bp, 30 predicted proteins | sample Coa_R1_2_FD_66448 | JGI IMG/M metagenome (GOLD analysis project Ga0070731, IMG submission 66448) | Surface soil microbial communities from Centralia Pennsylvania, which are recovering from an underground coalmine fire - Coalmine... | ecosystem: Environmental > Terrestrial > Soil > Unclassified ... | reverse complement strand
CTGTACTGCTGTTAGCTGCCTGCGGCCCTTCTCTGCAGTCGGCCAAGCATTATCAGCTCACTGGTAAGGTCGTGAGCTTCGATCGGCCCGGCCTCTCGCTGGTAATCAACGGAGATGCCGTACCCGGCTTTATGGCCGCCATGGCCATGCCTTACAAGGTCAAGCAGCCCTCCGAGTTAAACTCTCTGGTTCCGGGCGACTCCATCACCGCCGTCGTTGTGCTGCAGAACAACGACTACTGGCTAGAGAACATCCGGGTCGCGAAGCACTCTTCTGCGCCGTCGGTTCCGAGCACGGGGTTGCATCTGCCTTCATCCGGCGATGACGTGCCAAATTTCGAGCTGGTCAACCAGAATGACAAGCACATCTTCTTGAACAACTACCGTGGAAAGGTGCTGCTTGTAACCTTTATCTACACGCGATGTCCCTTCCCGGATTACTGTCCACGCATTACCGCGCAGTTTGCGGAGGTCAATCGCCGACTTGAGGCCGACCCGGCACTGGACGGCAAGACTCACCTGCTGAGCATTAGTTTCGATCTCCAGCATGACACTCCTAGCGTTCTCCGGGAGTACGGCTTACGATCCATGGGGAGCAAGCTGCCGGCGGCATTTGATCACTGGGAGTTCGCCGTGCCGCTGACGAGGGAGCTCCCGAGGATGGCTGACTTCTTTGGTTTGACCTACAACGAGGCCGGAGGTGTAATCAACCACTCGCTGAGCACCGCTGTGATCGGTCCCGATGGCCGCATCTTTTCCTGGTATCAAGGCACTGGGTGGGAAGCTTCGGATCTGGTCAAAGAGGCGGCAGAAGCCGTGCAGGCCAGCAGCTGAGAAACGAGGCCTTCTCGTGGAAACGCTGAGTCACCGTGTGGCTTTAGCTTATGCGGGCTACTGGAGTTGATTATGTCGGCATTGTTTGACTGCTTTCACTTTCGAAACATAAGATGGACTCCTCCCGCACGGCTATGGTCGGCCAAACCATCTCGCATTACCGCATAATCGACCGACTTGGCAGCGGCGGTATGGGCGTTGTGTATGAGGCGCAGGACTTGACGCTCGGCCGCCGCGTGGCACTCAAGTTTCTTCCATCAGACGTGGCTGGCGACCAGGTTGCACTCGATCGCTTTCTTTTAGAGGCCCGTGCCGCGTCGGCGCTCAACCATCCCAACATTTGCACGATCTATGCGGTTGAGAATGACGCGGGCCAATCGTTTATCGCGATGGAGTTGTTAGAAGGCCAAAACCTGGATCGCAAGCTCGAAACCGGGCCGCTCGTGCTCGACCGCCTGCTCGACATCAGTATCCAACTAGCCGACGCGTTTGACGCCGCTCACGCCAAAGGCATTGTGCACCGCGATATCAAGCCGGCGAACATCTTTGTCACCGAACGCGGGCAGGTAAAGGTCCTTGACTTTGGATTGGCCAAACTGACGAAGTTGGCGAATCTCGGGATGGAAACGGCCACAATGGCCGTTGCCGGGCCTGCGCCTTTGACGAGTCCTGGATCGACGGTCGGCACCGTCGCGTTTATGTCTCCCGAACAAGCGCGAGGCGAGGAACTGGATCATCGCAGCGACCTATTCTCCTTGGGAACAGTGATTTATTTGATGGCAACCGGCCGGCTGCCATTTTCTGGAAATACGTCGGCGGTTGTTTTTAACGCTATTCTCGAGCGCGAACCGGTGCCTCCGTTGGAAATCAATCGGTCTCTTCCACCCAAGCTGCAAGAGGTTATCAGCAAACTGCTGGAGAAAGAACGTGATCTCCGCTACCAGTCGGCTGCCGATCTGCGCGGAGATCTGAAACGCTTGAAGCGCGACAGTGAGTCAGGTCGCAAGATCACTCAGGCAAGCACCGTCTCCACCATGACCGCAATGCCCGCAAGTAGTGGGTTTCGAACCGAGAGTTCGAAAGCGGTTGGGGCCGCTCGCCAGCGCAAGACGATTACGATTGGGTTAGGAATCCTGAGCACGTTGATTGTGGCTGCCGCTGCCTATGGAATCTATGCCCTCCTGCACCGCCCTGAAGCCGCCCCATTTCAGAACATCTCAATTAAGAAAGTCACCGATACCGGCAAGGCCGCTTTCGTTGCAATCTCTCCCGATGCCAAGTACATACTCAATGTCGTCAACGATGAAGGCCAACAAAGTCTGTGGTTGCGGAATCTCCCCACAAGTAGCAACACGCAAGTCATCCCGCCTGCCGATGTGGAATATAGCGGCTTGCGGTTTTCGCCCGACGGCAATTATTTGTATTTCATCCGAACTGAACCCGGCAGTCATGAATTGAGTTACTTATATCGGGCTCCGGTGCTGGGTGGAACGCCGCAGAAGTTGGTCACCGACATCGACTCGAACGTAGCTTTCTCCCCGGATGGACAGCGCTTTGCATTTCTTCGCTACAACAGCCCAGAACCGGGAAAATTTCGGGTGTTGTCGTTGCCGGTCGATGGGGGGGAGGAGAAGGTTCTTTACAACGCTCCGATCAGCAGTGCACTGTACAATCCGGCCTGGTCGCCGGACGGCACCAAACTGGCTTTCAACGTGATTCAGCCGGCGAATGCCTTCGGCGGATTGATCACCTTCGATATCGCCAATAGCAAACAGCAGCTTTTTTTCACTTCTGATAGCAGCACGCTGGAACGTCTGGCGTGGATGCCAAATGGGCGGGGGCTGCTCGCTTTATCCGGTCTCGATATCACGGGCCCCGTACGAAATCAGGTCGTTTTCGTTTCTTATCCCGAGGGTCAGTCGTTTCCGGTCACGCGTGACACGAATTACTATGCCGATTTAAGTTTGTCCGCTGACGGTCACGCATTGGCGACGGTCTCGCGCGAGCGCCATTTGACCCTCGCCACTATGCCATCCGGAGACTCGGGCACAAGCAACCTTCACCAGCTTGCTTCCGGAGCGGCTTTCTTGCACTTTACATGGACCGCCGACTCTCGACTGGTAACCGAATCGTCATCTGGACTAACCGCGATCAATCCCAACAATGGAAATGTGGCTCCTCTGCCCACTCCGGACGGTCCGTATATTTCCGGCCCATCAGCTTGCGGGGATGGACACTCCATTATCTTTACCGCCATCGTGAAGGGGAAGCCGGTCATGCGACTTTGGCGAATGGATGCCGCCGGTGGGAACGCACGCGAGTTATCCGATGGAAGACTGCAGGATTTTTCTGTCTGCTCACGTGACGGGCGCTGGGTCGTTTTTGAGGACGGTGTCAATGGCGGTCAATTGATGAAGATGCCCGTATCTGGCGGCAAGGCTGAGCAACTTTCTGACGACCTAGTTATCCCTGGCTTCGATATTTCTCCCGACTCTAAGCTGGTCGCTTTTGCTTCTTTTGTTCATGAGGCAGAGCACAAGGAAGAATTGCAGATTCTGGATCTCGACTCCAACCGGGTAGTCAAAAGCATGGATTTCCAACGTCCACGGAACGGTCCCATTCGGTTCTCTCCCGATGGAAAAGCTGTGGTCTACGCAGTGCACGCCGGCGCGGCGGACAATCTGTGGGTGCAACCCCTGGATGCCTCGGCGGGCAAACAGATTACGAACTTCCCATCCGAACGTATCGTAGACTTCCACTGGTCATTCGACGGCAAACAACTTGGCATGATTCGCGGGCATGCAGATTCCGATGTTGTGCTAATCCGCGATCTGGGGAAATAGCCCACACCACCGCAGGACTGAACCGCTGAGGATAGACGCCTCGTTCTCACGATCCCGGCGCTACCACAGATGTTGAGAAATGCCATAGGGCCGGGCGGGGCGGCCGCTGTTTACGCAACAATCTGTTCCGCGTCATGGAGCTTCTTTAGGGCCGCCAAAATAACTTCGTTGTCGGGCGTTTGATCCAGCGGATACACCTCGGCAAAGGCAATCTTTCCAGTCTTATCCACGATAAAGACTGCCCGATCGCTTATGCCTCCCAGTATCGGGCCTTCCCGGAAGATGCCATAGGCCTGCGCCACTGCGCCGTGTGGATAAAAATCCGAGCACATCGGCAAGTGCATCGTCCCGATGTCATATTTCTGCCACGCCATGTGGCTATACAGGGTATCAACGCTGATGTCCAGAACCTGGGCATTAAGCGCGGCGAACCTCTCGCGGTCGCGATCGAACGCCGGCACCTGCTCGGCTCAAGTTGGCGTCCAGTTCAGCGGATGAAAGCTGACGACAACATGCTTCTTGCCGCGAAGATCGGCAAGGCGCACTCGCATACGCCTCTCGCCCTCGACGGCCGGCAGATCGAAATCTGGTGCGAGGTCCCCAATCTTCAATGCCATGCTTTCTCCAATCGCGATATTCTACATGTGCCGTACAAACATTAAGGGCGGCCGTCAGGCCGCCCTCATTGCGGATTGTAGAAGTGGCTTACGCCGGCTTTACATTCTCGGCTTGCCAGCCCTTTGGCCCTTTGACCACATCGAACTGGACTTGCTGACCTTCCTGCAGGCTGCGGAATCCATTTGCCTGGATGGCCGAGAAATGCACAAATACATCCTCCCCATTCTGGCGGCTGATGAAACCATAACCCTTGGCGTCGTTAAACCACTTTACTGTTCCTGTTTCCATGGTGTTGCTTTGTTCCTTTTTCTTTAGATATGCGCTGAGTTACTTGCTGGACTTCTGCAGGCAGGTCACGCTGGTTAGCGGGAAGTACTGGGAACTGCAAAAAACCGCGAAGTTCAAACGCAACCGGATTGTACATGAAATCCGGCGGCAATTGCTATGATTATCGATTGATCGTTTAATAAACACCTTGTTATCAAGCAGAATTATGCCCCTCAAATCGAATCATCTCGCTCATCTGGTAGTCATTCTGTCCCTTTCCGCTTTGAGCTTTGCCGATCTGGTCCGAGATGTCCGGATCGCGATCGCACAAAACAACCTTTCAGCCGCAGAGTCGGAGCTGCAAAGCTATAAAGCCCAGCACAGCAATGATCCTGACTACCTCGAAGCGGCTTCGTGGCTTGCCCGCGGATATCTCTCGAATAACCAGATGGATCGGGCGCAGATCTGGGCCAAGCAGGTTGAGAGCACCAGCCGGCAGCTTTTGGCAAAACGAAAGCTCGACGCTGAGCCGCATTTGCCTTTGGCATTGGGTGGCGCAATCGAAGTGGAGGCTCAGGCGCTGGCCGTACGCGGACAGAACACACAAGCCGTGGCGCTGCTTCGCAGAAATCTGGCTACCTATCGTGGAACATCGATTCAGGCGCGGCTTCAAAAGAATTTGAACATGATGGGATTGGCTGGGCAGCCGGCTCCGCCCTTGAGTGTCAGCAAGTACATTGGCGTACGCCCGAGCGCGTTGAGGGATTTGAAGGGCTCTCCGGTGCTTTTGTTCTTCTGGGCGCATTGGTGCTCTGACTGTAAGCAAGAGGGGCCGATCATAAGTCAGCTCAACGCAGAGTTTGCCTCAAGAGGCTTGAAGGTCGAAGCTCCTACTCAGTACTACGGCTATGCTGCTTACGGGCAGGACGCCAGTCCGGCGGACGAATTCGCCTATATAGGGCAGGTATGGCAACACTATTATCCGGCTCTCCAAGAGATCCCAGTCCCCGTGAGCAAGCTCAATTTCGACAAATACGGTGCGAGCACCACGCCAACGCTTGTTCTGATTGATCGCAAGGGCCGGGTCGCGCTTTACCACCCGGGATTCATGCCTTACGAAAACTTGCGGGTTGCGATTGAGGGAGCGTTGTGAGCGCTGCCTATACCTGCTTGCAGACATTGTAAGCTGCTGATTATGCATCTTTTATACGCGGTTCACTCCTCCGCCTTACGGCTTCGGTCACTTGCCCTCGAACGGCGCAAACGCAATCATCAGCTAGCACCTGACGGTTCCACCTCTGTGAGGTCTGGAAGCAGAACGGGAAGCCACTCTCTGGCTGACCCCGATTGGACGCGAAACTCAAAAAGGTGCAATCCCAATAAGGAGTCAGACAATGTTGAAGAAGTTAATCGGCCTTGCCCTGTTCGTGGGTTTGTTCTCGCTGATCGCTATCGCCCAGGAGGTGCCCAAGCCAGAAGTTTTCGGTGGTTACCAGTTCACTACGCTTGATCCGTCCTGGCACGCCAACGGTTGGAATGGCGCGGCTTCTATGTACCTGACGCGCTGGTTGGGTGTCACGGGTGATTTCAGTGGCGCTTACAGCACCGGAACCAGCTTCCATACCTACACGGGCGGCCCCGTGGTTTCGATGCACAAGCGCTCGATCTCTCCTTTTGCTCATGCTCTTTTTGGCGGCGCCCACAGTTCCGCAGCCGGAGTTGGCGATAGCGGTATGGCCATGATGTTCGGCGGCGGCATGGATTACGGACGTAAAGCATTTGCCGTGCGGTTATTCCAGGCGGATTGGGAGATCACTCGCTTCAACGGCTTCACAGACAAGAACAATGCCCGAGTTTCGACGGGACTGCTTTATCGCTTCTAGTTGCGGTGCTTCGATCAGAGGCCGAGGGCGGCCTGCGGGCCGCCCTTTTCCACGCCTACCACTGAATAGCACGCTATAATTGAAGGTTAGTTATCCGTTTCACTTTGTGGCCTTTGCCTTTCTGCAATCCCCGGGAACATTCGCCCTGCCAAAGCCGTATCTGAAGCTATGGGCGCTGTTGTGTCTGAGTTGCCGGATAGCGGGCTTTTACCGCCCAGACAGGAAGGTTTCGCGGCTGGTAAAGCAATGAGTGCACTGAAAAAAGTCGCCTTCGGCATCGGAGGGGTCGTATTCGTAATAGTCATCGCGACCCTCGCCGTTTATCAGAGCCATAAAAACATAGTCAAAGTTCAAACCGCGAAGGCCCAACGGGAGGATTTAGCAGCAATCGTGAGTGCATCCGGCGAGATTAAACCTAAGACCTACGTCAACATTGGCGCTAATGCCTTCGGCAAGATCACACACCTTTACGTCAAGGAGGGCGACTTGGTAAAAAAAGGCCAGATGCTGGCGCAATTGGAGAACGTGCAACCGGAAGCCGATCTGGAAGCCATGCAGGCCACGTTGCAGGCAGCGCGAACCGATGCTATGGCCGCGGATGCGGCGTTAAATACTGCGGCTGCTGATCTTAATCGGGCCAAGTCCGACGCAGAAAGATCCGATCTCGACTGGACTCGAGCTCAGGGTCTGTATAAAGACGCCCTCATTGCGAAGCAGGAATATGACAGCCAGAACGCGGCGCATCAGGCCGCGGTAGCCGGATTGGCCCAGGCTCAGGCTCGTGTCGCCCAGGCGAAGGCGCAGAAAGAGTCTGCGGAGCGCCGAATCGGCCAGGCAGAGGCGAATCTTACCCATGCCGCAGATGTGCTGAAGAAAACCTTATATCCCGCGCCATTCGATGGCATTATTACCAGCGTTCCGGTACGCGAGGGAGAAACCGTTGTCATCGGAATTCAAAATTCTCCCGGAAGTGTCTTAATGACACTGGCCGATATGTCGGTAATCACCGCCGAGGTGCGAGTAGACGAAACCGACATCGTCAGCGTCGAATTAGGTCAACCGGCGGAGGTCAGCATCGATGCAATACCCAGAAAAACTTTCAAAGCCATTGTGACAGAGATCGGCGACAATGCCATGGTGCGCTCCACCGGGGTTTCCACTTCGCAACAAACCACTGGCAGCCAGGAGGCGAAGGACTTCAAGGTTGTAGTTACCCTGCAGGACCCGCCCCTTGATTTACGCCCGGGGCTTTCTGCGACGGCGAAAATCACGACTTCAACCCGTACCCAAGCGCTAACGATTCCGATTCAGGCATTGGCTGTCAGACGTCAGCAGGATCTTATTCCAGAAACCGAGAAAAATTCTGTACAGGCTGCGGTACCGCAAAAAGTAGCCTCTAATCCGAAAGAGGAAATTCAGGGAGTGTTCGTGATTCGCAACCACAAGGCAGAATTTGTCCCGGTGGAAACCGGCATTGCCGGCACCACCGACATCGAAGTTCTGAAGGGGCTTCGAGAGGGCGATGAAATTGTGACTGGAAGTTACAAAGTGCTGCGCACATTGCGCCCGGGAGCCGGTGTCAAGGTGGACAATTCGGCACCCAAGAAGGAAGACGAGGAGACGTAGTTAACGTTCAGAGGGCTGACACGTCCAATGGACAGCCTGCCCTCTGTGAGCCGGAGAAACCTGCAGGTGCCTGCCCAGGATCAGGAGAAGAGAATGGCCACGGCTGAAATCGTGAACTTTTCGAAGCCCAAGGAGTCGGCAGCGCCGGATTCCTGCATGATTTGCACCATAGATTTGTGGAAGACCTACGACATGGGTTCCGAGCAGCAGGTACATGCATTGCGCGGCGTCAACCTGAGCATCCGCCGAAACGAATATGTCGCCATCATGGGGCCTTCTGGGTCGGGCAAATCCACTTTAATGAACCTGATTGGCTGTCTGGATACCCCCAGCAAAGGACAATATTGGTTAAACGCGCAGCTGGTAAGTGAACTGGATGATGACGAATTAGCTCGAATTCGAAACAAAGAAATCGGGTTTGTCTTCCAAACGTTCAACCTGTTAGCCCGCGCGACCGCGTTGCACAATGTCGAGTTGCCGCTCATCTATGCAGGTGTTCCCTCAGAAGAACGTGCCGAGCGAGCCAAAGCGTCGCTTGGCGCTGTGGGCATGGGCGAGCGCATGATGCATAAACCCAACGAGCTATCGGGCGGTCAGCGGCAGAGAGTCGCCATCGCTCGTGCACTGGTAAACCACCCCTCGATCATCCTCGCGGACGAGCCGACGGGTAATCTCGATTCGCAAACCGGAAATGAAATTATGGCGCTGTTCGATCGTCTGCATGCCCAAGGCAATACCATTGTGCTAGTGACACACGAACACGATATTGCTGAATACGCACACCGCGTAATTCACATCAAGGACGGGGTGGTAGAAAGAGACGAAGTCAAGAAGTAGTGCAACCGGGCACTCCAACCCGGCTCTGACGAACCGCTGACCTTTACTTCTTCAGCAATGCATTCTTGAAAACATTTCCGCAGCTGGGGTCCTCGTAACATCTGCGAAATCCGGGCACGACGACCGCCTGCTCCAGGCTTGGGTCGTTCAGATTCGCCAGCGTCTCACTGACCCTTTTCGCTTCCGCCCCATATCCGACTCTCTGATACGACGCCGCGAGCAGCTGTAATGACAAGGGATTGTTTATATCTTCCTCAAGGTGAGACATCGCTTCATTGTACTTGTGATCGGCGAATAGCATCGCCCCGGCCGCCCCCTGGTAAACACTTTCGATCACTTTGTCGTCCGAGTTTTGGGACATCATAGCCAGACGGTTCAATGTCGCCGCCGCCATCTTTTTGTTGCCCAATTTCAGCGCGGCTTCAACGCGCGCACGCAAAACCTGCGCCGTCTCTTGTTGGATGGCAAACGGCATGGCATTTTGTCCCTGATGCAGTGCTGCTTCGGCCTTATCAAGAAGGCGCAATCCCTGCTTCGCGTCCGGCTGGTAAATGGCCATCTGACGGTAAGTATCAGCTTCGACCTGGCTCATCGCTTTTGCATGGGCCTGATCGGCAATAGCCTGGAATGCGCGGTCGGCAGACGCGTAGTCGTCCTCGCGTATGAAGGTTGCCGCTTCTCTCGTTTGCCATTGCACGCGATGAAGCTCCGGCAATGACGTGAATTTCTTAAATCCAATCTGATACTCCTGGCGGGCGCGGTTCTGATCGCCCATTAGGGAATAAGTGTCCGCGATTCCGAACTGGGATGAGTAAAATTGCGGATCAATCTCGAGGGCGGCCTGGTAATGCTGAATCGCTTGATCGAAGTGACCAGCCATCCGCAGAATCTCCGCGTAGGAATCCTGCGGGTTGGGATCCTTAGGCAAAGCAGCCACATATTTTTCCATTAGCTCAAACGCCCGGTCGAACTGGCGCATGTAAGCATAGGTATAGGCTGTGTTGTTCATCAGCCCTGGCGAATCGGTGATCCCCGACCGTTCAAAAACCGCAACGGCGCGTTCGTATTGCAGTTGCTGGGTGAGCCACCAGTTCGCTAAAAACACAACCCACCGGTCATGCGGATAGCGGCTCAGGACTTCGTTCATGTCAGTGATTGCGGGAATCAGCTTGTGGTCGGCTGCGTTCTGAAACCAGTCAATGACCAATCGTTCACCCTTGCTCGCGTGAGCTCGCGTAGCAAATGCCGTTTGTTGCTCGTGCACCTGCTCGGCTGGATCCAGGCTGCACTGAGAAAGAAGCAGGTGACCAAAAGCGAAGTTGGGATCCTTCTTTATGGCTGTCCGCAACACCTCAATGGCTTCGGCCTGTTTCACTTCATCGAGATTGAGCCTCCAGGCCTCGTCCAGGAGCTGGCGCACCTGGCGAGACTTAGTTGTTATCGGTAACGCGCTGCTCTGTGGCTTCTCTCCCGCTACGGCAAGTGCAGGAAGCAACAAACAAATTATCGGCAAGCAAGAACTGCGATTGAACGTCCACGCCATAATTCTTAATTTCCCTTCAAGAAGTAGCCCTGCTCTACAGGCAACTTGCCATCGACCTTGAGCACGCTGACGTCTTTGGTTAGTGAGTAAAGGTCTACCAGACCAATTGCGCCACGAGTATTTGCAACCAACCGAATGACGGTCTCGTCGGAGTCTGCGATCGTGATGATGTCGCTATGAGCCCTCGCGAAAGAGCGCGCTTGTCTCCCGTCATATTGAAAAGCTTGCGGGCCGCCAATTCCATCTCGGGAGAGCTGGGATCGCGTAAAACCATCTTGATCGGCTTTCCGTCTGGCCAATTGCGGAAGTGGCCGGAAACAATTTTCACCAGTTCAGCACTGGCAATGTTGCTGCTTGTATTGCTGGTGTCCGCAATCACGGCAAACTGTCGCGCGTAGGCTGTCGATGCCAGCGCAATGATCCACAGCAGGAGCGGAATTAGCCGGACCCTCATGAAGACTTATTGTCGCTTGTGAATGCCCGTGCTAGGCAGGTAACAAAGGTAACGAAGTGCTTGCGGCCGACTTAGGCGCCGATACCCTTGGCGCTTTCTGGCTCGGATGGACCCACATAATCACCGCGATCAGTCATTTGCGATATGGCTTCCGAGGTCCCCATCGCCAGCTTCTTGTGCACGGAAAATAGTGTCGCCAGCGAAAAGTATAAGGACGCAAGGCCCGCGCCCAGGATGAACCCCAAAGCACCGCCAATCCAGAATGATTTCATGTTTGCCCTCGCAATGATGGTGGAGAAGCCGTACTGCAGGGCTACAGAAGCGCGCTCCAAGCTGCCAGCTATCCTACTCTATCGGTCAACAGCGACGCGAAATTGGCGGTAATTTTGTTGTCATCCCGAAGCAAGCCTCGGTTGCGCCCCGAGGGATCTGGGAGCCGCGCGTAGTGTCGCGTTTTTTGCGACACAATGATCGCGCGTTTGGCTCGCTTCCGATAAGATTGCACCAACACCGAATCTGCCTACCCTTGGATTGATGAGCTTTAGCGGCTGTACTGATTTTTTTCCTTATCTGTGTGCCGCTCCATCCCCAATCGGATTAGCCGCTCGATCAATTGTGCATAGGGAAGACCAGACGCTGCCCACAGTTTGGGATACATGCTAATTGCCGTGAAACCAGGCATGGTATTGATTTCATTCAAATAAATCTTTCGAGTCTTTGGATCCATTAGGAAATCGACACGAGCGAGCCCCGAGCAGTCAACAGCTTTGAACGCTGCGATTGCAAGCTCCTGAAGTTTCTTAGTCTCTGGTTTTGTTAATTTGGCCGGAATAATCAGCTGTGAGCCTTCGTCCAGATACTTGGCATCGTAATCGTAGAATTCCTTGCTAGGGACGATTTCTCCCAGGATAGAAGCCTCGGGCCGATCGTTGCCGAGCACGGAGCATTCGATCTCGCGCGCTTTCTGCTTCTTCCCCCCTACGCCCTGCTCAATCACAATTTTTCTATCGAATTTCGCAGCTTCGCCGATCGCCGGACCAAGCTCCTCCCGGTTACTTGCTTTGGATATTCCTACCGACGAGCCGAGGTTCGCCGGTTTTACGAATACCGGGAACTTCAGCTTGCTCATGACCAGATTCTCGACCTTCGTGGAATTCGCCTCCCAATCGCTGCGCAATAGTGTCACGTGCTTCACGATAGGCAACCCCGCGGCGCGGAAGAGCGACTTCATAACGTCTTTATCCATGCCCGCGGCCGAGCCGAGCACACCGGCGCCAACGTAAGCCATGTCTGCCAGCTCTAGCAGACCCTGGATGGTCCCGTCTTCACCGAACGTTCCATGCAGCACAGGGAAAATGATGTCTACATTAATCGCACGGTCAGATGCACGACGGGCCATACCTTGTGACGATCCTGTCTGGAACGCCGTGAGCGAGCCGCCGTGCGAATGTGGTTCCGGCGGGACAACGACCGCCTCGCCGTTCGCCAGCACCGCAGCACCGGGCGTGGCCTCGGGATCACCGGCCCGGAGATGGCGCTCCTGATGATGAGAAAACTCACCCTTGAGCAAGCGCTCAGCATCGCTGGCTGTGACCCAGTGACCCTGCTTGGTGATTCCGATGGGCACAACCTCGTACTTGGTTTTGTCGATAGCGTTGAAAACAGAGGCGGCCGAAAGCAGAGAAACTTCATGTTCGCCACTACGTCCGCCGAATAAAATGCCCACGCGAAGTTTTTTCATCACACTGTAGTCTGGACGGCCATAAGCCCCGCGTCAATTAACGGGTATGATCTCTGCAGGAAGCAGGAGACATGAACCGCAGAACAGCGTTGGCCGCTATCGGATCGGCGGGATTAGGATTACTGGCGACAAAGCTATTGGCAACGGAGCTATCAATGGCACCAACAGACGATCGGCTGACGACGACGCTAGCCGGATTCAGCGAGAAATCACGCGAGCGATTGATTCGGATTATTACAGCAGGAGACTACAGCGGGCGAATCCCACCGACCGAAGCCAAAGCGATTTGTGATGCCGAAGGCAAAACTGCCGATGCAGTCATGCTCGGCCTGCTCCCATTAGCGAAGACATACGCCCGCCCACCAATTTCCAAGTATGAGGTTGGCACGCTGGTTCGAGGGCTCAGCGGCGCTCTGTATCTTGGGGCGAACATGGAATTTCCCGGCCATTCCCTCGGATTTTCCGTTCACGGAGAGCAGTCCGCCCTATCCAATGCCTACATGCACGCGGAGCAAGGCGTTTCCGCGATTGCCGTTACCGCTGCACCCTGCGGACACTGCCGTCAATTCATGAATGAGCTCGCTCCTGATATCGGGATTCTGGTTCAAGGAAAGCCATCAGCCAGCCTGTCAATATTATTGCCTCAGTCATTCGGACCCAAAGATCTTGGTGTCGCGAACTCTGCCTTTCCCATTAGAGAGGTTAATCTGCAACTCAACAACGATTCGTCAGATGAATTGAGCAGAGCGGCGCTGGAAGCAGCGCGAGAGGCCTATGCCCCGTACACGAAGGCATATTCCGGAGTTGCAATCCGCACCTCTAGTGGCAGGATCTTTAAAGGTGCTTACATTGAAAACGCCGCCTACAATCCCAGCCTTCCGCCGCTGCAGACTGCATTGTCATCTTTGGTATTGAGCGGAGGAAACTTCTCCGACATTTCCGAGATCGTGCTCGCCGAGATCAGCCGCGCTCCGATCAGCCAGAAGAGAGTCGCCGAAGCCGTGTGGGGTACCATAGCGCCGAACGTAAGACTCCGCTCGGTGATCCTGAAAACATAGTTTTCTGCCCATTACGAAAAGTTTGAGCTGTGAGGAACTTGCTGCAGAAAATTCAAACCGACCTTCTCTGGGGATAAATCCCTCAAAATGACAAGGTTTGCTTACAATATCTTTTTGCCGAATGCCGATAGTGCCAACTCCACAGCCAGATCCGCCGTACGGTTGTGCTCGTCAATGACAGGATTGACCTCGACAATTTCCATGCTCAGCATGCGACCGTGGTCGGCAATAATTTCCATGGCCAGGTGGGCCTCGCGATACGTCGCACCACCGCGCACCGGCGTCCCTACTCCGGGCGCATCTTCAGGGTCAACCCAATCCATATCGAGCGACACGTGATAACCAGCAGTGCCGCGTCCCGCCATGCGCAAAGCTTCTTCCATGACGGTTCGCATACCAAGCTCGTCGATGTCGCGCATGGTAAACACTTCGATTCCAGCCCGATGAACGTTTTCCTTTTCGATGGCGTCAATATCGCGAATTCCGACCAGAACACAATTCTCAGGCTGCACTTTAGGGGAGAAATTAAAAATATTCGCGAGTTCAGGCGGCCCTAATCCCATGATCGCGGCGAGGGGCATGCCATGCACATTGCCGCTTGGAGAGCTTTCAGGCGTGTTGATGTCCGTGTGCGCATCGATCCAGATGACACCGATTTTCTGGCCCTGGCGGCGATAAAACTCCGCGACTCCAGCGACCGTTCCCGCACCCATCGAGTGATCGCCGCCTAAGGAAAGCGGCACTTTGCCCGCCTCAAGAGTTTTTAGCACCAGCTCCGCATGCTTCGTGCACGTCGCGGTAATCTCCTTCAGGTATTTTGCGTGGGCGTGGCCTTCTTTTTTCTGCTCGGGAATGGCAACCGCGATATTACCCCCATCTTCCACGATGTGTCCCAGCGCTTCCAGGCGCGCTTCCAATCCCGCCACCCGCACGGCCGAAGGCCCCATGTCGACGCCGCGGCGAGATTGCCCCAGGTCCAGTGGAACACCGATGACACGAATTCTCTTAGGAATAATGCTCGAGGCAGGCGGAGCCGGCGTGCTCATGCCTTGAAAGAATACCCCACATACGCAACAGACGCGGATAACTTACCATGCTCGGCAGCTAAAGTTTACGGGTACAGCCGATACAGCATGCGCGGAAAGGGAATTGTTTCGCGCACATGCTCCAGTGCGCAAATCCAAGCTACAACGCGCTCGATCCCCATACCGAAACCGGAGTGCGGAACGCTTCCATACTTCCGCAAATCCAAATACCACTTAAACGCCTCTTCCGGCAAGCCATGCTCGTGAATGCGCTGCAGCAATAGCTCGTAACTCGCCATGCGTTGCGAGCCGCCGATAATTTCGCCGTAGCCCTCAGGCGCGAGAACATCCACGCACAAGGCTAATTCCGGACGTTGCGGGTCCGGCTCCATGTAAAAAGCCTTCACCTTGGCGGGATATCGGTGAACCATCACTGGCCGGTCGAATTGAGATGAGATGTAAGTTTCGTCCGGCGAGCCTAGATCGCCGCCCCATTCGAAGTTGTTTTCCAGCGCGCCTTTACTATGCCCGTCTTGCAACATCTTCACCGCTTCGTCGTAGCTGATACGCGGAAATGGAGGCTGTACTTTCTCCAGCTTGGAAACGTCGCGGCCGATGAGTTGCAGATCCGCCCGGCGTTTCTCTAGGCAGCGTTTCACTACAAAACTGATGAGACCTTCGGCCAATTCCATTAAATCGTCGAGATTAGCGAAGGCGACTTCCGGTTCGACCATCCAGAATTCCGTAAGATGCCGCCGGGTTTTGGATTTCTCCGCTCGAAAAGTAGGCCCAAACGAGTACACTTTGCCCAGTGCCATGGCTGTCGCTTCGATATAGAGTTGGCCGGATTGTGTAAGAAAAGCCTGTTCGTCGAAATAGTCGACGGGAAACAGTGTCGTTGTCCCTTCGCAAGCCGCAGGTGTGATGATCGGCGGGTCGGTCAGGACGAATCCACGCTCGTCAAAAAAATCGCGTGCCGCTTTGATGATCTCCGCTCGCAGGCGCAAAATGGCCGCTTGGCGCGGCGACCGTATCCATAGATGCCGGTGCTCCATAAGAAAATCGACACCGTGCTCTTTGAGCGAAATCGGATAAGGATTATTTTCCGCGACCCGTTGGATGACTTGGACGTTCGATACATCTAATTCGTATCCGCCGGGCGCCCGTTTATCAGAACGAACTTTGCCTTCAACCACTACGCTGGATTCCTGCGTCAGCCCTTTCAGCGCGTCGAACACTTCGACGGGAACGGCATTCTTGGCGACTACGCCCTGAATTACACCAGTACCGTCGCGAAATTGGGGGAATAACAACTTGCCGCTTTCGCGCAAGTTGTACAACCAACCATGTATGGCCACACTCTGGCCATCGTGCTTGCCGATCTCGGAGATCGTTGTTACAGGGGATGGCATGGTTCTGAAATTACGATTGCCGATTTTCGACTGCCGGAAGCTCCTGAGAGTATTTGGCAATTGGACATCGGCAATCGGCAATCGTCCTCAGCTTGCATCTAGTTTGTTAAATGCTTCACCCATCTTGTCAGCTGGATTGATTTTCTCCTCGCCTTCGATCTCCAGCAGCATTGGCGGTGTATGAGGCGACGATCGCAACAGTTCCATGGCCTGTTTCCAATCGATCGATCCATTCCCCGGCCAAAGATGCGAATCCCGATCTTTCGCATTGTCATGGACGTGTGTCGACCGTATGTAATCCTTCACAGTTTCGAAAGCCTGCGGGACATCGCTCATCAGGTGAGCATGTCCGAAATCGAAGCATACTCCAACGTCGTCGAAATGCGTCGCCTGGATGAATTCCACCAGCTTTTCCGGCGTTGACAGCTCGTTCGGAATGTTTTCGAGAAGAATGCGCACTCCGAGCGGTTTGGCGAAGGCGCGCAGGTGCTCGATCGAAGTCATTGCTGCCTCAAACTTGCGGTCATCAAACGACTCGTTTCCCAGCCCCATGTGCTGCACCAGAAAGCGAAAAGGAATTTGTTCCGCAATCTCGAGCGCGCGCTTAATCTCATCCATAGCCTCGATGCGGTGGGCTCGGTCGGTTGATGTAACGTTTACCGGAGGCGATCCCGTGCGTCCCCATTCGTAGTCCGCGAACATGGGCGCATGCACGGAATGCAGCGGTACGCCGCTGGTGCGAAACCAGTCCGCAATCTCCCGAACATGCTGCTTTCGGTTGGCGTAGTCCAGGTGCTGGCGAGCCGCAAAAATCTCAATTGCCTGCGCTCCGCCGCGCACCAAGGAATCAAGCAAACCGGGATGCAGTCGCTCTTTGACATACACGTAGGTGGACATCGCCTTCAGCATTTAGTAGCCCACCGCCTTTCCGTTGTTTCTGACGTCGCTGGCGCCCAAGCGCTCGCCGGTCTTCGGATCAATGGCAATGCATTCCGCATCGCTCCAGTAGCCTCGCCACCCGTCCCCTTTGCCAACACCGAACGTAGTCGAGTATCCCATCTGCTGCAGACGCTTGACTGTATCCGGGGAAAACCACTCTTCTAAAAATAAAGTGTCCGGTAGCCATTGATTGTGAAAACGCGGAGCATTCACCGCTTCCTGCACATTCATTCCATAATCGACGACGCCCAGGATGATGTTCGCAACAGTACTGATAATACGAGAGCTGCCCGGAGAGCCCAAGACCAGAAAAAGCCTATTGTCTTTGAGTACCATCGTCGGTGTCATGGAGGAAAGTGGCCGCTTTCCTGGACCAATTGCATTCGCTGCTCCTTGAATCAGCCCGTCACCATTTGGCGCGCTCGGCTTAGCGGAGAAATCATCCATCTCGTCGTTTAGCAGAAATCCTAAGGCGCCTGCTGTCACCCGAGATCCAAACCAATCGTTCAAGGTAGTGGTTACTGCCACCGCGTCGCCTTCCGCGTCTACTACCGAGTAATGCGTAGTGTGCGGCGATTCACGGATCGTAATAGGTTTGGAATGCTGTTTTGCGTATTGTTCCAACTCGCCGAAAATGGCTGGGCGCTTCAGATCCTTGCTGACGCTGGCCTGACTAGGATTAATCGAACTTCTCCATGCCGCGGCGTATCGTTTATCGATCAGCTGTGCGACTGGAATTTTGCCAAAGTCGGGATCCCCCATGAACTCGGCACGATCGTAGAATGCCCGGCGGAAAGCTTCCGCGATGAGGTGAACTGAGTCTGCCGAGCGGTCGCCGGCTTGGGCGAGATCGTAACCTTCGAGAATATTGAGTGTCTCAAGCAAAACTGTACCGCCGGAAGAGGGTGGCGGCGCACTGATGATCTGATAATCACGATAGGTGCCCTCGACCGGCACTCGTTCTTTGACCTCATAATGGGCGAGGTCGTCCGCAGTGATAAGGCCACCGCCCTTTTGGATAGCTGTGGCGAGTTCTTTCGCCATGGCGCCATGATAGAAATCATCGGGTTTGCTGGCGATGCGCTCTAAAGTCCGGGCTAATTCTGGCTGCCGGAAAACTTCCCCTTGCTCGTAGTAGTTCCCATCTCGCTGGAAGATGTGGCGGGAATCAGGAAATTTGTTCAGATATTTGTCGTCCCGCATATCCCGGGCTTCTTGCCAGCTAAGTGCATAACCGTCGCGAGCCAACTTGATGGCTGGAGTCATGACTTGAGTGAGGCCAAGTTTGCCAAAATGAGTTTCAGCATAAACCAGGCCAGCAACCGATCCGGGTACACCAATGGATCGATACCCGAGCCACGGATCGTCGGTCACATCACCATGCGAATCGAGATACATGGTTGGCGTTGCCGCGGCTGGGGCCATCTCGCGGAAATCAATAAAGTGCAGTTTCCCATCCGCCATCCGCAGCAGCATGAAACCGCCGCCCCCGATATTCCCCGCGGCCGGATGGACCACAGCCAGCGCGAAGCCGGTTGCAACCGCAGCGTCAATCGCGTTCCCTCCGGCTCGCATGATGTCCGCGCCTACTTGCGATGCGAGTTCATGCACGCTGACGACTATGGCATGCGGCGCGTGAACTGGCTGCGAAGAGGCATAAGTCGTAGGCCCAAGACATAGAGCCAAGCAAATGACGGTCAGTAGTTTGCGGATCGTGGGCATTGCCTTCTGAGGTGGACTTCTGAGGCTAGCGTAGCCGGTTGCGGGGAGTCAAATGGAACCTGCAAACTGTGAATCGTCGAAGATGCGACGACTACTGCGCGTCGCCAAACGACATCACGTAACGGTGGCATGCATCAGATCGGCTCCGTTGCCTGATCAACTAAGCGGTTCAGGCCGTTACGATCTACCAGCGCGGATTTGCTGTTTGTGCTTGTACATTTCAGCATCAGCCCGCTCAATCAGAGCAGTGGGCCCATCGCCGGGTTGCCATTCCGCCAGGCCCATGGCTGCATCTGCGTCTACCTTCACTTCCTGTGAACCTTTCCCCGGACGGATTGTGTATTTGCCAAGTACCCATTTCTGCATCCGTCCGATCTGTGCCTGCGCTCCGGTGGCATCTGCGTCGAGAACGAGTAGGAACTCATCTCCGCCCCATCGCCCGACTTCGTCCGTTGAACGCATGCTGGATCGTAGTTCCTGGGCAAACTGCTGCAGCAGGCTGTCTCCGGCCAAGTGCCCATGCTGATCATTCACCTGCTTAAATCGGTTCAGGTCGAGCATGACCACACAGAAGGTCCGGCCGCGCTTGATTCGCGTCTCGATGTGCTCCTCCATATTCCTGCGGTTCGACAAGCCGGTGAGGGGATCGCGAAGCGCCAGTTCTTCGACCTTTTTGAGCTTTGTCTCATAAGCGTTCACTTCGGTCTGTAGACTCGCAACCAGTTTGTGGCTCTCCGATTGCATGTGATCCACATACGTCCTTAGATCCGTGGCTCGCTGAACCAAAGAAGAGCGGACCTGCGTCAGATCTTCGAGATTGGAAATAGACTCGAGTTGCGTGGTGAATTGCATGAAGTGATTCGCGTATTGGTTATCCCGCTCTCCGAGGGAGGCCGCTGTACGCGCCAGCACCACGAGAAGTTCTTTGACCTCCGCAGTCTTTGCATTGAGGTATTCGACCGCGCGATCTCCCCAATCAGACAATCCTTGGCGGGCTTGCGTGCCTGTTTCGACCAGCATGTTGATTGTGAGATCTCCTTCAAGGGAGCCTGCGAGCCGACTCAGGGATCCCTGAAGCTCAGCACTCACGGACGGACAGGCGCGACCTCCGGCCTCGCCCATAGCGAGCAAAGTGGTGCGATATGATTCAAGGATTGCATACAGCAAGGCGCCCGGATCGACCTCTTTAGTCCGCTCCCTGACTTCCATATCAAGGTACTTCTTCAGAGAAATCACGCTTGCTGTCTCCCTGTTTCGTCAATGTAATGCCGGGACTGATAACTAAGGTGAACTGAGAAAAGCAACGATGGTATGGGCGGATTAACATATCGGCACGTTACCCGAGAAACTTTAGCTCCTCGATAGCAAGCTTTGGGAAACATGAGTGAAAATGGGGGGCGGAGGCCGATCGCGAAAACGTGATTCCTGGGGAAGTTGCTGATTTGATTGGTGGCGGCGGTTGGACTCGAACCAACGACCTACGGATTATGAGACCGTCGCTCTAACCACCTGAGCTACACCGCCAAGTGCTGCATTCTGCGACTTAGTAGCATCTTAACATTTAGCGAGCGGCATCCGAGACTGCTCGGCGTTTTCGAAGGTAAGCCTATGCGAATCGACATCAAAATCTTCTTGTTCACTCTCCTGATCCTTCCGACCGCAGCATTAACGCAAACCTCCATTCCTTCGGGGACAATTCTGTCCGCGCAGCTGAATACTTCCGTCGACTCGCATAAGCTCAAACCTGGAAGCAAGGTTACGGCCAGGATCATGCAGGATGTACCGGGTACAAAGGTGCATTCCGGAGCAAAACTCATCGGGGAGATCGTCAACGTTGACGCACCAAAGGGGCGACCCAGTCAAATCACATTGCGCTTCGACACGATCAAATTCAAGCACAAACTGCTGCATGTGAAGACCAGTCTGAGAGCGCTAGCCTCGATGATGGAAGTAGAAGATGCACAAACTCCGTCGGTAGGCACCGATCGAGGCTCTCCGTGGGCATGGATGCCGCACACGCTTATCGGTGGCGAAGTTGCATATGGCCAAGGCGGCCCGGTAGTAAACGGAGGAGATGTTGTCGGCACCTCGCTTTTCGGCGGCGTGCTGGTGCCGGCTCACGCGAATCCAAGCCGCGGTTGCCGCGGTGAGGTCGACGGCAACAATCAGCCTCAAGCCCTTTGGGTCTTCGCCTCCGACGCGTGTGGAATCTACGGCATGAACAATATTCGAATAGGCCACGACGGTCGCAGTGCTCCCCAGGGCGAGATCACTCTCTCCTCACGCGAAGGACGATTCCTTGTGCGGAGCGGAAGCGGAATGTTGCTGAGAGTAAACAGCAATTCACCATAAGCTTCTCGCAAGTTTCAACCAAAATCTCGGCATGTGCACACACCGCTATTGCCATAGCGCAACGGAACCCGGAAACTTGAGACTAAATGAACGCGGTCGCCATAATTCCGGCGCGCCTAAGCTCCACTCGCCTACCCCGGAAGATGTTGCTCGAGATCGCGGGAGAGCCGCTCATTGTCCGCGTATATGCTGGCGTTCGATCGTCCTCCCTGCTCCGGGACGTGCTCGTTGCTACCGATTCGGATGAAATTGTGCAACTCTGCCAGTCGAAACACATTCCCGTACGATTGACTTCCCCGGCGTGCCGAAACGGAACCGAGCGCGTGCATGAGATCTCAAGAGAGATTCCTGGCGATCTCTACATCAACGTCCAGGGGGATGAATTGCTGGCGCGCTCGGAGCACATCATGGCACTCGTGAACCTGATGGAGGATCCAGGTGCTCAGGTGGGAACTTTAAAAATTACGGCAGCGCCGGAGGACATCCTCAATCCGAACGCAGTCAAAATCGTAACCGACAAGTCCGGGCGCGCGCTTTACTTTTCGCGCTCCGCGATTCCTTTTGATCGGGATGGCACAAGGCCGCGATATTTCAAGCATCTCGGATTCTATGCTTACCGCAAGGCTGCATTGGACGCTTACGCGACTTGGCCGGAATCGCCGCTTGAGGCAAGTGAACGCCTCGAGCAGTTGCGGTTTCTAGAGAATGGAGTTCCGATCCGGGTCACCGAAACACTCTGCGACACCATCCGCGTGGATACCCCAGAGGACTTGCACAAAGCCGAAGTAATTCTTCGGAATCGCTAAAACTTACACTCGCGCTTTCGCAGGCTCCTTAGCCCATTGCTCTGCCGCAGCAACGCGCCGCGAAATCGACGGATGGGAATGAAAAAAATATTCCACCCACTTGGAGGGCGCACGTTCGGCGAGGTTCTGCTCGGCTAACTTGTTCATCGAGGAGATGAATGGCGCTACGCTGGTGATGGAGCGAAAGGCATAACGGTCGGCCTGGCGTTCGTTGTATCGCGAAAACGTATTGATGGCGGGAAGCAGAACGAAAGACAGCAGGGTGGAAACCAGCACCAGCAAAGGGAGATTGGCGAAATCGGAGAGAGTCTCAAAGCTGTGCCAGCGCTCCATGGCATAATGCAGGACCCAATTGGCAACCCAGAACCCGGCCAGAGTAATTCCCGCCTGCACGACAATGCTTTTGAGGATATGTTTGTGAACGTGGTGCCCCAACTCGTGGGCGAGCACAGCCTCGATCTCGTCGGGCGAGTATTGCTCAAGCAGCGTGTCCGCCAGAATGATTCGCCGCGTATTACCCAGCCCGGTCAATGCGGCATTCGCCTTCTTGCTTTTTTCAGAAAGGTTCCACTTGTACACACCGCGAATGCGAGTTCCTGCAGCTTCGCTGAGCCGCACGAGACGCGACTTCAATTGTTCATCCTGCAGCGGCTCGAACTTGTAGAAGATCGGAAACAGTATTACCGGAGCCAACTGGGCCAGCAAAACGAAGAGTCCGAGAAAGGTGGCCCATGCAACCAGCCACCAGTACTGCGGCGTGATACGAATAATAAAGTAAAGAATCTCCACGGCAATGGAGGCCAGGGTCAAACCGACGAGAAATCCCTTTGCCTGGTCCCATAGCCAAGCCCCGAATTTTTGGTTTGACAAGTTAAAGCGATGTTCCAGGGTGAAGCCGAAGTAGTCGAGTCCCGAGCCGAGAATTCGTGCGATCACCAGGAGCATCACCACATACAAGAAAACGGCCAAAACGTATATTTGGGACGAGACCCGATAAGCAACGTCGCGCAGCGTTCCGTTCCAGCCCGTTACTAGCAAAACAATCAGCAGAATAAGGCCAAGACCGAAATCAGCGATCCCGAGCCATCGCTTAATACGGTTATACCGTCGAGCTTCCGGCGTGTCCGCAGGAATGCTGGGTGCTGGAATGGTAACCATGGACTTAACCATTATTGTACTGAGATCCGTGGGACGCTACGCCCGAAAGTGACGCGACCCGCGGTACGGAACCGGGACAGGGTCTCTTCAGCCTTTTACAAACTGCTCGGCGCTACCCAGGATCTCCTTAACCAGTTCAGGAGAAGCTGCTTCCGCGTAAATGCGTAACAACGGCTCAGTTCCGGATGCACGCAGTAACACCCACGCCTCAGCTCCGTTGCCGTGGGTGGAAGCATCAAGGAAGAACTTCACTCCATCCAAATTCTCTTTTTTCTCGATCGCGTAACGACTCAATCGCCTGGTGGAATCGGACCGTGCACGTTGGATCGCTTGTTGCTTCACATCATCAGGAATGTGGAGGTCGAGCCGGCCGTAGTAATGCGAACCGTATTCCCGTTGTAAGTCAGCCACCAACTGCCCCAACGGTTTCTGTTCCTCCGCCATGACGTTCGCCAGCAGCAGCGCGTTGAGGATGCCATCGCGTTCCGGCAAAAATCGGGAATAGCCCAGGCCGCCGGATTCTTCGCCGCCCATCGCAATCTCCCGATCCATCATCAGGTCAGCAATATATTTAAAGCCGATGGGACACTCGTTCATCTTGCGGCCATGTTTCCTGGCAATTCTGTCTACCATTCGCGTAGTGTTGAAAGCTCGCACCACTTCGCCGGGCCACTGCTTTCTTGTCAGCAGCCATTGCAGAAGCACAGAGAAAATCTTGTGGGAATCGACGAAACTTCCATCTTCCGCCACAGCTCCAATGCGGTCGGCGTCACCGTCCGTGACTAAGCCAGCATGACAATGCTCCTTCACCACCGTCTCTTGCAGCATGGCCACATGCGGCTCGATCGGCTCGGGATTAATCCCCGGGAATAGGGGATTCACTTCCTGTCGAATGGCAATGTGCTCGATACCGTGATCGGAGAAAATCCTCGTCAGCACGCCACGCCCCGAGCCATACATGGAATCAACCGCAAGCCGAAGCTTCGCCTTCGCTATGAGATTAAGATCGACGAAGCCGCAAACCGCTTCGATGTACTTCTCCTTAAGGTCCACCTCTTCAATAGGAGACTTGTGTCCGTTCGGCGTGCTCCCGACTTGCAATTGCTCTTCAATCCCTTTGATGATTTGAGGTGTTGCCGATCCGCCAAACCGGCCTTTGAACTTTACACCGTTCCAATTCCATGGATTGTGGCTGGAAGTGATAACCACACCCCCCGCGGCGCCACGTTGTTTGACCGCGAACGAAATCGCCGGCGTGGGCGTGTAGTCGGCGGCAAGCTTTACCGGAATTCCGGCTCCAGCAAAGACTTCGGCGGCAGTTCGGGCAAATCGTTGCGAAGCGAAGCGGGTGTCATAGCCGACAATCAAGCCTCGGGCGGAGTCTTCGTGCTTGAGTACGTAACTGGCGATAGCAGCGGCGACCCGTCGAACATTTTCATAGGTGAAATCGTCGGCAATAACCCCGCGCCACCCGTCGGTTCCAAACTTGATATTCGTCATGGGTCGTTCGTCCTTCGCCGGTGAAAACAGCATTGCGAAACGAATCCCAGCGAAGGAATCGTTCCAGTACTAAACCAACTCGCTTAGCTTTTTTTCGTCGAGATACTTTACGACCTTGCCTACATCCTGCGCTTTCTCACGAGTCGTGATCAGCAGTGCATCGTCGGTTTCCACGACCACGAGATTGCTCACGCCCACCGCCGCCACAAATTTCCCCGGGGCATGAATGTAGTTGCCTTGTGCATCCAGCGTGAAGATGCCCTCGCCAGAAATCAGGTTGCCGTGTTTTGGATTCCGTTTGGCAGCTTGATGCTCGTGTAGAGCGGTCCACGAACCGAGATCATTCCACCCAAAATCCGCAGGCAGACAGAATATGTTTGAGTTTTGCTCGCCTTTTGCGGAGCGCGGTTCGAGCACTGCGTAATCGATACTAATGTTTTCGCATTTGGGATAGAGACGTCGAAAAACACGACCGAAATCGCGAGTGTCGTAAGCTGCAGCAATCTCTTCCAATATGGCTGCTGTTTTTGGCAAATGTTCACGGAGTGCATCGGCCAGGGTTTTTGCCGACCAGATAAACATTCCGCTATTCCAGAAGTAATTCCCGGCTTTCACGAATGCGGCCGCATTGTGGGCATCTGGTTTCTCGGTGAAGCGGCGCACGCGAAGCGCCCCACTACTGTTCTCGACGCCCGCTTCGATGTAGCCGTATCCAGTTTCCGCACGTGATGGACGGATGCCCAGTACGATGATGTTGTTCCCGGCAGCCGCAATCTCGATTCCGTTCTTCAGCAGTTCGCGAAAACGTTTCTCATTCCCAATCACATGGTCAGAAGGGAACATTCCTATCACCGCGGCTGGATCGGTCCGAAGCAGGATGAAAGCCGCTAATCCAATCGCTGGCGCAGTGTTTCTGCCAATTGGTTCTGCAATGATCTGCTTGCCCGCAAGCCGAGGCAGTTGTTTGACAATTTCACGCCGCGAATCCTCATTGGTGATGATCCAAAAGCGCTTCGCTGACGCCAGTGGGAGCAGCCGTGCGGCTGTCTGCTGGATCATGGTCTGCTTGCCGTCAAGCGCAAGCAACTGTTTGGCGCGTCGCTTACGGCTAAGCGGCCAAAATCGCGTCCCACGACCACCCGCCAGGATCACGGGATAGAAGGTGAATTGATTTTTCCCAGCAGCTCTTCCCTGGTTTGGCATGGAGGCTACAACGTCGTTACGGGTTCCGGTACGTTGCCGACCGGCAAAGAAGACTTCAAAAATTCCAACGTCCACTGTGGACGAACGCGGAATCCCGTAATTATAGCGGGTACCACCACCGCGTCACCCTTGGCGATGGCCAGCGGTTCAATGCCGTCCGCTTCGATAACCCCGCATCCGTCAATGGCAACAAGAATCTGCACCGATTTTTTCGCCCTTTCCCCAGCAAGCTCAAACTGATGCGGGTCTTTCAAAGCGAACAACTCGACAACGAAGTAGGGTGAAACTACGAGTTCGGACGAACGGCTGCCGTCGATGCCAATCGCTCTCGCTTGACTGCGGACCACCTTGCCCGAACCTACCTGTTCTTTCATCACGGAGAAACCTTGATGTAGATGCAGTTCGCGGGGACGCCCGTAATCATACAAACGGAAGGTCGTATCGGACTGCTGTTGCGTTTCGACGATGATCGCACCCGGTCCGAGGGTGTGAACCGTGCCCCCGGCCACGTAAATCATGTCGCCGGCAAATACGTCGACCCAATTCAACAGATCTTCGGCATGTTTGTCGTGGATCGCCCGCTCAAACTGCGCTTTGGTGACCCCAGCCCGGAGGCCGAGGGCGACCTGGGCCCCGGGTTTGGCATGAGCCACGTACCAACACTCATTTTTCCCACAAGGCTCGCCGATCTGCCGCGCGGCGTGGTCATCCGGATGAACCTGGACCGAAAGTTTTTCGCGCGGGAATAAAAACTTCAAAAGCAGCGGGAAACGAGTTGGCTCGTTGGCCGCGTCACCTACCAAGTCAGCGCCATATTGGGCACTCAGCTCCGCGAGCGATCTGCCTCGCAGAGGTCCGCTTGCAACGCGGCAATGGTCCCCCGTAAGCCATGACTCCCCGATCTTCTCGACGAAATGCTGATTCGGATAAATCGGAGATAAATCTTGCGTCCCCCAGGGGCGGGGATCAAACGCAGGAGTCATCCGGAAGGGATAGAGTTCAGTCATTTTCGAATTGAGCGTCGAGCGAACTGCAACCATGCAGTCAGCGCGTTTGACTTAGAAGCAATAGTGGTCAGAGAAGCTGCCTTCGATCACGCCCTTTTCAAAGCGATGCCACAAATTGGCGCATGCGATCTAGGCCGCGGTCGAGTTCTCGTGAGGACGTTGCGTAAGAGACGCGAATGTGGTCGCCGGTGCCAAAGCCCTCGCCGGGAACCGTTGCCACATGTGCCTCCCGTAAAAGCTTGGCAGCAAACTGCGAGGCCGAATTCACGTCGCCGCGGCCGAAAAAAGCCGACACATTCGGATATGCGTAAAACGCCCCTTGAGGCATGGCGCACTTGATGCTTGGAATGGCTCTTAGCCCATTGATCACCTGATCTCGGAGCCGGATGTACTCTTTTCGCATTTCTTCTACGCACGTTTGTGGCCCGGTCAGAGCCGCAACCGCCGCCTTCTGCACGATCGAAGTCGGATTCGAGGTCGACTGGCTTTGTAGTTTTTGCATTGCACTAATCACCGCAGCCGGACCCAGCGCAAAGCCAAGCCGCCAGCCAGTCATCGCATAAGTCTTGGATAACGAACCCACGATCAAGAGCCGTTCCTTAAATTCTCGCAAGCTGCCCACTGAGAATTTCTGACCGGTATAGTTGAGATATACGTAGCATTCGTCAGACATCACCCAGATTCCACGTTCCTGGGCCATGCGAACCACTTCGGCCATATCTTCTGCACTCATCACCGCTCCAGACGGATTGGAAGGCGAGTTCAAAATGATGAGCTTCGTTCGCGGCGTCAGGCGGCGTTCAATCATCCTGGCGGTGATCCGGAAATCCTGCGCTTCATCTGCCTCCACCAAGGTGCAATTTCCACCCGCATAGCGAACGATGTCTTTGAACGATACCCAATAGGGCACGGGCAGAACTACATCGTCGCCATGCTCGACAAGAACTTGGATGGCATTGAAAATCGCGTGTTTGCCGCCCACGCACGCGATGGCTTCTTCGCGACGATATTCGGAGCCAAAATCCGCAGTATGACGCTGCATTATGGCATCACGCAGCTCGGCTGTTCCGCCCACCGCCGTGTACTTTGTAAAATTTCCCTGAATTGCCGCGATGGCAGCATCCTTTATGTGCTGCGGCGTGGAAAAGTGAGGCTCACCGGCGCCGAAGTCTATAACATCCACGCCCTGTTGCCGCAGCTTGTCAGCTTCGTTGACCACCGCCAACGTGGCCGATGGCTCAATCCGGTTAATACGCTCGGTCAGCTTCAATGCGGGTGTGGCTTGCATTACCGGTGTCATTTACCTTCCCCTTGCCTTCGATTCCCTAGCATGTTCCAGTTTAACGGCTGGATCGAGCTTTTCCCTAAGTCTTTGTTCCACCAACTCCGGCACAAGACCTTCGACGGAACCACCCAATTGAGCAATCTCACGAACTAAGCGTGAGCTTAAGTAAGAATACTGCTCAGCGGGCATCATAAAAACAGTTTCGAGATCGGGGTGCAGCTTGCGGTTCATAAGTGCCATCTGCAACTCGTACTCGTAATCGCTGATCGCGCGAATGCCCCGCAAAACAGCTGCAGCCTTTACTCTAGCCGCGTACTCCACCGTAAGGCCCTCGAAAGTATCCACCTCTACATTCTTGAATCCCTGCGTCAGGTCTTCCAGCATTCGTCGACGTTCGGGCAAAGTAAACAGGGGCCCTTTTTCGGGATTTCGCAGGATGGCCACGATCAATTGATCAAAAATCTTGCTCCCGCGCGCGATCAGGTCGAGATGGCCGTTCGTCGGAGGATCAAAGGACCCAGGATAAATAGCTATAACTTTTTTCAATATCCCTCGTTCGCAAAAGGAATGACTTCGGCAGAAGGATTCTATTCGTCAGGCGAAAGGAATGGCAATTTCTGTTTGAATTTGCTGGGACCGGTGACCAACGCCCCTGTACCGAAGGACATGGTAACTCGCAGTGGTAATGCCCGGCGGACCCGGCACGATAGTGGTACTTGGTTACTTGCCGACCAACGGGCTTGGCACTACCCTCGATTCAATGTTGCGCTCCCTCCTATTCTCGTCGCATCCAGAGATAGCAAACCCCTTGCTGCAAGCCTTGCGCGAGCTGGACTTAACCATCGATCACTCAGTTGAAATCTTTGCCGCGATTCGCGAGCTCACCCGCCGAAGCTTTGATCTGATCGTGGTGGATCAGGATGAAGGTCCTGAAGCGGAATTTCTGCTGAAATCCGCCAGCGAGTTGAGCATCAACAAAAATGCATTCGTGCTCGTTGTGGCCGAGGATGGAAATCGTCCCAGGCCCCTCAGCCGATCCGACCTTCTGCTGGTCAAACCGCTCATTCCCGAACAGATCAAGTATTCATTGCTCGAGTGTGACCGCTTCCTTCTCGCCTACATGCGCGGCGGGCTGCAGAAAGTCGACGCAGCAAAATTGAGCAGAACTCCCGACCAGCCGACAAGAGCAATTTCCCGGGTTGTTTCTCCCTTAACTGTTCGCCAGAACGTGCATCGCCACTAAGCAGTTCACAACTTTTTACCTCTTTTTACCCTCAATTGACACATTGCTGTCGGGGAATGACTATGTTGTTTTTACCCCGATGCAGAGATGATCCGCATGCGGAACCGACCATGAGCTTAAAGCGGCGATTCAACGAGCGAACCCGGCTGATGCTGACCTTGGAGCTAGCCGTGGTTTTGCCGGCCGCCGCGTTGGTCTTTCTGGGTGTGGTTCACCTGAAGTCGGTTCAGCGGGACCGCGGCATTCAGGCCGCTTTTCAACGTGATTTCAATCAGGTGCTGCTAATTACGGAGAAGCAGTTGAATCACAAGGCTTATGACCTGATTGATGAGGTCAGGGATGGCTTTCCGACAGTCGGATCGGCCTGCTCTGAAACCATGGACCGAATTCTAGCGACCCATCCTTACATCGCATACCTTTTCGTCTATGACCCCGCAACCGGTCTTATCTTTCGTACCCAGCCGGACAAGTCCAACAATCCGGCATACCGTAGCGAAAACGACTCCCTCACTGGAATGTATAAGACCTGGATGCAGCTCGAGTATAAGGATCTCGAATCGGACCTAGAGGGGATGGAGAAGAAGGGCCGTCGCCATACTTTCAATGACTGGATCCAGCGAGGGGAGAAACGAGTTTATTGCTCGGGGCAGTTGTTCCTTACAGGGGACATGTCGGGGCAGAAGAAAGCTATCGCTGGAGTGGTATTCGATCCCGATTATCTGCACGACCAGCTATTCCCTGAAACTCTGGATCAAGTGCTGATGCATCAGGAAGAAAAGGGTGAAAAGAACCATGTCGCGATGATGATCCGCGGCAAATATGACATGGCCCCGCTGGTTACTTCAGGAGGTTGGGACGGGGGTAGTCCCGAGGTCGAGCGCAATCTGGAAGGCGCTTTTTCCGGGCTGACGCTCGGCATCAAAATGCCGGGTACCACACTTGCTGCGCTCGAACAGCACTTTGTACGCACCGATTTCCTGATTCTGGCGGTGATCTCAATTCTGCTGGCTGCGGGTATCGTCCTTACTCATCGAAATATAACGCGGGAAATGGCGCTGGCGCGTTTGAAGTCGGATTTCGTTTCCAACGTTTCTCATGAGCTCAGAACGCCACTCTCGCTGATTCGCTTGTATGCCGAGACTCTGGAAATGGGGCGTTTAAAGACGCCGGAGAAATACCACGAATATTACTCCATCATTCGCAAAGAGAGTGAACGTCTGACAGCACTGATCAATAACATTCTGGACTTCTCGCGAATTGAAGCTGGTCGCAAAGAATACGACTTCCGTGAAACGGATATGCGCGAACTCGTCCACAACACCCTGGAATCATATCGTTATCAGATCGAGCAACATGGCTTCGCCTTTGAAGAGAAGATCGCCGACGATGTGCCGACTATGCGGGTGGATCGAGAGGCCATGGCACGGTCCCTGCTGAACCTGGTCAATAACGCATTGAAATACTCGCAGGACCAGAAATTCATCGGCGTAAACCTGTTCCGCGACAACGGATCGGTGAAGTTGGAGGTAGAAGACCACGGGATTGGAATCCCGACGCACGAACAGACAAAGATTTTCGAGAAATTTTATCGAGTTGGCGATCCGCTGGTGCACAACACGAAGGGAAGCGGGCTGGGTTTATCGCTAGTCCGACATATCGTGCAAGCACACGGCGGCGACGTAGCGGTCGATAGTGCGCCAGGACGCGGAAGCAAGTTCACGATCACATTGCCGGTGAACGGCCGGGCAAACGTAAGCAGGGCGGTTTCAGCCTGATTCCGGGAGATTGGGCATGACCAAAATCCTTATTGTCGAAGACGAGCCCAACATGGTGGCTGGGCTGCGTGACAACTTCGAATTTGAGGGATACCAGGTTGTCAGCGCGCCCGATGGAGTTGCCGGCTTAGAGCGCGCTCTCAGCGAATCTCCAGATTTGGTCATTCTGGACGTAATGATGCCACGCATGAGCGGCCTCGATGTCTGCAAGCAGTTAAAGGCCAGGAAGCCCGGCATTCCCATCATCATGCTGACGGCACGAGGGCAAGAAGTGGACAAGGTCGTCGGCCTGGAACTGGGCGCCGACGACTATGTCACGAAGCCTTTTTCCATTCGCGAGCTGCTGGCGCGAGTGAAGGCCGTTTTGCGCCGTGCAGGTACTGCGATCAAGACGCAGGAAAAGTACGCGTTTGGCGAAGTGGAAGTAAATGTTCGCAATTGCCAAGTCTCAAAAAAGGGCAAGGCTATGGACTTTTCTTCCAAGGAGTTCGAATTACTGAAGTACTTCCTTCACCATCCCGGTGAAACACTCAGTCGCGATCGCCTGTTGGAGGAGGTCTGGGGTTACGAGCACTTTCCGACTACCAGAACTGTGGACGCGCACATCGTCAGATTGCGGCAGAAGGTGGAGCCGAAGCCCGATGAGCCTCGGTTTATTTTGACCGTCCACGGCACCGGATACAAATTTGTGGGGTGAGTTGTTGTGGGGAGATGGCAAGTGGAAAACGCCTTACAGCTGCAAGGACAACCACGAGGAAACGCTCTCTCGGGCCGCGTCGACAATACTTTGCTCATTCGCGAAGCTCAGATGGGCAATACCGCTGCATTCGAGGAACTTGTCCGTCAATATGATCGCGCGGTGCTTCGGCTTGCCGTGCATCTCACCGGATCTCAGGAAGACGGCCAGGACATTTATCAGGAAGCATTCCTGCGCGCCTACATCAATCTGGGCAGCTTTCGGTTTGAATGCTCGTTCTACACCTGGATTTATCGTATCGTGACGAATCTTTGCCTGGATCATCTGCGCAAAAAGTCTTCGCGTGGTCGCGACCTGACTACGACCATTACGCCGGATGGCGAAGAAGAACAGGTTTTGGATCGTTTGCCGGATCGCCGGGCCGCCACCAGCCCTGAGCGGAGCATGATGAGCCGTGAACTAAGATCCTTTATCCGCCGCGCCATGGAACGCCTGTCCCCGCGGGAGCGGGTGGTTTTTGAGTTAAAGCATTACCATGGGTTGCGTCTGCGCACCGTCGCGGGAATCCTTAACACCAGCGAAGGAACTATCAAGAACACCCTATTTCGAGCGACGCACAAGCTGCGCACACAATTGGCCGTGGTCCGCTAAACGCGCCATCCATTCCAGGAGTTCAAGCTACCTTCGCGGGCAGCCAGCAGCCGGGGTTTGGCATCCCAGACCCGCCATGACCCGTTGGATTGCATTTGATCGCGAAACGGCCGATGCGATTCGGAAGCTCTTCGCCGACGCCTCGGGCGAGATTCGCTCGGGAGGTCCGGTCAAGGCCGCGCTCGAACTTCCGACTCCTTCCATTGTGGTTCTTCCCTCTTCCACACCAGGGGAAGCTCTAATCGCCTACTTTCGCCCGAAAACATCCAAGATGCAGGCACCGCGATCATCCATCGCTTATGTACCCTCAGGTTTTCTGGGGCTTAACGACACTCCGGTGCTTGTGGAAGGCGTCCAGCCACAAGCTTCCAAGGCACATTGGTGGCAACGCAAAAACCAGGCTGAAAGACGCAATTCCGCTCGCCAGACAGAACCTTTTTCCTGATTCAAGATCTGCGCGACTCGTGCTATAGTGCAGCTCTGCTCGACCATCCGGGCTATGGGGTGTGCTCCAGCTGTGCCGCCAGGAGGCGCCATGCCCCGAAAGCTACCTGTTCTGACCCTTGCATTCTGCTTCTTCGTAACTGTGTTTGCACAATCTGCCGCCGCGCGTGATCTCATCCCCGCAGGCACAATTCTGCAATGCACAATCGACGAACCAAACTTCTCTTCCAAGACCGCCGCGGTGGGAGACCCCCTTCTTTGCCATCTGAGTTCCCTTCGATCTTTCGGGCATTCGGTGTTTCCGAGAGGTGCCATGCTCAGCGGCCATCTGCAGGATTACAAAGATCCTGGCCATTTCGTAGGCAAAGGCTGGATGCAGCTTGAATTCGATCGCATTATCCTGCCGGGCGCGCAAGAAATACCGCTCACCACGAAGATCATTTCCGCACCGCACATGAAAGTAGACAAGCAAGGCGACATTCGCGGCAAAGGCCACCCGACTCGCGATGCTATCGAGTGGATGATTCCACCTCTC
>Ga0070731_10000928_pt1 | contig 33457 bp, 29 predicted proteins | sample Coa_R1_2_FD_66448 | JGI IMG/M metagenome (GOLD analysis project Ga0070731, IMG submission 66448) | Surface soil microbial communities from Centralia Pennsylvania, which are recovering from an underground coalmine fire - Coalmine... | ecosystem: Environmental > Terrestrial > Soil > Unclassified ... | reverse complement strand
CCTGCACGAGCTCGAGGCACGGCGCGCGACGCTGGAGCACCAGCTCGCGACGGTGCCGCCGGACGCGGACGACTACGCGGCGCTGATGGGTCGGTACATGGCGGTGTGCGAGGAGTGGGACCACCGCGGGCGCTACGACACCGAGTCCGAGGCGGATGCCGTCCTCACCGGGCTCGGCTTCCGGCCGGCGGATCTCGAGCGCGACTGCGCGGAGCTGTCGGGCGGGTGGCAGATGCGTGTCGCGCTCGCGCAGCTGCTCTTGCGCCGCCCGGACATCCTGCTCCTCGACGAGCCGACCAACTACCTCGACCTCGAGGCGCGCACGTGGCTGGAGGAGTTCCTCGTCCAGTATCCGGGCACGCTGATCATGGTGGCGCACGACCGCTACTTCCTCGACGTCACCGTCGATCACATCGCCGAGGTGCTGCACGGCCGGGTCACCGACTATCCGATGAACTACAGCCGCTATCTCGCCGAGCGCGAGGAGCGGCTCGAGCAGGCGCGCAAGGCGTACGAGGACCAGAAGGCCGAGATCGAGCGCATCGAGGCTTTCATCCATCGCTTCCGGTACCAGGCGTCGAAGGCCGCGCTCGTGCAGAGCCGCGTGAAGCAGCTCGAGAAGATCGAGCGCCTCCCACCGCCCGACGGCCACGAGCGGACGCTCAAGATCCGTCTCCCCGAGGCCGCGCGCAGCGGGCGTGCCGTCGTGGAGCTCGCGGGCGCCCGCAAGCGTTACGGGACGGTGCACGTCTACGACGGCGCGGACGTTCTCGTGGAGCGCGGCCAGCGCGTCGCGCTGGTGGGGCCGAACGGCGCCGGGAAGACGACGCTCCTCAAGATGCTCGCCGGCGTGTTGCCGCTCGACGGCGGGGACCGGCGCGTGGGCCACAACGTGAAGATCGGGTACTTCGCGCAGGACCACGCCGAGATGCTGGACGCGTCGCGGACGGCGCTCGACGAGGTCATGAGCATCGCGTCGGTCGAGACGGCGCCGCACGTGCGCTCGCTGCTTGGCGCGTTCCTCTTCTCGGGCGACGCGGTCGAGAAGCGGACCGGCGTGCTCTCCGGCGGCGAGCGCAGTCGGCTCGCGCTCGCGAAGCTCCTCGTCGAGCCCGCCAACTGCCTCCTCCTCGACGAGCCGACGAACCACCTCGATCTGACGGCGAAGGAGGTCCTGCTCGCGGCGCTCCTCGCCTACACGGGGACACTCGTGATGGTCGCGCACGACCGCTACCTGCTCGACCGCCTCCCGACGCAGGTGATCGAGGTCGGCAGTGGCCGGGCGGTCCGCTACCTCGGCAATTACGAGGACTATCTGCGCGCCAAGGAAGCGGCCGAGCAACGCGCTGCGACCGGCACGCGCGCGGCGCGCCGGTAGCTCAGCGCCGTCCGCGCGGCGAGCGGAACGTGGTGGCGCCGCCGGGCGGCGCGACGGGCTTCACCGCGATGCGATGATCGGGCATCGGCTTGAAGAGCATCGTGTCCGTCACGCGCTTCAGACGCAGCCGGAGCTCGTTCCGCGCCATCGGGCTCTCCGTCGAGCCCAGCACCGTGCTGATCGGCAGCTCGATCTGCCCGTGGCGCGTCCCGTGCGTCAGGATGAGCTGCAGCCGCTCGCCGCCCGGCAGCTCGCGGACCTCGACGGCGAGCCGGCGGTCCACGGCCCGGGCTACTTCGGCGATGATCCGCCGCGTCTCGTGTCGCTCGTCCGCCATGTCCCGAGCCAAGTAAGCGGCACGAATGTCGGGCTGTCAACCGCCGCTCGCGCGCGCGTTCCGCCGCGGTGAGTCGGCGTCTCAGTCGAGTACGCCGGCGTCCTTGAGCCGCGCGCACTCGTCCGCCGGTATGCCGAGGAGCTCGCGCAGCACCTGCTCCGTGTGCTCGCCGAGCCGCGGCGCCGGGAGGCGGATCTCGGGCGCCATCGCCGAGAAGCGCATCGCGTGCGTCTCGACGGGATGGCGGCCGAGGACCGCGTGCTCGACGGGGCGGAAGTGGCCGCGATGGGCAAGCTGCGGATCCTCGTGCAGGTCGGCGAAGTCCTCGACCGGCGCCGCATCGATGCCGGCGGCCTGCAGGCGCGCGGCGACGTCGCGCCTCGACTGACCGCGCGTCCACTCCGCGAGTCCCCGTTCGACGTCGTCGACGCAGGCGAGCCGTCCTTCGACGGTCGCGAGCGCGGAATCGTTCGCCCACGCGGGTGCGCCGATCGCCTGCACGAGGCGGCGCCAGTCGTCGTCGTCGTGGACGGCGATGGCGACCCAGCGATCGTTGCCTGCACACGGGAACACTCCGTGCGGCGCCGCGTGCCGCGATCGGTCGCCCATGCGCGCGAGGATCTCGCCGTTCGCCGTGTAAGTCACGATCGCCTCGGCAAGGCAGACGATGCCGCCCTCGACCTGTGCGAGGTCGATGTGCTGGCCCTCGCCGGTGCGCGCGCGGTGGAGGAGCGCGGAGGCGAGGAGCAGCGCGGCGAAGCGCGGCGAGAGCGAGTCGGTGATCGTTCCGAACGGCCCGACCGGCTCGCGATCGGGCCAGCCCGTCAGGTGGTTGAAGCCGGCCAGCGCGGATCCCTGTCCGCCGAAGCCCGGATAGTGCCGCTCGGGGCCGGTCTGGCCGTTCAGGCAGGTGCTGATCATCACGAGATCGGGACGGTCCTTCACGAGCGAGGCGTAGTCGAGCCCCCACTTCGCCATCGCGCCCGGAGCGAAGTTCTCCGCGACGGCGTCAACGCGCAGCGCGAGCCGGCGCGCGAGGGCGATCGCCTCCGGCCGCGAGAGATTCAGCGCGACGGAAAGCTTGTTCGCGTTGAGCACGGCGAAGTGATGCGCGCCGTCGAGCCCGCCCGGCGACGTCGGCGTCAGGCGAAGCGTGCGCAGGAAATCGGGCCGCTGCCGCGACTCGACGCGGATCACCGTCGCGCCGTGGTCGGCGAAGTAGCGTGTCGCGACCGGTCCCGCAGCGCCGCCGCCGAACTCCAGGATCGTCGTGCCCGCGAAGAGCGCCGTCACACGATGTCCTCCGCGCGGAGCCGCGCGAGCGCAGCCGCGTCGACGCCGACCTCGGCGAGGACCTCGGCCGTGTGCTCGCCGAGGCGCGGCGCCGGACGGCGAATGCCGATCCGGGTGGCGTTGCTGATCGCGAAGGCGCCGGGATGGCGGAGCGGCCCGTCGGCATCGTCGACGTCGACGAAGAATCCACGCGCGGCGAGCTGGCGCGAGGCGACGATCTCACGCGCGTCGTTGATCGGCGCGAGCATGAGGTTCCGCTCGCACGCCGCGCGGTAGAGCTCGCTCATCGTCTTGCTGCGGAAGAACGTGCCGAACTCCGCCGACAGCGCGTCGACCTGCTCCTGTGTGAGCAGGTTGTGGTTGTAGCGCGTCCAGTCGATCGCCTTGAGCGCATCCGACGCCATGCCGTGCTCGTCCATGTAGCGCACCATCGCGACGAGACCGGGGATGCGCGCCGGGCCGCCGCGCAGCGCGAACGACACGAAGCCGTCCTTGCACGGCCAGATCTCGCGCATGACGCTGCGCTCCTGGCGCATGAACGCGCCGGCGCGCGCGCCGCGATTCCCGGTCATCGCGTACATCGCGGCCGTGCCGATGTTCGGCATGACCATCGCTTCCTGCAGCGCGACATCGACGTGCTGCCCCTCGCCCGTCCGCTCGCGGGCGAGGAGCGCGAACACGACCGCGACGGCGGCCTCGATGCCGCCGTGATAATGCGACACGGGCATCGTGCAGCGTACCGGCGGCCGGTCGGGGTCGCCGGTGGAGAACAGGTTTCCGCTCGTCGCGACGGCGGTCAGGTCCGAGCCGCGCCACTGCGCGTACGGACCGTCCTCGCCGAACGGCGTGACAGCGACGTGAACCAGCCGCGGGTTCTGCCGATGGAGCTCGTCCCAGCCGAACGAGTGAGCGGTCGGCGTATCGATGACGACGTCGGCGCGCGCGACGAGCCGCAGGAACAGCTCGCGCCCGCGCGGTCGATCGAGGGCCAGGGTGATCCCCCGTTTCGATGTGTTCAGCGCGAGCCAGACGAGGGAGCCGATGCCGCCCCGGAACGGCGGTCGTCGGCGCGCGGGATCTCCGTCCGGCGGCTCCACCTTGACGACGTCCGCGCCGAGCTCGGCGAGGAGCTTTCCGGCGAGAAACCCCGGCTCCCGGGTCAGATCGAGGACGCGGATCCCGTCGAGGTTGCCGCGCGTCGGCGACGACGGCGTCACTGCTGCGGGCAGTGCTCGTCGATCATGGCGAGGAGCGCGTCGATGTCGACCGGCTTGCGCATGTACGCGATGACGCCGGTTTTGCGCACCTGCTCCTGCGAGCCGTATGCGGACACGACGATGATCGGCGTCTGCCGCTCGCGCCGGCGGTGGTGCTCGATGAAGGCCCACCCGTCCATGCGCGGCATCATCAGATCGAGGAGGATGACGCAGGGCTCGAGGCCGCCGTCGAGCTGCGCGAGCGCCTCCTGCCCGTCCCCGGCCGGCACCGCCGCGTGGCCCGCCGCGAGCAGGACCTGGACCATTGCCTCGCGGACGTCGGCATCATCCTCGACCACGAGCACGGGGTGCGACGGCATCGCGGAAGTCGACGCAGGTGCCACGAATGCGATTCGGCGTCAACGGGATTCTCGACCCCGCAGCTGCGGCGGCGTCCGCCGGCGTCCGGCGGTACGCGCGTTGCTACTGGATGGAGCGGGGGACGAGGGAGGCCGAGGCGGGACGCGGGCGCTGCGCATCGCGCACGCAGCCGTACGCGGGGCGTGCCCGATGCGTTTTTGCTGTACGGACCTCGAGCCCCGTCTCCGCATCGGCGACCAATGCTTCGCCGCCGACCTCGGGCCACGCTGCCGCCCGACCGCGCACGGCGTGCGCTGCCGCTGAGACGCGTCAGCTCGCGAGTCTGTTCGCGGCGTCGAGCGCGGCGACCTTGTAGCACTCGGCGAGCGTCGGGTAGTTGAAGACGGTCCCGAGGAAGTAGTCGAGGCCGCCGCCCAGCCCGAGCACCGCCTGGCCGATGTGGATGAGCTCGGTCGCACCCGTGCCGATCGCGTGGATGCCGAGCAGGCGCCGCGTCTCGCGATGGAAGAGCATCTTGAAGAAGCCCGTGTCGTCGCCGAGGATCTGCCCGCGCGCGATCTCGCGGTAACGCGCGCCGCCGACCTCGTACGGCACCTTGGCGCCCGTCAGATCGCGCTCGATCGCGCCCACCATCGAGATCTCCGGGATCGCGTAGATCCCGACCGGATAATGGTCGGCCATCGGACCGCCTGGTGCGCCGAAGGCGTGACAGGCCGCGAGCCGTCCCTGCTCGCTCGACGTCGCCGCGAGGCTGGGCGCGCCGATCACGTCACCCGCCGCGAAGATGTGCGGCCCGCCGTCCGGAAGTCGTCGCCGACCGCGAGCCGGCCGCGCCCGTCCGCGGCGAGTCCCGCGGCCGCGAGCCCGAGCCCCTCGGTGGCGCCGATCCGGCCCGCCGAGAACAGGACGGCGTCGGCGACGATCCGCTTGCCCGACTCGAGCAGGAGCACCACGCGTGGCGACGGCCCGTCGGTCCGCTCGAGCCGGTCGACCGCCTCGCCCATGCGGAACGTCACCTTCCCGTTCCGCATCTGGTGGACGAGCTCGTCGACGATCTCGTCGTCCACGAACTCGAGCACGCGCGCCCGGCGCTCGACCAGCGTCACCTGCACGCCGAGCGCGGCGAACATCGACGCGTACTCGACGCCGATCACGCCGCCGCCGACGACCGCGAGGCTACGCGGCAGCCGCTCGAGGCGCGGGATGTCGTCGCTCGTCAGCACGCTCGTGCCGTCGGTCTCGATGCCCGGCGGGGACGCGGGGCGCGTGCCGACCGCGATCAGCACGTTCGCCGCGGTGAGCGTGCGCCGGCCGGTCGGCGCGACGACCGCGACCGTGTGCGGGTCGACGAACGTGGCGGCGCCGTGGAGGACGGTGACGCCGTTTCGCCGCAGCTGGTCCTCGACGACGGCGCGCTCGCGCGCGAGGACGTCGTTCACGCGCGTGAGAAGCTCCGCCATGCCCGGCATATTCGCGCCGCGCATGCGCAGCACGGCTTCGCGGCCTGCACGGCTGCGCGCTGGCCGGCGGGGCCGCTGCCGAGGCAGACGAGGTCGAACTCGAAGTCCGCCATGCGCGTCACGCGACGGCGCGCTGGAGGCTGCTCCAGCGCCGGGCGCGTCGCTCGATTGCACTGCGCGCGACGGTGTGGATGCCGTGGCGCGCGAAGAGCGCGCTGAAGCGATCGTAGTCGGCGAGGATCGTCTTCACCGTCGTGCGGTACCCGCGCCGGATGACCTCGTGGCGGAGTGCGCGCGTCATCAGCGGGTAGTCGAACAGCTGGAGGTCGCGCTCGTACGGCTCGAGCAGGACGAGGTCGACATCGGGCGTCTCCCGGCGGTGACGCCGGAGCCCGTCGTGGAGCCGGCGCTGGAGCGCGATGCGGAACGCCTGCCCCGCGATCGCGAGCGGACCGCCGTCGCGGATGCGGCCGCGGCCGCCCTCGAGCACGAGCGGCCGGAGCGGGTTCACGAGCACGACGAATTGCGCACCACGGTCGACGGCGAGCCCGGCGTGCGCGGTCTTCGTGATCGCGGCGTCGACGTAGTCGAGGCCGTCGATGTGGACCGGCTCGAAGACGAGCGGCACGGCCGCCGAGGCCGCTACGGCGGACGAGATCGGCGTGCGCTCGCGGCGGCCGGCGCCGAACACCCGGATCGCGCCCGTATCGAGCACGGTCGCCGGGATGAGCAGCGTGCGACGAAGGCGACGGAAGTCGTTCGTGCGCCCGCCGTGCGTGAGGACGCGGCGGACATAGCCCTCGAGCCCGTCGAGGCTGAACACGCCGACCGGCAGGTGCTGCAGGAACGAAGCCAGCGTGTCGAGGACGAGCGCCTCGCGCCAGTTGAGACAGAGCTCGCGCACGACGCGCGGCACGTGGCGCGCGACGCGCGGGATGGTGCCGAGGTAGCTGCGCCACGGGGGCGACATGAAGCGCGCGCCGGAGAGTCGGGGAAGCGCGCGCCGGTCGGCGTGCAACGCGTGCCGCAGGCGGTCCGGCGACATCCGGTTGGCGAGCAGCGAAGCGATCAGTGCCCCGGCGCTCGTGCCGACGTAGATGTCGAAGTCGCACGCCGTGAAGCCGTCCCAGATCGAGTCGAGCGCGAGGAGGGCGCCGACCTCGTAGAGGCCGCCCACGATCCCTCCTCCGGCGAGCACGAGCGCGCGTCGTTCGGCCATTCGTCCGGTCGGGATCTCGGCGGATCCGGGCCCGACCTTGAATCGGCCGTCAGGCGCGAAACGACGTCAAGTATTAAAATTCGCAGCGTTTCCGCGCGCTGGATATGCCATTGACACGGGCGTTCAGCCGACTTGCGCCGCCGCTGCGACCACTCAGCCCGCGCGTCTCGGCTCGGCGTTGCGCGCGGCCCGCTTGCCGCGCTAGCACCCACGCGGGGGAGGCGTACGCCATGCACCGTCGGATCCTCATTCTGGTCGCCTTGGTGCTGGCCGTCCGGCCGGCGATGGCAGACGACGCCGGGACTCCGGAGCACCCGCTCGGCGCGAGCAAGCTCGTCCTCTCCGACGGCAAGAAGCCTGCAGAGCGGCGGATCGTCTTCACCGCGCACTTCGCACCCGGCGCCGCGATGGAGAACCCGACGTTCGCGGGCGCGACGCTGCGTGTGTATGGCGCGAGCGCGAGCGACGGCGACACAGGCGTCATCGAGCTCGCGCAGGCGAAGTGGCACGCGCTCGGCAAGCCGCCCGGCAGCAAGGGTTACGTCTACAAGGATCCGAGCGGCTCGGCCGGTGGCATCGAGCTTCTCATGGTGAAGCAGGGCAAGCACGCCGGGGTGCTGCGCGTCGTCGGCGGCAAGAGCAACTGGAGCTACGGCATCGCTGGCCCGCAGGGCGACATCGCGCTCACGTTCACGGTCGGCAAGGCGCGCTGGTGTGCCTCGTTCACTGGCGCGAGCTTCAAGAAGAACGCCGCGCATCGCGTGCGCGCGCAGAGCAAGGACGCGCCCGCGTCGTGTCCCTGCGATCGCTACGGGAGCACGTTCGCCGCGATCCAGGCGACGATCTTCGAACGCCACCAGTGCACGCAGGCGGCCTGCCACGGCAGCACGCCCGGACAGGCGAACCTCGACCTGCGCTCGGACGTTGCGTACGCCAACCTGGTCGGCGTGCCGTCGACGACCGAGCCCGACAAGCAGCGCGTCGCGATCGGTCTGGCCAGCGACAGCGAGCTCTTCCGGAAGCTCGCGAAGGGACCGCAGAACTTGACCGACGTGCCGGGCGCCGCGATGCCGTCGGGTCTGCCGTCGATCAGCGACAGCGAGCTCGAGGCCGTGCGCCTCTGGATCCATTCCGGCGCGCCGCAGACCGGCGTCGTGAGCGGGACCGAAAGCCTCCTGGGCTCGTGCCTACCGCCCGCGAACCCGATCAATATTCCGGCACCGCCGGTCCCGGCCGTCGACCAGGGCGTCCAGCTGCATGCGCCGCCGTGGAAGATCTATCCGCGCGACCCATCGATCCCCGGGCACCGCGGCGAGGACGAGGTCTGTTACGCCACGTGGTACGACTTCTCGGCCCAGATCCCGGCCGCGGACCAGGCCCCGTGTCCCGACTTCTTCGGCGGCCCGACGAAGGAGTGTTTCTACTACGACCGCAGCGACCTGACGCAGGACCCGGACTCTCACCACAGCATCATCCACTACTACAAGGGCGCCTACGACATCACGGACAACGTCTACACGTGCGCCGGCGGTTCCAACAACGGCAAGACGTGCGATCCGTCCGCCGGCGGCACCGACTGTCCCGGCGGGACGTGCCAGGGAAAGCCGGCGTTCGGACCGTTCGCGTGCCTCGGCGGGCCGAACGAGGGGCTCGCGTGCAACCCGAAGGGCATCGGCGTGCCGGCGCCCGACGGCGCGGACTGCGGTCCGGGCGGCGGCTGTGCCGGGCGCGTGCAGTCGACGATCGCGTGCATCGCCTACGGGCCGCCGGATTACGGGTTCGACATCACCGGCACGGGCAGCAACAACGCGCCCGCGATCGGCGGATCGCAGCAACCCGTGTCGAGCAACGTGTATCCGCCGGAGGTCTTCTCGATCCTGCCCGTCAAGGGCACGATCGTGTGGAACTCCCACGCGTTCAACCTGACGACCCAGCTCGCCACCAACGAGCAGTGGCTGAACCTCTACTTCGCGCCACCCGCGGACCGTGTCTACCCGGTGCAAGGCATCTTCGACTCCACCGACATCTTCGTCATGGACGTGCCGCCGTTCCAGAAGCACGAGTACTGCCGCACGTATACGCTCCCGCAGCACGCGCGGCTGTTCCAGTTCAGCTCTCATACCCACAAGCGCGGCAAGCTCTTCCGCATCTGGGGCCCTGGCATCACCGACGTCTGCGGCAGCGAGCCGGGGAGGACGCCGGACGGCCAGTGCCCGTCGGAGACGACGCCGCCGATCTTCACGACCACGATCTACAGCGATCCCGAGGTGCTCTACTTCGACCCGCCGGTCGCGCTCGACGGCGCTGACGACGCCAGCCGCACCTACAAGTTCTGTTCGGTCTACGACAACGGCGCCACCGATCCGAGCGAGGTGAAGCGCCAGTCGACGTCGCCGCTCCCGCCGATCTTCCAGGGCCTCGAGAACGTCGTCGGCGGGCCGTGCACCGACGCGACGGTCGCGTGCCTCGGCGGCCCGCACCAGGGCGAGCTCTGCCAGGGGAACAATGCGCAGTGTGACAGCTCTCCCGGGCTCGGCGACGGCGTCTGCGACGCGTGTCCGGTCCATGGTGGGGTCACCACCGAGGACGAGATGTTCATCCTCCTCGGGTTCTATTACGTCGTGCCGTAGCGGTCCTTGCATGCGCGGGTGCTGACGCCGGGGGATGAGAGTGCCGGCTCATGCCCTCGCGCATCCCAGCAGCTCCGCCCCGCCACCCACCGCGCTGTGGTGCGGCGCGCCGCATAGGCACCGTTTCGGTTTGGTGTTAGACGACGCCGATGCGGATCGGCATTGGTATCGGCGAGATCGGTGGTGAGCCCGGGGACGTCGATGGGCTGATCGCTCAGGCGAAGCGCGCGGAGGCGGATGGGTTTGCGAGCGGGTGGTTCGCAAACGTCTTCGGTATGGACGCGATCATCGCCGCCACGTTGTGCGCGCGCGAGACGCGCCGGATCGAGCTCGGCACCGCGGTCGTGCCGACCTTCCCGCGCCACCCGGTCGCGATGGCGCAGCAGGCGCTGTCGGCCGCGGCCGCGTCGGGCAATCGGTTCTCGCTCGGCATCGGGCTCTCGCACCAGATCGTGATCGAGGGGATGTGCGGGCTCTCCTTCGCGAAGCCCTATAGCCACATGAAGGAGTACCTCGCCGTGCTGGGGCCGCTCATCCGCGAGGGCAGCGTCAGCCATGCCGGCGAGGAGTACCGCGTGAACGTGCAGATGGCGGTGCCCGGGGCGCGCCCGTGTCCGATCCTCGTCGCTGCGCTCGCGCCGCGGATGCTCGCGCTCACCGGACGCGTCGCGGACGGGACGATCACCTGGATGACCGGCATCCGCACGGTCCGCGACCACACCGTCCCGAGTCTCAGCGACGCAGCGGCGAGGGCCGGACGCCCGTCCCCGCGCGTGGTCGTCGGACTCCCGATCGCCGTCACCCGCGAGGTTGCGGCGGCGCGCGAGTCGGCGGCGAGGCAGTTCCAGATCTACGGCGCGCTGCCGTCGTACCGCGCGATGCTCGATCGGGAGGGTGCCGAGGGACCGGCCGACGTCGCGCTGGTCGGCGACGAGAGCGCGGTCGGGGAGGCGCTCCGGAAGCTCGCCGAGGCCGGGGCGACCGACTTCCTGGCCATCCCGTTCCGGGTGCGCGGCGACGCGGACGCCGTCGAGCGGACGCGGGCGCTGCTCGTGCGACTCGCGCGCAGCTGAACCGTGGACCGTCCGCTGCGCGTCGCCGAGCTGGATCACGTCGTCGTCCGCTGCCGCGACCGGGCGCGCTCGCTCGACTTTTACGGCCGCATCCTCGGCTGCCCAGAGGAGCGCCGCGTCGAGGCGATCGGTCTGATCCAGCTCCGCGCCGGCGCCAGCATGATCGACCTCGTACCGGCGGATCCGCCGCCCACCCACGAGAGCCGGAACGTCGACCATTTCTGCGTCGGCATCGTCGCCGGCGACATGGACGCGACCGCGCGCTGGCTCCGCGCCCAGGGCGTCGAGGTGCTCGGCGAGCCGACGGAGCGCTACGGCGCGCGGGGGATGGGGCTCTCGCTCTACGTCCTCGATCCCGACGGGAACATCGTCGAGCTGAAGCGCATGCCGGGGACGGTGTGACGATGCTCGCGTTCGGCACGAGCCTGCCCGCCGTGCAGCAGATCCCCGGGCGGTCGCAGCCCTGGGAGGCGGCGGTCGGCGGCGCGGAGATCCTGCGCGCCGCGCGCGCCGCGGAGGCGGCCGGCTTCGCCTGGGTCTCCTGCAGCGACCACGTCGCCGTGCCCGCGTCGCGTGCCGCCGTGATGGGCGCGACGTGGTACGACGCGGGCAGCACGCTCGCGTTCGTCGCCGGCGCGACCGCGCGCATCCGGCTCCTCTCGCACGTCCTCGTCCTGCCCTATCGCCATCCGCTCGTCGTCGCGAAGCAGTACGGCACGCTCGACCACCTCTCCGGCGGACGCGTCATCCTCGGTGTCGGCAGCGGCCACGTGAAGGGCGAGTTCGCCGCGCTCGGCGCCGACTACGCGCGCCGCGGCCGCGCGACCGACGAGTCCATCCAGGCGATCGTCGCCGCGTGGACCGCGGAGGTGGCTCGCTTCGACGGCGAGATCGTCGCGTTCCGTGACGTCACCGTCTCGCCGCGCATCGCGCAGCGGCCGCGTCCGCCGATCTGGGTCGGCGGGAACTCGCGCGCGGCGCTACGCCGCGCGGCGCGCCACGGCGACGGCTGGGTTCCGTGGCAGCTCACGCCCGACGAGTGCGTCGCGGCCGTGGCGTTCGCCCGCCGGATACGAGCCGAGGCGAACCGTTCGGAGCCGTTCTTCGAGGTTGTCGCACCGCTCGCGATGCCGGCCGGTGTCTCGGCCGACGAGCTGATCGGGGCCGCCGGACGCTGGCAGACGGCGGGCGCGACGGCGTTTCACGTCGGCGTGATCGCACGCGGCGTCGACGAGCTCGTCGATCGGCTCGCGTGGTTCGGGCGCGAGGTGATCCCGGCCGTTTCCTGAGCAACGCCGCACCTGCATTGGCGAACTGCAACCCCGCGTAACCCGAGGTGTCGCGCCGTGTTCATCGGGCCGGAGGTTCGCTGATGAAAAAGGTCGTCCTCGCCCTCGGTTTCGTCGCCGCGCTTGCGCTCGCGACGCCGGCCCCCGCGCACGCGTTCTTTTCGCTCGGAATCGGGCTTCCCGGCTTCGGGCTCTCCATCAACGCGCCTTGCCCCCGTCCGATCGCTTACGCGCCCGCGCCCGCCTACTACCAGCCGCCGGCCGTCTACTACCCGCCGGCGCCCATCGTGTACCCGTCGTGGTACGCGCCGCGCGTCCGCTACCGGCACGACAACGGGTGGCACCGCGGGTGGTACCGCCGCTAGGTGAGTTCCGTGTGCAGCGGGTGCTCGCCCGCGTAGGGTGCGAGCACCCGCGCGAGCTCGTCCATCTTCACGGGCTTCGCGAGATAGCCGTCCAGCCCCGCCGCGAGGCAACGCTCGCGGTCGCCCTCCATGGCGTGCGCCGTCATTGCGATGATCGGCTTGTGCCGGCCGCTACCGGTCTCGCGGCGCCGGATCGCGGCGGTCGCCTCGAAGCCGTCCATCTCGGGCATCTGCACGTCCATGAGGACGACGTCGTAATCGGCCGCCGCGACAGCCGCGACCGCGCGTGCGCCGTCCTCGACCGCGGTCGCCGTGCAGCCGAGACGCGCGAGCATCTGGAGCGCGACCTTCCGGTTCACGTCGTTGTCCTCGGCGACGAGCACGCGGAGCCCGAGCCGCACGCGCGCCAGGATTGCGGACGAGACGGCTGGGCGGGCCGCGTCGCCGGCAACGGTGGCGACGACGTCGCGCAGATGTGACTGGCGCACGGGCTTCGTGAGCACCGCCGCAAATCCGCGCGCATGCATCTCCGCGCGCGAGCACGTGCCGATCGACGACAGGAGCACGATCGGCACCGCCGCGAGCCGCGGATCCGCCTTGATGGCTGCGGCCGTCATCGCGCCGTCCATGTCCGGCATGTGCATGTCGAGGAGCACGAGCCGATACGGGGCCGTGTCGACCGTCGCGTACAGCGCGTCGAGCGCCGCCGCGCCGCTCGCGACCGCGTCGGCGGCGCAGCCCCACGAGCGCAGCTGCTCGCAGTAGATCCGCCGGTTCACGTCGAAATCGTCGACGACCAGGACGCGCAGGCCGGCGAGCGAGGCGGGCGCCGACGGCGGCTCGGCGTCGACGCGGTCCTCGCGCTCGAGGCCGATCTCGACCCAGAACACGCTCCCGACGCCGGGCTCGCTCTCGAGCCCGAGCTCGCCGCCCATGAGCGTGGTCAGCTGGCGGCTGATCGTGAGGCCGAGGCCGGTGCCGCCGTAGCGGCGCGTGGTCGAGCCGTCGGCCTGCGTGAAGCTCTCGAAGATCGCGTCCTGGCGCTCCTTCGGGATCCCGATCCCCGTATCGCGCACCGTGAGCCGGAGCCGGACGTGGGTCGCGGTCTCCGTCAGGATGTCGGCCGCGAGCGTAACGCGGCCCGCTTCCGTGAACTTGACGGCGTTGCCGACGAGATTCGTGAGCACCTGTCGCAGGCGCGCCGGGTCACCGCGGACGTGACGCGGAAGCGCAGGCGGCAGCGCGCAGCTGAGCTCCACGCCCTTCTTCACAACGCGCGGCGCGAACAGCTCCGCGACCTCCTCGAGCAGGCTGCGCAGGTCGAAGCCGACGTGCTCGATCGTCATCTTCCCGGCCTCGATCTTCGACACGTCGAGGATGTCGTTGATGACGGTGAGGAGCGCCTCCGCCGACGTCCGGATCGTGCCGACGAAGTCGCGCTGCTCCTCGTCGAGCGGCGATTCCGCGAGGAGATCGGCCATCCCGATGACGCCGTTCATCGGGGTGCGGATCTCGTGCGACATATTGGCGACGAACTCCGACTTGAGCCGGGCCGCGGTGAGCGCCGCGTCGCGCGCGGCGGCGAGGTCGTGCTCCACTCGCTTGCGCTCGATCGCGATGCCGGCGAGGTGCGCCGCGGCAACCACGATCCCGGCCTCGTCCTCTGCCGCCGTGTGGCGGGCGGGATGGTACAGCGCCAGCACGCCGACGACCTCGCCGGCGGCGGACAGGATCGGCTCCGCCCAGCAGCTCGCGAGCCCCGCGTCTCCGGCCGCACGATCGGCGTCGTGGTCGGCGGCCGTGGCGAGATCCTCGATGACCACGCGCTGGCGCCGGTACGCGGCGACGCCGCAGGCGCTCTCGTGCAGGCCGATCTTCGCGCGCGCGAGCGCGTCGCGCACGGCGGCGGGGAGCCGTGGTGCGGCGAGCGGACGCAACGTCTCCGCGCCCGGGTCGACGGCGAGGACCACGCCGACGCTGGCGAGATCGCCGTCGATCGCGTCGACGAGCGCCGTCAGCACCTCCTCGAGGCTCCCGCCGCGCGCGAGCAGCTCGAGCACCTGCTTCTGCCGCGTCTCGCGCGCCTCGGCACGCTTGCGCTCGGTGACGTCACGCGAGTTCACGACGACGACGGGCACGCCGTCCGTCCCGGTCATGCGGGTCCCGACCCCCTCGAGGACGCGCCACGAGCCGTCCTTGTGGTGGAAGCGGGCCTCGCGGCCGCTATGCGGCGCCGGGGTTGCGAGCACGGCCTGGAACATGAGGCCGAGCGCGAAGCGATCGTCGGGGTGGATGAGCTCCCACATCGGCCGGCCGAGGAGCTCGTCCGGGCCGTACCCGAGCAGGCGCTGCACGGACGGGCTCTGGTAGCGGAACGTCCAGTCGGGGCCGACGATCGCGACCAGGTCGGAGACGTTCTCGATGAGCGACCGGAAGTGCTCCTCGCTGCGCTCGACGCGCGCGAAGAGCGTCGCGCGCTCGAGGGCCGCGCTCGCGATGGGACCGAGCACGCGCGCCTCGTCCGCGATGTCCGCGCTGAAGGCGTGGCTGCGTCCGGTGTCGCCGAGGAGGAGACAGCCGATCGTGCCCTCGCCGCCGACGAGCGGGAGGGCGAGGGCGGACTTGAGCCCGAGCTCGCGGACGAGCGGCCCCTTCGCCATCGGCCCGTCGCCGAGGTCGTTCTCGAAGACCGTCTTGCCGTCGCGGAACGCCGCCCGGAGGATCGCGGTCTCGTCGCCGAGCGCGACGTGGAGGCCATCGACCGAGAGCCCGTGATCGCCGAGGACGACGAGCCCGTCCCGCTCGGGGATGAGCACCGCGACGACCGCGAGCCGGAAGAGCGAGGCCGCCTCCGCGCTGACGAGGCGGGCGACGCGCGCCGGATCGGTCTCGAGGTTCACGGCGGCGGCGAGCGCGGCGAGCCCGGCCCGGACGCGCGCGGCGTGCTGGAGCTTCTGGAGCATGCGCGCGTGATCGACCAGGTTCGACGCCTGACGCGCGACGCCCTGCAGGATGCGCAGCGCGGTTTCGTCGAAGCCGGGCGGCGCGTTCAGGCTCACGTGGATCGCCCCACGCGTGGTGGCGCGGAGGGGGACGAGGCAGATGGTGTACTGCTGGAGCGTGTCGAGGAGCTCGCGCATCGCCGGATCCGTCGTCTCGTCGCGCGTCGCACACCCGATGCGGCCGGCGCGCAGCTCGTCGCGGAACGGGATCATCGGCCGCTTCTCGCCGGCGCGGCTCTGGCCGAAGTAGAAGCGCTGCGCGAACTGCGCCACGACCTCCGGTGGCGTGCCGCAGTCCGCGATCGGAACGAAGCCGCGCGCGCGGGTGCTGTAGAGGTAGACGGTCGCGCGGTCGCAGGGCATCAGCTCGACGGTGATCCGGCAGATGCGGTCGAGGAGGACGCGTAGATCGAGGCTCTCGATCTGCAGGAGCGCCTCGGCGACGCGCCGCTCGCGCTCGAGGTTCGCCAGCTGCCCGAGCGCCTCGTCGAGCGTCGGCGGGGCGGAGCGGCCGTCGGTGGCGATCGCGTAGGGTGCAGACACGGTGGAGTCTCTCGGGGCCGCAGCAGGTCGCAAGAGTCATGCCGGTGCGTCCTGCCCGGCCACCGCTGCATCGCGCGCGCCGGGCGACGCATGCGTGACGCCCCGGGTGTCAATTTGTCGCCGCGGCTCCCGGGCCGAGCACGTCGACGATCTCATCGAGCGCATGCACAAGCGCGTCTACGGTCGGCGCGCGGCGCGGCGTCACGACCAGGTAGTCGCAGCCCGCGGCCGCGTACGCGGCGACGTCGGCGCGGATCGCGTCGACGGTGCCGTACAGTGGATGCGGCGGGTCCGCCGGCGTGGCGAGCGGCTGGATACCCTTCCGCAGGCTGACGGTGATCGTCTCCGGCGCCCGTCCCGCCGCCCGCGCCCGCGCGCGCAGGTCCTCGACCAGCGGCGCGAGTTCCGCCGGCGACAGATCGATCGCGTGCCAGCCGTCGCCGAGACGGACGGTGCGGGCGCGCGCGCGGGCGGAGTTACCCGCGACCCAGACGGGCAACGGCTGCTGTGCGGGCTTCGGCGCGCTGCGCACGGGCGGCACCTGGACGAAGCGGCCGTCGTGGCGCGCGACGTCGTCCGTCCAGAGCGCGCGCGCGATCGCGAGCGACTCGTCGGTCCGCGCGCCGCGCTCGTCGAAGGGCACGCCGAGCGCGTCGAACTCCTCGCGCAGCCATCCGACGCCGACGGCGAGCGTCAGGCGTCCGTTGGAGAGCGCATCGAGCGTCGCGAGCTGCTTCGCGCCGAGCACGGGCGGCCGGTAGGGGACGACGTACGCGCTCACCCCGAGCCGGATGCGGCTCGTGGCACCGGCGAGAAACGCGAGCGTCGTCACCGGCTCGAAGAAGCGCTCGATGACGCCCATGTCGCCCGGCTTGGGATCCCGCCGTCGGTCGTATGGATAGATCGAGCGGACGGTGGCCGGTGCGACGATGTGGTCGCTCACCCAGACCGAGTCGATGCCGAGCGCCTCCGCACGCCGCGCGAGACGGACGAGGGTCCCCGGCGTCGCGAGCGGACCGTAGTTCGGGAGCGCGACTCCGTAGCGCAACGCCCGCGTCTATGACGAGCCCCCGCCGCGTTGACAAGCCGGGCCGCGTCACGTCTGCTCGGCACGATGGCTGCGGACGAACCGCCGTTCGCCGATCTGCGCGTGCTCGAGTGGACGGGCGGTCTCGCCGGCGCCTCGGCCGGCTTTCTCCTCGCCGGGTTCGGCGCCGACGTCATGACGGCGCGCGCGGCGGCGACACCGGGCGAGCGCGTGCTCGACCGTGACAAGACTCCCATCGACGCGGCGGCGGCCGCGGGGCTCGTCGGCCGTGCGAACGTCGTTCTCGGCGACGAGACGGCGCCGTCGCTCGAGGTGTCGCCCGGCACGATCGCGTGCCGGGTGTCCGGCTGGGGCGCGGCGAGCGACCTGCCGCCGGACGACGCGCTCCTCGCCGCGGCGACCGGCATCCAGGCGATGCAGTGGTCGTGGGCCGGTCGCCCCGTCTGGATCGTGACGCCGATGATCTCCTACATGACCGGTCTCCTCGCCGCGCTCGGTGTCGGGACGGCCGTCCTCGCGCGCCGGCGCGGCACGGCGACGGAGCGGGTCGACGTGAGCGGCCTCGCCGCCGGGATGGCGCTCAACAGCGGCACGTACGTCACCGGCCCGGAGACGCGTGGGTCGCTGTCGCAGTTCGGTGATCCGCGCGGCCAGATCGCGACCTACGCGGTCTTCCCGACCGCCGACGGCTGGCTCTTCATCGGCGCGCTCACGCAGGCCTTCCTCGTGAAGCTGCTGACCGTCCTCGACCGGGTCGATCTCCTCGCCGACCCGCTCCTGCAATCGAACCCGCTCGCCTTCGGCGTCCCCGAGGTGAAGGCGCTCGTCCGTCGCGAGCTCGATCCGATCATCGCCCGCCGCACGACGGCCGACTGGATGCGGCGGCTGCGCGAGGCGGACATCCCATGCGGCGCGGTCGGCACGCGCGCCGCGGCGCTCCACGATCCGGATGCGCGCGCGCTCGGCGCCGTCGTGAGGGTCGACGATCCGGTGCTCGGCCCGTCGTGGCAGCCGGGACCGCCGGCCGTGCTGTCGGCGACGCCGCTCCCGACGCCGGGCGCCGCGCGGGCTACCGGGTGGGACGCACGGGCGGCGGCGCGCGCCGGCGGCAAGGCCGGCGCATGCCTGGACGGCATCCGCGTCCTCGACCTCGCGAGCTTCATCGCCGGTCCGTTCTGCCCGATGCTGCTCGCCGATCTCGGCGCCGACGTCATCAAGGTCGAGTCGCCGGACGGCGACCCGTTCCGCATGGCGCTCTTCGGCTTCGTCGGCTGGAACCGCGGCAAGCGCTCGCTCGTGCTCGATCTGAAGCGCTCCGGGGCGCGCGACGCGTTCCTGGATCTCGCTCGCAGCGCCGACGTCGTCGTCGACAACTTCCGCGGCGGTGTCATGGAGCGGCTCGGAATCGGCTGGGAAGCCCTCACGCGCGTGAACCCGCGGCTCGTCCACACGTCGATCACCGGCTACGGCTCGACGGGGCCGCTCGCCTCGCTGCCGGGGTTCGATCCGATCTTCCAGGCCCAGTCCGGGCTCATGCTGGCGCAGGGCGGCGACGAGCCCGTGTTCCACATGGTCGCGTACAACGACTACATGGCCGGCGCGCTCGGCGCGCTCGCGAGCGTCGCCGCGCTCGTCGCGCGCGAGCGCACGGGGCGCGGCCAGCGCGTCGACGTGAGCCTGCTCCGCACGAGCTACGTCGCGCAGGCGGCCGAGATGGTCCTCGCCGAGGGCGTCGCGCCGCGGCCGAGCGGCGGGCGCGATTTCCTGGGACCGGCCGCGTGCCGGCGGCTGTACGCCTGCGCCGACGGGTGGCTCTGCGTCGCCGCGACGAGGGCAGAGCATGCGGCCGGGCTCGGTCGCGTCGCGGGCGTCGACGTGTCGCTCACCGACGGCGCCGATGGTGCGTCCGCGGCGGCGGTCGCGCGCGCGCTCGCCGACGGGTCGCGCGCAGACGGCGTCGCGCGGCTGCGCGCCGCCGGCGTGCCCGCGGCGGCGGCGCTCCCGTTCCAGGAGCTCTTCACCGACCCGCTGCTGCGCGATCACGGACACATCGTCGAGCATCTCCATCCCGCGCTCGGCAGGCTGCTCGTGCCGGCGCCCTTCATCCGCTTCGCCGGCGCCCCGGGGCAGCTCGGTCGCTCGTCGCCGCTTCTCGGCGCCGACGGCGAGGCCGTCCTGGGGGAGATCGGGTACGGGGCGGACCGCGTCGCGGCGCTCGTCACCGCGGGCGTCGTCGGGCGCCCGACGTGACGGAATCGCACCCGATCGGTGATTGTCGCGCCCGGACGCGGGTGCTAGCGCCGGACCATGGCACGAAAGTACGGCAAGAAGGCCTCGGCGAAAGTCCGCGAGACGATGCGTGAACGGAAGCGCGGCACGCTGCGCTCGGGGCGCTCGGGTCGCAAGGTGAAGAGCCGCAAGCAGGCGATCGCAATCGGGCTCTCGAAGGCGCGCCGCTCCGGCGCGAAGGTGCCGCCCCGGAAGACGGGGCAGAGCCGTCGCCGAAAGTCGTAGCGCCGCTCCCGTTACAGAGGTAGCGCCCTCGCCGGCGTGATAGGAACGGGCCGCACGACGATGCGGCCCTCCCGACGGCGCCGGGCGCGGCGCGCCCGCCCGCTCGACGTCGCGCTGGCGGCCACGCTGCACGACCCCCGCGGTGCGCTCGCCGACGAGATCCGCCGCGCGCTTCCGGCGCTCACGACCGTGTACCGCGGCATCGCGATCGCGACGAGCCCCCCGACGTCCGCGCGCGACGTGGGGCTGTTGCAGAGCGCGGGCGTGCACGCCGGGCCCGTGGCGACGAATCTGCGCGGACCGCTCTATCGGCTTTCGCTTCGCGCCGCGCTCGCGACCGGGGCGGCGCGCGTCCACTATCTCGACTTCGACCGCGCGCTCCACTGGCTGCGACGTGCGCCGCGCGAGCTGCGTGCGGTGCTCCGGCTCGCGTCGCGCCATCCGGTCCTGGTCGTCGGCCGCACCGCGAAGGCGCATCGTTCGCACCACGTCCCGCTCTGGTCGACGGAGGTCCTCGCGAACCGGCTCCTCGCCGACCGGCTCGGGCTCGTGCGCCCGCTCGACGTGCTGGTGCCGTCCTTCGTCGCGGAGCGCGCGGCCGCGGCGCGTCTACTGGCGCAATCGCGGGCGCGCGACAACGCGCTCTACGGCGAGTGGGCGGCGCGCGTCCTCACGCTCGGCGACGACGTCGCGTACGTCGAATGCCGCGGTCTCGACTGGGAAACGCCCGACCGCCACCGGCGTGCGGTGCGCCGGATCGGGCTCGCCTGCTGGCGCCGCCGGCAGGAGACGACGGCGGAGTGGGACCTCCGGCTCCGCATCGCCGCGGAGATCGTGCGCGGCTTCGCGACGGTCTGGCAGCGGCTCGGCCGGAGCCCGCCGACCGTGCGCCGGCTGCCGCCGCGCGTCGGATGAGCCGCTAGCGCGCCTTCCACTGCGGCGCGCGCTTGGCGACGAACGAGCGCGGCCCTTCCGTGTGATCCTCGCTCTGCTCGACGACCTCGAGGTAGCCCGCCGCGATCTCCTCCGCCTGCGCGAACGGAAGCCCGAGGCCCTGCAGGATCCCCATCTTGGTGCCCCAGACCGCGAGCGGTGCGTTCGAGCACAGCATGCCGGCGAGCTCGCGGGCGCGGTCCATGAGGCGCGCGTGCGGGACGACCTCGGTGACGAGCCCGACCTGGTAGGCGCGCTCAGCGCTCATGCGCTCGCGGCTCCCGAGGAGCGCCATGCGGAGGCAGACGGCCACCGGGACGCGACGCGCCATGTTGACCATCTCGTGCGAGGACACGTAGCCGATCGAGACGTGCGGATCCACGAAGTACGCCTTGTCGGACGCGATCGGGATGTCGGCCTCCGTCACGAGGTCGAGCGAGAAGCCGGCGACGACGCCGTTCACCGCCGCGATGACGGGCTTGTGGACCAGCTGCCGGCGCGGCGTCGGCAGCTCGCGGATGCCCTCGATCATCGCGAGCTCGCGCCAGCGGTCCGGCTTCGTGAAGCCGCCCGTCGCGAGCGACTCCACGTCGGCGCCGCTCGAGAAGGCTTCACCCGCGCCGGTGATGATGGCGACCCAGATGTCGGGATCCGCCTTGACGCGCTGCCAGCACGCGCGCAGCTCGTCCTTCAGCTGCTGGTTCATCGCGTTCTTGCGCTCGGGCCGGTCGAGGACGATCGTCGCCACCCGGTCGGCGACCTCGAAGCGTATGGTCTCCATGGCCGCCCCGCTAACACGAAGCCGGCCGGCAAGGCCACCCGCGGGTGGATGGCGCGCGCCCGCACGCACGATGCTAGCATCCATCAAAGGGAGGGAACTCGGATGCGAAGAACTGCGGTTCAGCTGATGGCCGTCGGGACCGTGCTCCTCGCCCTCGCGGTGGGCTGCTCGTCGAAGCCGATGAGCAGCGCCTACCACGACGTGATGGGCGACAAGGAGCAGGCGACGACGGAGAAGGTCGACATCAACACCGCGACGCGCAGCCAGCTCGCGAAGCTGCCGGGTCTGACCGATGCCGACGCCGATCGGATCATCGCCAGCCGGCCGTACGGCGACAAGAAGGGACTGCTCCGCAAGGGCGTCCTCACCGAGACGCAGTACGACAAGGTGGAGGACTACGTGTACGCGAGCACGAAGCGCTGACCGACGTCAGCGCGGACGGCCGCCGCCGCCCCGGCCGCGGCGGCGCCCTCCACCCGGTCGTGACGGTCCGCCATGCGGCGCCGGACGGTGGTGGTGCGCGCCGGCTTCGCGATGCTCGCGTGGCGGGTGGTGGAGCGGGTGAACGAGCATCGACTCGTCGGCGATCTCGTACGGCAGCTTGAAGCCGATGTAGGTCTCGATCGCTTCGAGACCCTCGACGTACTCCTCGCACGCGAGGCTGATGGCGATCCCGGAGGCCCCCGCGCGGGCGGTCCGCCCGATGCGGTGCACGTAGTCCTCCGCGTCGAGCGGCAGGTCGTAGTTGATCACGTGCGTCACGCCCTCGATGTGGAGCCCGCGCGATGCGACGTCGGTGGCGACGAGGATCGGCAGCCGCCCCTCCTTGAAGTCGGCGAGGATGCGGAGGCGCCGGCGCTGGTCGACGTCGCCCGTGATCGCCGCGGCGGCGAAGCCGTTGGCCTCGAGCCAGCGGACGATCCGCTCCGCCGAGCGCCGCATGTTCACGAAGACGAGGACGCGGACGTCCGGTCCGGCGCGCCGCAGGAGCCCGATCATCAGCGCCAGCTTCTCGTGCTTCGCGACGTGGTAGACGAGGTGGTCCACCTTCTCGGCCGTCACCTGCTCCGGCGTGACCGACACGCGCACGGCGTCGTTCATGAAGACGTACGCGAGCTCCATCACGTCGTAGCTGAGCGTCGCCGAGAAGAGCATCGACTGGCGGCGGTCGAAGGGCGGGAGCTGGCGCAGGATGTAGCGCAGGTCGCGGATGAACCCCATGTCGAACATGCGGTCCGCCTCGTCGACGACGAGCACCTCGACGCTGCGCAGGTCGAAGACCCGCTGCTTGAAGTAGTCGATCAGCCGGCCCGGCGTGCCGATGAGTACGTCGACGCCGCCCAGCACGTCCTGGCGCTGCTTACGGTAGTCGATGCCGCCGTAGACGGCGTGGATCGTGAACGGCGTGGCCTGGCCGAGCAGACGCGCGTCGTTCGCGATCTGGACGACGAGCTCGCGCGTCGGCGCGATCACGAGCGCGCGCGGCGCGGCCGGACGCCCCGGACGCTCGCGTGCGAGGAGACGGGTGAAGATCGTGATGAGGAAAGCGGCCGTCTTCCCCGTCCCGGTCTGCGCCTGGCCCGCGACGTCGCGGCCGGCGAGCGCGAGCGGCAGGACCTTGTCCTGGATCGGCGTGCAGTGCGTGAACCCGGCCGCCTCGATCCCGGCCATCACGGGTGCGGGCAGCGGCAGGGTGGCGAAGGGGCGTCCGGTGGGCGGCGCGTTCGCGCCCGCCGCGTCCGGCGCGGGTGGTTGCGGGAGCACCGTCGCTGGAAATGCCGGCCGGCCGCCGGGGAGTCAAGCGCAAGCGGGCGTGCTTGACCGTCCTCGCGGTGGCGTGGAACAGCTTCGGCGATGGCTGGCCGGAGCGAGCCTCCGAAGATCATGCTCGGATTCGTTGTCCGGCAGTGCGCCGTCGCCCTCGGCCACCCGCCGACCGCGAGCGAGCTCGCCGCGTGGGCGAACGCACAGCGCGACGCGCGCGGTCGCTATCGCATCTTCGGCCGCGAGATCACCGCGAAGGAGGCGGCCGTGATGCTCCGGCACCCCGGTCGGCTCGTCACCGTCCGGCCCGGCCCGCGCTGGGCGTTCGGCGTCGTCGTTCGCTAGCCCGACCCGAGTATGGTGGACAGGGGGAGCGTGCTCCGTCTGCCGGTGCTCACCGGCCGGGCATGGGCGTTCGCGGACGGGCTGCGCGCGGAAGACATCCTGCCGGCGCGCCTCGCCGCGCTCCCGCCCGGCGAGGCGCGGCGCCACCTCTTCGTCGACCTCGACGCGACGCTCGCCGCGCGCGTTGCGCCGAACGACGTGCTGGTCGCCGGCCAGCAGCTCGGCGGCGGCGCGGGTGCCGAGGCCGCCGCGCGCGCGCTCGCCGCCGCCGGCGTCATCGCGGTCGTCGCCGGCAGCTTCGCCGGCGAGTTCGCCGAGGCCGTGCTCGCCGCTGGCCTGCCGCCGCTCGAGGTCGACGCACCGGCGATGTTCCACACCGGCCATCGCATGCGGCTCAACCTCGAGGCCGGCACGATCGCGAACCTGTCGAGCGGCGACCGGCTCCCGGTGCGGAATCTCACGGAGCCGCTGCTGGATCGACTCCGTGCGCTGCTCGGGCGTTGACGTCGCGCTCGCCGTCGACGCTCACCGCGAGCGGCGTGTCGAGCTGCGCGAGCACGGTGCGCTCGTCGCCGTGGTGGTAGTGCTCGAGCGTGAAGATGTGGAGCGCGAACGTGTAGCGTCCGCCGGGGAGCTTCTCGACGCCGGTTCCCTCGTAGCCGGCGAGCGGTACGGTGCCCGGCACTCGCTCGGGCGGGTTCGGTCGCGCCGCATCGTCGCGGTAGAGGAGCCGCAACGTGATGCCGTCACGAAGGTTCTCGCTCATGCGGGTCACGAACAGGATCGCGTCCTCCCCGTGGCTCAGCACGAACCAGTCGCCCGACGACGTGAACGCGCGCTCGCCAGCGTCCATGTGCCCGTCGATGGCGAACCCGCCCGCCGGCGTCCCCGGCGCCAAGTATCGCCAGCCGCGGAGGTCGCGTCCGTCGATCGCGCCGTAGGCTCTGATCTCGCGGAAGAGGATGCCGGGCGAGAACGGCAGCTTCAGCGAGCCCGGACCGTAGACGTGATGCGGGTAGAAGAACGTGTTCGCGAGCCCGGCGGTCAGGTGGATCCCGAGCCCGACGACGACTTGGTGGCGCGAACGGCGGATGACGCGCACCGGCCCCGCCTTCCAGGCGATGAGCTCGTGCTCGCCCTGTTGCTCGTTCAGCGTCCAGTGGGCGAGGTCGGCCTTCAGGCGCGCCTCGGCGCGGAGGCGGAGCCCGTCGATGAGATCGGGGCCGACGGTGCCGTTCGGTGCCACGAGCGCGAAGTAGTTGGGCAACGCATTCACCATGCCGATGCGATAGCGCGCCGTAGCGACGAAATCGGTCGCCGCGTCGTAGCGGACGTAGCGTCGGTCGCTACCGACGGGATGCTCGTCGGCCAGCAAATAAACGAACCCGACCGCGTGCGTGAGCGGGTCTTCGAGCCGGATCTCGCGCGCGCCGTCCGGCGCAGCGCCCTCGGCCGCGCGCTCGCCCGCGTCGCAGGGAAGGAAGACTACCAGGTCCTCCGCGTCGAGCACGCCCGGCTTGTCGTCCTGAGTCGGCTCCTTGCCCTGGTCGAGCGCGATCTTCCGGCCGCGCCTCTCGTCGATCTGGAACGGGATCGGCGCCGCGCCCCCGTTGCGAAACGCGACGAGGCCGATCCGCTCGAGCGCCGTCCCACCGAGCCCGCGGAAGTGCGCGCCAGCGACCTCGACGACGTCGTAGCGGCGCGCGATCGGTCCGCACGCCCCGAGCGGCGCGGGCTCGTCGGCGGCGGCAGCGGACGCCGCGGCGAGCAGCGCCGTGAGCAGCGCCCGGATTCTCAACCCCGCAGCACGGCCGTGAGCGACGGGGCGGCGAGCGCCCGGCGCCACGCCGCCTCGACCTCGGCGGGCCGCAGCCCGGCGATCAGGCGCTCGGTCGCGGGCAGCGACGGATGCCCGCACGCCGCACGGCTCGCATGCGCGAGCGCGCGATCGAGGCGGGAGTCGGCGAGTCGGGCGAAGCGGTAGCGGACCTTCTTGCGCGCGCGGGCGAGCTCGTCCGCGCCGAAGCCCTCTGCCGCGTGCGCGAACGTCCGCTCCATCGTGTCGCGCAGCCGGCGCTCGTCGTCGCGGCTCGCGGTGGCCGAGAAGACGGCCACGGCCCAGTCGAGCCCGTGCTCCACGCTCGCGCCCACGTCGTAGCCGAGCCCGAGCCGCTCGCGGATCTCCTGGAAGAGCCGCGCGTCGGGGTCGGCGCCGACGATCTCGACCGCCATCGACAGCGCGAGGACGGCGCGCGGCGTCGCCGGCGCGGCGATCAGACGCACGAGGTGCGCCTGGGTGAGATCGCTGCGGTGGAGCCGGACGAGACCCGTCGCGCCGCGCCGCGGCCGCGCACTGCCCGGACGGGGCGTCGAGGACCGGGCGGGAAACGCGTGCCAGATCGCGCGCCGCAGTCGCCCGGGCGCGACGCCGCCGACCACCGCGAGGTGCATGTTCGTCGGCGCGAAATGGCGCGCGATGAATGCCCGGATGGCCTGCCGCGTCATCCTCCGTACGCTCGACACGGTTCCGCATACGGGATGCCCGAGCGTCCCGTCGAAGAACCGCGCCCACGCGTGTTCGTGCACGTAGTTCGCCGGATCCTCCTGACGGCCGCGGATCTCGTCAATCACCACCCGCTGCTCCTTCGCGAAACGATCGGCGGGTACGGTGCTGGCGAAGCACTGCTCGGCGAGGAGCGCGAGCGCGTCGTCCACGTCCTCGTTGAACACCTCGAAGTGGAGCGTGATGTCCTCGTAGCCCGTGTCCGCGTCGTGCTCACCGCCGAGCTCGCCCGCGCGCCGATTGAGCGTCGCCTGGTCGAGGCGACGCGTGCCCTGGAAGAGCATGTGCTCCGTCATGTGGGCGATGCCGGGATGCACGCCGTCGTAGCGGGAGCCGGCGCGGACGACGAGCGCGAGCGCGGTGAGCGGGCCCGGGACGGGATCGTAGAGCACGGTGAGCCCGCCGTGACGCAGCCGGCGAGGCTCGCGGAGGCGCGGACGCACGAGGGGTCCTCTCATAGCGCCCCTTCCGCCCACGCGGTAGGGGTGCGAGTTATCGCGGTAGGTCGCGTGGGGTGGTAGCGTGCGCCAGCGTGGAGCCGCTCGAATCGCACGCGCCGCCGGTGGCGACGTCCGCGGACCCCGCCGCGCTCGATGCGGCGAGCGTCGACGCGATGCATCCGCTCCGCGGGCGTCCCGAGTTCGCGCAGCTCCGCACCCGCCCGCGCGCGCTCGTCGAGCCCGCGACCGTCGACGACGTCGTCGCGCTCGTGCGCTGGGCCGCGGCGACGCGGACGGCGCTCGTCCCGCGCGGCGGCGGCAGCGGCCTCATGGGCGGCGCGGCCGTCATCGGCCCGGCGATCGCCGTCGATCTGCGCCGGCTCGCGACGATCCACGTCGACGCCGACGGTTGTCTCGTGCGGGCGGGCGCGGGTGCCACGCTCGCGCGCGTCGACGCGGCGCTCGCGCCGCACGGCCTCATGCTCGCCCACGACCCGTGGACGGTCGGCGTCGCGACCATCGGCGGTGTCGTGGCGACGAACGGCCTCGGCTACCTCGGGGCGCGCGCCGGCAACGTCGCCGCGCAGCTGCGCGCCATCGAGGTCGTGCTCGCCGACGGCCGCGTCGTGCGCACGCCGCCGGCGCCGGCGCGCTCCGCCGGCCTCGACCTGACGCGGCTCTTCGTCGGCACAGAAGGGACGCTCGGCATCGTCACCGAGGCGACCCTCGCGGTCCTGCCCCGTCCCGAGGAGCGCATCGTCGCCGCCTACCGGCTGTCGGCGTTCGACGACGGCGTTCGCATCGCCGTCGAGCTGCGAAGGACGGGCGTCCGCTGGAGCTGCTTCGAGCTCAGCGCCGACGCGCTGCCGCCGGCGCCGGCGACCCTGCTGGTCGTGTGCGACGGGATCGCGGGCGAGGCGCGCCTGCATGCCGACCGCGTCGCGCGTGCGGTGCGCGAGCGGGGTGGCGAGGCGCGGCCCGAGGCGGAGGCGGAGCGCGAGTGGAACGAGCGCCACGCCATCGCCGAGCGCTGGGCCGCGCGCTCGCGCTTTCGTCCGGCGGAGTGGCGCGCGGACGCGCGGCCGGATCAGTTCGACTACGCGCACGTCGCCGTTCCGCCGGCCGGTCTCGCCGCCGTCCGCGAGGACGCGCACGCGCTCGTGCGCCGCCACGGGCTCCGGTTGCTGGAGGAGGGGCTCTGGCACTGGCCGGAGCTGTACTCGATCGTGGTGACGGGACCGCCCGCGGCCGCCGCCGGCGTGCGCGCGACGATCGACGGCGTCTGTCGCGCCGCGCAGGATGCCGGCGGGACGATGGAGTACTGCCACGGTGTCGGATGGAAGCTCGCGCACCTGATGCCGCCCGAGCACGGCGCCGCCGGCCTCGACGTGCTCCGGCGCGTGAAGGCCGCGCTCGACCCCGCGGGGATACTGAACCCGGGGAAGGTCCTGCCCACCTGAGGCCGGTAGCGCGCGTCGCGCTCGCGGTGGCCGTCGTCGCGGCGCTCGTGGTCGCGGGGCGGCTCGCCGGCGGCGCGCTGCCGCGGTTCACGGCGTGGGTGAACGGGCTCGGCGTCTGGGGTCCGGTCGTCTTCATCCTCGGCTACGCCGCCGCGGTGGTGGCGTTCGTGCCCGGCTCCGTGTTGACGCTCGCCGCCGGCGCGATCTTCGGCCTCGCGCAGGGCACGATCTACGTCTTCGTCGCCGCCGTGCTGGGATCGACGGCGGCGTTCCTGGTCGCGCGCCATCTTGCGCGCGCCGCCGTCGAGCGCCGGATCGCGCGCAACCCGCGCTTCGGTGCGATCGACCGCGCCGTCGCGGCCGAGGGACGGAAGATCGTCTTTCTCCTGCGGCTCTCGCCCGTCTTCCCCTTCACCCTCCTCAACTACGTGCTCGGGCTGACGCGCGTCCGCTTCGCGGACTACCTGGTCGCGTCGCTCGGAATGATCCCGGGCACCGTGCTCTACGTCTACTACGGGAAGCTCGCCGGCGACGTCGCGACGCTCGCGGCCGGCGCGCCGACACCGCGCGGTGCGGGCTACTGGACCGTGCTCGCGCTCGGGCTCGCGGCGACGGTCGCCGTCACGACCGTCGTCACCCGCGCCGCCGGTCGCGCGCTGCGCGAGGCGACCGCGTAGCGGCGTCGCCGCGCGTCGCAGTATACCGGCGGCCGAGGAGGAACGACGATGGCGTTGCACGACGTCCCCACCGAGGTCCGCGCCCTGCGCGACCGCCTGCGCCGGTTCATCGACGAGGAGGTGATCCCGGCCGAGCCGGTCCTCGCCCGCTCCGACGCGGCCGCCGGCGAGACGGCGGCGCGCCTCAAGGCGCGCGCGAAGGCGGCCGGCCTCTGGGCGCTCGGGCATCCGAAGGAGATCGGCGGCGGCGGCGTCCCGTTCATGCCGTTCGTCTACCTGAACGAGGTGATCGGCCGCTCGCACTGGGGACAGGTCGCGGTCGGCTCGCTGTCGATGCAGGACTCGATCATGCTGCATCTCTACGGGACGGCCGAGCAGAAGCGGCGCTGGCTCGAGCCGCTCGTCGCGGGCGACATCTATCCGTCGGTCGGACTCACCGAGCCCGAGGTCGCGGGCTCGGATCCGACCCTCATGCAGTCGACCGCGCGCCTCGACGGCGACCACTGGGTCGTGAACGCGCACAAGTGGTTCACGAGCGGCGCCAACGTCGCCGCCTTCACGACCGTCTTCGCGATCACCGAGCCCGAGGCGCCTCCGCACGCGCGCTTCTCCGCGATCGTCGTGCCCACCGACAGCCCCGGCTACGAGGTCGTGCGCGTCGTCCCGACGATGGGACACACGGGCGGGAACCACTGCGAGATCCGGCTGACCGACGTATGCGTGCCGCGCGACCACCTGCTCGGCGGCCGCGGCGAGGGCTTCGTCGTCGCGCAGAAGCGGCTCGGGCCCGGGCGCATCTTCCACTGCATGCGCTGGCTCGGGCAGGCGGAACGCGCCTTCGAGCTCATGTGCCGGCGCGCGACGACCCGCTTCGCCCACGGCTCGCTGCTCGCCGAGAAGGGTGAGATCCAGCGCTACGTCGCGGAGTCGGCGGCGGAGATCCAGGCGGCGCGGCTCATGACGCTCGACGCGGCGCGCGCCATGGACGCGGGGAGCGAGGCGCGGGTCGAGATCGCGCTCATCAAGTTCTGGGGCGCGCGCGTCCTGCACGACGTCATCGATCGCGCCATCCAGGTGCACGGCGCGCTCGGCGTGACCGGCGACACGCCGCTCGAGTTCATGTACCGGGAAGCGCGCTACGCCCGCATCTACGACGGGCCCGACGAGGTGCATCGCATGGTCGTCGCGCGTCGGCTGCTCCGCGACCCGGCAAACGCACCGTGGGCGTGACGATCGTCCTCGCGTCTCGTCGGCCAAAAAGTCCCCTGGTTTCGTATCGACAAACGTTCCCGATCGGGTCGAGGCTGCCGCCGCCGAAGGAGGGACCACCGATGACGCGAACCTGTGTGGGCCTCGTGGCCGTCGCGGCGCTCCTCGCCGCCGTGCGTCCCGCGCCGGCGCAACCGACCCAGGAAGAGTTCCTGTGCGAGTGCAAGGGCAGCGACGCGGCGTGGAAGCTGGGCGAGACCGAAATGCGCTGTGTCATTCTGTGCGAGCGCAGCGTCCGGGGGGGAACGACGGATCCGTCGGAGTGCGTGCGCCCCTTCTCCGGCGCGACGCAGGGATGCGTCAACGGCGCGCAGGGCAAGGAGACGGGGCGCGTCTGCAAGGCGTGCAACCCCGATGCGCCAGAATGCTACGGCGCCGCCGACTGCAACATGATCGGCGACGGGTTCAAGACGACGATCGAGGGACAGATCGACCCGCTGCTCGCCGACGCGTACTGCGACGACTCCGCAAGCCCCGACGGGCTCACGGCCGCGGAGGGAAAGTGTCAGGACACGGTCGTGAGGTACCTCGGCACGTTCCTCGCGAAGAAGGCCCACTGTCTCGCGAAGTGCCATGCCGTCGAGTTCAAGAGCGGGCAGCCGGTGGGGACGTACTGCTCGCCGGGATCGATCACCGATCCCACCGGGAGGACGCAAACCTGCCTCGACAAGCTCTCGACGAAGGCCAGGTTCTACATCGACAGGGGCTGCAACCCGGTGACCTACGGCGCGGATCCGCCCGAGTGCCACAACGGCCGCAGCAGCAGCGACTGGGTCGCGCTCGCCGAGAGCGCGGTCGACGGACAGGACGCGAGCTTCTTCTGCGAGCAGTAGTCTAGCGCGCGAACGGGATCGTCTCGCTCGTGACTGGCGGCTCGAGCTCCGCTTGGGTGAACGCGAGCCGCCGGTACGTGAACGCCTCGTAGGGACGGAGCTGGTCGCGGAGATGCGGCGGCTCGTGGCCGAGGTCCGCGGCCGTGAACGTCCCGCTCTCGCCCGGCGGCACGATGATCTCGCTCCGGATCGGGTGCCCCAGCTCCGCGACGACGTTGAATGAGCCGCGGTTCTCGCGCTCCATGACCGTCTGGCCGAAGACGGGGCCGATGAGGCCGAGATCGCGATACGTCTCGAGCAGCTCCGGCAGGAGCCACCGGCTCTGGTCGGCCGTCCCGAAGCGGGCGGTCAGCGTCGCGATCGCGGTGTCGAGCGCGCCGACGAGGATCTCGGCGCGGGTGTGCGGCGTCCCGGTCGCGACGTCGGTGAAGTAGTCACGTGACACGGGGAGCAGTCCGACCGGCGGCCCCGTGCCCGGCACCGCCGGCGGGGCGGAGAGGAGCACGCGCAGGAAGAGCGCGTCGGGGCTGCCGAACGAGCCGTGGTCGTCCTCCTGGTTGCCGTCGTCGACGGCGGGATAGAACATGCCGCGGAAGTCGCTCCCGAGCTCGTCGGCGAACACGGCAGTTTGCGCGGCGGCGCGAAACTCGGTGTAGATCGCCGCTCCCGGGAACGGGATCACGCGCGTTCCACCCGCCGCCGGGACGCTCGTGAGCGGTGCTCCGGCTTCCACCCACGAGCCCATCGCGTCCACCGCGTGCGCCCGCGGACTCCTCGGATCGGCGTTTCCGAGCGCGTAGCCGAGGAACGGTAGCACGCGCGCCGCGAAGATGTCGCTCGTCGCGGCGCGCTGCATGAGCTGCTTGACGTCGTCGAGCGAGATGCGGCGTCCGTCGTGACGGGCGGCGCTGAGCGCGTCGATGAAGACCTGCACGCGGTCGACGATGCCCCAGATCTCGCGCTGCTCGCCCGCGGACCAGCCCGCGACCGGCTTGTTGTTCCAGTTGGTGATGAAGCCCTGACGCGGGTTCACGACCGACGGGAGCCGCCGGGACGGCACGAGCCCGCGCCACTCCATCGTGCCGCGCCCGTCGAGCGGCAGGCGCGGGTCGGTCTGCCGCGGCCGGAGCGGGCGGAGGCCGCGATGGAAGTATGCGATGTTGCCGGCGTCGTCCGCGTAGTGGAGGTTCAGCGAGACCGCGACGCGGTCGGCGAGCCTCCGGAAATCTCGCAGGTTCCGGGCGTAGCCCAGGCGGACGATCGCGGCCGCGGAGTCGATCTCGCGTCCCTCGAACGCGGCCTGCCGGCTGTAGGCGAGGCCCGCCTCACGGTCGAGGAAGAAGACCGGGCCGTGCACGGTGCGGAGGACGTCGAGCGTCACGTCCGGCATGCCGGCCACGTGGAACGTCTCGGTGCGGCGCGTGAACGGGACGGAGCGGTCGCGGAAGCGGTAGTGCGTCGGATCCGCCGGATCCAGGAACTCGACGAACGTATCGACGTTGTCGAGGATGCCGGACGTGATCGTCATCGCGAAGTGCCGGCCGCGCCCGATCAACACGCCGGGGCTGGCCGGCGCGATCACGCCCTCGCCCTCGTAGCCGCCGCCGTGGAGCCCGACCTCCCAGAAAAAGCTCGGCGCATTGAGCCCCGTCTGCGGCCCGCCGAGGAGCAGCGGGACGTGGCTCGCGGAGAGGCGCGGGCCGACCAGGATCGCGTTGCTCGCGTGACGATGGACGCCCACCGGGATGCCGATCGTGCGCCCGAGACCGCCGAGGATGCCCGCCTCCTGGCGCAACGACGCGGCCGCGCGCCGGATGCTCGCAGCGTTGTTGCGCACGAGGTCGAGCTGCGCGGGCGCGAAGCGCTGCACCCGGTCCGGGTCGCGCACGGCATGCCGGCGCGCGATCGTGGTGGGCGCCGCCGGATCGTCGATCCAATAGAGGTCGTCGAAGATCCCGCGCGCGTCGGTATCGGGAAAGCGGGCGAGGAGATTCAGGAGCAGATCGGCGTTCAGGACCTCCTGGCCGCCGCTCGCGCCGAAGACGTGAAACTCGAGGATTCCGATCGCGATCGAGTCGGTGACATCCCACGGCGCCGGTGCCGTCCCGAGGAACTCGAAGGGCAGCAGCTGGGGGTCGAGGGTGACGCGTGCGATGAATGCGTTCACCCCGTCGCGGTATGCCTCGAGGACGCGGCGGTCGCGCGGTGGAAGGCGCGCGAAGAGCCGTTGCCGCTCCTCGACCGGGAGCCCGTCGCGGCGGGAGACCTCATCCATCACGAGATAGCTCGCTCCGAGCATCTCGGCGAGCCGACCCGTCGCGGCGCGCCGCAGGATGTCCATCTGGAAGAGACGGTCCTCCGCCTGCGCGAAGCCGTTCGCGTACGCGCCCCGCTCGCCGGCGCGCGCGCCGGTCGTGAAAAGGTGCGGGACGCCCCAGCGGTCGCGCAGGATCGTCACCGCCTCCGGCGGCGCGGCGAGCCCGGTGGCGAAGGTCGTCGCGAGCAGCGCTGCGACGAGCGCCGGACGGTGGGCTTTCACCGGCGTCGCCGGAGCACGAGCGTCGAGCCCTGGCGCTGCATGTCGAAGCGGCCGAGGAAGCTCATGCCAAGGAGGGCGATCGGGAGCATGTCGTTGTCGACCACCATCGCGTCGACGCCGTGCAC
>Ga0070731_10000927_pt1 | contig 33464 bp, 28 predicted proteins | sample Coa_R1_2_FD_66448 | JGI IMG/M metagenome (GOLD analysis project Ga0070731, IMG submission 66448) | Surface soil microbial communities from Centralia Pennsylvania, which are recovering from an underground coalmine fire - Coalmine... | ecosystem: Environmental > Terrestrial > Soil > Unclassified ... | reverse complement strand
CCGCGCGCCGCGAAGTGATCGAGCAGGCGCCTGCGCAGCGCCTCCAGTTGCGCGGCCTCGCCAGGCAGCACGTCGTCGATCGCTTCGGGGAGAAGCCAGCGGCGCATCAGTTGTCAGTTGTCAGTTGGCAGTTGCATCAGTCGACAGTCGGCGATCGCGCCTGAACGGCGCGCCACCGAAGCGTATCCAGCGCTGCCGCCTCTGACAACTGCCAACTGTCAACTGACCAGATAAAGGCCGAGCAGGCCGATGCCGATCGCGATCATGCCGATGAAACGAAGCTGCCCATCGGTCAATTCGGTCAGATGACGAAAGCCTTCGCGCCAGATGCGCGGTGCCGCGAACGGCAGCAGGCCTTCGAGGATCAGCAGCAGCGCGAGCGCGGTCCAAAGCGAGTCGGGCACGCAGTCCCCGCGCTCACCTGGAAGGCGCGCGCGACGCCGCCTTGCCTGTTCCCGGGTCCTTGAAGTACTGGAAGAATTCGGAGCTCGGATCGAGCACCATCAAGTCGCTCTTGTTGCGAAACGTCGACTTGTACGCCTCGAGGCTGCGGTAGAACGAATAGAACTCGGGATTCTGGGTGTACGCCTGCGCGTAGATCGCCGATGCCTTCGCATCGCCCGCGCCCTTGATCTGCTGTGCCTGGTTGTAGGCATCGGCGAGGATCACCGTGCGCTGTCGATCGGCGTCGGCGCGAATCTTCTCCGATTCGGCGGCACCGAGCGAGCGCAATTCATTCGCGACGCGCCGGCGCTCCGATTCCATTCGCTGATAGACGGGGCCGGTGACGTCGGGCGGCAATTCGACGCGACGCAGGCGCACGTCGATCACCTCGACGCCGATCGCTTTCGCGTCCGCGTTCGCCTTCTGCTGCGTGACGCTGGTGATCTTGTCGCGCGCCGACGAGATCGCCTCGTGCACGTCGTGCTTGTTGAATTCCTCGGCGAGATTCGCGCGCACGGTTTGCGAAAGACGGCGGCGTGCCGCTTCCTCGTCGCCCTGCACGGAGCGGTAGTACTGGCCGACGTCGATGATCCGCCACAGCACGACGAAGTCGACGAGCAGCGGCTTCTTCTCCGATGTCGTCACGCGATCCGGCTCGGGATTGTCGAGCGTCAGGTTCACCTTGTCGTAGTACTTGACGTTCTGCACGAGCGGGAGCTTGAAGTAGAGTCCCGCGCTCGTCTTCGTCTCGACGATCTCGCCCAACTGGAACTTGATCGCGTACTTGCGCTGGTCGACGGTGTAGATCGATTGCGACGCGACGAAGAGGACCGCGACGAGCAGCGCCAGCAGAGGCATCGAGACTCTCATCGCTAACCTGCGCTCGTCGTGCAATCTCCCTCACCCCCCTCGCATGCGCTCGGCTCCCTCTCCCCGGAGGGGAGAGGGTTGGGGTGAGGGGCGACGCGTGCTGTGCTCATCTGCCTTCCCGGTTGCGCAGCGAATCGCGCGAGCGCGACTGGTCGAGCGAAAGCGACCCATCGGGGGGCGGCACCGCGCGCGGTGGTGACACGGTCACATCCGGCGCGGGATTCGACGGCGCCTGCGTCGACTGCTGGATCAGCTTCTCGAGCGGCAGATACAAAAGGCTCCCACTTTTCTGATCGACGAGCACCTTGCTCGAATTGGAGAGCACCGTCTGCATCGCGTCGAGATAAAGGCGCTCACGCGTGACCCCTGGTGCCTTCTGGTATTCGACGAGGACCTTGTTGAAGCGATCGGCGTCACCCTGCGCACGCTGCACGACTTCGGCTTGGTAGCCGTTCGCTTCCTCGATCAGGCGCGCGGCCGTGCCGCGTGCGCGCGGCACGACGTCGTTCGCGTAGGCCTGGCCCTCGTTCTTCGATCGCTCGCGGTCCTGTCCTGCCTTCACCGCATCGTCGAACGCCGCCTGCACCTTGTCGGGTGGTTGCACGTTCTGCAGCGTCACCTTCTGGACAAAAACACCCGTGCCGTAACGGTCGAGGTTCTGCTGCATGAGCTGCTCGGTCTGCTTCGCGATCTGCTCGCGTCCCTCGTAGAGCACGAAATCCATCTTGTTCTTGCCCACGACCTCGCGGATTGCCGACTCGGCGACATAGGCGACAATCTGGTCGGGACGGCGATTGTTGAAGACGTAGTCCTCGGCGCTCTTCAGGTTGAATTGCACGGCGAACTGGATGTCGATGATGTTCTCGTCATCGGTCAGCATCACCGCTTCCTTGTCGATCTTGTTCTTCGGCGTGTTGCGGTAGCCGACCTCGATCGTCTTCACCTGCGAGAAGTCGACGAGTTCGACCGCCTCGATCGGAAACGGCAGGTGCCAGCGCGGACCGGGCAGCGTCGTCTCGGTGTACTTGCCGAAACGCGTGACGACGCCGCGGCGGCCTTCGTCGACGATGTAGAAGCCGCTCGCCAGCCAGATCACGACGACGAGAACGATCAGAAGCCCGATGCCGCCGATCGGCAGATGCATGCCGCCACCGCCGCCGCCGCCGCCGTCACCTTCGGATTCGCGCCTGCGTCCGAAAAGCTCGTTCATCCGGCGATTGACGTTGCGCCAGATCTCGTCGAGGTCCGGCGGTCCGCTGTTGCTGCTCCGCTTGCCCCACTGCGGATCGTTCAGCGACATACCGATACCACTCGGGCTTTCTGCATAAGCGTATCAAGCGCGGGCGCGCTTGCTCGACCGGCAGGCTTCCCTTCAGGAGCCTTGTCCGGCGTGCGCGTCTGTCGTTTCGGAATCAGGAGTCGGCGAAGCCGGAAAGCGTTCGGCCAGCGCAGCGCGCAAATCGGCGATGCCGGCGCCGGTGACCGCACTCACGCGGACCGACGCGATGGTACCACAGGCATCGCGCTCGACGCCCGCCGGCGCGCCCTCGAGATCGCACTTGTTGAAGACGCGTATCTGCGACACGTCGCCGGCGCCGATCTCGTGCAGCAGCGCGTCGACGGCGTCGATCTGGCCGTCGCGGTTTTGCGCGCTCGCGTCGATCACGTGCAGCAGGAGATCCGCGTCGGCCGCCTCAGTGAGCGTCGCGCGAAACGCCGCGACGAGATCGTGCGGCAGGTCGCGGATGAAGCCGACGGTATCGGAGAGGACGATCGTCGATGCGCCAGGAATGCGCGCCCGCCGAAGCGTCGTATCGAGCGTTGCGAAGAGCTTGTTCGCCGCATAGACCTTGGCAGCGGTGAGGCGATTGAAGAGCGTCGACTTGCCCGCGTTCGTGTAGCCGACGAGCGCGACCGTCGCGACATCCGCGCGGCGCCGCGCGCGATTCTGCGTCGCGCGGCTTCGCGCGACACGCGCAAGGCGTTCGCGCAGGAGCTTCACGCGCTGCGTGATCAGGCGACGGTCGGTTTCGAGCTGCGTCTCGCCCGGGCCGCGCAGGCCGATGCCGCCTTTCTGTCGCTCGAGGTGTGTCCAGCCGCCGACGAGGCGCGTCGCCATGTGATTCAACTGCGCGAGCTCGACCTGCAATTTGCCTTCGGCGCTTCGCGCGCGTTGCGCGAAGATGTCGAGGATCAGCGTCGTGCGATCGACGACGCGGCATTCGAGCGCCTGCTCGAGATTGCGCTGCTGCACGCCCGATAGCGCATGGTCGAAGATCACCAGGTCGGCATTCGCTTCGCGGCGTTGCGCCGCGATCTCGTCGACCTTGCCGCGGCCGGCGAACAACGCGGGATCGGGACGCGGTCTTCGCCCGCGCAGATTGCCGACAACGGTGGCACCCGCCGATTGCGCGAGCGCCTCGATCTCGCCTGTGCGATCGGCGCCGTTCCCGCGCCCGATGTCGAGCGCGACGACGAGCGCGCGATCGCCGCTATCGGGACGTTCGAGCATCCGGCATCGTTAACGCATGCGAAGCCGCACCGCGCATCGGCGATGCGCGGCGGCATGCTGCCGGCACGCCGGCTTCGTCAGCTTTCGGCTTCGTGGTGATTCTGATGAGGCATCGCGACTGGCCGCGACGGCACGACCGTCGAGATCGCGTGCTTGTACACCATCTGCGTGACGGTGTTCTTCAGGAGCACGACGTACTGGTCGAACGATTCGATCTGCCCCTGGAGCTTGATGCCGTTCACGAGATAGATCGACACCTGAACGTGCTCCTTGCGCAGTGTGTTGAGAAACGGGTCTTGTAGCATTTGCCCTTTGTTGCTCATCTTCGAGCTCCGCGCTTGTTTTTCCGCATCTTTCGCTCCCCGCACGGAGAGCGGGCGGTCCTCGCGAGCTTGTCGAAGCCTCGCTAGCGGCGTGCGGTGGAATCCGCGTAGGGATTGACGCCTGTCTTGAATTGTATCCTAAGGGGGGTGCCCCGCAATTGGAACGTGTCCCGGAAGAAATGTTCCAGATAGCGGCGGTAGGCGTCGGGGACGTGCGCGAGTGCGGTGCCATGCACGACGACGAGCGGCGGATTGACCCCGCCCTGGTGCGCATAGCGTAGCTTCGGGCGGACATAGCCGGCGCGCGGCGGCTGTTGGCGTGTCACCGCCTGCTGCAACGCGCGCGTGAGCTTGGGCGTCGGCAGCCGTGCCATCGCCGCCGCATATGCGTGATCGACCGCACGAAGGAGCGCGTCGAGACCGCGTCGCTCGCGCGCCGAAATGAAGTGCCGGTCGGCGAATGCGAGAAAGCCGAGCTTGCGTTCGATGTCGCGCTTCACGTTCGCGCGTTGCTCGGCGTCCGCGGCATCCCACTTGTTGACGGCAAGGACGAGCGCGCGCCCGGCCTCGAGCACGTGCCCAGCGAGATGCGCATCCTGCTCGGTGACGCCATCGCAGGCATCGAGCAGAAGGATCGCGACGTTCGAATCCTCGATCGCCTGCAGCGCCTTGATCACCGAGAACTTCTCGATCGCCTCATCGATGCGCCCGCGTCGTCGCACGCCGGCAGTATCGATCAAGGTGTAGCGGCGATCGCCGCGTTCGAAAGGCAGACGGATCGCATCGCGCGTCGTGCCGGGCTCGTCGAACGCGATCACGCGCTCTTCACCGAGCAGCGCATTGACGAGCGTCGATTTGCCGACGTTGGGGCGGCCGATGATCGCGACCTCGATTCGCCGCGCTTCCTCGTCCTCGTTCTGTTCGTCTTCCTTCGGCGGCGGGCAGAGGTCGAGCGCGATGTCGATGAGGTCGTGCACGTTCTCGCCGTGCGCCGCCGAGATCGCGTAGGGCTCGCCTTGCGCGAGCTCGTGGAATTCGGCGATGCGCGACGGCGCGAGTCCTTCGGCCTTGTTGACCGCGAGCACCACCGGCCTTGCGGATTTGCGCAAGAGCGACGCGATCGCCTGATCCTGGGGCGTCACGCCTTCGCGCGCATCGACGATGAAGATGACGGCGTCCGATTCCGCGATCGCGGTCCGCGTCTGCCTGGCCATCTCGAACAGTATGCCGGAGGTCGCGACCGGCTCGAAGCCCCCGGTGTCGACGACGATGAATTCGCGGCCGCCGACGCTCGCGCGACCGAAATGCCGATCGCGCGTCAGTCCCGGATAATCGGCGACGAGCGCGTTGCGCGTCTTCGTCAGTCGATTGAAGAGCGTCGACTTGCCGACGTTGGGACGGCCGACGAGGGCGATTGTTGGAAGCATGGTGGGGACTCGGGGCTGGCGACTAGGCTAATCCCCAGTCGCTCGCCTCACTTCGCCGACACCCAATACACCGTCCCGTTTTCCGACTGCCACAGCATGCCGCCGCCGAGCAACGCGGGCTGTCCTGTCGCCGCGCTGCCGTCGGTGGCGATGCGCCCGACGTAGGCGCCATCGCTACGCGACAGGATGTGCAGATAGCCTTCGACGTCGACGACGCCGAGCTCGTCGCCGATCAGTTGCGGCCCGCCGACGCGGCGTTTCGCGAGCACGTCCTGCTTCCATATCGACGCGCCGTTGCTGCGGTCGAATGCCTGCACGCTGCCCTTGTCGTCGACGACGTACACACGGTTCGCATCGGCCGTCATGCCGGCGAGGCTCGATACGTCGCGCGTCCAGATGAGCGCGCCGCGCACGACGTCGAAGCATGCGACGCGTCCCTGATAGGCGACGGCACACGCCTCCTTGTCGTCGACGTAGGGACGACTCGTGATGTCGGCGATTCGTTCGAGCTCGGTCGCACCTTTGGGCGTCGCAACAGCACCGTCCCAGGCGATCGTTCCCGTCTTCGCGTCGATCGCGAGCAATCTTCCGCCGGCCGTGCCGACGAACAATCCGCCGCGCGACACGACGCCGCCGGCCGCGTTACGCACGGTGAGCGGCGGATTCGTGCGCGGATCGACCCACACTGTTTTGCCGTCGGCGATCGACAGTCCGTAGATGCGACCGTCGCCTGCGAACACGACGGCGATGGTGTCGGACACCCGGGGTGGCGCGATGATCTCGCTCGACACCTGCACGGTCCAGCGCGCCTTGCCCGTCGTGTCGAACGCGAGCACGTATCCTTTTGACGTACCGACGACGACGATCGATTCGCTCGCGCCGGGTCCCGCCGACAGCGGCTGCCCCGCGCTGATTCGCCATTCGAGGCGTCCCGTGGCGGGATCGAGCCGCATCAGCGTGCCGTCGCTCGCCGCGGCATAAATCGCCGACGAAGTGATCGCGGGCGAAAGTCCCGGCGCCGACTTGCCGACGGTTTGCTGCCAGTCGATGCGCGGCGTGATCTTCGCGGTGAGGGGCGGCAACGGTCCCGGCTTGTGGCTTCCGCCGGTCAACCACGCGAACGACGGCGTCGGGATCGACGTCATCCACGACGTCAGCGGCGATTGCGAAAGACTCGCGCATCCGCTGCACATCGCGGCGACGGCGAGCGCGCACGCTGCGGCACGAACGACTCGCATCATTTCGCCGGCGCCGGTGCGCTGCCGGGCGCCGCCTCGGCCACTTTCGGCGCGACGGGAATCGCATCGTGCTTCGCCTGCACGTAGTTGCGATAAGCCGACTTCGGATCGAGCTTCGCGAGCGCGGTTTCGTACGCGGTGCGCGCATCGGCGGGGCGGCCCGCGGCGGCAAGCGCGTCGCCGCGGAGATCCGCATAAAGTCCGTCGAACGCCGGCGGGTGCTTGGCATCGAGCGTCGCGAGCGCCGCGTCGTATTGCTTTTCGTCGATCTGAACCTGCGCGAGGCGATAGCGCGCGACCGCCTGCAGCTCGTCTTCGGATGCGTGATCGACGACCCATGCAAGCTGCGCCTTCGCGCCGTTGCGATCGCCGGCGTCGTAGAGCATCTTTGCGTAGAGGAGCTCGGCGCGCGGCGCGTAGGCCGTGCTCGCGTAGCTCGACGTGAGCTCGGTGATCGCGTCCTTCGCCTTCGCGCTGTTCTTCGTGCGGATCGCTTCGCTCACCGCGCTGTAGAGCGTCGACGCGCTCTCGGCGCGCTTCGCCGTGTAATAGCGCCAGCCCTGGATCCCGGCCACGACGAGCAGGCCGAGCACGAGCGCGACGGTAATGGCGCCGCCATAGCGCGTCCACCACGCCTTAAGCTCGTCGATCTGGTCCTGTTCTTCGAGGTCATAGAGAGGCATATTCGTCCCTGGTCGTGTTGAGCGCGGCGAAACGCGCGACGACGTCGACGATCGGAACGGCGACCTGATCGCCGCCTTCGCGAAGCTGCTTGATCGCGACGGTGCCCGCCGCCGCCTCGTCGTCGCCGACGATGATCGCAAGCCGCGCGCCGCTAGCATCGGCCTTCTTCATCTGCGACTTGAAGCTGCCGCCGCCGGCGTTCACGACGATCGCCGCGCCGTGATCGCGAAGCGTCTCGGCAACGCGGCGCGCGATCGCACCCGCGCGCTCACCGGCGTGCACCACGTAGCCATCGAGGCCGCTCGCGTGCTCGCCCGTCTTCGCCTGCAGGAGAAGGATCATCCGTTCGACGCCGATCGCGAAACCGCATGCCGGCGTCGGCTTGCCGCCGAGCTCCTCGAAGAGGCCGTCGTAGCGTCCGCCGCCGGCGACGGTGCCCTGCGCGCCGAGCGCGTCGGTCGTCCATTCGAAAACCGTGCGATTGTAGTAGTCGAGACCGCGTACGAGGCGCGGGTTGATCGTGTACGCGATGCGCGCCTCGTCGAGCAATGCGCGCAGCGCGTCGAAGTGCGCGCGCGACGCGTCGCCGAGATGATCGAGAAGGCGTGGAGCCGCCGCGATGGCCTCCTGCGCCGGCGCGTATTTGCTGTCGAGGATGCGCAGCGGATTCGCGTGCAGCCGCCGTCTTGCGTTCTCGTCGAGCGCACTCTCATGGCGCTCGAAATGCGCGATCAGCGCTTCGCGATGCACGCGCCGCTCGGGCGCATCGCCGATCGAGTTGATCGAAAGCGCGACGCCATCGAGACCAAGCGCATGCCAGAGTCTTGCGAGCATGACGATCTGCTCGGCGTCGATATCGGGACCCGGGAAGCCGAGCGCCTCGACGTCGAGCTGATGAAACTGTCGATAGCGGCCCTTCTGCGGCCGTTCATGGCGAAACATCGGCCCGCCGGTCCAGACGCGAAGCGGCCGGTCGTGAAGGAGGTTGTGCTCGATCGCCGCGCGCACGATGCCCGCGGTGGCCTCGGGGCGAAGCGTCAGGCTCTCGCCATTGAGCTTGTCCTCGAACGTGTACATCTCGCGCTCGACGACATCGGTGTGCTCGCCGATGCTTCGCACGTAAAGCGGCGTCGGCTCGACGAGCGGCACGCGCAGATGGCGATAACCGTAGCGCTCGAAGACGTTGCGCGCGGTGTCGTCGAAGCGCTGCCACACGAGCGCCTCGTCGGGAAGCACGTCGTTCATGCCACGCACCGCCTGCAGGGCTGCTGCCATCGTTGCTAACGTTCGCGAAACGAATCAGGCGGCAATCAGCGCGATGCCGCATCGCCGATAGGCGATGAATGCGACGCCTTGACCGGGATCGTTTTGTGCTGCGGAACCAGCGCGTCGGATCTCGGCTCGCCGCCGTAGGTGGCTTTCACGTAATCGACGACGATGCGCTCGAAATCCTCGGCGATGCGCTCGCCCTTGAGCGTCACCGTCTTCTGTCCGTCGACGTAAACGGGCGCGACCGGCGTTTCGCCGGTGCCGGGCAGCGAGATGCCGACGTTCGCGAGCTTCGATTCGCCCGGGCCGTTGACGACGCAGCCCATCACCGCGACATGCATGGCTTCGACGCCGGGATAGCGCTCGCGCCATGCGGGCATCGACGTACGCAGGAACGACTGGATGTGTCCGGCGAGCTCCTGGAAATAGCTGCTCGTCGTGCGGCCGCAGCCGGGACACGCGGTGACCATCGGCGTGAACGAGCGCAGGCCCATCGTCTGGAGGAGCTCCTGCGCGACGACGACCTCGCGCGTGCGATCGCCTCCGGGCTCGGGCGTGAGCGACACGCGCAGCGTATCGCCGATGCCCTGTTGCAATAGCACCGCCATCGCCGCCGTCGATGCGACGATGCCCTTCGTGCCCATGCCCGCTTCGGTGAGGCCGAGATGCAGCGGATAGTCGCAGCGGCGCGCGAGCTCGGAATACACGGCGATCAGATCCTGGACGTTGGAAACCTTGCACGACAGGATGATCCGCTCGCCGCGCAGACCGAGCGCTTCGGCTTGCGCCGCGCTTTCGAGTGCGGACGCGACGAGCGCTTCACGCATCACCGCGTCAGAGTCGGCCGGCTCGCCGCTCTTCGCGTTGTCGTCCATCATCCGCGCGAGAAGCGCCTGGTCGAGGCTTCCCCAGTTGACGCCGATGCGCACCGGCTTGTCGTATCGAATCGCAAGCTCGATGAGCGTCGCGAACTGCGAATCGCGCTTGCTGCCCTTGCCGACGTTGCCCGGATTGATGCGGAACTTCGCGAGCGCTTGTGCACACGCCGGGTTTTCGGTCAGGAGCTTGTGGCCGTTGAAATGAAAGTCGCCGATCAGCGGGACCGTGCACCCGATGTCGTCGAGACGATCCCGGATTTCGGGAACAGCGGCGGCGGCCTCGGACGTGTTGACGGTGACGCGCACGAGCTCCGAACCCGCGTTCGCGAGCGCGCGCACCTGCGCGACGGTCGCCGCGACATCGGCGGTGTCGGTGTTCGTCATCGACTGCACGACGATCGGCGCGCCACCGCCGACGGCGACGCCGCCGATCACGACGCGCCGACTTTTCCGTCGCGCGATGGCCGGCCGCTCGATCGTCGTCCTCATTGCAACGACACCCGCGCGACGTTGCCGCGCGTGTACGGCGACAGGTCGAGCGCTTGCCCGCGGAACGTGACGCCCACTTCGCGCGCATTGCCGAGCGAAAGCTCGAGCGGGGGCAGCGCCGTGACCGTCTGCGTCATACCGCTGCCCCCCGTCATCTGCAGCACGACGCGACCCTTCGCGTCCTTGACTTCGGCCCACGACGTGCCCTTGAAGGTGAGCACAAGCGGCGCTTCGGTGGCGGGCGGCGGCGCGGGTTCGGGCGCGGCGGCGGCGCTGGCCGCGTTCCCAGCGCTCGCATCGCTGGGTTCGGCATTCGGTGTGGACAACACAGTGACGTTCGCCGCGGCGGCACTCGCCGGCGTAGAAGTCGGAGCGGGCGCGGCTGCGGAAGTTTCGGCGACCGGCGCTGTCGCCTTGGCGGCCTTCGTCGGTGCCACCGCGTCGTTCGTGGCCGCGCCGGGCGTTGCCGTATGCGGCCGGAGCAGCGACGTGAGCGCCGACAGACGAACGTCGGGATGGGCGATCTGGCGATAGGCAACGACCGCGATGATCGCGAGCAGCACGAGCGGAATCGCGAAGCGCGCCGTCGACGGCTTCGCGACGCGATCAAGCGGCATTTCGCCGATCGGGCGTCGCGACGCGGCGAGCGCCGGGCGCTCCAGCGCGGGCTCGCCTTCGGGCGCGGGCATGAGCGCGAGCAAGGCGTCGGGATCGAGCCGCACGAAGCGCGCGTAATTGCGCGCGAAGCCGCGCGCGAACGTGCGTCCCGGCAGGCGCGACCAGTCGTCGTCCTCGAGCGCCTTCACCTGCCGAGGCGCGAGCTTCAACTGCTGCGCCACGGTGTCGACGGTGAGGCCTGCGGCTTCGCGGGCGCTGCGCAGCTTCGCGCCGGCGGTCGTTGTGGATCCGCGGCCGACGGACGGCGCAACGTCGTGAAGCGGTTCGGCCATCGTCATGCTCCTGCGCGCACCGGCTTCATTCGCAGACATTCCCCGCGGCGGACTTGGCCTCGGTTGATTCGGGCCAGCGGTTGGCGAGCTGCGACGCGTAGGCTTTCGCTGCCTCGACATCCCCGTGCTTGCGCTCGATGCAGAACCCGAGATAAAGCGCCTGCGGCGGCGGCGATGCCTGCTGCATGACTGGACGCATCCATGCGCGCGCCTCGCCGATTCGCTGGTCCTTGTAGGCAAGCAGCGCGAGGTTGTAGGCGGCGATCGGGTTGCCGGGCGACACGGTCAGCGCGCGACGCAGGTACTCCTCCGCATTCTTCGTGTCGCCGATGGCGGCGCTGCATTTCCCGAGATTGATGAGCGCGATCTCTGGCGTCTTGTACAGCGGGTCCTTCAGCACCTGCGTAAATTGGGGTAGCGACTCGCGCGCGCGTCCCGTGCCGCAAAGGTACGCGCCCCAGTTTTCGCGGATGTCGGAATCGTCGGGCGCGAGCGAGACCGCCTGCTGGAAATTCTCCTCGGCCTTCGCGCGCTCGCCGAGCATCGCATAGACGAGACCGTAGATGTCGTAGATTTTCGGGTACGTCGGGTCGAGCGCCTTCGCGTTGCCGAGTTCCTCGAGCGCGATATCCATGCGCCCGCGCTCGTAATACCCGGCCGCCAACTCGGTGCGAATCTTTGCGCGCTGCGCCGGCGTGGCTTCCTGCGTCTTGACCGGCGTGGCATCCGCCTGGGGCATCTGGGCCGGCGGTTGCGTGGGTCCCTTCGAAGCGCATGCCGCCAGCGCGAGCACCACCGCGGGGAGAAGCGGAGTGGCGATGCGCTTCATGCGACGTGTCAGCTTCAATGCGGGAGGGCGATGCGCGTCGACAGCCGATGCGTGGTGCGGTCGAGCACCTGTCCCGCAAGCTGACCGCAGGCCGCGTCGATTTCGTCGCCGCGCGTCTTGCGAATTGTCGCCACGATTCCGGCATCCTGCAATGCGCCCGCGAAGCGGCGAATGCGCTCGCGCGGGCTCGTCGCGAAACCGCTGTGCTCGAACGGATTGAACGGAATCAAGTTGACCTTGCAGGGCACGTCGCGAACGAGGTGGATCAGCGCGGCCGAATGCTCGGCCTGATCGTTGACGCCGTCGAGCATCACATACTCGAATGTCACGAAATCGCGCGGCGCGCGTTCGAGGTAGCGCAGGCACGCGGCCATCAGGCTCGCGATTGGGTGCTTGCGATTGACCGGGACCAGGCGATCGCGCAACGCGTCGGTGGGCGCGTGCAACGAGACGGCGAGCGCGACCGGGCATTCGTCGCGAAGCCGATCGATCCACGGAACGAGCCCCGACGTCGACACGGTGACGCGGCGCCGCGACAGGCCATAGGCGTTGTCGTCGAGGAACGTGCGAAGCGCGGAGACGACGCTGTCGAAGTTCGCGAGGGGCTCGCCCATGCCCATCATCACGACGTTGGTGATGGGCGCGCGCCCGGCGGTGACCCAGGGCACCGTGATGCCTTCGTCCAGCAGCGTTCGATTCGCGTGCCACAACTGGCCGACGATCTCGCCGGTGGTGAGGTTGCGATTGAAGCCCTGCCGGCCCGTCGAGCAGAACGCGCAGTCGAGCGCGCACCCGGCCTGCGACGAGATGCAGAGCGTTGCCCGGTCGTCCTCGGGAATGTAGACGGCCTCGACCGCGTTGCCGTTGCCGGCATCGAGCAGCCATTTGCGCGTGCCGTCGTTCGCGACGGTGTCGCGCAGCACGCGCGGCGCGCGAATCTCGACGTCGCCCTCGAGCGAGGCGCGCAGCGACTTTGCGAGGTCGGTCATCGCGCCAACGGTGTCCGCGAATCGTTGATGCGCCCAGCGGCTCACCTGCCGGGCGCGAAACGGCTTTTCTCCGCGCTGCTCAAAAAATGCGGCGAGCGCCGGCGGATCGAGATCGAGCAGGTTCACCATCGCCCGTTTCGGCGTTTACCGTCCGTAGATCGCGTGCGCGGGGAAGAAATAGGCGATTTCCATCGCCGCGGTTTCCGGTGCATCGGAACCATGGACGGCGTTCGCATCGATCGACTGCGCGAAATCGGCGCGGATCGTGCCCGGCGCGGCCTTCTTCGGGTCGGTCGCGCCCATCAGTTCGCGATTCTTCGCGATGGCGTTCTCGCCTTCGAGCACCTGGATCATCACCGGGCCGGTCGTCATGAAATCGACGAGATCGCGAAAGAACGGCCGCTCGCGATGCACCGCATAGAAGCCTTCGGCGTCACGACGGGAAAGCCATGTCATGCGCGCCGCGGCGATCCGAAGCCCGGCCCTTTCGAAGCGCGCGTAGATGTCGCCGATCACGTTCTTTGCCACGGCATCGGGCTTGACGATCGAAAGGGTGCGCTCAACGGCCATATTTCGGCTCCGATTCAATAAAATCAAGCAAATTCAAAATTATAACATCGGTCTAGCATTCGCTGCACTGCTTCCACGGTGATGCTTCGATGGCGGTTGCCATCGCAAATCGATCCCTGATGCGACGCGCCTGCCGGGCTTGTCGCAGGGGTTCGATCAGCTCAGCGCGGGCGCCAATCGAGCCTGAACGCACGCTCGTCGGGCTGCGCGGCGAACGCCGCATCGACGCCGAGATAAGGCACCGCCGCGAGCGTATCGCCGCAATAGAGCCTGGGAAGGGTCGTCCGGGCCCAGCCCGGAACGCCTGCCTCGCGCAGCAGTTCGGCGACCGAGCGACGCGATCCGCGCGCGCTCCGCATGAGTCGTTCGCCGGGCTTGCCGGCGCGAATGGTCACCGCAGCGGAGGCGAGGCAACGCGCCGCGATGCCGCTGCCCAACGTGGGGACGAAATGCAGCGTGCCGTGGGGCAGATCGACGCTGGCGCCACCGTACCAGGGTTGCGCGTACGGCGCCGGCGCAATGCGATGGACGACGATGCGACCTCGATGCACGCCGACTTCGGCGCCATCGTGAACGAGCGAAATCCTTGCGTCGCCCCGTGCATGACGAAGCTGCGACAGCATTTGAGCGAGGCGCACGGCGGATGGCGCGCGCAGTCGCTGCTCACGGAGGAACCAGCGCAACAGGTTGCGGGCCCGCGCCTCCGATAACGAGCCAAGCGTTGTTGCATCGAGGTTTTTGCCATCGAATGCCGAGGTTGCGTCGAGCGCGGCGAGCTCGTCGAGCAGCGCCGCCGCGTCGGCCTGAAGGTTCGCTGCTCGCGCGAGGGTCCCCGGATAGCCGGGCGCGATTTCGCGCAATGCCGGAATCATGTGCGCACGCAACGCGTTTCGCCGGAAGCGCGTGTTCGCGTTGCTGTCGTCGTCGACGTACGCCAGTGCATGTCGCGCAACGTACGCGTCGAGCTTCGCGCGCGACAAACCCAGGAACGGGCGGAGCCACAGGGTGCCGCGTCCCGAGGCAATCGCCGGCATCCCCGCGAGGCCGTGCGGACCAGCGCCGCGCGCGAGTTGCAACAGCATCGTCTCCGCCTGGTCGTCGGCGTGGTGAGCGAGAAGCACCGCGTCGACGCGATGCGCGCGCGCGAGCGTCGCGAGCGCATCGTATCGGCGTGCGCGCGCCGACGCTTCGATGCCATCACAGGCGGCCTCGACCTCGACGCGAGCCAACGCGAACGGGATGTCGCATGCAGCGCACGCGTCGCGGCATAATCGCGCCCAATCGTCGGCATGCGCGGAGAGCCCGTGATGCACATGAAAAGCGACGAGGCGCACCGACGCGCTGGTTGCGCCGTGCGCCGCCGCATCGAGGAGGGCGACCGAATCGCGACCGCCGGACAGCGCAACGGCAACGGTTCCACCGTCGGGCAGCGCTTCGCGCAATAGCGTAACGACGGCGCCGCGTACAACGTCGATGCTGTCGCCGTCAGCCCGGCGCGATCTCCTTGTAACGGCCATAGGCGAGGATCTTGTCTTCGCGCGCTTCGAGGAGCGCTTCGATGGTTTGCTCCTGCAATTGGCGCAGCGCCTCGGTAAGCGCCTTCTTGAGCGTGATCATCATCGCCGCGTGATCGCGATGCGCACCGCCCGGCGGTTCGTTGACGACCTTGTCGATCAGGCCGAGTTGCTTCAGGCGCGGTGCGGTGATGCCAAGCGTTTCGGCGGCCGTCGATGCGTGCTCGGCCGACTTCCACAGGATCGACGCGCAGCCTTCGGGCGAGATCACCGAATAGGTAGCGTATTGCAGCATCAACGTCACGTCCGCGACGGCGATCGCGAGCGCGCCGCCCGAGCCGCCTTCGCCTATCACCGTGGCGATGATCGGCGTGCGAAGCCCCGCCATTTCGTAGAGATTGCGGCCGATCGCCTCCGACTGGCCGCGTTCCTCGGCGCCGATGCCTGGATACGCGCCGGGGGTGTCGACGAACGTGAAGAGTGGCAGCCCGAACTTCTCGGCGAGCTTCATCAGTCGCAGCGCCTTGCGGTAGCCCTCCGGGCGCGGCATGCCGAAGTTGCGGTGGATCTTCTCCTTGGTGTCGCGGCCCTTCTGCTGGCCGATCACCATGCACGGGTTGCCGTTGAAGCGGGCGAGCCCGCCGATGATCGCCGGATCGTCGGCGTACGCGCGATCGCCGTGCAGCTCGCGAAACTCGGCAAACATCCCGTTGATGTAGTCGCGGGTGTACGGGCGCTGCGGATGGCGCGCCACCTGCGCGATCTGCCAGGAGGTGAGCTTGCTGTAGATATCCTTCGTGAGTTGCTGGCTCTTCTTCGTGAGCCGGGCGATGTCGTCGGAGATGTCGACCGCCGAATCTTCGTGAACGTAGCGGAGCTCGTCGATCTTCTGCGCAAGCTCGGCGATCGGCTGCTCGAAATCGAGGAACGTCTGCTTCATTCGCAGAGGTCAGTTGCAGGCATGCGGCCATCATAGCGCAGCCGCTTCGGACACCGCGAAAGTCGCGCTCGATGTCATGCGAAATCGACGTCGGCGGTTCGTCCCATCGCCGTGGCGATCGCGACGAAATCCTCGCGCGGAACGCGCAGCACGCCGTATCGGAACGCCGCGCCCCAGTGCTCCTTGTTGCGAATGAACGAAAGCTGCGAAAGCAGCGGCTTGATCGGTGCCGCCGTGGCGTCGAGCCATGCGGCACGGCGCCGATAGACCGGCACGGGCTCGGGGGGCGGCACCTCGAAGACTTCGCCGTCGCCCACGAGGCCGATCGCAGTGAAAGCCTGCAGTGGCGCACCGCCCTGGAAGCTTTCGCGCGGCGAATAGAAAGCGAGGCCGTCGCCGGGTTGCATTCTCGACAGTGGCGCGGCATTGCCGTAATGGAGTTGCACGAAGCCGTGTCTGACTGCGGTTTCGACCTGGTCCTGCGCGACGACTCCGATCCAGTAGCGTCGTTCGTTCATGGCGATTTCCTTTGGTTCGGTGCGCACGCCGACGTTAAGACGCGCCGCGACGAGAACGCTATCGGTCGAACGGATGAGGCAGTGGGCGCGACGCAATAAGCCGCGCTCCTATAATCGAAACATTGAAAGCCCGCGCAATTCGCGCGAGCTACGCGAGGAGGAACAGAAAGATGCATCGGATCGCGGTGATCCCGGGCGACGGCATCGGCAAGGAAGTCGTGCCCGAAGGCCTTCGCGTGCTCGAGAAAGTCGCGGCGAAGCATGGAATCGCGCTCGAGCTCGCGCACTTCGACTGGAGTTGCGATTACTACGCGAAGACCGGGCGCATGATGCCGGAGGACTGGTTCGAGACCCTCTCACCGTTCGAGGCGATCTTCTACGGCGCGGTCGGTTGGCCGGCCACGGTGCCCGATCACGTCTCCCTTTGGGGATCGCTGATCCAGTTTCGCCGCCGCTTCGACCAGTACGCGAACGTGCGCCCGTGTCGCCTGATGCCGGGCATCGCCTCTCCGCTCGCGGGTCACGCGCCCGGTGACATCGATTTCATCGTCGTGCGCGAGAACACCGAGGGAGAGTACTCGTCGCTCGGCGGGCGACTGTTCGATGGAACGGAGCGCGAGATCGTCGTTCAGGAATCGGTGTTCACGCGCAAGGGCGTCGACCGGATCCTGAAGTACGCATTCGAGCTCGCGTCGAAGCGTCCGGCGCGGCACGTGACGTCGGCGACAAAGTCGAACGGCATCTCGATCACGATGCCGTACTGGGATGAGCGGTTTCGGGCAATGGCAACGAGCTATCCGGGAATTCGCACCGACCAGTTCCACATCGACATCCTGACCGCGCATTTCGTCCAGCGCCCGCAGATGTTCGATGTCGTCGTCGGTTCCAATCTGTTCGGTGACATTCTTTCCGATCTGGGTCCCGCCGTATGCGGCACGATCGGCATTGCGCCTTCGGGCAACATCAATCCCGAGCGCAGCGCGCCATCGCTTTTCGAACCGGTGCACGGCTCCGCGCCCGACATTGCGGGGCAAGGTGTGGCGAATCCGATCGGTCAGATCTGGTCGGCGGCGATCATGCTCGACTTTCTCGGGCATGCCGACGCCGCGCGCGATGTGGTGGGCGCCATCGAGCGTCTGCTCGCCGATCCCGCTGCGCCGCGCACGCGAGACATCGGCGGCAAGGCGGGGACCGTCGCGGTCGGCAAGGCGATCGCCGCGTTGATCTGAATCGTTCGTCGAAACGCCCATCGCCCGTCAGGCCGCATCTGGCACCGTCGAGCAATAAGCAGAGGACGACACCATGCGCGTATGCGAAACCGTCATAGCAGTTTTTGCCGCTCTGTTGCTGTCCCCTTGTGGGCGTGCCAACGATACGGAGCCGGACACCGGACCCGTCGCCAGAGCGCGTTTCATCAGTTATGGAAATGAAGGCAACGAGGGGAATCACGGTACTTCGCCAATACGACGACAGTGACTGCCGGACGGGAGAACGGGAACTTGCCAGGTTCTCTCGTTCCCCACATTGGTACACGCGGAGCCACAAACGGATTGGAATCCTCATGGATCCAGACCTCTCCCAGGCACAGAAGACCGAGGTCCGAGTGCGAGCGAACCAGCCCTTCTACGGAATATTCAGTGCATCGGAAGTGGACCAATCGTGCCGCGTTGCATTCGCCTTCGTGCCCAGAGACGCGCAGGATTACGAGGTCAGTTTTCGATGGAACTACCGTGTCGGAACGTGCAACGCTTTGCTCGCGCGTCTGGATCGACGATCTTCTCCAATAAGCATCGCTCTTCCACGCGGCCAGTGCGCGGAAGCACTTCACAAAACACGTTTGTACTGACGCTTGGCGCTGACGCGATCTGCCATTGCGGCGTAGCCTCATCGTGAGCCGGACGCGCTGGCCCCATTTCAGCTTGACGAGGAACTCGTCGTCGCGCCGGCAACCTGCAACGATCCCCTTCGATGACGCCGGCGTTTGTGGCACGATAGCGCCCGGAGCCAACGCGCCATCCAAGGGTCGCCAACAACAACATGCTGATCGGCATTCCTCGCGAGACGCGCCAAGGCGAGACGCGCGTCGCGGCGACGCCTGAGACGGTGAAGAAGCTCGCCGCGAGCGGCAAGCACGAAATCGTCGTCGAATCGGGCGCCGGTGTCGCGAGCAGCATCACCGATGACGCGTACCAGGCAGCCGGTGCGCGCATCGCGGGTGTGCATGAGGCGCTTGCCGCCGATCTCGTGCTCAAAGTGCGCGCGGCAAGAGGCGATGAAATCGGCTCGCTGTCGCGCGGCGCTGCACTGGTGGGATTGCTCGATCCATTCGACGCGGCCGGCATCGAGGCGCTTGCCGGCGCCGGTGTGACGGGCTTTGCGCTCGAACGCCTGCCGCGTATCTCGCGTGCGCAATCGATGGACGTGCTTTCGTCGCAGGCGAACATCGCCGGATACAAGGCGGTGATCATCGCGGCCGATCAGTACGGGCGCTTCATGCCGATGCTCATGACGGCGGCCGGCACCGTGAAGGCCGCGCGCGTGCTGGTGCTGGGCGTCGGCGTTGCGGGATTGCAGGCGATCGCAACCGCGAAACGGCTCGGTGCGGTGATCGAAGCGTCCGACGTGCGGCCCTCGGTCAAGGATCAGGTCGAATCGCTGGGCGCGAAATGGGTCGACGTGCCTTACGAGACCGACGAGGAGCGCGAGATCGCCGAAGGCGTTGGCGGCTATGCGCGGCCGATGCCCGCTTCGTGGATGACTCGGCAGGCCGGCATCATCGCCGAGCGTTGCGCGGCGATGGACATCGTGATCACGACTGCGCTCATTCCCGGACGCCCGGCACCCAAGCTCGTGAAAGCCGATACCGTCGCGCGGATGAAACCCGGTTCGGTGATCGTCGATCTGGCGGTCGAGCAGGGCGGCAATGTCGAGGGTTCGGAAGCGGGGCGCGTCGTCGATCGCAACGGCGTGACGATCGTGGGCTTGATGAACCTGCCTGCGCTGGTCGCGGCCGATGCATCGGCGCTTTATGCGCGAAACGTGCTGAATTTCGTGGCGTTGTCGTTGAATCTGAAGACGGGCGAATTCGCGATCCCGCGCGACGACGAGATCGTGCAAGCGACGATGGTGTGCGAAAACGGGAACGTGGTTGTCAGGGAACGGTGATCAGGGATCAGGGATCAGGGATCAGGGAAACGGTATTGATGCCGACTTGGCACCAAGCGCATCGCAACGGCGCGCAGGCGCGTTGAACGTCGGCGCGACGAGCAGGAGACCAAGCCAGCAAGCGTTGACCGCGCTGACGGTGCAATGCGCCTGCGGGCCGGACCACCGGCATTCGCACGACGCAAGACAATGAGTTCGACGTGGAACAATGGGTTGGAGGTAGGCAAGCTGTGCTCGAGGTGCCAATGTGTTGAAGGTCGGCGCGACGAGCAGTAGACCAAGCAGCAAACGTTGACCGCGCTGACGGTCCAATGCGCCTGCGGTCCGGAACACCGACACCCGCACCGCACCGACGGAGAGAATTGGAGCAAGCAATGGCCACGGGCGTCGACCCAATCGTTTTCTATCTCATAGTTTTCGTGTTGGCCGTGTTCGTCGGCTACCACGTCGTCTGGAGCGTCACGCCCGCCCTCCACACGCCGCTCATGTCCGTCACCAACGCGATCTCCGGCATCATCCTCGTCGGTGCGATGCTCGCTGCGGGTCCGATCGCCTTCGACTGGGGCGGATGGGTAGGCGTCGTCGCCGTGGCGCTCGCGTCGGTGAATGTCTTCGGCGGCTTCCTCGTCACGCAGCGCATGCTCGAGATGTTCAAGCGCAGGGAGCCGGCCGCGAAGCCGGCATCGAAGTCTTGAGCACCATGTCGTTCGCGCGATCCGAAACGCGGAAGGCAATCCGGTGACGGCAAACCAGGTCGCGCTGTGGTACCTCGTCGCGTCGGTGTGCTTCATCCTCGCGCTCAAGGGGCTGTCGCATCCGTCGACGGCGCGGCGGGGAAACCTGTTCGGCATCGTCGGCATGGCGATCGCCGTCATCGTAACGCTCGCGCTCGTCTACTCGAACACCAAGAACATCGGCATGATCCTCGCCGGCATCGTGGTTGGCGGCGTGATCGGCGCAGTGATCGCGCGCCGCGTGCAGATGACGCAGATGCCGGAGCTCGTCGCCGCATTCCACTCGCTCGTCGGGTTCGCCGCGGTCCTGATCGCGATTTCGGCAATCCACAATCCTGCCGCGTTCGGACTGCACGTTCCGCTGCCATCCGGCAACCGGCTCGAGCTCTTCATCGGCACGTTCATCGGTGCGATCACTTTCTCGGGATCGGTGATCGCGTTCGGCAAACTCTCCGGGCGCATCCGCAGCGCGCCGGTGGTGTTCACGGGTCAGCACCTTCTGAACCTCGCGCTCGCGATCGTCATGATCGCCTTCGGCATCGTCTTCTTCCTCGCGCCCGACGAGGCCAAGTGGCTCCCGTACATCGTGATGACCGCGATCGCGTTCCTGCTCGGCGTGCTGATCATCATTCCGATCGGCGGCGCCGACATGCCCGTCGTGATCTCGATGCTTAACAGCTACTCAGGGTGGGCGGCGGCCGGCATCGGCTTCTCGCTCAACAATCCGATGCTGATCATCGCCGGATCGCTCGTCGGAAGCTCCGGCGCGATCCTGTCGTACATCATGTGCAAGGCGATGAACCGGTCGTTTCTCAACGTGATCCTCGGCGGCTTCGGCGCCGAGCCGGGCGCGGTCGCGCAGGGAGCGACGCAGAAGAGCGTCAAGTCGGGGAGCCCCGACGACGCGGCGTTCATCATGGAGAACGCGCAGGGCGTCATCATCGTGCCCGGTTACGGTCTCGCGGTCGCGCGCGCGCAGCACGCCGTGAAAGAGCTCGCGACGAAGCTTCGCGAAAAAGGGGTCGACGTCAAGTACGCGATCCATCCGGTCGCCGGCCGTATGCCGGGCCACATGAACGTGCTGCTCGCCGAGGCCGAGGTGCCCTACGACCAGGTGTTCGAGATGGAGGACATCAACAGCGAGTTCGGCACCGCCGACGTCGCGCTGATCCTCGGCGCGAACGACGTGGTGAACCCGCTCGCCGAGCAGAAGGGCAGCCCGATCTACGGGATGCCGATCCTCGAGGCGTACAAGGCGAAGAGCGTCATCGTCAACAAGCGCTCGATGGCGTCCGGGTACGCGGGCCTCGACAACCCGCTCTTCTACATGGACAAGACGATGATGGTGTTCGGCGACGCGAAGAAGGTCGTCGAGGACATGGTGAAGGCGATCGACTGACCGCCCGGCGCCGTTAAGGCTACGGCAGGTCGCGCTCCTCGAGGTCCGCTAGATCGAAGCTGATCGAGCGCGTCGCGAGGTAGACCTCGCGCAGGAAAGACGCCAGTCCGCCGATCACGCTCAGCATCGCCAGCACGAAAAGTGACCCCGCGAGCCAGCGCATGTTGATCGCCATCATCGCATCTATGAACAGCAGGACGATGACGAGGCAGATGAGCAGCGCCGCGGCAGTGCAGAACGTGATCGACGAGCTCGTAAGCCGCCGGCGCACTTCGAGAACGTCGAGCTCGCGACGCGCGGCACTCCGCATTTCCTTGTTCATCGTGCCCCACGAATGCTTGAGCACGCGGCCGCGATCGATGACGCGTGCGAGCCGATTCGCGATCACACCGAGAAGACTCGCAATGCCGGTCAGGAGAAACACGGGAGCGATCGCGAGCTGAATCGCGTGAGCAAATCCCGAAAGTGCGTTGCCGTCCGGCATGAGCCCCCGTCCTGCGTACGATGTGGAGTGCCATTATCGGTGATGAACGACCATGACAAGTCGGCCTTTCCCTGCCTCGCATCTGCGCGTCAAGCGGGCTTACGAGCCGGCATCGCCCGATGACGGCGTACGGATTCTGATCGATCGCCTATGGCCACGCGGCGCAAGCAAGGAGAAGGCCGATCTCGGCGAATGGATGAAGGACATCGCGCCGAGCACCGAATTGCGGGAATGGTTCGGCCACGATCCGAAACGCTGGGCGGAGTTTCAGCGGCGTTACAAAGCCGAGTTGCGGCAACACGCAGAGGAGCTGGATCGCATCCGTGCGCTGGCCAGGAAGCGGACGGTGACGCTCGTCTACAGCGCGCGCGACGAGCAGCACGATGATGCCGTCGTCCTGCGAGAAGTGCTTCTCGGAGCCGCCGGTGACTGACGGCGTGCCTCACACTCTGCGCACCGGCCCCGGATAGCGGGCAACGATCGCATCCGACGTGAGCAGCGTAATGCCCTCGACGGTCGCCTGCGCGACGAGGATGCGGTCGAACGGATCGGTGTGGATAGGTGGCATTGTCTCGACAGCCAATGTGTGTGCGCCGGCGATCGGCAGCTCGACATAGCCGTTCTCGATCATGCCGCGTCGAAGGACGCCCGGGTCCACGCGAAAATCGCTGCGCCCGAGCGCCCGCTTGATCACGATTTCCCACAAGCTCGCCGCGCTGAAGATCAGCTCGTTGGCGGAATCGCCGATGAGGCCTCGTGCATCGGCCGACAGTCGACGCGAATCGCCGGCTGCCCACAGCAGCAGATGCGTGTCGAGGAGCACCCTCACCGTCGTTTTATGGATCGCGTGCCGGCACTGCGGCCAAGGAACAGCGCTTCGATTTCGGCGCTCCCCATGCGATCGAAATCATCGGGTACCGACAATTGATCCTTCATGAAGCCGATCCGGCGGATGCGAGCGCCAGCCGGAGCATCGAGCCGAACCACTTTCACGAGGGGCTTCCCCGCCTTTGCAATCACAAAGGGTTCGCCAGCGACGGCTTCGTCGACGAGGCGGGAAAGATGGGTCTTCGCTTCGTGAATGTTGATCTTGCGCACGTGTTTCCAAAAGCCAAAAAAAATCAATGGGACTAAGTCCGCCAAGTCTAGTCCAATCTTGCCTAGCGGGCAAGAGAAAGCGGGCAATCGTCGTCGTCGAGAAGCGGGCTGGAACGAGGCGAGCACGTACAATCCTGCCGATGAACACACCGACGCTTCGCCCGAAACGCTTGCCGCGGACATCGCGACCGGTCATCGCCGCAAGCCTCCTCGCTGAAGCGGGATTCATCGTCGCGCCTTCGAACAGCGACGTGAACCGTCCTTGACCGGCATCACGCGCAAGCCCGCGTTCTGGCTCGCCTACGCCGTCGTCGCGCTCTGCGCGCTCGCCGTCGCCGCTCGGCTTTTTCCCCGCGCGATCCCGATCGTCCATCTCGACGTGACGATGTCGCGAACGCAGGCGATCGCGGCCGCGCGCACCCTCGCGACGAAGCTCTCGCTTGCCCCCGAAGGTGCGCGCACTGCGGCGCGCTTCGAGCACGACGTGGCGACGCAGAACTACGTCGAGCTGGAAGGCGGCGGCAAGGACGCGTTCGCCCGCCTGACGCAGGGAAAGCGCTACGCGCCCTTCTACTGGGAGGTGCGGCTGTTCACGCTCGGCGAAATCGACGAGAGCACGCTGCGCTTCGCGCCCGATGGCACGCTCGTCGGCTTCGCGCGTCGTTTTCCCGAGACCTACGTTCGCGACGCCGCGCACAAGGCGCTTGACGCGCAGAGCGCGCGTGCGCTCGCGGAGTCGCGCGCACGCACCGATTTCGGCATCGATCTTTCGCCGTACCGCTTCCTCGAGCAGTCTCAACAAACTCAGCCGAGCGGCCGCGTCGATCACAGCTTCACCTACGAATTGCCGGAACCGCTCGGCGAGGCGCGCATCCGCCTTGCGTTGAACGTTGCCGGCGACGAGCTCGTCGGCATCGTTCCGTACGTGCACATTCCGGAGTCGTTCGGCCGTCGCTTCGCGGCGCTGCGCAGCGCGAACAACCTGATCGCGAGTCTCGCGACGGTGTTCGCGGGACTCGTCTATGGCGTCGGCGGATGCGTGATCGGCGTTTTGTGGCTTGCGCGCAGGCATTGGCTTGTCTGGCGTCCACCGATCGTTGCCGGGCTGATCGTCGGAGCGTTGCTCGCGAGCGCGTCGCTCGCTTCGGTCGACGCGTCGTGGTTCGGCGCGGACACGACCGAAACGGTGGCGACGTTCTGGCTCAAGCACGCGGGACTCGCGCTTCTGATCTTCGCCGGCGGAGGCCTCGCGTACGCGCTCGTATTCATGGCGGCGGAAAGCCTTTCGCGGCGCGCGTTTGCGCGTCAGCCGCAGCTTTGGCGGCTATGGTCGAAGAATGCCGCCGCGTCGCCGCAGATTGCGGGGCGCACGTTCGGCGGTTACCTCTTCGTGCCGATCGAGCTCGCGCTCATCGCCGCGTTCTATTACGCGACCAATCGCTGGCTTGGCTGGTGGCAACCGTCCGAGATGCTGACGGATCCGAACATCCTCGGCTCGGCCGTGCCGGCCCTTTCTCCGATCGCGCTCTCACTGCAGGCAGGCTTCTGGGAGGAGTGCGCGTTCCGCGCGATCCCGCTTTCCCTCGGCGCGCTGATCGGCGCACGTCACGGGCATCGCACGCTCGGCGTCGCGATCGCGGTGATCGTGCAGGCGTTCGTCTTCGGCGGCGCCCATGCGAACTATCCGGGGTTTCCCGCGTATTCGCGCCCGCTCGAGCTTCTGCTGCCGTCGATCGTCTGGGCGCTCATCTTTCTGCGCTTCGGTCTTCTGACGACGATCCTGCTGCACGCGACGTTCGACCTGTCGCTCTTCTCGATTCCGCTTTTTCTGGTCGATGCGCCGGGTGCGCGCGCACAGCAAGCGCTCGTGATCGCGGCAGTGCTCGTGCCGCTCGCGATGATCGTCCTGCGCCGCGTACAGAGCGGCGCATGGCGCGAGCTACCCGCGTCGCTTCGTAACGGCGCATGGACGCCCGGAACGCAGGCGCCCGAAACGGTCCAGGATACGAAGGCTTTGACCATCGGACGCGCGTCGCACGCGTTCCAGCGCGCATTGCCGGCGCTCGGCATCGCCGGCCTCGTCGCGTGGGCGTATTTCGCGCCGTTTCGCGCCGATGTGCCGCCGTTGACGATCAACCGAGCCGATGCGATCGCTTCGGCCGACGCGGCGCTTGCCAAGCTCGGCGTCACGCTCGGTCCGCAATGGCATCGCTTCGCGACGGTGCGGCTTGCAAGCGAGGACGCCGCACAGTGGACGTGGCACAAGTTCGTCTGGCGTGAGGCGGGTCCCGAAGCGTACAAACGCCTGGTGGGAACCATCCTGTCGCCGCCGGTGTGGCAGGTGCGCTACGCGATGTTCGGCGGCGACATCGTGGAGCGCGCGGAGGAGTGGCGCGTTTCCATCGACAACGATCGCCACGCGCGCGTCATCGCGCATACGCTTCCCGAATCGCGACCAGGTGCGCATTTGTCGCGGGAGCAGGCGCTCGCGCTTGCACAAGGCGCGTTGAAGAAGCGCTTCGACGTCGATGCGGCGCCGCTCACGCTCGTCGCTGCCGACCAGGAGCAGCGTCCCGCGCGCACCGATTGGTCGTTCACCTTCGGCGATCCGCGAATCGTCGTCGGTGCCGGCGGCGAGGCGCGCTATGCGGTCAGCATCGCCGGCGACCAGGTGTCCGGCGCCGGACGTTTCGTCCACGTGCCCGAGACGTGGACGCGAAGCGAGCAGGAAATCGCCAATCGCCTCGCGGTCGTTGCACTCGGCGGCATCGTCGTGTTCATCGCGGCAGCGCTCGCGGCACTGATCGTCGGCATTCGCGGATACATTCGCCATCGCGTCGACACTCGCGCGCTCGCGGTCGTGTTTGCGGTGACGCTCGTCATTGCCCTCTGTTCGGCTGCGAATGCGTGGCCGACCGTCGCGATGAACCTGTCGACGACCGAGCCGCTCGCTTCGCAGCTCACGATGAAGGTGCTGGGCGCGGTCGCGTCGTCGCTCGTCGGCGCGTTATTGCTCGCGCTTTGCGCAGGCGTCGGCGCGTTCGGCGCGACGATGCAGCCGCCGCGCGATCGTATCGGGCAATGGCCGGCCACGGTGGCGGCCCTTGCCGCCGGCGTGTTCGTCGTGGGCCTGCAGGCGGCGCTTGGCGCGCTGGCGATTCCCGACGCACCGACATGGCCGTCAGCCCCATGGAAATCGCTTGGCGTGCCGCTCGGCGGCGCGGCGCTCTCGGGATTTGCCTTCATCGGCCTCGCGAGTGCAGAGCTCTTCGTGATCTACGTTGTGTCGCGCTTGACGCGCGGGTTCTCGCAGCGCCTGTGGCTTGCCGTCGTGGTCGTGCTCGCGCTCGAATGCGCGGTCGCGCTCGCGCAGGGTCGCGCCAATCTCGCGCCGGCGCTGATCGGCGGATTGATCGCGGGCGCGATCGCATCGGCGGTGCTTCTGATGTTGCTGCGCTTCGATCCGCGGCTCGTCCCTGCGTTCGCGGCGACGATCGTGCTGCTCGGCGGTGCCGTCGAGGCCGCGCAATCGCTCGCGCCCTTGTCGTTCGCGATCGAGGCGGTCGCGACGATCCTGGTCGCCGTCGTATTCACGCGCTACCTTCGCGCGCGAACGAACGCGAGGGAATTTTCGTAAACAAAGTGGGGTCGGAGACGACTTTCCCGAGACGCCTGGCCAAATCCGAAGATCGTCCAGGGAAACTCGTCTCCGGCCCCAAACGCCGCGCCGCCAAGCCTGCAATCACGTATCCGCCGGAGCTGCCCGTTTCGCGGCGCGCCGACGAGATCGCGAAGGCGATTCGCGACCATCGCGTCGTCATCGTCTGCGGCGAAACCGGCTCGGGCAAGACGACGCAACTGCCGAAGATCTGCCTTGCCGCGGGACGCGGCGAGCGCGGACTGATCGGCCATACGCAACCGCGAAGAATCGCCGCGCGCGCGGTCGCCGCACGAATAGCGCAGGAGCTTTCGACGCCGCTCGGCGAGGCGGTCGGCTACAAGGTCCGGTTCACCGATCGCACGCGGCCGGACGCGTACATCAAGGTGATGACCGACGGCATCCTGCTTGCCGAAACGCAGAGCGATCCCGAGCTTGCCCGCTACGACACGATCCTCGTCGACGAGGCGCACGAGCGAAGCCTCAACATCGACTTCCTGCTCGGCTACCTGCGGCGATTGCTCGAGCGGCGGGCGGATCTGAAGATCGTCATCACGTCGGCGACGATCGATGCCGAACGCTTCGCGCGTCATTTCGCGCTCGATGGCCGCGATGCGCCGATCATCGTGGTCAGCGGGCGAACGTATCCGGTGGAGATCGCCTATCGGCCGTTGCGCTCGCAAAGCGAGGAGTCTGATGACGAGCAGGAGCTCGAGGAGGCGATCGTCTCGGCCGCCGAAGAACTATGGCGCGAAGGTCCGGGCGACATCCTCGCGTTTCTTCCCGGCGAGCGCGAAATTCGCGAAACGGCCGACGTGCTTCGCCGCTCGCTTGCACGGCGCCCGTATGCGAGCGCGGTCGAGGTCCTGCCGCTTTATGCGCGCTTGAGCGTCGACGAGCAGCAGCGCGTCTTCGCACCATCGCGCGGACGTCGCGTCGTGCTTGCGACGAACGTCGCCGAAACGTCGCTGACCGTGCCCGGCATCCGGTATGTCATCGACAGCGGGCTTGCGCGGATCTCGCGCTACTCGGTGCGCAACAAGACGACGCAGCTTCTGATCGAGAAGATCTCGCGCGCCTCCGCCGATCAGCGCGCCGGTCGTTGCGGACGCGTCCAGCAGGGGCTCTGCGTACGCCTCTACGACGAGGACGACTACGCGTCGCGCCCCGCGTACACCGACCCGGAGATCCTGCGAAGCTCGCTTGCGTCGGTGATTCTGCGAATGGCCGCGATCGGGCTTGGCGATGTCGCCGCGTTTCCTTTCCTCGACTCACCTTCACCACGCGCGATCGCCGACGGCTACCAGTTGCTGCAGGAGCTTGGCGCGGTCGACGCCACACGCGCGTTGACGCCGCTCGGCAAGGAGCTCGCGCGCATGCCCGTCGACCCACGTGTCGGCCGCATCGTGCTTGCCGCGCGCCACAACGGCTGCGTCGCCGAGGGTCTGGTGATCGCGAGCGCGCTCTCGGTCCGTGATCCTCGCGAGCGCCCGCTCGAGCACGCGCAGGCCGCGGACCAAGCGCATCTCGCATTTCGCGACGCGCGTTCCGACTTTCTGTCGCTTCTCGCGTTGTGGGAATTCTTCGGTTCGCTCAAAGGGCTGTCGCATCGCAAGCGAGTCGACGCGTGCCGCGCGCATTTCGTCTCGTTCCTGCGCATGACTGAATGGCGCGACGTGCATGCGCAGCTCGTCGCGATGCTGACGGAGGCGGGCTGGAAGCTCGGTGGTGCGCTGCCGGCGACGATCGACGCGGCAACCTATGAATCCATCCATCGCGCGCTTCTCGCGGGCCTTCTCGGCAACATCGGCGTCAAGTCCGAGCCGGCCGCGACGTCGGGCGGCCAATACGACGGCGCGCGCGGCATCCAGTTCTTCCTGCATCCCGGCTCGGATCTCGCGAAGAAGGGCCCAAAATGGGTGGTCGCGGCCGAGCTTACGCAGACGACACGCCTCTTCGCGCGCTGCGCGGCGCGCGTGGCGCCCGAGTGGATCGAATCGGTCGCCGGCGATCGCGTCACGCGCGAGCATTTCGACGCGCACTGGGACAAGGCGCGCGGCGAGGTGATCGCGAGTGAACGCGTCAAGCTCTATGGATTGACGCTCGTCGCACGCCGTCCCGTCGTCTACGGCGCGATCGCGCCCGCGCAGGCGCGGGAGGTCTTCATTCGCGAGGCGCTGGTCGCGGGCGAGCTCGGCGTCGAGGCGCCGTTCGTCGCGCACAACCGCGCGCTGGTAGACGAGATCGCGAAGGTCGAGCAGAAGACGCGGCGCGAGGACGTCCTCGTCGGCGACGAAGCGATCGCCTCGTTCTTCGACGCGCGTATTCCCGACGACGTGCATTCGCGCGCGACGTTCGAGCAGTGGCGAAGGCGCGACGAGCGGGCGCAGCCGAAGCGTCTTTTCCTGTCGCGCGACACGTTGATGCGCGAAGCCGCGGCCGCCGAAACCGAAAAGCTCTTCCCCGACGCGCTCTCGATTGCGGGCGACAAGCTGCCGCTCGAGTACCGCTTCGCGCCGGGCCATCCGCTCGACGGCCTGACGCTCACGGTGCCGCTCGCGCTGCTGAATCAGATCGACGACGCGACGCTCTCGTGGCTCGTGCCCGGCATGATCCGCGACAAGGTGACGCTTTATCTGAAGGCGTTGCCTAAGGCGTGGCGAAACCGCCTGATCCCGCTGCCCGAGACGGTCACCGCGTTTCTCGCGCAGGCGCCGTCGCACGATGTGTCGTTCGCCGATGCGCTTCACGCATTCCTTCGCGCGCGTCTTGGCGAGGCGCCGCCTGCGCACGCGCTGAACGATATCGGCTTGCCCGAGCATTTGTCGATCAATCTGCGCGTTGTCGATGCATCAGGCGAGGAGCTCGCGATGAGCCGCGATCTGCGCGCGGTGCGCGAACGGCTTGCCGATGCCGCGCGGCTCGAATTTGCCGCCGAGAGCCCAGTGTTCGAGCGTCATGGCACGCGACGCTGGGATTTCGGCGAGTTGCCGCAGACGCTGTCGATACGCCGCGGCGGCCAGCGGCGGACCGGCTATCCGGCGCTCGTCGATGAAGGCGACGCCGTCGCGCTGACCCTGCTCGACACGCAACAGGCGGCGTTGTCGGCGACGCGCAAGGGCACCGTACGCCTGATCGACTTCGATCTCGGCGATGGCCTGACGCGAATGGTGAAAGGCGCTGCCTCCTGGAATGCGATCGGCGCGACGCTTCGCACCACGATTCCATTGACGGCGCTTCAAGACGATCTCCGCACCGCCGTTGCGGATCGCGCGTACCTCGGCGACGACGCATTGCCGCGCGATCGCGACGCATTCGTCGCGCAGGCGAAACGCGCGCGTGCACGCCTTGCCGCGGTCGTCGACGCGGCGATGCGCAACGTCGCGGCGATCGCCGCTTCACATGATCGCCTGACGAAACGCATTGCGGCGCTGCCGCCTGCGCAGCGCAGGCTCGCAGCGGAAGCGAAGGCGCAGCGCGACGCGCTCGTCTACCCCGGATTCGTCGCCGCGACGCCATGGCCGCAACTCGGTCATCTGCCGCGTTATCTGGATGCGCTCGCGCGCAGGATCGAACGCGCGCCCGCGAATCCGGAGCGCGACGCCAGACACGCGGCGCAGGTCGCGGCGTGGTGGACGCGCTATCGCGAGCGCGCGGACGCCGAGCAGCACGCCGGAGGCATATCGCCCGAGCTCGAGGCGTTTCGCTGGCTGATCGAGGAGTTTCGGGTGTCGCTTTTCGCGCAGGAATTGCGTACGCCCGTCCCGGTGTCGCAAAAGCGCGTCGCGAAGGCGTGGGAAGCGCTTGCGGGCCATGACCGACGACGACCGGTCACATAGCCCGGTGGCATACAATTCGTCCCCGTGCTAGTGTCCAAAAACGCGCGCTCACTCATCATCGGCCCCATGGCCCTGGGTTCTCCCACGTTTCCGCCGCCGGCTTAAGAGGCTGTGCCCAACGTGACGACCCACACCGCCCCCGTTCGACGCCCCGTGCCGAGGGAACTGGCGAAAATCCTCGCCGACTGCCGGGACATCGCCGTTCACCGCCTGATCCTGTCGTTCACGGCGCTGACCGATCGCCTGTGCGACATGCTGATGGATCGCGCGGGCAAGTCGGACGTTCGCGACGAGCAACAACTCTTCCTCGACGCGCGGCAGGCGCTGATCGTCGGGCGCGCCGGATTGATGACCGACTTCGAGAAGCGGCTGCGGACGATGATCGAGGATCAGGTGTCGGGTCGCGCCGACGAACGCAGCGATTTCTCGAAAGCCGATGCGACCAAGCTCGCGCTCGTCGACCTCACGATCATCGACGAGTCGGTCGTCGTAGGCAACATCGTGCGCGTCGTCGAGAACGTGTGCCACGAGGAGCTCGTCACGCTCAATCGCGGCATCGGTCATCTGCTCGGCAAGTCGGTGCTCGAGAACACGGCGAATCCGCTCGGTCCCGCGACGATCGTCCGCGCGTTCGCCGAGGCACTCGACACGCTGAAGACGAGCGCGCGGATCAAATTCCAGATCCTGAAGGAGCTCAACCAGGCGCCGCTTTCTGAAATCGCGGCGATCTACAGCGACGTGAACCGCCACCTCGGGAACCTGCGCATCGTGCCACCGACGACGTCGCGCGGGAAAGCATTGCGAACCGCATCGTCGCAACGCAAACGGGTCGCGTCCGAGAGGTCGGAAGGCTTGCAGGGGCCGGGCTCGTTCCAGCACGCTTTCGTGGGCAGTCAGGAGGCGTCGAAGGCCGGATCGCAGAGCGCCTTCCAGCCGTCGCCCGAAACCGACGTGATGGCGATGTTCCGCCGCGCCGCATCGCGGGGCGGCTTCCCGCTTGCCGGGCATCCACCGCCGCCGACGCGGGTGTTCCCGCCGCTGCCGCCAACCCCTTCCGGATACATTCCCGGCAATCCGATCGTCGCGACGCCGGGAATGCGCGAGGGATTGACGCGCCTGCAGGCAGGGCACACGCAGTTCGACGTGGAAGGCATGCAGGTCGCGTTTTCGGGCATTCCCGAGGGCACGCACAACGTGCTCCGCGACCTGCAGGAATCGCAGCTCGGCCAGCGCGCGAATCAGCTCGAGGCGATGACCATCGAGATGGTCGCGATGCTCTTCGACTTCATCTTCGAGACGCGCGACCTTCCCGACGGGATCAAGGCGCTGCTCGCGCGATTGCAGATTCCGGTGCTGAAGGTCGCGATGCTCGACGGCGCGTTCTTCGCGAAGAAGTCGCATCCGTCGCGACTGCTCGTCAACGCGCTTGCGACCGCGGGGCTCGGCTGGTCGCCCGCGATGGGCCAGGACGATCCGCTTTATCGGACGATCGAGCGCATCGTGCGCCGGATCATCGACGGCTTCGGCGAGAACCTGGCCATCTTCGACGAGCTTCGCGGCGAGCTGGAGGCGTTTCTCGCTTCCGAAGAGCGCACGGCCGAGGAGAACTTCTCGTCGCAGGCCGAGGCGATCAACGAGGGCGATCGCAAGGATCTCGCGACCGTCATCGCGAAATCCGAAGTCGAGCGTCGCATCGAAAGCTATCCGATCCCGCGTTTCCTCGCCGAATTCCTGCGCGAGAAATGGCAGGTGACGCTCGAGTCGATCTATCTCCGCGACGGCGACGAAAGCGACGCGTGGAGCTCCTGCGTCGCGACCCTCGAGGATCTGGTGTGGAGCGTGCAGCCGAAGAAAACGCCCGAGGACCGCAAGCATCTCGTCGCGATGCTGCCGTCGCTCCTGAAGCGGCTTGCGATCGGCGCGCCGTCGTCAAAGTGGCAGGCTGGCGAGCGCGAGGCGTTCATGGCCAATCTCGTGGAGGCGCACGCCGCCGCGGTGAAGCCGTCGCTGTCGTCGGTCGTGTCGCCGACGGCTGCCGTTGCGGAAGCCGCGCGCGCCGAAGCGGTGGTGGCGAAGGCGTCGGGGGATGCCGCTGCGGCTGCACGCGCGGAAGCGCTCGCGATCGCGATGACGCCTGCCGAGCCGGCGAGGGCGGACACCGGTCCGGCCGTCGTCGAGGACGAGTTCCTGGAAATCGCGCGCAGCATGGATCGCGGCATGTGGGTCGAATTCGAGGACGCCGACGCGCAGCTTTCGTTCGCCAAGCTCGCATGGATCAGCCCGCTGCGCGGCACCTACCTCTTCACCAATCGCCAGGGGCAAAAGGCGCTGTCGATGACCGCCGAGGAGCTTGCCGAGAAGTTCCGCGCGAACCGCGCGCGGCTCGTCGAGGCGGAGCCTTTGATCGATCGCGCGCTGACCAGCGTCGTGTCCGAGCTTTCCGACCGCTTCGAGCTCGAGACCGCGTCGGTTTGAGTTGGTTGCCATCCTCGCGGCGCTGCGCCGTGCGCTGCCGATCATCGCGAGCGCCCGTATCATCGGGCTCGCCGTCCTGCCGCTTTTGATCGCCGCGATCGTCTGGACAGCCATCGCGATCGCCGGGTGGACGCCGTTGACGCACTGGCTCGCGGGACTTTTCGGCGC
>Ga0070731_10000926_pt1 | contig 33477 bp, 33 predicted proteins | sample Coa_R1_2_FD_66448 | JGI IMG/M metagenome (GOLD analysis project Ga0070731, IMG submission 66448) | Surface soil microbial communities from Centralia Pennsylvania, which are recovering from an underground coalmine fire - Coalmine... | ecosystem: Environmental > Terrestrial > Soil > Unclassified ... | reverse complement strand
GAGCCGTAGGGACCGTCCTCGTGGATGATCGCGATGCGCATGTTCTTGGGCGCGATGCCGAATTTCGATTGCGCGTAGTGCGCAATGTAGTCGCAGGAAGCCGCGCCGTACTGGTCGCTGTGCACCGTGGGACGGAACACGTAGGTGAACTTCTTGTCCTTGAGCACCGAGGTGGCGACGCAGACGTTGGCCCAGAGAAACTTCTTGCGCTGGTCCGCCTGCTGCGCCATCGGCACGCACTGCGCGCTGGAGTACACCCCCATCACCAAGGCGACCTTCTCCTGGTCGTAGAGCCGCGTCATCTCGTTGATCGCGACGTCGACCTTCGATTGCGCGTCGGCGAAGATGGCATTGATCCTGTAACCCTCGACGCCGCCACGCTCGTTGACCAGATCGACCGCGGCCTTGGCGCCGAGCATCGCCGGCTCCGAACCGCCGCCGGCGAACGGGCCGGTCAGGTCGTAGATGAAGCCGATCTTGATTTCCTTCTGCTGGGCCGCTGCCGGCCCGGAAAGTGCGCAAAGTGCAGACAGCGCCGCGAACGCGACCGCCAGGACGAACGAAAGTATCCTCATCATGATGTACTCCTCCTCGCGTTCGAGTGTATCAGGTCGGCCGCTTTTTCCGCCATGGCGATCACGGCGGCATTGGTGTTGCCGGAGACCACCGCCGGCATGACGGAAGCGTCCACCACACGCAGTCCGTCGAGACCCTTCACGCGCAGACTCGAGTCCACGACGGCGCCGTCGCCGGTGCCCATTTTTGCAGTGCAGGTGGGATGGTAGATGGTGCTGCCGGTCTCGCGAATGTAAGCGAGCCAATCGTCGTCCGATTGCACCTTCGCACCCGGCATGTGTTCGGAAGCGATGTAGGGCTGGAGAGCAGGCTGCGCGAGGATGCGGCGAAGCAGGTGCATGCCGTCGATCATGGTGCGCCGGTCGTGCTCCGTCGCCAGGTAGTTGTAGCGGATCGCCGGCGGCGTGCGCGGATCGGCCGAGCGGATATGCACCGAGCCGCGCGAGGTCGGACGCAGCTGGCAGATCGAGGCGGTGAAGCCGGAGAACGGGTGCAGCTTCTCGCCCATGCGGTCCAGGCTGAAGGCGAGGAAATGCGTCTGCACGTCCGGGCGCTTGAGCTCCGGCCGCGTGCGCCAGAAGCCGCCCGCGTAGCCCGCACTCACCGCCAGCGGGCCCTTGCGCAGGAGCGCGTAGCGCAGGCCCATGCGCGCCATGCGCCACCAGCTCCGCACGTCGTCGTTGACGGTGATCGGCCGCGTGCACTTGAGCACGATGCGCGCCTGCAAATGGTCCTGCAGGTGCTCGCCGACGTTCGCCTGGTCCAGCACCACCGGGATGCCATGCGCCTGCAGCAGCGCGGCGCGCCCGACGCCGGACAGCTCCAGCAGTTGCGGCGTATTGATCGCGCCTGCCGAAAGAATGACCTGAGGCGATTTGGGTTGCCGGGTTTCCCCGCCCTGGATGTATTCAATTCCGGCGACTTTTCTTCCTTCAAACAGAACCTTCAGCGCGAGGGCGTCGGTGACAACTTCCAGATTCGCCCTGTTCAATACCGGCTTCAAGTATCCGGTGGCCGTGGAACAACGCACGCCGTTGCGCGCGGTCAGCTGCTGGTAGCCGGCGCCCTCCTGCCGCTCGCCGTTGAAGTCGGGGTTGCGCGGGTGGCCCGCCTGCACCGCGGCTTCGATGAAGGCGTCGCACAGCTCGTGCGGCTCGTTCTGGTCGGACACGGCGAGCGGGCCGCCCTTGCCGTGCAGCGCATCGCCGCGCAGCCCCTCTCCCGCCTGGTCCTCGGACTTCTTGAAATAGGGCAGCAGCTCGCCGAAGGACCAGCCCGGCGTTTCCCAGTCGTCGAAATCTTCCGGCTGGCCGCGGGTGTAGACGAGGCCGTTGATCGAGGACGAACCGCCCAGCACCTTGCCGCGCGGCGTGAAGATCTTCCGCCCGTTCAGCTGCGGCTCGGGTTCGGAGGCGTAGCTCCAGTTGACCGAGGGTTTCTTGAACAGCTTGCCGTAGCCGAGCGGGATGTGGATCCAGGGATCGGTGTCGCGCGGGCCGGCTTCGAGAAGGAGTACCCTGCTCCGCCCATTGGCGGAGAGGCGGTTGGCGAGCACGCAGCCCGCAGATCCCGCGCCGACGATGATGTAGTCGTATTCCCCTCCCACGGCGGAGTTCAGCGCGGAGTGGAAATGTGCATGCCGCCGTCGACGAAGATGGTTTCGCCGGTGGTCTGGCGCGCGCCCTCGATGAGCCAGACGATGGTGTCTGCGATGTCCTCGGGCCGGGCGTAGTCCTTCAGCGGCACCAGCGTCGAGTAATGGGCGGCGGCCTGGTTGGCGCGCTCCTGGCCGAGCGCGCCAGTCTGCCAGGGCGTATCCACGTAGCCGGGGCAGACCGCGTTTACCCGCACCTCGGGCCCAAGCACGCGCGCGAGCGAGTACGTGAGCGAATTGAGCGCCGACTTGGAGGCCGCGTAGGCGATGGACGACCCTGTGCCGAGCAGCGAAGCCACCGAGGACACGTTGACCACCGCGCCCTTGTTCGCCTTCAGCGCCGCGGCGCAGGCGCGCACCATCTGGAACGGCCCGACCACGTTGAGGCGGTAGATGCGCAGGAAATCGTCGGCCGACAGTCCGTCCAGGTCGGCATGCTTGACGAACTTCGTCGTGCCCGCGTTGTTCACCAGCGCATCGACGCGGCCCCATTTGTCCATGGCCGCCTGCGCTAGCTTGCGGCACTGCACGTCGTCGCCGACGTCGGCCTGGACCAGGATCGCGTCCTTGCATTTGGCGGCGACTTTTTTCGCCTCCGCTTCGCTTTTTGAATAGTTGATTGCGACGTTCCAGCCGCGCTTCGACAAATCTATTGCGGTAGCGGCTCCAATGCCCGATGCGGATCCAGTAATGATTGCTGTTTTTTTCATACGGTCGCCACGGGAGTTGCGGGTGAACCTACGGCGCCCGGCAGCCTGAGCGGGGGGGCGGTGAGGAGAAAACGGTTGCGCTTGTGCTCGCGCAGCCAGTTGGCGAGCGGCGTGAAATACCACAGCTCGCCCAGGTGGATGCCGTTCTTGAACAGGCAGTGCTCGTGCAGCGGCAGCATCGCGTGGGATGCGGGCTTCCACGGCGCGGCGTTGAACAGCTCCACCGCGTAATTGTCCGCGGCAAGCACCGAAAGGCCCGAGTCGGACACCCACTTGAGGAGCTTTTCGTCGCGGCCGTCCAGGCCGGTGCAGGTGTTGTGCAGCGCCTCGGGCGTAGGGTTCTTCTTGAACTCCATCAGCATTTCCGCGAAGCCGGTGTGCAGGCAGACGATGTCGCCGCGCTCGATTTCCACTTTGTCTTTTTCCATGATTCTTCGTAAATCATCAAAACCGACCGCCTGCCGCTTCCGGCCGAAGTGGGCATGCAGGTCGATCATCACGCCCCGGCCCTGCGCGCCGTGCTCGGCGAGGTTCTGGATGCCGAGCGCCTCGGCGCGGCTGCCTTCGAATTTCGCCCAGGATTCCGCATCCGGGCTTTCTTGCGCCGGCTTGATGTGCTCGCCTGCCCGAAAACCGTTGTAGAACACCGGCTCGGGTTTGCCGTCGCCGTCGGCGTCGAACATGCTGCCGACGTGCGCGAACGAGTCCCACTGCGTCGAATACTGCAGCGTGAGCAGCACCAGGTCGTCGCAGATGACGTCGGTCTGCATCGGGTTGTCCTGCCGCACTTCATAGGCGAAATTCTGCCGGCCGTTGCGCTGCGTGGCGGCGATGCGCGGCGGGTGGCGCCGCGGGTTGAGGCCGTTGCCTCCCGGAAAATCGAGCGGCAGCGACAGCACGAAGGTGATGCCTTCCCTCACTTCCTTCACGCCCTGCAGCACCTTCTCGCGCGTCACCCAGTTCATGCGGCCGCGCTGGTCGTCCGGGCCGAATTCGCCCCAGTTGGAATCCGGGGGACGTTGCCGCCAGCGTTTGCTCATCAGAAGTAATGCCTTCCTATCGACTCGGCCACGCACACGGGCTTGTCGCCGCCTTCCCGCTCGATCGTGACGCTCCAGGTCGTCTGCACGCCGTTGCCGTCGATCTTTTCGTACCTGGCGAGCACGAAGCGGCCGCGGATCCTCGATCCGGCGGGCACCGGCGCGGTGAAACGCACCTTGTTCAGGCCGTAGTTGACGCCCATCTTGCGGTCGGAGAACTCGAAGGTCGTTTCGGAAAGGTTCGGCAGCATCGAAAGCGTGAGGAAACCGTGCGCGATGGTGCCGCCGAAGGGAGAGTCCTTGGCCCGCTTCGGATCGACGTGGATCCACTGGAAATCGTCGGTCGCCTTGGCGAACCGGTCGATACGCTCCTGCGTGATTTCCACCCAGGGCGAAATGCCGACTTCCTGCCCGACGCGCGATTCGAGATCGCGCAACCCGACTGCCGTTTTTGCCATTGACCCTCCCGCGAGGAATTCTAACCGGAGGCTTTGCCGACGAAGCTTTCGATTTCGCTGCAAACCAGGTCCGGCCTCTCATGCACGATCCAGTGCGTGGCGCGCGGCGCCCGCACGATTTTCAGGTGCACCACGCACAGGCCGAGTCCATCGAGCAGGCTGGGCAGCAGCGCGGTATCGCGCTCGCCCCAGAGCACCAGCGTCGGCACGCGCACCATGAAGTCTTTCAGCTCGAGCTTCAGTTTCTTCGCACCGGGATCGTCGGCGGTGGCCGGGTAGAGCGGCGAGGCGCGGTAGTAGTTCAGGCCGCCGGTGAGAGCCCCCGGCTGCGACCATGCCGCGACCAGTTCCGCCCGCCAGTCCTCGCCGAGTTTCGCGAAAGCGGCAAGCAGCCGCGCGTAACCGTTCTCCGACAGCACGCGCTCGGCCTTCGGCAGGCGAAACATGTTCATGTATTCGCTCGCCTTCTGCTGCGCCGGATTGTTCGATAGCTCGCGCCAGAAAAGGTAGGGGTGCGGCGAATTGATCATCACCAGGCGCTGCAGGCGGTCGGGGTGCACGATCGCCACGCCCCAGGCGACGGCGCCGCCCCAATCGTGCGCCACCAACACGAATTTATCGTGAGGGGCGCCCCGGCTGTAATGCGCTCCGATCGCGAGCACGTCGGCCATCAGGTGCTTCGCCTTGTACGCTTCCACGCCTTCCGGCTTGTCCGAAAGGTTGTAGCCGCGCAGGTCGGGCGCGACGCACAGCCAGCCGCGCGCCGCGAAATACTCCATCGGCTTGCGCCATGCGGCCCAGAACTCCGGGAAACCGTGCAGGAACAGCATCAGTGGCCGGCCCGCTTCGCCGGCCACCGCGCAATGCAGCTTCACGCCGTCGCCTGCGACGGACTCATGGCGAATTTCAGTTTTCACCGGGGCGCTCCCGCGCTGATTCTTCCGATCGCCATCTGCAATTCGCCGCGGCGCGCGGCGGCGCCCGCCGGATCGAGCTTGTCCATGCGGTCGGCGAGCGCCGCGTAGGCTTCCAGCTGTGTTTTGAGCGCCGATCCGGGCCGGTCGCTGCCGTCCTGCGCTGCAAGCGCCGGCAACTGCAGCAGCATCGCTTTGCGCTGCGCCTCAAGGTTTTCCAGCATCCGTCCACCCTCCTGCAGCTTGCCCGGGGTCGCAGACTTCGCCGCGGTATCGGCCGCGGCAGGAATGAACTCGACTTTGGGCTTGTGCCGCTCCGCCGCGGCGTCGCCGTACCAGGGCGGCGGATAGCTGGAATATTTTATCGCCCCGTTTTCGGGATCGATCCAGCGGTACAGGTCGGCAGCCGCGGGAGCGGCGCGAAGAAGCAGGACCGCGGATATCGCCAGGGAAACCCGCATCACCGTTCCTTGCCGAGGCAGCCGCGCACGCCCGCGGCTATCGCGGCGGCAATCCGGTGCCGCACTTCCGGCTCGCGCATTTTCCTGTCCTCGTCGCGATTGACGATCACGCCCGCCTCCACCAGAACCGCGGCCATTTTGGCGGTGTGCGCCACCGCCAGGTTGTCATAGTAGTGCACCCCGTTCGCCTCGTCGGCGAAAGGCCGCGATTCGCCCAGCACAGGATCGGCATGGTAGCGCGATGGCACGAAACCGGCGCCCCGCAGCTGCGCGCCGATGGCGCTCGCGCAGGCAAGGCTTTTTTGCACCTCCGGGTTGCGCCTGGAAATGAAAAGCGAGAAACCGGAAAACCTGTCCGCATCCGGCAGCAGCCGCCGCTTGACCGAGTCGTGATGGATAGACAGGAACAGACCGGCCCCGGCCGCGTCGCGTGTGCGGTGATGCAGCACTGCGTAGTCGCCTTTCTCGCCGATCATGCGGGTCCCGATCTGGAGTTTTTCCAGGTCCGTCTTTACGTCGAGAGCAAGCGCCAGGTTATATTCGAATTCCGGCGCGCCGCTCGCGGAAATCACTCCCGGCTCTGCGGCATAGTGGCCGACGTCCACGGCAACCAGCGCAGCGACCACCGCGCTCCGCGCGGTCCTGCCAGCGCTAGAAACGCGAGAAGTCAGGCTTGCGCTTCTCGAAGAACGCGGTCATTGCCTCTTTCGCTTCGCCGGATTGCAGGCGCTCGGCGAAGATGCGGCCCTCCTCTGCCATCTGCGAGGATATCGCCTGGCCGAGCTGGCGCTTCATGAGCTGCTTGGTGAGGCGCACCGAGGCCGGCGGCAGCGCGGCGACGGCAGCCGCGGCCGCGCGCGCATGATCGAGCAGTTTGTCTTCCGGCACGATTTCCGTGACGAAACCGGCGGCGAGCGCCTTCTCGGCGCTGAAGGGCTGGCCCAGCATGAGCAGCTCGGCGGCGCGCTGGTAGCCCGCGATCATCGGCAGCAGCAGGCTGGATGCGGCCTCGGGAACGAGACCCAGGGGCACGAAGGGCATCTGGAAACGTGCGTTGGGCGCCGCGTACACGAGGTCGCAATGCAGCAGCATGGTGGTGCCGACGCCGACCGCCGGGCCGCCGACGGCGGCGACGAGCGGCTTGATCACTTTCGGCAGTCCGCTGATGAAATCGAACGAGGCCGTCGGCCCCGCGTGCGGCGGCCGCTCGAGAAAATCCTTCAGGTCGTTGCCGGCGGTAAAACAGTCGCGCGTGCCGTGGATCAGGATTGCGCGCACCCGCGCGTCGGCGTCGGCGTCGGCCAGCGCCTGCGACATCGCGCGGTACATGTCCTGCGTGAGCGCGTTCTTCTTGTCGGTGCGCGCGATCTCGATGCGCAGCACCCGGTCCCTGGTCTCGGTAACGATGTGGTTCATTGCGGACTCGCCATGATCTGGTTGCGGCCAGCGCCCTTGGCCTCGTAAAGCGCCAGGTCTGCGCGGTTCAGCAACTGCTCGATATTCTCGCCCTTGCGGAAACTTGCCACTCCGGCCGACAGCGTAACCCGTCGCCCCGGCGTGATCGCGGACCATTCCATTACCGCCACGGCGGCCCGGATCCGTTCAATCGCCAGGAGCGCCTGCGCCGGCGCGGTATCGACAAAGATGACCAGGAATTCCTCCCCGCCATAGCGTCCGAATACGTCGGCGACCCGCATTGTGTCATGGACCGTCGCCGCGAAATCCTTCAGCACCTGGTCGCCCGTCGCGTGGCCATAAGTGTCGTTCACCTGCTTGAAGTGGTCCAGATCGATCAGGCCGACGCTGAACGGCGCCCCGCTGCGCTCGGCGCGGTTGCGCTCGCGTTCCAGCGCCGCCATTAGGGAGCGGCGGTTGAGCGAGCGGGTCAGTTCATCGCGGCTGGCAAGCTCCTGGACGTGCTCCAGGGAAGCGGCGAGCTTGCGCCGGCTGCCGGCGAGCCTCGCGCGCATGTCGTTGGCATAGACGCTGAGCACCAGGCAGCGTCCCAGGACGAAACTGAAACTGAGCCAGCTGAGTGTCGTCTCGAAGGCGTTCGACGCCGCCATCCCGGCACGGCCCGCCGCAAACCACAGCACGGCGCCGCCGGAGATCACCGTCAGCGACCAGATGATGACCGACCCGCGCAGGGAGAGCCAGATCACGCCGAACGCGAATACGGTAAACAGGTTGGCGAGAACCGGAAACGCTATCTGCGGCGCGAGGGCGACGACCGCAAGATGCAGCGCCGCGCCGGCCACCACCTGCGGCCAGATCACGCTGTGATCGCGGAACTTCAGGTTCCAGCCGCTGGCGTACAGCGCGACCGTCGTGCCGCAGATCGCCGCGGCCCCCGCAAGGAAAACGCAGAGCACAGACGCCGGGATCGTTCCGGCAACGACGAACAGGCCCAGGAACACGCCGTCAAGGGCGTAGCTCGACGCCGTCGAGACGCTCCACAACAGCCGCTGCCTCCGGTCGCGCTGCCGGGCCTGCGACGCCTTGAGGGCCTTTTCCAGCGCCGCGTCGGCCTCGATCAAACGTCCCCCGCGTTCATGACGGGAGCCTGTAATCCTTCATCTGCTGCCGCAGCGTGAGTTTCGACAGCTTGCCGGTGGCCGTGTGCGGCAGCTCGGCGACGAACACCACGTCCTCCGGCATCCACCACTTGGCGATCTTGCCCTCGTAGAACTTGAGCAGGTCCGCTCTGCTGACGTCCTGTCCCGCCTTCTTCACCACCACCACGATCGGGCGCTCGTCCCATTTCGGGTGCCGGATGCCGATCACGGCGGCCTCCTGCACCGCCGGGTGCGCCACCGCGATGTTCTCCAGGTCGATGGAGCTGATCCACTCGCCGCCCGACTTGATGACGTCCTTCGAGCGGTCGGTGATCTGCACGTAGCCGTCGGGGTCGATGGTCACCACGTCGCCGGTCGGGAACCAGCTCGCGCCCGCTTCGTCTTTGTGCAGCGGGTCGCCGCCCTCGGCCTTGAAGTAGCCGTTCACGATCCAAGGACCGCGCACCTGCAGATCGCCGAAGGCCTTGCCGTCGTGCGGCAGTTCCTTGTCGTTCTCGTCCACGATGCGCGTGTCGACGCCGAATATCACGCGGCCGACCTTGTTCTGCAGCGCGTAGCGCTCTTCCTTGCTCGCCTTGGCGTGCTTGGCCTTGAAGGTGCAGACCGTGCCCAGGGGGCTCATCTCGGTCATGCCCCAGGCATGCAGCACCTGCACGCCGTATTCCTCCTGGAAGGTGCGGATCATCGCCGGCGGCGCCGCCGAGCCGCCGATCACCACGCCCTTCAGCGTGGAGAATTTCAGCTTTTGCTCCTTCATGAAATTGAGCAGGCCGAGCCACACGGTCGGCACGCCCGCCGACATGGTCACACCCTCGGCCTCGAACAATGCATGCAGGCTCTTGCCGTCCAGGTGCTGGGCCGGAAACACGAGCTTGGCGCCCATCAGCGCGCAGGAATACGGCAGGCCCCAGGCGTTGACGTGGAACATCGGCACTACCGGCAGGATCACGTCGCGCGCCGAGAGATTCAGCGCATCGGGAAGGCACGCAGCGTAGGCGTGCAGAATTGTGGAGCGATGGCTGTAGAGCGCGCCCTTGGGATTGCCCGTGGTGCCCGAGGTGTAACAGAGGCAGGCCGCGGTGCGCTCGTCGAACGACGGCCACGCGTAGCGGTCGTCCTGCGCTTCCAGCAGTTCCTCGTAGCAATGCAGGTTCGGGATGTTCGCCTTCGGCATCGTCGCCCGGCCTGTCATCGCCACGAAGGCCTTGACCGATTTCAGCAGCGGCGCGAGCTTCTCCACCAGCGGCGCGAGGTTGACGTCGAAGAACAGGACCCTGTCCTCGGCGTGGTTGGCGATGTAGCCGATCTGCTCCGGGAACAGGCGCGGGTTGATGGTGTGGATCACGGCGCCCGAGCCGGCCGTCGCGTAGTAGATCTCGAAGTGGCGGTAGCTGTTCCAGGCCAGCGTCGCCACGCGGTCGTTCATCTGCACCCCAAGCGCCGCCAGCGCCTTGGCCAGGCGCCGCGCGCGGCGGTGCGCCTCGCGGTAGGTGTAGCGGTGGATCGAGCCGTCTTCGACCGTCTTGGTGACGATCTCGGTGTCGCCGTGGTGGCGGTCCGCGTGCCGGATCAGGTCGCTGATCAGCAGCGGCTGGTCCATCATCAAGCCGAGCATGAATTTCCTCCTCCTGGACCTGTGAAACTACTCTGCGGCAAGCGCGCCGGTCAAGCGCTCCCGCGCCGCATGTTCAGAGTACGTGCCGCGTACTCCTTGACCCTCGCCACGCCCTTCAATAACATCGCGGGTTCTCACCGGAGGAGAAACCCCATGATCCAGAAATTCGTCAGAGTCGCCGCGTTCGCCGCGGCCCTGTTTTCCGCAGGCGCGGTGCAGGCCCAGACCGTCAAGCTGGCCTTGATCGACCCGGAATCCGGCCTGATGGCGCCGGTGGGCATCAATCAGCTGCACAGCTGGCAGTACATCGCCGACATCGCCAACAAGCAGAACTGGGCGGGCGGCCCGAAGTTCGAGATCGTCGGCTTCGACAACAAGCTCTCGCCGCAGGAATCGCTCACCGTCCTCAATCAGGCGATCGACCAGGGCATCCGTTACATCCTGCAGGGCAACGGTTCGTCGGTCGCCCTCGCGCTGGCCGACGCCGTCGCCAAGCACAACGAGCGCAACCCCGGCAAGGAGATCCTCTACCTGAATTACGCCGCGGTGGATCCGGACCTGACCAACAGCAAGTGCAGTTACTGGCACTTCCGGCTCGACGCCAACTCCGACATGAAGATGGAGGCGCTGACTTCGTACCTGGCGAAGGACAAGAACATCAAAAATGTCTACCTGCTGAACCAGAACTACTCGTTCGGCCAGGCCGTCGCGCGCGCCGCCAAGGAGTACCTCGCGCGCAAGCGTCCCGACATCAAGATCGTCGGCGAGGACCTGCATCCGCTCGCGCAGATCAAGGACTTCGCGCCCTACGTTTCCAAAATCAAGGCCGCCGGCGCCGATACCGTGATCACCGGCAACTGGGGCAGCGACCTCGCGCTGCTGATCAAGGCCGCCAAGGACGCCGGCCTGAGCGTCAATTTCTACACCTATTACGCGGCCACCACCGGCGTGCCTACCGCCATGGGCGCGGCGGGCGAAGACAGGGTGCACTACGTCGGCTACTGGAACGTCAACAACGAGAAGTTCGTGGGGGCGGATGTCGCCATGGGCTACGACAAGAAGTACCACGACGACTACTACACCATGGCGACCTACACCGGCATCGCGTTCCTCGCGAAGGCGTTCAAGGAGACCAAGTCGACCGACCCCGTCAAGGTGGCGGCCGCGCTCGAGGGCATGAAGGTGATGAGCCTCAACGGCGAGGTCGAGATGCGCAAGACCGACCACCAGGCGCTGCAGCCGCTCTACATCGCCAAGTGGGTCAAGGTGAACGGCAAGGACGTCAAGTACGACCAGGAGAAGACCGGCTACGGCTGGAAGACCGAGGCGCTGCTCGACACCTACGTCGCGACGCAGCCCACTTCCTGCCAGATGCAGCGGCCGAAAGCGGGCGCGGGAGGGTAATCCAACCGCAAGCCAAACGGACCGGGCGCGCGCGCCCGGTCTTTTTTTCTAGCAACGCAGCATGGAATTCTTCGTCATCTCGCTGCTGAACGGCGTCTCCTACGGGCTGCTGCTGTTCATGCTGTCCTCGGGGCTGACGCTGATCTTCAGCATGATGGGGGTGCTCAATTTCGCGCATGCGAGCTTCTACATGCTGGGCGCGTATTTCGCCTACACGGTAGGCCTCAAGGCCGGCTTTTTCCCGGCGCTCTTCCTCGCGCCGCCGCTGGTGGGTCTGATCGGCGCGCTGGTCGAACGCTACGGCCTGCGCAAGGTGCACCGCTACGGCCACGTTCCGGAACTGCTGTTCACCTTCGGCCTCGCCTACCTGATCGAGGAATCGGTCAAGGTGGTCTGGGGCCTCGCCGCGGTGCCGTTTCGCGTCCCGGAAATTCTCGACGGACCGCTGTTCACGCTGTATTCGACTTCGTTCCCGAAACTGCGCGGCTTCATGATGCTGGTCGCGCTGCTGATGCTGGCCTCGGTCTACCTGCTGCTCACGCGCACGCGCATCGGCCTCGTCATCCAGGCGTCGCTCTCGCACCCGCAGACGGTGGAGGCGCTCGGCCACAACGTGCCGCGCGTGTTCATGCTCGTCTTCGGCGGCGGCTGCGCGCTGGCGGGCCTCGCGGGCGTGATCGGCGGCGTCGCCTTCATCACCGAGCCCTCGATGGCGGCCTCGGTGGGGCCGATCGTGTTCGTGGTCGCGGTGGTGGGCGGCATGGGCTCCCTGGCGGGCGCGTTCCTCGCCTCGCTGCTCATCGGGGTACTGCAGACCTTCGCCATCGCGCTCGACTGGTCCCTCGCCGGCATGCTTGGCACGGTCGGCATCTCGGTGACCGAGCAGACGCCGCTGTATTCGCTGTGGAAGCTGCAGCTGTCGCAGGTGGCGCCGGTGCTGCCCTACCTGCTCCTCGTGCTGATGCTGATCTTCCGGCCCAAGGGCCTGCTCGGCACCAGGGCGGACTGACGGGTCGGACCCTCATATGCGCTACCAGCCCCTCAACCTCGCCCGCTGGATCCTGTGGGGCGCGACCGCCGTGCTGATGGCGGTGCTGCCGCTCATCTTCACGCAGGGCTTCGCGATCACGCTGATGTCGCAGATGGGCGTGGCGATCATCTTCACGCTGTCTTACAACATGCTGCTCGGCCAGAGCGGCATGCTTTCCTTCGGCCACGCCGTCTACTCGGGCCTCGGCGCCTACATCGCGGTGCACACGCTCAACATGGCCTCCAAGGGCCAGCTGTGGATGCCGGTTTCGCTGCTGCCGCTGGTGGGGGGCCTGGCGGGCGCCTTCTTCGGCGTGCTGTTCGGCTACGTCACCACCAAGCGCGCCGGCACCACCTTCGCCATGATCACGCTGGGAATCGGCGAACTGGTCTTCTCCTGCTCGCTGATGTTCCCTGACTTTTTCGGCGGCGAAGGCGGCATCAGCGCCAACCGCGTGTTCGGCAAGCCGTTCCTCGGGCTCACCTTCGGCCCCGCGGTGCAGGTCTACTACCTGATCGCGCTGTGGTGCCTCGCCTCGATGGCGCTGATGTACGCCTGGTCGCACACGCCGCTCGGCCGCATGGCGAACGCGGTGCGCGACAATCCCGAGCGCGCCGAGTTCGTGGGGTACGACACGCAGAAGGTGCGCTGGCTGACTCTCATCATCTCGGCCTTCTTCGCCGGCATCGCCGGCGCGCTCGGCTGCATCAACTTCGAGATCGTCACCGCGGAGAACGTCAGCGCGGTGCGCTCCGGCGGCGTGCTGCTCGCCGCCTTCATCGGCGGCGTCGGCTTCTTCTTCGGGCCGATCATCGGCGCCTGCGTGTTCGTCTACTTCGTGGTCGCGCTGTCGGACCACACCAAGGCCTGGCAGCTCTATCTCGGCCTCTTTTTCATCCTGACGGTGATGTTCGCGCCCGGCGGCATCGCCAGCCTGATCATGATGCAGCTGCCGGTGATCGCCCGGAAGCGCTTCAAGGAACTGGTGCCGCACTACCTGGCCACGGGCGCGAGCGGCCTCCTGGTGCTCGCCGCGATCGTCCTCACGGTGGAGATGACCTACAAGGTCTCGGTGGACAGCGCCAACGGCACCGCGATGAGTCTTTTCGGCGTCGAGTTCGACGCCTCCAATGCGCTGCCCTGGGCCATCGCGGGCGGCCTGTGGCTGGTCGGCGGCGGGCTGTTCAATGCAACGCGCCGGCGCCTCGCGCGCGTCTGGGGCGAAATCCAGGCGGAAATCGCCGGAGCACGCGCATGAGCACGCAAGCCGCGGCGCTCGCGCTCACGGGGGTGCGCAAATCGTTCGGCAATACCGAGATCATCCGCGGCGTGGACCTCGCCGTTCCGCGCGGCGAGCGCCATGCCATCATCGGCCCGAACGGCGCCGGCAAATCGACGCTGTTCAACCTGATCAGCGGCCGTTTTCCGCTGAGTTCGGGAGCGATCCACCTCAACGGCGAGGACGTGACGGGACTGAAGCCGTTCCGGATCAACCGCAAAGGCCTGTCGCGCAGCTTCCAGATCACCAACATCTTCCACAACCTGTCGGTGTTCGAGAACCTGCGCTGCTCGGTGCTCTGGTCGCTGGGCTACAAGTATTCGTTCTGGCACCGGCTGGACGGCCTCGCCGACGCGCGCCGGCGCGCGGAGGAAGTCCTCGAATCCATCGGCCTCGCCGGCCGGCGCAACCGCCACGCGGGCCTGCTGACCTACGCCGAGCAGCGCGCGCTGGAAATCGGCATCACCATCGCGGGCGGCGCCGGCGTGATCCTGCTCGACGAGCCCACCGCGGGCATGAGCCGCTCGGAGACCGCGCACGTGGTGGAACTCGTGCGCCGCGTCACCGAGGGCAAGTCGCTGGTGATGGTGGAACACGACATGGGCGTCGTCTTCGGCCTCGCCGACCGCATCAGCGTGCTGGTCTACGGCGAAGTGATCGCCACCGGGACGCCCGAGGAAATCCGCTCCAACGCCGCAGTGCAGGAAGCCTACCTCGGTACGGTCCATAAGGATGCCTCGCATGCGGAGGGGTCTCATGCTTAACGTCCGCGACCTGCACGCCTACTACGGCAAGAGCCACATCCTGCACGGCGTGCAGCTCGACGTGCGCGAGGGCGAGATCGTCTCCATTCTCGGGCGCAACGGCGTCGGCCGCTCCACCACCATCAAGGCGATCATGGGGATGGTGGACTGCAGCGGCTCGGTGAAATTCCGCGGCGAGGAAATGGTCGGCCGCAAGGCCTACCAGATCGCGCACCAGGGCCTGGGCTACGTGCCCGAGAACCGCGACATCTTCCCCACGCTCACGGTGCGCCACAACCTGCTGCTCGGCCAGAAGGCGGCCAAACCCTCGGCGCGATGGAAGATGGAGGACATGTTCGAGCTCTTCCCGCGCCTCAAGGATCGCGCCGACAACGAGGCCGGCGTGCTCTCGGGCGGCGAGCAGCAGATGCTCACGCTGTGCCGCACGCTGATGGGCGACCCGGCGCTGGTGATGATCGACGAGCCGACCGAGGGCCTCGCGCCCAAGATCATCGAGCAGGTGGCGCGTCTGTTCGAGGAGATCCGCAAGCGCGGGATTTCAATCCTGCTGGTGGAACAGAAACTCGCGATCGCGCTGGACATCTCCGAGCGCCTCTACGTCATGGGCCATGGCCGCATCGTGTTCGAGGGCGCGCCGCGCGATGTGCGCGAGAACGCTGCCATGCGGAAAGAGTGGCTTGAGGTCTAGCTACTAGGGCATCTGGATCTTGCCGCCGCCCCCGGGCGGCATCGGCGGCAGTCCGCCCTGCGGCACGACGATGGACGAGGCCTGCTGGCGGCGCAGTTCCTGCAGCTCGCGCACCGTGCGCTCGATCGCGGCCTTGGCGGCCGGGCCGAACATCGTCGCCGCCTCTTCGAGCGATTTCGCTTCGAGCGCAAAATTGATCGGCAGCGCGCCCATCTGGCTCATCACCTGCGTCTCGCCGATGTAGAGGATTTCGCGCCCGGCATCGCGCCCGCCGTTGCCGTCCACCGGCGTCATGCGGCGGATGGTGCCTACGCGCCGGTCGGTGAAGATTTCCTCGAGCCAGAGGTCCTTCGGATTCATGTCCGGCTCGACCATGCGTTCTTCCTGTCGCGTCGCCATGCTTGCCTCAGCGCATAAAAATTGGATGGGTGAATTGTCGCATGGAGAGGACGTCGAAATTCGGGTCGAGCGGCTACGACGGCGTCATTCCCTTCGACTTGATCACCGCGGCGGCTTCGGGGCTCCTGAGATAGTCGATGAACGCCTTCGCCGCTTCGGCTTCCTTCGCACCAGCCGACACCGCCGCTGTATACACCACTTCCATCTGCACTTCCGGCGGAAACGGACCGACGAGATCGATACCAGGCGCGGTCAAGACGTTCGTAAGGAACACGCCGAGCTCAGTATCGCCGCTCGCGACCGATTGGACGATCTGCGCGGGCGTCGGCTGCGGCTTGATCCTCGCCTTCATCGCTTCGGCGATGCCGAGGCGCTCGTAGATGCGCGCGAGCAGGTAGCCCGTCGCGCTCTCCGGTATCGATGCGATCGACTTGGCGTCGAGCAGCGTCCGCTTCAACGCGTCGGGCGTGCCGATGTCCGGCTTCGCTGCGCCCGCGCGCACGGCTACGCCAATCCCGACTCGCGCGACCTCGGGCGACGCGCCGGCTGCGAAGGTCGCTCGCGCCGCCTCGTTCCCCATGACGTCGACCGGAACGATGCCGAGATCGAACGGCCCGCCCGTCGCCATCCTCACGAGCTCCGGGGTCGTGCCGTAGCGAACGACGAGCTTGTGACCGGTTGTCTTCTCGAATTGCGCGGCGATCTCCTTGAGCGGCGCCGCAATGCCCCCGCCCGCGATGACCTGGAGCTCAGCGGCCACGCAGGACAGCGCCACGCAAAATGTCGAAGCCGCAAGAAGGACTGCTCTCGATGCGCTCATATTCTCTTCCCTTCCCTAGACCGCCATGGACCATTGTGTTCGGTATCGGCCAAAAGCGGACATCAATTGACCAAGAAGGATGCGAGTTTTGACGACTTTATCAGTTCGCCATTCTTCTCGTAATACAAATCGCCGGTTGCCATTCTCCAGCGCGATCTGCATACGGAGAGGCGTTCAGGAACCAGAAGAATCCAGGTGCAACGGTCGCATAGGCGCCAAACATCGCGTCCTGCGGCGACACCTTGACGCACATAAGTTGTTGTCCGGGCAGGTATTGCCGCACGGCTTCCCCGGGGGCGGCCCTTGCTGATATAAAAGGCGGGGGGAGTCCAGACGGGAGGAGGCCGCCGTGTCCAAGTTTCCCATCAAGCGTATCCGCACCCTCGCGCTCGTAGGCCAGGCGGGGTCGGGCAAAACTTCTCTTGCCGAAGCGCTGCTCGCGCGCGCCGGAGCGATTCCCACGGCTGGCAGCATAGAGCGCGGCAGCACCGTCTGCGACTACACGCCGCTCGAAAAATCCTTCAAGCATTCGCTCAAGCTCGCGGTCGCCAGCTTCGAAACCCAGGAACATAGGATTCACCTGCTCGATACGCCGGGATACCCGGATTTCCTCGGCCACTCGCTGCCGGCGCTGGCCGCAGTGGAGACCGCGGCGATCGTGATCAACGCGCAGAACGGCATCGAGATGATGACCGGGCGCTTCATGCAGTGGGCGGCGGCGCGCGGGCTCGATCGTCTCGTGATCGTCAACCGGATCGACGCCGACAACGTGGACCTGCCCGGGCTGCTGGAGAAGATCCAGCAGGCCTTCGGCAAGGAATGCCTGCCGCTGAATCTTCCCGCGGCGAAGGCCAGCAAGGTCTCGGACTGCTTCTTCGCGCCCTCCGGCGAAGCGGATTTTTTCTCGGTCGAGGAAGCGCACAAAAAGCTGGTCGAACAGGTGGTCGAGGTGGACGAGAAACTGATGGACGTCTACCTCGACAAGGGCGAGGTGGCGCCCGAGGCGCTGCACGAGCCGCTGGAGCGCGCGATGCGCGAGGGCCACCTGATTCCCGTGGTGTTCACGTCCGCGAAAACGGGCGCGGGCATCGGCGAACTGCTCGACGTGATCGTGAAGCTGCTGCCGAATCCCGCCGAAGGCAACGCACCGGCCTACCTCAGCGTGCCTGCCGGCGGCGGCGAGGCAACGGAGATCATCGCGCTGCCCGATCCCGGCCTGCACGCGTTGGCGCACGTGTTCAAGATCGAAATCGATCCCTACATCGGGCGCCTCGCCGTGTTCCGCGTGCACCAGGGCCGCATCACGCCCGGAACGCAGCTGTTCATCGGCGAAGGCAGGAAACCCGTGCGCGCCGGGCATCTCTACGTGCTCAGGGGAAAAACCCAGGTCGAAGTGGCGGAGGCGGTGCCCGGCGACATCTGCGCCATCGCCAAGATAGACGACATCCAGTTCGACCACATCCTGCACGACTCCGCCGGCGACGCGCATATCCACGCCAGGCCGCTGGAACTGCCGATCGCGGTGTTCGGCCTCGCGGTGCAGCCGAAGAAGCGCGGCGACGAGCAGAAAGTCTCCGACGTGCTGCACAAACTGATCGCCGAGGATCCCTGCTTCCGGCTGGAGCACAACGCGCAGGCGAATGAAACAGTGATGCGCGGCATCGGCGAAATGCACTTGAAGGTGATGCTCGAGAAGATGGCGGGCCAGTACAAGGTGGAACTGGACACGCGGCCGCCCTCGATTCCCTACCGCGAGACCATCGCGGGACGCGCCGAGGGGCACAGCCGGCACAAGAAGCAGACCGGCGGCGCCGGGCAGTTCGGCGAAGTGTTTCTCAAGGTGGAACCGCTGCCGCGCGGCAAGGGCTTCGAGTTCGTCGACAAGGTGAAAGGCGGCGCGATCCCCAACCAGTTCATCCCGGCGGTCGAGAAAGGCGTGCGCGGCGTGCTGCAGACGGGATTCGTCGCCGGCTATCCGATGCAGGACCTGCGCGTCACCGTCTACGACGGCAAGCACCACCCGGTGGACTCCAAGGAAGTGGCTTTCGTCTCGGCGGGGCGCAAGGCCTTCATGGATGCGCTCGGCAAGGCGCGGCCGATCGTGCTCGAACCGATCGTCAACGTGGACGTTGTCGCGCCCGAGCAGAAAATGGGCGACATCGCGGGCGAACTCTCGGGGCATCGCGGCCATATCAAGGGTTCGGACGCGCCGCAGCCCGGCACCGTGCAGATCCTCGCGCAGGCGCCGCTGTCGGAACTGGAGCAGTTCCCGGCGCGCCTCAAATCCCTCACCGCGGGCCACGGTTCCTACACGCTGGAATTCAGCCATTACGATCCGGCGCCGCCGGTGCTGCAGCAAAGGCTGGTTGCGGCGCATCGGCCTGCAGCGCATGCCGATGACTAGCAGCCAAAAGACGGAAATCCAGTTTCTTGCTAAGCTTCGGAATCGTTGGGTAAATTTTCGCCCGATAGGGAGCGACACCGGACAATGAGCAAAATAAAACTCGGCGAGTGGATGTGGCGCTTCCTTGCGGTGACGATGCTCTTCGCCGTGAGCTGGACGATCTGGATCATCTACCAGCTCAGCCCGCCGGCCCTGATCATGAACGCGGCCTTCGAAGCGGCTGCCAAAGCCAAGGGAAAGCAAAGCCAGACGCAAAGCGCGCAGGGAGTCATCGCGCCCGCGGGCGATCCCGCGAAGGCCGCCATCGCGGCTGCGTCGTCCGGGGCCGAAGAGCCGCCCAAATCCGCCGCTGCAGCATCGTCAGCCGGCACCGAGGAACCCGCCAAAATCGCCGCCGCTTCCGCGCCTGCCGAAGCGGCTAAACCCGCGGCAGAGAAGCCGGCGCCGGAAAAGCCCCTTGCAGTGAAGTCGCCCGATGCCGAAGTTACTGAGGCAGTAGAGGCCTGGGCCAAGGCATGGTCGTCCAAGGACGCGGACGGTTATCTGGCCTGGTACGCGAAGGACTTCAAGACGCCGGGCGGCGAACCGCGCGCCGCATGGGAGAAAAACCGCAGGCAGCGCATCGGCGCGCCCAAGAGCATCACGGTAAAAGTGGATTCCTTCAAGGTGAGCCTGGACGGCGAGAATCGCGCCAACGTGACCTTCCGCCAGGACTACCGCTCCGATGTCGTGGATCCGATCGTCACGACCAAGACGCTGGTCATGGCCAGAACGGATGGCCGCTGGCTGATCCAGCGGGAAAAGTCGGGCAACTAGTCAGCGTTTCTTTTTCTTCCGGGGCAGCGGCGCGGGATTCGGTATCTCTTCCGCCACGCAGAACGCCCCACCCTGGTAAATCTCCGCCCTCGGGTCGCCGCCCGGCTTCTCGCGCGCCAGGATTTCCGCAGCCCATTTCTCGCTGTCATCTTCCGGCCGGTAGCCCAGGCGGTAGGCATTGGCATTGTCGTACCAGCTGCGCTTGTTCTTGGACACACCGTAGACGATCTCGAAGTGCACGTCCGGGTGCTCGATGCCGATGGTCGCCAGCTGCGCGAGATCGCGAGGCGTGAACAGGATCGACAGCCGCCGCCTGTCGATCGGCACCGGGTTGACGTTGCCGATGCGGATGCAGAACACTTCCATGCCGTACTTGTCGGCGTAGAGGCTGCCGAGCGCTTCGCCGAAGACTTTCGAGACGCCGTAGCGGCTGTCGGGTTTCGGGTAGACGTGATGGTCGATGGTCTGGTCGCGCCGGTAGAAACCGACCGCGTGATTGGAGGTCGGGAACAGGATGCGCTTCACACCGTTGCGCCGCGCGGCTTCGAAGACGTTGTAGCAGCCGATGATGTTGGCGTTCAGGATGCCCTCCCAGGGCCCTTCGACCGAGTAGCCGCCCAGGTGCACGATCGCGTCCACTCCCTTGGTGATGCGCAATGCGGCGGACATCTTCGAGATGTCGGCGCGCTTGAAGGTCTGCCCCTTGAATTTCTCTTTCAGATTCCGAAGATCGGACGCGACGATGCGGTATTTTCTCGCCAGCTCGCGCCGCAGGTGGGTGCCGACATCGCCCGCGGCGCCGGTAATCAGGATGGTTTTCATGTGCCGAGCAGCTCCTTGCGTTTCCAGTGTTCTGCGTTGACGGCGCCCTTCGGCGCGCGGCCTTTCAGTATCTCGGCGGCCTGCGCGACCGTCTCCATGGATTGATGCTCGATCGCCGGCAGCGTGAGCCCCGCGGTGTGCGGCGTGGCAATAACGTCGGCGCGAGCGGCCAGCGCCGGCGTCGGCATCTGGTCCGGCGCGCGGCCCACGTCCAGGGCGCAGCCCGCGATCCGGCCGCAATCCAGCGCCCGCGCCAGCGCCACTTCGTCGACCAAGTTGCCGCGCGAGGCGTTGACGAGGAAGGCGGTCTTTTTCATGGCATTCAGCTGCTGTTCGCCGACGAGGTTTTCCGTCTCCGCAGTCGCCACCGCGAGGGGAACCACGAAATCGCTTTCTCGAAGCAGAACTTCCATCGATGTCAGCTCGATGTCTTTCACGTAGGGATCGTAAATCAAGACCCGCATTCCCAGGGCCCGGGCAACCCGCACCAGCTCCCTGCCGATCGCCCCGTAGCCGATCACACCAAGCGTGCTGCCGCGCAGTTCCCGCCCCATCGTCGCCGGCGGAATTTTCCCCGCATGGAAGGACGTGGCAGACGAAGTAATGCCCCGCGACAGGTCGATCATCAAGCCGATCACCAGCTCTGTGACGGACGCAACGAACCCCGCGCTCGCCTGCGTCACCAGGATTCCCGCCTTGCTCGCCGCAGCGACATCGACATTGCGAATGTCGATGGCGCAGCGCAGGAACGCCGCCAGTTTCGGCAGGCGTTCGAACAACGCAGCGGGGCCAGGCGACTGGCGGTAGGACACGATCAGGTCGCAATCCGCGGCTGCCCGGACGAGCGATTCGCCTTCCAATGGTTTTTCATCCAAATTGAGAATCACCTCACCGAGCGCCTTCAAGGCGGCGAGCGAGCGCTCCCCGTAGTAATTGGCGAGGGTGTCGGGCGAATGCGTGAGAAGTATTCTGGACATGCGAAGGTCGCAGAGTATAAATTACCCATCCGGTTAATTCTGGGAGGAAACCGCAATGTTGCGCCGCATCGTCCTGCTGTTCTTCGTCGCCTTCGCTTTGCCTGCAAGCGCGCAGCAGAAGCAGGTCTGGAAAGCCTCCGACGTGCACCCGCTCGGTTATCCCACGGTCGAAGCCGTCGAGCGCATGGGCAAGAAGCTCGAAAAAGCGACGGACGGCCGGATCAGTGTGCAGATGTATGCCTCCATGCAACTCGGCGGAGAGAAGGAAGCGATCGAGCAGGCGCAGGTCGGCGCGATCCAGCTTGCGCGCGTCAGCGTCGGCGCGCTCGGACCGGTGATCGACGAGCTAAACGTATTCAACATGCCGTATCTGTTCCGCAATACCGCGCACATGCAGCAGGTGATCGACGGTCCGATCGGCAAGGAGTTGTTCGACAAGATCAACGGCAGCCCGAAGAGCGGGCTGATCGCCCTGTGCTTCATGGATGCCGGAGCCCGCAGCCTCTACGACACCCGGAAGCCCATCGTCAACATCGCCGACCTCAAGGGCATGAAAATCCGGGTGATGGGCAATCCGATGTTCGTTGACATGATGAATGCCCTCGGCGGCAACGGCGTCCCGATGGGCTATGACCAGGTCTTCAGCGCACTGCAGACAGGCGTGGTGGACGGCGCGGAAAACAATCCGCCCAGCTTTGTGTTCGACAATCATTACCAGGTCGCCAAGTTCTACACGCTCGACGAGCACCTGATCGTCCCCGAGATGGTCGTGTTTTCGCGCAGGACCTGGGATACGCTGTCCAAGGCGGATCAGGCGCTGCTGGTCAAATTCGGGCGCGAGGCCCAGATGGAAGAGCGCGTGCTGTGGGCCAAGTATGAAAAGGATGCGCTCGACAAGGCAAGGGCGGCCGGCATCCAGATCATCCAGATCTCCGACAAGGACAAGAAGGCGTTCCAGGACGCCGTGAAGCCGGTCTGGGACAAGTACGGCCCGAAATACGCCGACATGATCAAGCGCATCCAGGCCGTCCGGTAATCCCGGAGCGCGGCCCAATGGCCGGCCTGTTCCGCAAATCGATGGATGCGCTGTATTTCCTCTGCGTTGCGGTGGCCGGTACCGCGCTGGTGCTGATCTCCGCCGTGGTTCCCTGGGGTGTCTTCACCAGGTATGTGCTCAACAGCGCCGCGTCCTGGCCCGAGGCCACTGCGGTCCTGCTTACCATCGTCCTGACCTTCATCGGGGCTGCCGCCTGCTATCGCTCGAGCGCGCACATGAGCATCACGGTGCTGGTGCGCCTGCTGCCGAAAGGCCCGCAATGGCTGGCCGGTCTGGTCAATGAAGCGCTGGTCGCGGCGCTCGGTGCGTTCATGGTGGTCTGGGGCAGCCGGCTGGTGGAAGCAACCTGGGAAAACACGATCGATGCTTTTCCCTTCCTGTCGGTCGGGGTGACCTATCTGCCGATTCCGATCGGCGGCCTCATCACGATCCTCTTCGTCATCGAGCGCGTCGCCATAGGGCGGCCCACGCCAGGACGCTAGGGTGGAATTCTTCGTCGTCGTTGCCGTTCTTTTCGCGTGCTTTGCGATAGGCGTCCCGGTGGCCTACTCCCTCGGGCTGGCGGCCATCGCGGGGGCCCTGTGGATCGGCATTCCGCTGGAAGCGGTCATGCTCAAGATCTCGGACGGCGTCAGCAAGGTGGCGATGCTGACGATCCCGTTCTTCGTGCTCGCCGGGGCCATCATGGCCGAAGGCGGCATGGCGCGGCGCCTGATCGCTTTCGCCAACGTGCTGGTGGGGGTTTTCCGCATCCGCGGCGGCCTGTCGGTCGTGAATGTCGTGGCGACGACTTTCCTGAGCGGCATCTCGGGATCTTCGGTCGCCGACACCTCGGCGATCGGCTCGGTGATGATTCCGCAAATGGAAAAGAACGGCTATCCGCGGGTGTTCGCCACCAACGTGACGATCACCGGGTCGGTGCAGGCCCTTCTCGTCCTGCCGAGCCACAACGCGGTCATCTACTCGCTCGCCACGGGCGGATCGATTTCGATCATCAGCCTGTTCATGGCCGGGGTCGTTCCCGGGCTGTTGCTGGGAGTTGCGCTCATCCTCCTGTGCCTGGTCATCGCCTACCGCGACGGGCATCCGAGAGGCGAACCGGTGCCTCTGGGGCAAGCGCTGAAGATCACTTTCGACGCCCTCTGGGGCCTGATCACCCTGGGCATCATCCTCGGCGGCATTCTTTCCGGCGTCTTTACCGCGATCGAAGCCGGCGCGGTCGCCTGCATCTGGTCTTTCTTCGTCACCATGTTCATCTACCGCGACTACCGCTGGCGCGATCTTCCGGCGCTGGTGCACCGGACCCTGAAGACGGTCGCCATGGTGATGACGCTCATCGCCTGCGCCGCGGCGGTCGGCTACGTCATGGCGCTGATGCAGATCCCGTCCCGGGTCACGGCATATTTCCTGACGGTGTCGAGCGACAAGAACGTGATCCTCCTGATGATCAACATTCTGCTGCTGGTGCTCGGCTGCCTGCTCGACATGGCGCCGTCCATCCTGATCTGCACGCCCATCCTGCTGCCCGTGGTCACGAGTTTCGGCGTCGACCCCGTGCATTTCGGCATGATCATGATGCTGAATCTGGGCATTGGACTTTGCCACCCTCCGGTCGGCGCGATTCTCTTCGTCGGGTGCGCCGTCGGCAAGGTCAGCATGGAGCAGGTGATGCGGGAAATCTGGCCGTTCTACGGCACCATGCTGGCAACGCTCGCGCTGGTAACCTACGTGCCTGCAATCTCCCTGTGGCTGCCCAGGCACCTCGGGCTGTAGCGACGCTTGGATACAATCTCGAAATCATGACCTTTCCCGACTGGCAACCCAGCCAACGCTACCCAGACCCTTCCATCGTCGTGATGGACGAGGCGTTCAACAAATACCGCATGCCCCTCACGAAGGTGGAGCGCCTCTACACCGGCTGCCGCTGGGCCGAGGGCCCGGTGTGGCTGGGTGACGCGCGCTCGCTGGTCTGGAGCGACATCCCGAACAACCGCATGCTGCGCTGGGACGAGGAGTCGGGCGCGGTGACGGTGTTCCGCAAGCCCACCGGCTACGCCAACGGCAACACGCGCGACCGCCAGGGACGCCTGCTGACCTGCGAGCACGGCGGGCGGCGCGTGTCGCGCACCGAGCCGGACGGCCGCGTGATCACGCTGGTGGATTCTTTCGAAAATAAAAAACTGAATTCCCCCAACGACATCGTCTGCAAATCCGACGGCTCGGTCTGGTTCACCGATCCCACCTTCGGCATCCTCGGCTGGTACGAAGGCCACAAGGCGGAGCCCGAGCTGCCGATGAACGTCTACCGGTGGGATCCGTCCGGCAAGGTGACGGTGGTTGCGGAAGGCATCAACCAGCCCAACGGGCTCGCCTTTTCGCCCGACGAGAAGATCCTCTATATCGTGCAATCGCGCTCGGTGCCGAGGAACATCCTTGCTTTTGAAGTTACAAAGGAAAACGCCCTGAAGAATTCGCGCGTGCTGATCGACGCCGGCCCGAAAGGCACGCCCGACGGCTTTCGCGTCGACATGGACGGCAACCTATGGTGCGGCTGGGGCATGGGCGAAGCAGGGCTAGACGGCGTGCACGTTTTTAATCCCGCGGGCAAGTTGATCGGCCGCATCGACCTGCCGGAACGCTGTGCCAACCTGTGCTTCGGCGGCCTGGAGCGAAACCGCCTGTTCATGGCGGCGAGCACCTCGCTCTATGCGCTGTATGTGAACACGCAGGGAGTGCCGTATTCCTAGCGCCCGGGCGGGCTACGGCACCGCCCTCGCCCTGCTCGCGCTGGCCAACCTGTTCTGGTCGGGCAATTGGATCGCCGGCCGCGCACTGCGGGACGCCTTCGAACCTGTCACGCTCAATTTCTGGCGCTGGGTGGTCGCGACGCTGGTGCTGGCGCCTTTCGCGCTGCCGGCGCTGCGCGGCAAGGGGGGAGTGGTGCGCCGCCACGCCGGCATCCTGCTGCTGCTCGCCCTCACCGGCGTCACCTTGTTCCAGAGCATGGTCTACCTCGGTCTGCGCAGCACCGAGGCGATCAACGCCGTGCTGCTCAACTCCTCCCTGCCGCTGTTCATGCTGCTCTGTTCCTGGGCGATCGAGCGCGAGCGCGCCTCGCAGCGGCAGGTCGCCGGCATGTTGATCTCGCTCGCCGGCATCCTCGTGATCCTGTCGCGCGGCGACCCGGCCGCCTTGAGAAACCTGGAACTGCACGCCGGCGACGGCTGGATCCTGCTCGCCATGCCGGTCTGGGGCATCTACTCGGTGCTGCTGAAACGCCGTCCGGCGGAACTCGGCGGCGTCGAGCTGCTGTTCGTGATCTCGCTGGCGGGCGTGCTGCTGATGGCGCCCGTGGTGGCGCTGCAAGCCGTTCAGACCCCGACGCACTGGCCCGGCCACGCCGCGGCGCTCGGCGTGATTTACATGGGCGTGGCCGCGTCGGTGCTCGCCTTCATCTGCTGGAACCGCGGCGTGGCGGCCGTGGGCGCGAACGTGGCCGGCTTCACCATCCACCTGCTGCCCGCTTTCGGCACCGTGCTCGCGATCCTGTTTCTCGGCGAGCGCTTCGCCGCCTTTCACGCCGCCGGCATCGCCATCATCATCGCCGGCGTGCTGCTGGCGACAAGCGTGGCCAACCCGGCCGGCCGCTAGCTCGCGCTCAGGAAACGGTCCTTGCAGGTCCTGAGGACCTCGTCCGGGTCTCGCTGCCACCAGTCGAGTTCGGAAAAAATCTCCACTTCGTGAAATCCTGAATAGCCCGCGCCCTCGACCCAGGAACGGACGCGCGGCAGGTCGATGACGCCGTCGCCCATCATGCCGCGGTCGTTCAAGAGGTCGCGCGTGGGCACCAGCCAGTCGCAGATGTGGTAGCCGAGGATGCGCTTCTTCCCCGCCCGCCTGATCTGCTGCTCGAGCTTCGGGTCCCACCAGACGTGATAGACGTCCACCGCCACTCCGATTCCGTCGCCCAGCGCGTCGCAGATATCCAGCGCCTGCTCCAGCGTATTGATGCACGCGCGTTCGGCGGCCTGCATCGGATTCAGCGGCTCAATGGCGAGCGGGACTCCGGCCTTTCTCGCTTCGGGAAGGATTCTTGAGATGCCCTCGAGGATCTTTTCTCTCGAAAGATTCAGATCCCTGGATCCCGGAAGCAAACCCCCGACAACCAGAACCAGGCACCGGGCTCCGAGCTCGTGCGCTTCCTCGATGGCGCGGAGATTGTCGTCGAGCCAGTCCTTTGCGGTGAAGAAGCCGCCGCGGCAAAGGCCGGTCACGTTCAAGTCATGGCTTTTTATCAAAGAAACGGATTTTTTAAGGCCAAGCTCCGCAACCTTGTCACGCCAGGGCGCAATGCCGCGGATGCCGTGGCGCGCGCAGCCGTCGATGGCCTGCGCGAGCGTCCACTGTTTTCGCACCGTCGCGGTATTCAGCGACAGCAGCAAAGGATCAGGCGACACCGTGCAAGGCCAGCAGTTGCTTCATCCTGCGGCAGGCGAGCTGCGGATCGGAGAGCAGGCCCGCGGCGTCGGCGAGGCGGAACAGTTCCGAGAAATGCTGCATGTTGCGCGCGCTCTGCTGGCCGCCCACCATGACGAAATGTTCCTGGTGGCCGTTCAGCCAGGCCATGAAGACGACGCCGGTCTTGTAGAAACGCGTAGGCGCGCCGAAGACGTGGCGCGACAGCGGCACCGTGGGCGCGAGCGCTTCGTGGTAAGCAGTCCTGTCGTTTTTCGCCAGAGATGAAAGCGCATCCGAAGCCGCCGGCGCGATGGCATCGAATATGCCCAGCAGCGCGTCCGAATGCCCCTGCGCGTCGCCCTCGATCAGTTCGGCGAAGTTGAAATCGTCGCCGGTGTACATGCGCACGCCTTTCGGGAGCTTGCGGCGCATGGCAATCTCCTTGTCTTTGTCGAGCAGGGATATTTTTATTCCGTCCACTTTTGATTTGTTTTTCTGCAAAACCGAAAGACAGACATTCATCGCTTCATGGGGGTCCTTCTTACCCCAGTAGCCTTCCAGCGCCGGGTCGAACATGCCGCCCAGCCAGTGGATGATCACCGGCTGCTTCACCTGGCCGAGGATCCGGTCATAGACCCTGGCGTAGTCGTCGGGCGATTTCGCCGATGCGGCCAGCGCGCGGCTCGCCATGAGTATGATCCTGCCTCCCAGCTTTTCGATTGCCGCGCATTGCTCTTCGTACGCTCCTTGTATTTTTTCCATCGAGTGTTTTTCGCCCAGGGCGAGATGGTCGGTGCCCGCTCCGGAAGCCACCACGGCGCCAGGCAGGTCTTCGAGAGTCCGGCGAATCAGCTCGAGCGAATTCGCCCAATCCAGCCCCATGCCGCGCTGCGCGGTGTCCATCGCTTCGGCGATGCCGAAGCCCCATGACGAGAGGTGCCTGCGGTAGGCGCTGGTCGCGTCCCAGTCGATCGCAGCGTCCAGCCAAGGGTCCTTCGTGGAGAAAGGGTCGGCCACCACGTGCGCCGCGGCAAAGGCGACCCGGGTGAAAGGAGCGGCGGGTTTCCTGAACTGCTTGGGTTCCCTGACGGCGTAATCCTCCAGCGCGCTGCCTCGTGGAAGCTTGATCGTCAGAATCGTGTCGCGCTTCATGGCTTGATCCTCGGCACCGCCAGCCATTTCTTCTGCCGCCAGCTTTTCAGGCCCAGCTCGGCGAGCTGCACGCCCTTCGCGCCTTCCAGCAGCCCCCAGCGGAACGGGCCTTCGCCCGCGACGTGCCTGAGGAACAGTTCCCACTGCACCTTGAAGGCGTTGTCGTAATCCTCGTCGGGCACTTCCTCCCATCCAGTAAAGAAATCGATCGGTTGAGGAATGTCGGGGTTCCAGACGGGTTTGGGCGTGCCGGCATAAGCCTGCGCCCGGCATCCGCGCAATCCTGCGACCGCGCTTCCCTGGGCGCCGTCCACCTGCAGGGTGAGCAGATCGTCGCGCCGCACGCGCACCGTCCAGGAGGAGTTGAAATGCGCGATCGCGCCGCCCGCAAGCTGGAAAGTCGCATAGGCCGCGTCGTCCGCAGTTGCCTTGTATTTCTTGCCGGCTTCGTCCCAGCGGAACGGGATGTGCGTCGCGCCCAGGCAGGAGACCGCCTTCACTTCGCCGAACAGGTTGTCCAGCACGTAGCGCCAGTGGCACAGCATGTCGAGGATGATGCCGCCGCCGTCTTGCTTGCGGTAATTCCACGACGGCCGCTGAGCAGCCTGCCGGTCGCCTTCGAACACCCAGTAGCCGAATTCGCCGCGCACCGACAGGATCTTGCCGAAAAAGCCCTGGTCGCGCAGTTTCGCGAGCTTCAACAAACCAGGCAGCCAGAGCTTGTCCTGCACTACGCCGTGCTTGATCTTCGCCTTCTTCGCCGCCTTGTAGAGATCGACGGCCTCGGCAAGTGTGGTCGACACCGGCTTTTCGCAGTAGACGTGCTTGCCGGCCGCGATCGCCTGCTTGAGAAGTTTCGGCCGCAGCTGCGTCGAAGCCGCATCGAAGAATATCGCGTCCTCTTTCGATTGCAGCGCCTTCTCCAGATCGGTGCCGTAGCGCTCCACCCCATGCTGCTTCGCCAAGGCGGCGATTTTGTCCGGGTTGCGGCCGATCAGGATCGGATCCGGTATCAGGCGCGTGCCGTCCTTCAGCGCCACGCCGCCCTGCTTGCGGATCTCGAGGATCGAGCGCACCAGGTGCTGGTTCATGCCCATGCGTCCGGTGACGCCGTGCATGATGATGCCGATTCGCTTTTGCATTACACCCCTCTCATGGAATTCCATTGCGGCATTGCGGTACTCGCGTAACCGCTGCAGTCGAGCGATCCAATCGCCAGTTCGCCGTTCGAAATCTTCAGGCGCACCGCGCCGTGGCCGCGCTCGTAAAGATCCGGATGCGCGGCGAGAAAAACGTCCTGCTCAGATCGAGGCAGATCCGCCATGCCGTTCACGTAATGATGCCCGTTGCGTTCTACATGCGTCAGGCCCAGCAGCGAAACCAGTGCGAGGTCCTGCTGCAGCGCGAGCCCCGCCTGGATCGTCAGGTCCTCTCCGGACATGAAGTACGCATCTCCCCAGGCGGCGCAGCGCGCGCGGTTGACCAGGGATTTGTAGATGCCCTTGCAGGTCTTGGAAGACACGCCCTTGTACCCGAGCGCCTTGGCGCGCGGGAACGCGTCCATCGAATCGTCGGACTCGTCGATGATCACCGGCTTGTCGATCCCCGCGACGTTCTGCTCGAGCGCCTTCTGCCGCTTCACCGGCTGCTCGAAGAAGATGATGCTGTCCACCAGCTTCTTCAGGCGTGCCTCCGCCTTCATTTTCGACCAGAGCGCAGCGACGCCCTCGAAATCGTCGTACTGCTCATTGCCGTCGAGCGAGGCATGGTAGGGTCCGGGGATGCGGTCGAGCACCGATGCGATCGCCGACAACCGCTCGATATCTGCCTTCGCGTCGCCGCCGACCTTGAGCTTGAACCAGCGGTGGCCGTAGCGCGCCACGACTTCCTCCAGCGTCTCCGGCAGTCCGTCGTTCACGCGTTCCTTCTGGTCCGAAGCGATGATCGGGTCGACCAGCCCGACCGTGTGGCGGGCGGCCACATTAGATCGCGGCTTCAGGGTCGCAAAAAATGCGGGCAGGTCGATGCCTTCGAACTGCTCCGCACCGACGACGTTTTCTTTTATTGCGCTGTAAAAGGAAATCCCGAGGCTTCGGGCCAGCGCGTCCAGCAATGCCCGGTCAATCAACGCCGGGCCGAAGTTCTCCACCAGGCCTGTCGCCGGCGTCGAGTGCGCCCAGGCCGTTCGCGTGCCGTTGGCGAGGTAGCGTTCGCGCGCGGCGCGCATCGAATCCCGCAGTTGTTCGAAGTTGTCCTCGTTGCTCAGCGCCGGGTTCTTGTCGAACCATTTCGGCGCCAGCAGTTCGGCCGACGCGCCCTCCGCTTCCCGCCCGCCCTCCAGCCGGATGCGCGCATGCACGAAAGCCTGCGGGGCCCCGGTCAGGGTTACGACGCCGAATCGGAACGGCATGCGCAGGCGCACGTCGCGCTCGAGCAGGTCGATGGAAACGATCCGGAACCTGGCTGCATTTGGCATGCGATCTAGCGCTCCTGCAGCGCCTCGAGGATGCCCCTGACGTAGCCGATGGCGCGCGCTGCGGCGCCGGGGCCGTCGGGCACGTAGTCGAAGGGCTCGACCGCGATGTCGCCGGCGTAGCCGTGGCGCACCAACGCGGCGAGGAGCGGCGCGAAGCGCTGCTCGCCCTGGCCGGGGCCGCGCCGGTTGCGGTCGTTCACCTGCACGTGCGCGATCATGCCCTTCGGCAGCCAGGCATCCACGAGTGCGGGCAGCGGCGCAGTCTCCATGCGTCCGGCGGAACTGCAGTCGAGCATGGTGCGTACGCTGCGGCTGCCAATAGCCGTCACCAGCGCGGCAGCCTCTTCCAGGGTGTTGATCAGCGGCGTCTGGTCGGACGACAGCGGCTCGATGCAGTAGACCACCCCCGCCTTCGCCGCGCGTTCGGCGACCGCGGCGAAAGATTCCTGCGCGCGCGCCATCGCCGCCGGGCGCGTGTCGCCCGATTCGACGCGCCGCTGCTGCGGCGAGCCATGAACGAGGTAACGCCCGCCCAGTTCCGCGCACTGGTCGATCAAAGCCAGCATCACGTCAATGGTTTTCCTCCTGATGGTTTCATCCCTGGAACTTATCGAAAGGCCGGAGGGCTTCAACAGCAGCCAGTGCAGTCCGGTCACCGCTACTCCGGCGTCCTGGGCGGCGCTGCGCGCCGCGGCGAGCTGCGCAGCGCCCATGCGATGCGGTTCGTCCGAAAGGGTGTAAGGGGCGATCTCCAGGCCGTCGTAACCGAGCTTGGCCGCGTACTCGCACTGCTTCGGGAACGGCATCGGCGCGATGACTTCGTTGCATAATGCGATGCGCACGGCCTATTTCCTCAGGGCGTCGAGAATCATGCGCGTATTGTGGCGCGCGCGCGTCGCCAGCGCGGTTTTTGTCATGAGGTCGCGGCCGAAAATGCGCGACAGCGTATAGCGGTTGCTCAGGTAGAAGTAGCCCTCGCCGGCAATCGAGATGTAGAGCTGCACGGGATCGACGCCGCGCCGGAAGATGCCGCGGGCTTGGCCGCGCTTGAGGATCTGGCGCAGCATTTCGACGAACGGCGAGTGCATCTCGCGCACGCGCCGCGAGCGCGCGACGTGCCGGCCTTGGTGCAGGTTTTCGCTGTTCAGCAGCGTCATGAACTCCGGGTGCCGGAGAAAATAGTCCCAGGTGAAGGCCACCAGCCGTTCCAGTGCCGCGCGCGGCTCCAGGTGCTCCAGATCCAGCGCGCGCTCGGCGTTGCGGATCTGGGCATAGCTTGACTCCAGCACGGCGAGAAACAAGGCTTCTTTGTTACCGAAGTAGTAGTAGAGCATCCGCTTGTTGGCGCCGGCACGCGCCGCGATGCGGTCGACGCGCGCGCCGCCCAGGCCGTGACGCGCGAACTCGTCCAGCGCTGCGGCGAGGATGCGTTCCCGGCTCTTCGCCGGGTCGCGCTTATGGTCCTTCATTCCATGCCCAGCAGTTTGTAAATGCGGCGCGCGTACTCGCCGAAGCGCTCCTGGGTTTTCAGATCGAGCGTTCTCGGGTGCGGCAGGCTGATCTCGAAATTGTCCGCCATGCGCGCCGGGCCCGCGGTCAGCACCACGACTCGCGTGCCGAGGAACACCGCTTCAGATATCCCGTGCGTGACGAAAATAATGGTTTTGCCGGCCTCTTTCCAGATGCGCAGCAGTTCCAGGTTCATCTTCTCGCGCGTGAGCGCATCCAGCGCGCCGAAGGGCTCGTCCATCAGCACCAGTTTCGGGTCGTGCACCAGAGCGCGCGCGATCGCCGCGCGCTGCTGCATGCCGCCCGAGAGCTCGTAGGGATATTTCCCCTCGTACCCCGCAAGCCCCACCAGTTCGAGCAGCTCGCGGGCCCGGCGGCGCGCATTTTCCATGGGAATGCCGAGGATCTCCGCGGGCAGCAGCACGTTCTCGAGGATCCGGCGCCACTTCAGCAGCAGCGGCGCCTGGAACACCATGCCCACGTCCCGCGCCGGGTCGAAGGAATGGGTGGCCGAGCCGATCTTCAGCTCGCCGCCATCGTAGGGATGCAATCCGGCCAGAATCTTCAGCAATGTCGATTTTCCGCAACCCGAAGGGCCGACCAGCGAGACCAGCTCGCCCGGCATCACGTCGAACGTGGCATCCGAGATCGCCAGGTGCTCCTTTTTCCCCTGCCGGTACGTCTTGGTGACGCCGCGCAGGTGGATGAATGGTTCAGCTGACACGTCAGGAAACCCGTGCGTCCTTGACCACCAGCAGCTTCTCCAGCCCAAGCACCATTCCGTACAGCGCCATGCCAATCAAGGTGATGAGGATCACGGCCATGAACATCGCGGGTGTATCCAGCGTCACCTGCACCTGCAGCATCAGGTAGCCCAACCCCTTGTCCGAGCCGAGGAACTCGCCGACGATCGCACCGGCCACAGCGAGGATCGCCGCGACTTTCATGCCCGAGAAAATGTAGGGCAGCGCGCCGGGCAGCTGGATCTTGGCGAACAGCTGCCAGCGCGAGCCCTTGAGCGACTTCACGAGATCCAGCAGCTCGGGCTCCACCTCGCGCAGGCCGCGTGCCGTGGTGAGCAGGATCGGGAACACGCAGATCGAGAACGCCATCAGGGAATTCGGCAACACGCCGTACTTGAACCAGACGATGATCAGCGGCCCGAGCGCCACCTTGGGGATCATGTTCAGCGATACCAGCAGCGGCATGAAAAAGGATTCCAGCGCTTTCGACCAGCTGAAGACGAGCGCCAGCACCACGCCCGCGATCAGCGCGAGAAAGTAGCCGGCGAAAATCTCGGTGCCGGTGACCGCGATGTTGGTCCACCAGGCGTAGTTCGGCTGCAGCAGCGCGCCCAGCGTCGCGCCCGGCGAAGGCATGACGAACTTCGGCACGTCGCCGAGCCTGACGAACAGGTA
>Ga0070731_10000925_pt1 | contig 33488 bp, 33 predicted proteins | sample Coa_R1_2_FD_66448 | JGI IMG/M metagenome (GOLD analysis project Ga0070731, IMG submission 66448) | Surface soil microbial communities from Centralia Pennsylvania, which are recovering from an underground coalmine fire - Coalmine... | ecosystem: Environmental > Terrestrial > Soil > Unclassified ... | reverse complement strand
TTTCTCGGCGGCGGCACGCTCCTCGTGACCCAGGGCATCACCGAAAGCGCAACGCCCGCGCTCCCCACACCGTCCCCTTATCTCGCGCCGGCCGGCGCCGATCTCACGCTGATGCTGGCGGGCCAGACGCTCACGCTTACGCTCGCGGCGCAGGGCCCGCCGGGAACCGGCGCCGGCTTTGCGGCGGAGGCCGCGCCGGGCCCGCCCGCGACCGGCTTCCTCGTCTACTGCGACGCGGCTGACGGTCTTCTCAAAGCCATCTCTTCCAACGGCAACATCACGGAGCTTGCCCTGCCATGAAACACACGCGCTCATGTAGCGAAGCGATAGCGCATCGAAGGAATCCGCGCTCAAGTAGCGACCTGTCCGCCGTAGCCTTGGCGAAGGCGGAAGCGGTAGCGCATCGAAAGAATCCGCGCTCAAGTAGCGACCTGTCCGCCGGAGCCTTGGCGAAGGCGGAAGCGGTAGCGCATCGAACGAATCATCGCTCAAACAGCGACCTGTCCGCCGTAGCCTTGGCGAAGGCGGAAGCGGTAGCAAATCGAAAGAGTCGGCGCTCAAATAGCGAAGCGGTAGCGCATCGAACGAATCATCGCTCAAGCACCGACCTGTCCGCCGTAGCCTTGGCGAAGGCGGAAGCGGTAGCGAATCGAAAGAATCATCGCTCAAGTAGCGAAGCGGTAGCGAATCGAAAGAATCATCATGCCCTGGCGGCCGCACTCGGCTGCCTCATCGCTCTCAACCTGACGAACGACGCCGGCGCGGCCGAAGTGACCAATGTCTCGACGCCGTCCGGCTCCACGCATGGCAGTCTCGTCAGCGGCAACATCCCGTGCGCGATTGCCGTCAACGAGATCGGCGACTGCGGCAAGGCCGCGCCTGCGGGCGCGATCGTCGGCACGAGCGATGTGCAGACGCTCACGAACAAGACCATTGCCGGCGCGCAGAACACGCTTGTGAACATTCCGGATTCGGCGCTCTCCACGAACGTCGATTTCCTGAACGCGGCGCAATCGCAGAGCGGTCTCAAGACCTTTTCCGGCGGCCTCGCGCTGCCGACCGGCGGCAATCCGCCTGGTTCGAATTTCTATGAGGACGCGAACGGGAACCTGCACTTCGTCAGCCCGTACATGGACGCCCAGATCGTCGGCGGCAAATTCGCGGGCGACACCTCCCGCCCGTGGTTTTTATCCTCAACGGGATCTGGCATCACCGAGACATCGTCCGGCCAGCAGCCGAACTGGACTTTTGATCGCAACGAATATTACAACAACGGATCTGGACTCAGTTTCAACACGACAGCCCAAACCAACATTGGCAAAGGTTGGAACGTCGCGACGACAAATGACTTCGCCAGCGGCACGATAGGCATCACAGTCACGCCAAATCCAAATATCGCGGTCGGCCAAAACGTTAATGGATCATGCGTTGCGGCTGGTACAACGGTCTCGTCGTATTCATCAGGCAACGTCGGACTCTCCGCTGGCCTAACATGCAATCTGCCAAATGGCTCTACGGTAACTTTCACGCCCGCCGCGAACAATGCGCCGGGCAACGCGCACAATGTCGGTCAGTACACGCTCAACAGCTATACGACCGGTGCGACAGGCAGTGGCGTTGCGCTTGGTTCTTATGCCTTTGGCTTCGGCACCGGCAGTTCGCAAATACTGTTCGGAGCGAACGTCCTCGCACGCGATCTCAGCGGGCGAAAATCGTCAGTATCCCGTTCTGGTCTGCTCGCCGCCGAGTTTGACCTCGTTGCTTCCGGCCCGGATGATGGCGTGAACCGAATTCTGCAGGATTGGGTTTTTGCAGAAAACGGTCCCAGCGCGGATGGCCCAACGACATTCAGTGCGGGGGCGCGCTGCCGACCGAGCGCGGCGAATGCCCAAAATACGCCCAATGGAGTCGAAATCGGCTATTGCTTCGGCGCGACGACGATGACTGCGCAGCCAAATGGCGGCAATGGACAATATGGAAAGATCGATAAGCCATTCTGGGCCGATAGCTGCGCGATTTCCTGCTTCGAAATAGACGGTGGCTCACTGACCTTTCAAACGAGCGCAAGCGCATCGAGCGGTCAGCCAAATCTTGTGTTCGCTCTTGGGACGAACATCAACCCCGGTCAACTAGTAAGTGGTACAAACATTCCGGTAGGCGCGACCGTCAGCGCGGTTTATCAGTGTGAACTATCGCAACCGCTGTCTGGGTGCGGCGGCGCAACGAATGAAACGCTCGTCGTACTCTCAACTAATCTCACCGCTTCCGTGGCAAACAATGCTCCGATTACATTTCAGGCTGTCATCCCGGACGGCGGGGTTTGGAGCGCAAATTTCTCAAAGGAATTTGTGAATTGGACAAACACAGAAGGGCCAGGAAAAATTAAGGCCGGGACCGCAGGTAATCTGGGGACGGTGCTAACTCTTACGGGTATTGGCGAAGACTCGACGAACGCGGCAGGCATCGATTATGGCGATCTGAACTGGGTAATTGACAGCAACACGCACGGTTCGACACTAGGACATATTGGCGTGAGCAACGCCGGCTTTACGATTGGTTCCCCAACCGGGGGCAACCAAGGCGTAGGATCCATTAACGCACAGACGATTTATCAGAATGGTTCTCCGCTCGGGTCGAATGCTTTTACGAGCACGCCGTTTGCGCCGCTAGCTAATCCCAGCTTCACGGGTACGGTGACACTGCCAGACGGGACGATTTGCAGCGCGTCGTGCACATGGGCATCGGCTATTGCCATGGGTAATCACGGCGTTACAGGCGCCAGCGGTTTCGCCGGTAACAACGGGTCGTCTGGCAAAGTGTCCGGCTCAGCAGCTAGTGGCACATCTCCCACTTTGATTCCAAATCAATCATCTGCAACGACGGGTATCGGTGCGCAGGCGGCTGGTAATCTCAGCCTCATAGCATCCGGCACAGAGATAGCGCGCATAACGACATCCGGTATCGCCTTGGAAAGCGGCACGTATTTGTCGGGGAGTACGTCCGGTGTGACTTGTTCTGGAACGCCCACCTCAAGCTTTGCGTCAATAGGCGGTATCGTCACTCACTGTTGAAAGGAAAAATATGAAATCCTCATTCGCTTTCTTTCTACTGCTGGCTTCTGCAGCACACGCAGCAGACGTCCCCAAATTTGACCCCACGAAACCGGTGGAGGTCGCCCTTACACTTGCACAGTGGCGGGCGGTACTTGCTTGCATTGCCGACAGTGAGCGCATAAGCGCTCGCGATGCAAACCGCATCGCACAATCCATCATGGTCCAAGTACAGGTCGAAGTTCAGGCGTCGCAAGCGCCTAAGAAATAGCGTCGGCTCTACCGCCCTTGCGGTGCATTTCCGGAAAATATCCGTACTTCCTAAAATCTTCGGGTATAGTCAGGTAGCTCGGATCAACGGCGTTCCGCCACACGGTATGAACGGGCCTTTCTTTCGAAAGGACCAGACACTCACGCTGGCCCGCAATATAATCCCACATCGAACTAATCTTCTCGTACTGATCCGTTAGCAGGCGCGCTTCACGATAGCCGGTCTCTTCCGCCATCCAGAAAATGGCTTTGCGAGAGGAAACTAATTCAAGCGACATGGCGGCTTCTTCAACGGTTGCTTTGCCTTTGATGACGGGACGAACGGAAATGAGCGCGTCATCTGACTTGTGAACGATAGTGTCGATCACGACGAAATCACGCACCGCTTTGTGCATCAACCTGAGAAGCTGAAACGGGTCGTGGATGTGATAGAAGAAACCGAGGCATAGGATCGCGTCGAAAGGCTCTGTCGTTTCTTCCAGAAATCCGTACGCGCCGCGACAACTAAACGTGTACGACGACCGGTCAATGCCTTTTGCCTTGAACACGAACTCAGCTTGCCGCGTGATTTCCGGGCTGGCCTCGATGCCCGTAACGTGCGCAGCGCCGCCTTCGGTTAAAGCGACATAGGACCAGTATCCCGCATTGCTGCCGAGATCGAGAACGTGCTTGCCCTTCAGGAATCCGGACGCACAGAGCGGGTCCATAAACAGTTTCTTCCGGCCCGCGATGCGGCGCAGAAGATTGTAATCCTTGACCGGATCAAGCGTCGTCGCGCCGTCGATCTCGTACTGAAAATTCCAGCGCGGAAAGCCGAATTTGCTAACAGCCACTTATTCGCCCGAATCCTCGCCGTCGGGTGCTTTCGCTTTCGCCGATTTCGGCGGCGCGAAGCCTGCCGCGATGAGAACCTGGCCCGGCGGTTGCCGTACCGACAGCGTTTCTCCGGTCAGGAGTACAACCTTTGTTCTCGGTTGCGTCTTGTCGCCTCCGGTATCCGGCAGTGACTGTATGTAGGCGATGGCGGCGGGATTCAGGTGAATTCTCGATCCATCGGCAATGGACAGCCTGATCATCTAACGGCTCCTTTCGTTGCGGGCCATCGATGTCTCACAACTGCGTCTGATCCGCAATGCTTCCGGCGGTCGTGTCAGGACTGGAGACGACCGGGCGCGGCGGACCGTGATGTTATGCAAAGGCCCATGCACATCCGGCTTCATCATCGCTGGATGATGGCGACCGGGGTTTGCGCAAATGCGAAACACGGGTGCGTCCGCGGCGCCGGTTCCGGCGCGCGACGAAGCTTCGGGTCGTATTGCGGGCAAAATGGACCACGCGTGTCAGCGACAGTCTTCCCCAGGCGGCTACGCTTGTCAGAAGCAGGATTGCGCCGACGTCGAGATAGATTGTCAGATCGCCCAACCCGAACAACATGATCCATTCCGGCCCGCTGACAATCGCGCCGACAATAAAGGCGACCAGGGCAGACATGACGATCAGCCGGACAAGGATTCTAAAGGGAGTGGTACGCCAGTCCGCCTTGGCGGGAGAATCGATCAACAGGGCTCGTACGGCCTTGCCGATGGGCGTGTCGGACGCCAGCAGCGCCGACAACAGAGCGAGGATGAGCACTTCCAACGATCAGCATTTGGACGTCTGCCGTTCGCGCCACCGCGCCCATGACGCGCGGCGGGACATGAAGCGTACGCGTTGCGGCGTCTATTCTTCCGCGCCAGCGCCCTCGTGCTCGCCCTCGGCCTCGCCTTCCTTGCGTTTCTTGGGTTCCGCAAAACCCGCTGCAACAAGGATCTGGCCCGGTCCCTGGCGGACCAGCACCGAATCTCCGGTCGTCAGTACAATCTTCGTCCTCGGCGCGTCCTTGTTTTCCTTGCCCTCGGTCTCGGGAAGCTGCTCCAGATAGGCGATGGCGGCAGGGTTAACGTGGATGCGTCGTCCATCGCCAAGAAACAGCCTGATCATTTGAAACTCCGTTGATGGCCCGGAGCCCATTTCCCATACCCTATCGCGTTGTGCAATGGCCCGCGCCGGAAATCCGCTGCGGCGGATCAGGTTCGTGACGGGTGCGGCGGGGTGCGGCTGGCCGTTGAAGGCGGCAATCGGCGATGCTGTCGTGCTCCGGGGCGAGCGCGGGGAAAACCAGGGCATGTGCCAAGGCATTGCGGACGGGTTCGCTGGTGAAAGCCGCCCCCTCACTGTAACATCGGTTGTCAGACGGTTTCGTGACGGGACGCCGTCAGCGCCAGCTGCTTCAACCCCCACCCGCTATCGGCCCCATGCTGTCACGGGCGGGGGCTTGCTTTGACGCGATCGATGACCCGCTCGGTTCAGGGCGCCGACGTCATGTCCGGCTTGCCGGTATCCATGTTCACGGGCACCGAAACATGCTCATGCACGATGAGCCAATCGCCTCCCGATTTTCGATAGACGTCGGTCACCCGCACCGTCATGTCGACCGGCTTCCCTTTCGTGTCGGTGCCGCTGATATGCTGAATGCTGTGACTGTACGCCATCTTTCCGCCTGCGTCGATCGCGAGATCGCTGACCGTGAATTTGATCGGACCCTTGAACGTGTCGAGAAATCCCTTCCAGTCCTTACGATAGGCGTCAGCACCCACATATTGCCGCGGCGGAACAACATCGAAGACGAACAGATCCGATCCGGGCGCATACACTTTCATGATCCCGTCGAGATTCTTCGCCTGCACCGCCGCCGCAAATTGATCCTCCAACGCCTGTATCGCCGCGCGATTATCGGCTTTCGGCGGATGCGCCGCGACTGCGAACGGTGCTGCCACGGCAGCCGCAACGAGCGATAGTACAAGGATGGTCTTCATTTTTCCCTCCAGGGTTCTCTCCGCAACGGAGAAGGCTCGCAACGGCCCGGCTCATTTGTGCGACACGCCCTGCTGCGCCCCTGCCTCGCGAAGGAACGACCGTAACCTGTTTGATCCGGCCGTCCTAATCGGCTCGCCGGCTGCCGAGATCGCACGGCGGATTGTGGTTTTCTCCCCCCGACTCTACCCAGCAGTGGCGGGCGATCCATTCGGCGCCAGTGAAGCAGCCCTTCTATCCGGCGATCATCGCAAGCGAGGCGAAGCCGCTCTCCGGAAGCCAGATAAAATGGCCCTGCGACCGTGCCGAATCCATTGCCGATCTGAAACACGGCGAGGAGGTGCGGACCATCGAGCGCCGCACGGGTGAAGAGCCTCCCCTGATCGTCGTCGGAGGAGCACGAAATCGTGTCGATCTCCAGGAGCTGGTTCGAGCCCACCTTGTCGAAAGTCTGGACGCAGGCGCCGTCTTCACAGGTCACAAACTCGGTCTGGCGATACAGGTGCGGGTCGTTGACGGAGGGAAATATGTCGGCCCTTGTTGGGGCAGGCTGGGCGGTTTCAGCTGCAGCATCAGATGGGACGCGGCAGTCGCGGCCATCGAAACCTCCGGCCCGAGCGCACACGTCGGAAGCGCCGCCAGAAGCAGTGTCGGTACGTTGTGGTAGTTCATCATCGCGCGGCGGTCCCCTCGTTCGGCTTCGCGGGCGAGTACCGCCGCAATGCTCGGCGGCTGATCTTGTTGTGCGGGCCGCCGGGAAGGCAAGGCTGTTCAGCACGCGATGGCGCAATGCGCTTTTTACCGAAAACGCTATTGCAAAGCGCCATTGGTGGGGGATTGCCGCGGCTCAGGCCGCTTGCCGCCACTTCTGCCAATGCCCTTTCCATGCCGGGAAACCGGATGCACAGACGCGGGCGCGTGACGCCCGGGAACGAAGACGCGCCAAACGAGCACCCCCCCTTCTTGCCCGAATGCTCGTTTGAGGAGCTGGGGCCGTACAGAAAATCAACGGGCTTCTTGTTTGTGTCAGGTGTCGGTGCGCGAGCCCTGTCGCGGCGGCGTGCGTGGTCGCGCTCACTTATCGCCGTGCGCGATGATGTCCTGCCGGACGCGTGTCCATTCCTGAAGGGCCGGTTGCTGCATGAACGTTTGCCAGCGCGGATCGGATTTGAGCGCCTGCATGCCGGGTTCGACGGTGTTCTGGAAAAATCGCAGGTCGTGCTCATTGATGGCCTTTTGAAACCAGTCAAGCGCGGCGCCGAAATCTCCATTGGAGGCGTAGATCAGTCCGACGAGGGCAGCATTCACGCTTCCCGCCGCGTATCCCCGCTCAGCATCGCGGGCAATGGACAACAGTTCTGCGCGGGCTCCGGGTTCGTGATTGGCGATGCTGGCGCTGCAGCGGATTGCATAGAAACCGAGCGCGCCGTCAACCGCCACGAGGCGGTCGTTCAGGATCGCTCTGGCGTCGGCGAATTTCCCGGTGTCGGCGTATGCCGCGCAGAGCCCCGACAGCGCGAACGCCAAATCGGGATCGAGCGTCAGCGCCTTTCGATATTCCGGAATGGCGTCTTCGTCGCGGCCAACCACGTGCAAAGCTTCCCCGATATTGCCCCGGTCGGTCGGCGATAGCGGATCGAGCGCCACGGCACGCTCGTGTTCAGCGAGCCAACGCCCGGGCAACTGGAGAGTCTCGAAAAAGGCTCCGGAAAAGTGACGCGCTTCTGCGGTATTCGGGTGTCGCGCGAGCAGGCGCCTGTGTATCGATTGGGCGGCGGTCCATTCCCATGACGCCTCCGCAACCAGGCCGTTTGAAACCAGGGCGTCGAAATTGTCCGGCGTCCGACGGAACGCAGCGTCCGCCTCCTGTCTGGCGCGGGCCAGGTTTTTGCGGTCCTGCCCATTTGCCACCAGAAGGGCATCGGTGAGGGCAAGACTCGCCAGCGCTTCGGCATAGTTTGCGTCAAGCGAGAGTGCCTGCTCGAAGTAAGCCCTCGCGCGCTGCATGTCTGCACGGTTGCGCCTGTTGAGAAAGAAGCGGCCCTGCAGGTATGCGGTGTAAGCGGACGGATTGATCTGCAGTTGCCGCGTCCGCGTTCTTCCCAACAGCCGGCCGGTCAATTCCTTCGTGATCGCTCGCGAGATTTCGTCCTGGACAGCAAATATATCGGCAATCTCCCGGTCATAGGTCTGTGACCAGATGTGATATCCGTCCTGCGCGCTGATGAGTTGCGCCGTGATGCGTACACGATTGCCCTCGCGCCGGACGCTGCCCTCCAGAACAGTGCGAACGTGAAGCGTTCGGCCGATTTCTCCGATCGTAACGCTCTTGCCCTGAAACGAAAAAGACGAGGTACGCGCCGCAACTTGCAGTCCACGAACCTGCGTCAAATCGTTCAGCAGTTCTTCTGAAATGCCTTCGCTGAAGTATTCATTGTTGCGGTCCTCGCTCATGTTGTTGAAGGCGAGAACCGCGATGGATGCATCTTGCGCATCGCCGCGCGGCACCTGCACTGCGTTATTCGTGTGCAGTCCTGGTACGATGAATTCAGCCAGCGTGGCGATGAAAACCAGGCCGAGCAGCGAAATCAGTACAACTTCGCCGTGCCGGAGCGTCGCGGCAGGTGCGCCTTCGTCAGTGTCACGCCCTACCAGAGGAATCGCGTGCCACAGCACCGCCCAAATCACCGGCAGGCCAATAAAAATCAGAACAATCAGCAGCCTGAGCGCCCATCCGGGAATCCCGAAGGTCGGAAAGACGATCGAAGCGACCTGGATGAGCACCCATGCCACAACCGCATAGGCCGCACTGACGCGGTGTAGATTCCGTCGCCGTACTTCCTGCCAAAGCGCCCACATGCCGTGCATCTCTTGTTGTGCGACCACCATACCGCAAAATCGGCGGATCGACGCCAGTATAGCGACCGCATTTGCGTCACGGGTCCGGCGGTCGCACGATTAAGCCGGTCGGCAAACTGTCCCCCGGCTTTGTTCAACCTTCGCAACCAGTTGCTCGACACGATAAAGGCCTTTGGCTGATACAAGCCCAAACCCCGCTGCATGACCGCGAATGGCGTTGCCAACCTGCGTGCGGCGCTTCACCAGGCCGTTGCGCACGACCAGCAGCATCTGCAACGTCTGCCGGTCGAGCGTCTTTGGCGCTACGAACCGCCGCTGCACGTTCGGTCGGCTCATCGCCTCACAAATCGCTTCCGCCGCATCGTTCTTGCCGCGATCGACATCGGGTTTGGTGTATTGCGGCGGGATCAGCACCACCTCAGGGCCCAGCGCATGAAGCTCGCGCGCCCGATGACGGGATGCTGCGCACGTTTCCATTCCCATCCGAAGGCGCGGAAAGCTGCCGAAGAACCTGTGCAAATCCCGCCGGCGAAGCGTTCTTCTCAGCGCCGGCTGCCCGGCAGGCCTCGACACCAGGCAACGGAAAAACATTCCTGGACGTGCCCAAGGGTATTTGGCGGCCCCATAAACGAAAATTTAATGCTGAATATTTCTGTCATTGTTCATTGCGATTCGGCAGGCCAGCACTTATGTTGCACTGCAGCAATACACCCAAGAGTCTCCCATGCGTACCGTGTTTTCCAGAATTCATGCCAGCGTGCCCACTGTTCTCACGCTTTCCGTAATCGCGCTCTCCGGTCTGGTCATGTTTGAGCTGCTGAGCGCGGCCAACTAGCTTCCGGGGCGCTTTTCGCGCCCCGGAAAGCAGCCCTGCATTTGGGATTTGCGTCGGACGGGCCCAGCCACCGTCTTGCGCGCCTGTTCGATGCCGCCGAGCACCGCCCAACCGGTTTGGGCGGCGCGATGGCGTGCCTCAAGGCCAGTTTCGTTCGCTTCCCCAGCACGTCAGGCCGCGCAACAATCATCCTGGTCGCGGCAAGGTGTGCCGTGTCCGGGAAGCCTTTGGCCGCGATGAAACCGGCTGCGGATCTCGCCGGCTGCCGGAGGCTTTCGCGATTCCTGGGGTGCGCGCAGGGCAATCGAAGCAGGCGCGCCTTTCGTGCACGATGACGGAAGCCCCGATATAGAGCAGGACGGTCGGGGGTTAACGCGTGCGCATGGCCGGCGGTGGTACAGTTTGATCAGGAGGCCTTGCGACGCGGGCGTTGTTTGGCGGACACCGACTTGATCATCGTGTAGCCCATTCCGGTCGCCGGTAGCGGCGTCCTGGCCTGACCGGCCGCCGACGCGAGAAGCGCTTTCACCTCCGGATCGGAGAGTCTCGCTGCGTTTTCCAGCCGTAGGAAGCGGTTTTGTTTGCCGCTTCCAAGCAATACCTTGTGGGGGTCGGGCAGCGTCGCGCCATGGTAGAAGGAGAGTATGACGCCTCTGGCCGACGCAGCCAATGAAACAAAACAGTCGGATGTCCGCTCCGTCGTACAGAACCCGATGACGAAGAAATTGTAGTTGTCGTAGACCTGTTCGATTGCCGTCGGAAATCGCCTGCGGAGTGCCGCCCGCGCGGACGTCATGACTTTCGATACCGTCGGATCGAACCTGGAAAGGAACGAGGCAATTTGTCTGGCGGCCGTATCGCCGGGCCTATCCCCGACCAGCTTGCGTGGCCGGACGGGATCGCGAGGGCGGTTGAGGTGCGTTCCCAGGGCGCCGCCCTCATTCTCCCATCGGGAAATGGCAGCAGGGCTCGGACCGCCACCGTCACGCTTTTTTGCCATACGCACAATATAGCAGCGTCGGCGATGGATTGCGGCAACCCGTTTGCACATTTTCGGCTGCGTCGGCGCTTTCATTCCGCTCCGCGTCTCCCGCGCGCACATTTGCGTTGAAGCCTGCGACGGCGCCTATTTCGAATTGCCCGCGCCGGCGGCGGGGCCGTTTTCCATCCGGTCTTCCATCCCGTTCTGTATGCTGACCTTCTGCATCGAATTCGTCGTCGCGCCGAGATCCGCGGCGTAGAGACCCTTCAGGTAGGCCATGTCGCCGTCGGTGAGGTGCTCGGGCTTCGCGCGCGATGCGCATCCGGAAGACAACAGGTCGAGAATGCTCGGCAGGTCGTTGCACTGGTCGAGCGAACGCGGCTCGGATAGCGCCAGCATCGTGATGTAGTCGGCCACCGGGCCGATCTCGTGCCCGCCCAGCTGCCGGATATCGGCAACGATCAGGACATTGACGATGGAGCTGATGCGCCGGCCGGGAATCCTTGTGCCAAGGGCCACCCGCGCGGGTGCGACGAAGTAGGCGCTGTCGAGCCTCGGAATCCTGTCGGGCCCGGATTGCGTGGTCCCGTCCGGCTCGATGCTCGTAACCGGCGCGATCGAGTCGTCGATTACGCGCGTGGCGGTGACGTACCAGCCCTGGATCGGGTGGGTGACTTCGAGAAGACGCGGCGTCTCGTGTACGTAATGCATGCCGAGAATCGCGCCCCGTGTCCGGTCGGCGAGCGATTTCACGACCGCTTCGGGTTCATCCGTGAACAGGATCTCGATGTTGGGTTTGCATTTCCCGGTCGCGTCCGTTTTGGCGCCGACGCCTGCGGCCACCTGAACCACGCGGGCCGTAACGAAATCGTCGAACGCCTGCGGCAGCCCCAGCGTGATGGGGCAGACCGGCCCGATATCGTCGCGCATGTACTGGCCGGTCTTGCGGTTGGTCGCCGCGTGCATATCGACGAATTGCGAGACGATGGTGTCGATATCCTGCCGGGACCGATGGCCGGTGACGATGACCGTCTCCGGTTTGCCTGGCGTCGTTGCCGGCGAAGAAGGTGCGGACTGCGCCAACGCGGCGCCGGACAGGAACGAAACGCCGGCTGCGAGAGCCGCTGTTGTCAAAAGCCGCATCCCCGCACCTTCCACACGCGATTCCATTAAGCCGTCTCCGGGTCTGACGGTCCGCCGTCCGGCATGTTAGGAAACCTAGCACGTTTTTGCTCGTAACGGACGGCCCTGCCCATGGAAGCCAGACCCGGCACGCCTTCGCTCGATAATGTTGCGTCGAGCGGCAGCGCCGTGCGGACGGAACTTGCGCAATGGGGGCGGTTCGACACCGCGGATCGCGCACAACATGGCAACCGCTACGCGGAATGGACGGCGGCGCTGCGCAAGGCCGACCTTCTGCCGCTCGAGCGGCTGCTCCCCACGGTCACGGTTCCCGATTGCGGCGCGCTGCCGCCGGCGATGGGCCTCGCGCAGTCGCGTCCGCTCGATCCGGCGCTGCTCGCACAGATTCGCACGCATCAATGGGGCTACTGGTTCGACCTCGGCCACGGGCAATCGACGCTCGGCGCGATCGCGGGCGAAACCGGCATCCAGCGTACGGCGCGCCAGCGCATGCTCTATCGCATGAACGCGATCGACGGCGCCATCGCGGCGCTCTATGGCGGCGCGCTCGCAGGCACGCGCGTGCTCGACCTTGCCTGCAACCACGGCGCCTTTTCGCTCGACCTGCTCGCGCGCGGCGCGGCGCGCGCGCGCGGCGTCGACCTGCGTCCGGAAAACATCGAAAAGGCCGGGTTGCTCCGGCGGCACCTCGGCGTCAACGCCGCGGAGTTTGTACAGGGCGACATCTACGCGGAAGCCGGGCGGCGCTACGACATCGTGCTTTGCCTCGGCCTCATGTACCATGTGACGCGGCCGTGGGAACTCGTCGAACTCTGCTACCAGCTCTGCACCGGAATCGCGGTGATCGACACCATCACGCACAGAGAACCCTTTTCGGGATTCCTGCTCGGCTTCGGCCAGCTCATTCCGCTCGAACACGCGGCGGGCGCCATCAACGCCGAGCTGCATCCCACCTATCGCGGACTGATCGACCTCATGCGCGGCGTCGGCTTCCGCGAGGTGATCGAGGTGGAAGGCGTGCCGGATCCTTCGTGGGTGAATTGGGAAAAGGACGTGTACGCCGTGAAGCTGCGGCGATGTCTGATAGGGTTGAAGTAGTACGTGTCAGTGACTTGCCTCCCCCCGCACCTGATGCGGGGTAATTCGATCCCGGTACCGGGACCGTGACGGGCCTCTACACCTTCTGTCACCGCAAGGATCGCACCGACGGACAAAACCCCCTCGCGGGCCTGAGCCAGGTCGACAGCAGATTGTACGGCACAACGGCGGCCGGCGGCGCCATCGGCCAGGGCGTGCTATTCAGCATCCCGATCCCCCGAACGGGACAGCGGGGAGATGAACCCGCTCCTGCCTCACGGACGAAGCGAAAACACGGTGCCGCCGTTGTGGGGGCCGGCATCCCATGTCGTGCCGTACAGCCTCCTCTTCACGGCGAGGAGGTCGTTGGGCGCGCCCCCGCTTGCGCGCCTGAACGCATAAACCTGGGTCTCCACACCCATGGCCGGGTCGAAGGAATAGACAGAGCCGAATGCGTGTCCGCCGCCGGAACTCGTTGTCCCGTAAAGAACGCCTTTCGGCATTTTCCGGTTGGGGGCATATGCGCGCCGGGCAATCCCCACCCGAAATTTGCTCCGCAAATTTCGACCTCCCCGCGAGGGCGAGGGCGCCCGCGATCCGGCTCACGGCGTGATCCCGAACACGGCTCCTTCGTTATAAGCACCCCCGCTACCGGTTGTACCGTACAACTCTCCCTTAATATCAATGACTCCGTTGGCGTATGCGCCGTCCACGCAATCACCGTCGCTGCAAAAGGAATAAAGTACGGTTTCTGTGCCGGTCGAGGGGTCCAGCGAGAAAACCGTTCCGCAGGCTCCGCCATCGCAGGAATAAGAGCCGTGGCCACCAAAGGTGGTTGCCCCATATAAAATCCCTTTGAGCGCGAGAAGCTCGCCCACCGGACTATACCCGTCCGTACAATTCTGCTGAGCACAAAACGAATAAATCACCTTCTCCACACCAGTGCGCAGGTCAAACGAAAACACCACCCCGCCTCCGCTGGTACCGCCCGCAGGTGTCATCCCATAAAGAGTGCCGTTCAGGGCGATCAGCCCGCCCGGTTGCTGTCCATCCGTACACTTGGACTCGCTGGCGCAGAAGGAATACAGCACCCTCTCCGCACCGGTGGCAGGGTCCAGCGAAAACACCGTGCCCCATTCGAAAGCGCCGCCAAACTCTGTTGTGCCGTAAAGGATCCCGCCCTCATGAGCCAGACTGGCAATCGGCCACGCGCCGTCTTCGCCATGGCCAAAAGCGTGAAGTACCGTGTCCGTTCCCGTCACGGGATCGAGCGAAAAGACTGTTCCTCCGTGATGGGCGCCACCACCCACCGTCGTGCCATAGAGCAAGCCGGATCGTCTGATGAGACCCGCATCAGGACCCGCGCCATCGACGTTGCTGCCACGGAAATCGTAGACCACAGCTTCAGCGCCGGTCGCCAGATCGACCGAAAATACTGTCCCGCAGCCATGAGGGCAGCTCTTGTTGCCGCCATCGATGGTCGTGCCGTATAGCTTTCCGTGCAAATAGGCCACTGGCGTGGACGGTTCGGTGCCATACCTGCCTGCCGGGAACGAGTACAGCGTCTCAACCGCACCGGACCGGGAGTCGAAAGAAAAGACAGTGCCTGTACCGCGTTTGCCGCCTCTCCAGGTCGTGCCATAAAGCTTGCCTTTCGCGCTGACCAATCCCGCTTCGGGAAGAGCCCCGTCTGCACAATTTCCTCCCTGGCTGCAAAAGGAATAGACGACCGTTTCCGTTGCGGCCCCGGGCCGGCGAAACAGGGAACGCGGCTGAAAAAGTAAACGCGCCCCCAACAGCGGCGAGTGCAATGCGATTCCTCATGGATACTCCCCCTTGTGTGTGCGCAGCCTAGCGCATTTCCATCGAGCGGGCATCATCAACGATCAGACGCATGGGCTCGTCCCGCACCATTTCCCGGACCCGCGAGCGTGATCGCGAAGACCGTTCCGCGCCCGTGAGCGCCGTAATCCGGCGTCGTGCCGTAGAGCGTACCGTTCAGTTCGACGAGCCCCGCGTTCGGGTATGCGCCATCCGGGCAACCGTACTGGCTGCAAAAGGAATGAAGCACCGTCTCTTCGGCGGTCGAGGGGTCCAGCGAAAAAACCGTCCCGCAGCTCGTGCCGGTCTCGCAGTCATAAGTCCCGTTGCCGCCAAAATAGGTCGTTCCGTACAGGACGCCGTTCACGTCGATCAGGCCGGCTTCCGGGTACTTGCCGTCGGCGCAGTTGGATTGGGTGCAAAAGGAGTAGAGAACCGTCTCCACGCCGGTGCCGGGATCGACGGAAAACACGGTGCCAGCGGCGCTCGCGCCGCCCGCGTCGGTTGTGCCATAGAGAAGGCCGTTCCGGCCGAGCAGCGCGGCGGCAGGCCCCTGGCCGTCGGTACAACTCGGAAAGTTCACCGCGCAAAAGGAATAGACCACCCTCTCCGCGCCGGTGGCCGGGTCGAGCGAAAACACCGTGCCTCCACCGTAGGCGCCGCCTTCCGGTGTCGTGCCGTAAAGGATGCCGTTCACATGGTTGAGCCCGGCCGGCGGCCGGCGGCCGTCGCCCTTCCTGCCAAAGGCATGAACCACCGTTTCGGCGCCGGTGGCGGGATCGAGCGAGAACACGGTGCCGCAGCCATGGCCGCTGCAGAGGGTGCCCCCTTGTGTCGTTGTGCCGTAAAGGGTGCCGGACAGTTCGATCACCCGGGCTTCGGGATACGCCCCGTCGCTGTGAGCCAGGAAGCGGTGAAGGACCGTCTCGGAGCCGGTCGCGGGATCAACGGAAAAAACGGTGCCCAGACCGCGCACCCGCGGTGTCACGCCGCTTCGAATGGCGCCACCCGCCGTCCGCTCACGCGCGTTGCCGCCACCAATGGTGGTGCCGTACAACTTTCCGTTCGCCCAGGTTACCCCTGCTTCCGGACGCGAACCGTCCTTCGATATCCGCGGATCGCAGAAGGAATGCAGCGTCGTGAGCGTCCCCTGCTTTGGATCAAGCGAAAAGACCGTGCCTTCGCCGCCGCCACAATCGCCACCGCGGGACGTGGTGCCGTAAAGAATGCCTCTGACGCTGATCAAGCCTGCATCCGGACTTGCCCCATCCCTGCAGCCGGCTCTGTGCGTCTGGCTGCAGAAGGAATAGACGACCGTTTCCGTTGCCGCCCTGGCCGCCGAGACATGAAAAGCGGCAGCAAAAATGAGCGCGCCCGCAACGGCGGCGAGAGCCATACGGTTCACTATGATTCTCCCTCTTGTGCGCGCAGCCTGACGCATTTCTGACGAACGGGCGACACTATCATTGGTAACAAGCCAACAAAGCAATGAATCTTGTGGTGCGCCTTTCCCGGGACCGCGGGCCTCGCCCGCCTCCGGTGAGGTGGCCTCGAAGGCCGCCGAGACGGCAACAAAATCTCGCGCTCCGCTCGCTTGGCTTGCTCTGCGCGATGCGGGCGAGGACGCCCGCGGTCCCCGGTCACGGCGTGATCGCGAACACGGTTCCTTCGTTGTGGGCGCCCCCGAGATCGGTCGTGCCGTACAGCGTACCTTTTACATCGATGAGGCCGGCGTCCGGCCATTGCCCGTCCGGGAGCGAGCCGAAGGCATGGAGCACGGTTTCCGTTCCGCTCGAGGGATCTACGGAGAACACCGTCCCGCAGCCCTCGTCTATTCCGCAACTGTCGCTGCCGCCAACCTGTGTCGTGCCGTAAAGCATGCCGTTGGCGATCATCAACCTGCCGTAAGGGTTGCGACCGTCGCCGACAGCGACGCCGCCAAACGAATGCAGCACCGTTTCGGCGCCGGTTCGCAGATCGATCGCATAGACGATGCCGTAGCCGTCTGTCCCGCCCTCCGCCGTCGTGCCGTACAGGGTGTGCTTCCGGCCGACCATCCCGCCCTGAACATAGCTGCCGTCCGTGTTGCCGTGAAAGGTGTAGACGGTCGTTACCGCGCCGGTGGCGGGATCGAACGAAAACACCGTGCCGTTGTTGGCCTGCGTCGTGCCGTAAAGGATGCCGTTCACATCGACCAGCGTGGTATTCGGCCCTGCCCCGTCGAGATTGTCCTGGAACGCGTACACCACCTGTTCGGCGCCGGTGTCTGGATCGAGCGAAAAGACCGTGCCGCAGCCGATTGTGCAGATTCCGGCTTTCTTGCCGCCCCAAAACGTCGTGCCGTACAGCGTGCCGTTCACATCGATCAGACCGGCGCGGGGAGCTCCGCCATCCGTGCCGCCCTGGAAGCGGTAGAGCACCGTCTCGGAGAGGGTCGCCGGATCAAGCGAAAACACCGTGCCATTTCCGGCTTTGCTCTTGCCGTAGATGCCGCCACCCTCGGTGGTGCCGTACAATGTTCCACTTGTGAGGATGAGCGCGGAGGCCGGGTCGGCGCCGTCCCCGGTCGTGGCCGGATCGCAAAACGAATGCAGCGTGGTGAGCTTGCCGGTCTTCGGATCCAGCGCGAACACCGTGCCGGAACTGCGTCGACAGGCCCCACCACCCCCGGTGGTGCCATAAAGCGTGCCGTTCGCTTCCATCAGATCGCCGTTGGGAGCTGCGCCATCCCTGCAGTGCCCCCGCTTTATCTGGCTGCAAAAGGAATAGACGACCGTTTCCGTTGCGGCCCCGGCCGGCGAAACAGGGAAAGCCGTCCAAAAAATAAACGCGCCCGCAACAGCGGCGAGAGCACTACGATTCATCATCTTCCCCCGGGTTGTGATGCCTATTTCGTCTTTTTCAGCACGAACACGGTCCCGTTGTCGTCGCCGCCACCGTAGTAAGTGGTGCCATACAATTTGCCATTCACGTTGATCAGGCCGGGTTCCGGGTACAGTCCGTCGCCGCTGCCGCCCGTAAAGGAATGGAGCACCGTCTCCGCGCCGGTAGCCGGGTCGAGCGAGAACGCGGTTCCGCCGCCGTCGCCGCTTTTCGCGCCGCCCCAGAAGGTTGTTCCGTACAGCATGCCCTTCACGTCAACCAGGCCGTCGGGTTCCGAGCCGTCCGGGCCGCTGAAGGCATAGAGCACCGTAATTGCGCCGGTGCCCGGGTCGATGGAGAACACGGTCCCGCAGCCGAGGCTGCCGCCGTAGCACCCGGTGTTCAGGTTGCCTCCAAAGCCCGCCACTCCGTACAGTGTGCCGTTCACATCGATCAGGCCGGTCGGTCCCAATCCATCGGTCTTCTCGAACGCGTGAACCACCGTCTCGATACCGGTAGCCAGGTCGACGGAGAACACGATCCCGTTGTTGCCGCTGCCGCCGCCGGCAGAGGTCGTTCCGTACAGTATGCCGTTCACGGCAACCAGACTGCCCACCGGTTCGGCCCCGTCGGAGCCGCCCGCGAATGCGTAGAGCACCGTCTCGGCGCCGGTCCCGGGATCAACCGAAAAAACCGTGCCCGCGCCAAGTCCGCCATACGTCGTCGTGCCGTACAGCAGGCCGTTCAGGCTGATCAAGCCGGCAACAGGTTGCGCGCCATCCGGACATTGGCTCCCGCTGCAGGGAAAACCGTACAGCACCTTGTGCGTGCGCGTAGCCGGGTCGAGCGAAAACACCGTTCCTCCACATCCGCGGCAACCGCCGTCGATCGTCGTTCCGTAGAGCGTGCCGTTCACATCGATCACGCCGGCCATCGGCCCGGAGCCAAGCCGGGCGGGCTTGCCAAAGGACCAAAGCAGCGTCTCCGCGCCGGTGCGGGAGTCGAGCGAGAACACGGTGCCCCCGCCGCGATTGCGACGGACGGCGTATGCGCCGCCCAGCGACGTCGTCCCGTAGAGCGTGCCGTTCACATCGATCACGCCGGCGACCGGTTCTGCCCCGCTCGCGCCGTCGAAGGCGTGAAGCACACTTTCCTTCCAGGTGACGGCATTCGCGGCTGCGGCCGGCTGAATGGCTGCGCAGCCGGCGATACCTGCAAGCACTGCGATGAAGATGGTTTTCATGATTTTCTCCCCTGTTCATCCTGGCCCGGTACGAACACGACCGTACGAAGGGCGACTCTTCATAGCCGGAAACGCCACCCTCGCTCCCTGGCGGTGACAGTTCCATGAACGTGGTCCCTTCCCCGATACGTTAGCGCTCCTGCTTTCTGCGGCCAAGGCAATCCGGACTTCGGTAGTGTCCGAATTACGACCCTACCCGGACTTCGGAGTGGAGCAAGACTGACGGGTTCCTGTTGCGCCGGAGAGCGCCGGCACGGCGCAAGCTTACGCCGGCAAGCCGTTCTTGAGCTTCCACTGGACGTTGGCCGTCCACGGAGCGGTGACGGGCCGCCCGTCCTCGAGGGCCGGCCTGTACCGCCAGGCGGTCGCGCACCCAATCGCCGCCTCATCCAGCATTTGGTGGCCGCTCGATTTCGCAATGCGTACATTCGAAACCGTCCCGTCGGCGTTGACCGTGAACCGGACGGTCGTCATGCCTTCCTGATTGAGGCGAAGAGCCACGGCGGGATATCGCTTCTCGCAACTGTGGGCGGCGCCGATCTCGACGGGCGCCGTGATGCCCCGGGGCCTTGGCGGGGCGGGCGGAGCCGGCACGACGACGATCTGTACAGGCGCCTGCGCGACCGGATGGGGATGCGCCCTGGCAACCACCGTGATGTGCGGCGCCGGCTTCGGCGTTTGAATCTGAATGTCCGGCTGAACCACGTCCGGTGTCGGCGGCGGGACCAGCTTGAGCTCCGGCAGGACCAGATGCGGCGTCCTGGGCGGCGTAGTCAAGAAGTCGACCTGGACCGCCTGCGGAAAAAACCGGAAGCCGTGAATGGCGAGGCCGGTCGCGATGAGGTAGATCGCCACGAACTCAATCACCAGCGCGCACGCGACCGCCGCGGGCCTCAGCTGCTCCCGCTGAATTATCAAATGCGCTGGTCGTTCCATTCGACTTGCCTCACTTGCCGACGGCCGGCTTTCCGGTTTCCTGGTCCTCCCTGCTCTGCCGGTTGGATTATGGTTAGCGGCGGCGCCGGTTTCCAGAGCGTTTTTGCTCTCCGGCATCGCCGCGATCATACCCCGGGCAAGGCACGGGCGAGCCGCAAAAGGCTGGTCTGTGCCCTACCCGGCGCCGCCGAGCAGCCGAAGCAGCAACTTGCGGCTGTGTGCGGCTGTGTGCGGCCGCCTAGGAACCGCCTACCAACAGCTTGTACGTGCGCCGATGCTGCCTTTTCAAACAGCGCGGGCCGCTCAGTCCCGTCACGGGCATGTCACGAAACTTGTCTTAATACCCGTCTGCGGATAGAGATGACGCCATCTTCACTTTTACGCCGATTCTGGACAGGGACGCCGACGCCAATGCCAACCGCCTCGCAAGAGCAGAGTGACAACGACCAGGTGAAGCGATTCCGATCGCGCAAGATCTACATCGAGCACCGCATTCCGCGGGTCAAGGCCGAGATTGCGGCAATCGCAACGCGGAAACGATCCCTCAAGGAATCCGGCGGCGAAGCCTCGAAGCATGTCATCGAGGAAATGATCTACAACAATCAACACCTCGTCGCATTGCGAAAGGAGCTCCAGTCTCTCGAGCAGGAGCGGAAGTCGGTTCTCAAGGGTCTGAAGGAGATCAGGCTTCAGGAAACCGGAAAGACCGAATCTGCTGCGTCTCCCTAACGGGATCAACAATAGTTAACACAGAACCCGCCGGACACTCTCTGTCGGGCCTCACCTGCCTCGACGCGCGCGGCTATCGCTCCCTCGTCGCGGCCGCGCCGCGGTATTCATCCCAGAAGATTCCAGATGGCTGTGGCGATGCGCGTCAGCCAGATCACGCCAAACGAGCCGGCCAGAAAAAGCGCGGAAATGCCGGTTATCGCGATGACGGTGGCTATGACGTCGCCGATCACCGTTTTCGTAAACGCTGTCCAGTACCGGCGCACCAATCCCTGGAGAGAATGCTCGCGCCCGTCGAACGCCACTGCCATACGCAGCCCGCCTTGAACCCGCGGAACCTAGGCAGCGCCCCCGCTCCGTACAATCAGGCGGCGCCTTGCCATCCGCTGCCCGACACGAACGGGAGCCCGCCGCCGCCCTGGTCCAGGGACGTGATCCCACCGGCCGGTTCGGCAACCGGTGCTCTTCCGGGGAACTTACGTAGCAGCGTACACAAAAAGGCACAGCGCCGTGGACGCAGAGGCCGCGCAGTGGATGCAGGCACTTATCGCGTACCGGCAAGGGACTGAAATCCGTTTGCGCGCGCTTCGCGCGCGATTCCTTCCTGGGCCCTTGCGTCGTGTCTATCGGTGTTGCTCGCGCATTTCCGCGGCCTCCGCGCCAGGCGTGCCTTCCCGAAAAGCGTTACTTCCGTTCGGACAGGTAGCGCCGGCGCCACTCCTCGTTCACCGGACCCGCCTGGCGCTCGAGGCGCAGTCTGGACATGTCGAGACGGAAATTCGAAAGCCCGAGGTCGCGCGCGAGCCTGACAACTTCGCCTTCAGGATCGGCGACGAGCTGTTCGTACATCACGCGCAGCGGCACAATGCCGTTGCGGCCGAAGAATTGCGCAAACTGCTGCCGGGAGTGGGCGATGCCGTAAATATGACGCTCGAGCCTCTCGCGCGAATAGGCGACCTCGTGGGGCTCGCCAGACCCTTCCGCCTCGGAGCTGAATGCGCCGGTGGCAAACGCGATGGCAAAACTGATCGCCTGCCCCAGCACGTCGTTGCGCTCGATCATGACGAACCGCGACCGCTCGGCGATCTGGTCGAGCACGCCCGCCCTCGTGAGAATATCGAGATGCTGGAGCGCCGCTTTGACGAAAAACCGCTCCGATTTCTGGTGGCGAACGACGGTGTCGGAAAAAAAATCCTGAAAGCGCGCGAAGCCGCGGCGCTGCGACATCTCGATGACCGCGGGATAATTCAGGATCTCCATCGCGCGGTTGTACTGACCGCCCGAAGCAAGCAGCTCGGCGAGGTAGTTCGAGCCGGAGCGGTTGAGGAAACAGAGAAAGACAAAAGAGACGTTCTGCGGAAGCCGGGAAACCTCTCGCTTCAACGGACCGAAATGCTGCTCGAGCTTGTCCCGATGGCCGTTGCGCCCAAGCTCGGGCGCCCGAATCAAGCCTTCCCCGTCTTCCTGCGGCTGTGCGAAACGGCGGCGCCTGCGGTGCGGTGAAGACAAGACGCGAGCCCCTCGGCAAAGGTCGCGCGTAGGTAGCGAAATCCCCGCAGAAGTCAACAAAACGCCAATCAGCAAAACGCGCTGGCGGCGACGGACCGGCGTTTCGGCCCGTCACCGATGGCGCGGATTCACCGCGACCATTCTTTCGCAAAGGAACCATCATGACTGATACCAAAGCGCCGGCTCCGCCGGCGCCGTCGTTGTTTCAATGCATCATCGACTGGGGGAAGCGCGAGCTTTCCCAGGTGGAGGGCAAAGCGGCAACGCTCTGGAACAGTATCGAACCCGGTCTCGTCGCCGAGGCGGAATCGGCCGTCGGGCAGTTCCTCGGCGCCGCCATCGACGCGGTAAGCGCCCAGGCGTCGCTGGTGATTTCCGGACAGGAGAAATTCGCCAACGCGAAGGATCTCGTGCTCGAAGCGGTGGAAGCGAGCGGCAAATCGATCGGCAATACGCTGCTCGAATTCCTGGTCAATCTGGCGCTCGCGCTCGTCAAGACCGCCACTGCCACCTCGCTTCTTTAATTCGCAAGAAACCTGCACGCGGAGACGCGGAGTCATCAACCGCCAGGATGCCAAGAACACCAGGAACAAGTTCGCGCGCGAATGCGCGCATAAGACTTGCTGCAGCCACAACGCCGCGGCAGCGAGCAAAACAGACTCCTTGGCGTCTTTGCGTCTTGGCGGTTCACGTTCTCTTCCTCCGCGCCCTCCGCGTCTCCGCGTGCAAACACATCAGGGAGACACCCGCATGTTCATTTCAAACTTTGCGCGCGACATGTTCGCAGGTCTGGTCCGTCACTTCGCCACCTTCGGCGGCGGCTGGCTCGTTGCGCATGGCCTGCTTGCAAAGAGTCAGTACAACAGCTGGATCGGTTCGATCTGCTTTCTGGGCGGCATCCTGTGGAGCGCCTGGGACAAGTACAACCGTGCCGGCAGGACTTGAAGAAACGAGTTGCTCGCGCCGGTGCGGAGCAGGCGCGTTTCCTCCCCGTCGCGCGAAGCGAGATGGGGGAGGAACGCTACTCGCCTCTCCGCCGAGTCATATGCGTACATTCCGCGAACGGCCACGGTTTGTTTCGGTACACCGTGCGCGCCGGCTGCCCCCGCGCGTTTCTGTCGCATTTCGCTGTTATTCGCTGATAAAATCGCTGTTATGGCTTCGCGCGCCTGTGCAACGCGTGTTTTTCCCTGTTCGTGACCTGGATGCCACGCTGTGGGGCCCTGCACAGCGCGGATGCCGATCAAACCAGCGCGCGGGTGCGGTCGAGGGACAGCCAGCGGGTGCGATGGATGTTGACGGGGTTGTCCACCCAGCCCCTGACGGCCGGCGAAACCAGCGTCCGGGTGACGCCGAAATAGATGGGCGCAAAGGCCGCGTCGTCGAGCATGATCTGCTCGGCCTCGGCCAGACATTGCCCGCGGGCGCCTGCGTCGGCAATCGCATCGGAGCGGGCGATCAGCGCGTCGAACTTCGGATTCGAATAGGCGCCGTTGTTGAGCAGACCCGAACCGGTGGCGCCGAGCATGAGGAAGTTCTTCGGGTCGAGATAGTCGGCGACCCACGCCGCCCAGGCGACGGAGTAGTTCTGCTTGAGGAGCAGGTTGTAATGGTCTTTTTCGTCGGAAGGCACGATGCGTACATCCGCTCCGATCGCCTTCCACATCGACTGCAGGGCCACGGCGACCAGCCGCGTGGTCGACTCGGTCGTAATGTTGAAATCGAACGCGAGCGGCTGCGAAGGCCCATAGCCCGCCGCGGCGAGCAGTGCGCGCGCGCTGGCGCGGCGCTCCTGCATGGGCATGTGGCGAAAGCGCAGGCCCGCCGTAGCGGGATAGTTCGGCATGTGCGGCGGCACGAACGACCAGGCGGCAGCTTCGCCCGCTCCCATGACCCTGGAGACGATCGTGTCGCGGTCAATGGCGAGCGAGAGGGCGGTCCGTACACGCACATCGTCGACCGGTTTCGCACGTACGTTGAAAAGCACGTATTCCGTCAGCGCATAGGGCGATATGTGCATCGATCCCGGCAGATTGCGCTTGACCCAGCCGATGTCCTGTGACGGCACATCGACGTCGATATCGAGCGCGCCGGTGCGAAAGCGCATCAGCGCGGCGGCGTAATCCTGCGTCGGCTGGATCACCACCCGACGCACTTTTACCCTGTTCGCCTCGTAAAAGCAGGGATTCCATTCGAGCGCGATGTGCTCGTTCGGGACCCACTCCCTGAGCTTGTACGGGCCGTTGCCGATCATCTTGCCGGGGTCGGTCCAGTTTTCGCCGTAGCGCTGCACGACATGGCGCGGAACCGGATAGAAACAGGGACGGGAGAGCAGCTTTTCGACATAGGGGACCTGCACCGCGAAGCGGATTTCGAGCGTGCGCGCATCCAGCGCCCGAACACCCAGCGCCTCGGGCGGCAGATGTCCGCCATTCACCGCTTCGGCATTCACGATGGGATAGAAAAGCGATGCGTATTGTGCCGCGGTTTTGGGATCGAGCACGCGGCGAAACGACCAGACGAAATCCTCGGCCGTCACGGGGACGTCGTCCGACCAGCAATGGTCGCGGATCCGGAACGTGTAGGTGAGTCCGTCGGCGCTCGCGCGGTAGCTTTCGGCAGCGCCCGGAATCTGCTCTGCCGCCGCGTTGTCGGTCATCAGCCCGACGAACATTTCGCCGATGATCGCGTCCTCGTAGGACGTGGAGTAGAGCGCCGGATCGAGCGTGTCCGGCTCGGCATTGTTGCCACGCACCAGCGTCCGGTCGTCGGACTGCGGGCGGGGACCGAACCCCGAGCCGCGCAGCGCGAGTGCCGCTCCGCCGGCAGCCAAAAGCGCGGCGCTCGCGCCCATCAGCGCGCGCCGCGTGAACCTGCGCGGTTGCGGCAGTTGCATGTCGCTCAGGCCCTCGTCACACCCGATCGATTCTTCTAGAATCGGGCTCCTTCGACCAGGCGAATTGGGCCACAAAAGGGGCTAACAACCGATGAATATTCGCTGTTTGGCATTAACACTTGTCGCCTGTGCGACAGCCTTTCCTGCGTTGGCCGCCGCGCCGCCGCCGCCCGTGGCGCCCCAGGACGTGCTCGAAGCGCTCGGCCGTTGTGCCTCCGTCTCCGACAGCACCCAGCGTCTTGCCTGTTACGACGCGCTCGCGCCGCGCGTGAAAGATGCGCTTGCGGCGCCGCCGCAAGCGCTTCCCGGCAACCGCGCGCCGACCGGCGAGGAGCAGCGCTCCTGGTTCGGCTTCGACCTGTCGAGCCTCTTCGGCTCCAGCCCCACCCAACAGACGACGCCGGCGCAATTTGGCAGCGACCGCCTGCCGTCAACGCATGTGGAGGAACAAACGGCGGCGGCCGAGGTCGACAGCATTACCGCCGGCGTGACCGACGTGGCCTTCACACCGTTCGGCAAATTCATTGTATTTCTCGACAACGGCCAGGTGTGGCGACAGATCGAGGGAGACGCCGATCACGCGGTCTTCAGAAAACCCGCGAAGGACAACAAGGTCACGATCAGGCGCGGCTTCATCGGCAGCTACAATCTCAGCCTCAACGGCGACAGGACATACAAGGTGACCAGGGTCAAGTGATCTGGCGATGTCCCATCCCGTTTGCCGTTAACCAGGCGATGCGCGCGCGCAACAGCGGGCGGCGTCACTTCGGCGAATTTGATCAAAGAGGGGCAGGTACAGTTTTTCGCCGTTGCCCTTCCGCGGCAGTAGCGGGTTTGAGGTTGTGGAACAACCCGGCGAACTCAGAGAACTGGCGAGCTGGTACCGAAGCTGGGCGGAACTCGGCAACAAGGCCGACCGCGGCTGGCGCGAGGGCTTCGCCGAATATCTTGACCAGCGCGCGGCGGAAATCGAACGTCTGCTGACCCTCGCCCGAAAGCGCGCGATGAACTGACGCGATCATGCGGAGTGGATCAACCGGCAGCGGCAACGGGAGAACATGCGTCCGCCGTCCCTTCCATCCCGTCGAATTCCTCGACGAAATGGCCGGGCTCGACGGCGATCAAACGGGGCCGATACTGCTCAGCGTCGGGATCGTCGATCATCCTCGATTTGAGAAACGTCAGTCCGGCGCGGGTGTCGAGGGGCGACGGAAGCTCATCGGCGAGGAGCGCACGCGGTCTCGTCCGCTCGCGTTTCGGATCGGGCAGCGGCACGGCGGCGAGCAATGCACGGGTGTAGGGGTGGCGCGGGTCTTTGTACAGCGCATTGCTGTCGGCCAATTCCACCACGCGTCCCATGTAGAGCACCATCACCCGATGCGCCATGCGCCGCACCACCGCCAGATCATGGCTGATGAATACCATGGACATTCCGATATCCGCCTGAAGCGCGAGGATCAGCGCGGTGATCTGGGCCTGGATGGAGGCATCGAGCGCGCTAACCGCCTCGTCGCACACGAGGAGCCTCGGGCGCACGACGATCGCGCGCGCAATCGCGGCACGCTGGTTCTGGCCGCCGGAGAATTCGTGCGGATAGCGGTTGATCCACGCCGGATCGAGCCCGACCCGCGCCATCACCTCACGCACCCGGCCGCGAACGGCATTGCGCGTCAGTTCGGGAACGAGCGCAACGAGTGGCTCGGCGATGGATTGGCCGATCGTGCGGCGCGGATCGAGACTCGCCAGCGGATCCTGGAACACGATCTGCAGATCCTTCCTGAACCTTCGGATCATGGCCTCGTCGGCGCGCAAAAGATCGTTTCCCAACCACGAGACGATTCCCGTCTCGGCCGGCAAGAGTTGCAGCACGGCGCGCGCGAGCGTCGATTTCCCGCACCCCGACTCTCCCACTACGCCCAGGGTCTCGCCCTGCGCCAGCGTGAAGCTGACGCCGTCGACCGCGCGAAGCCTTTTGGGGCGCGCGAAAGGTCCTTTGCCGCGCATCGGAAATACCACGCCCAGATCGGCAACGGAGAGAGTCTGCCGCGCGTTCGGGGCCGGCGGCCGCGGCGGAACGCACGCGTCGAGTCGCGGCACGGATGAAAGGAGCATGCGCGTATAGGGATGCTGTGGGCGCGTGTAGACGCGGTCGACGTCGCCTTCCTCGACGATTACCCCGTCCCGCATGACGGCCACGCGATCGGCAATGCCGGCGAGGACGCTCATGTCGTGCGAGATGAGCACGATCGAGGTCTTGAGCTCGCGTTTCAGGTCGCGCATGATCTCGAGAATTTGCGCCTGTACGGTTACATCGAGCGCCGTTGTCGGTTCGTCGGCGATGATGAGATCCGGCGCGCAAACGGTCGCCATGGCGATCATCGCGCGCTGGCGCATCCCGCCGGAGAGCTCGTGCGGATATTGCGCCATGCGCCGGGGCGCATCGGCAATGCGTACGAGGTGGAGGATTTCGAGACAGCGGCGGTAGGCCTCGGAATTGGATAGGTGCTGATGGACACGCAATGCCTCGACAAGCTGCGCGCCGACCGTCATGTGCGGCGTGAGCGCGGTCAGCGGGTCCTGGAAAATCATGGTGATGTGCGAACCGCGCAGGCCGTTCAGTGCATGTTCGTCCAGAGACAGAAGCTCCCGTCCCTGAAAAAGCACGGAGCCGGTCGCGGTGCCGTTGGCAGCGAGAAGTCCGAGGCACGCAAGAAAGAGCTGGCTCTTTCCCGATCCCGACTCGCCTGCCACCCCGAGGCACTCGCTCGGCCTCACTTCCAGCGAAACGCGCTTCACGGCGTGAACTTCACCATCGGGCGTGTGAAAGCGCACGTCGAGATCGCGAATCTGAAACAGCGGACGATCCGGGGCAACATCGTGTCCCGCCGGCCGCGTCGCGCCGGCGGCCTGGGCGAGGCGGGGGGCCCGGTTTCCCGTCCCTCGTTTGAACCCGGCCTGCATCAGCGATCCTTCGGATCGAGCGCGTCGCGCAGGCCGTCGCCGATGAAGTTGAAGGCAAAAAGTGTCGCCGCCATGAACAGCGACGGGAAAACCAGCAGCCATGGCGCCGATTCCATCTGGTCCGCGCCTTGCGAAATCAGCACGCCCCAGGAGGTCAGCGGCTCCTGAATACCGAGGCCGAGAAACGAAACGAAGCTCTCTGCGAGAATCACGTTGGGAATCGTCAGACTCATGTACACCACGACGGGGCTGACAACGTTGGGAACGACATGGCGGCCGATCGTGGCGAAGCGGCCGACGCCGGCCGCGCGCGCCGCTTCGATGAATTCCCTGTGGCGGATGGAAATCGTGTCGCCGCGTACGATCCGCGCCATGGTGAGCCATTCCACCGCGCCGATGGCGACGAAGGTGAGATAGAAGTTGCGGTTGAAGATCACCATCAGGACAATGACGAGAAAAATATAAGGCAGGGAATAGAGTACATCGACGAAGCGCATCATCAGTCCGTCAAGGCGTCGTCCCGCGAAGCCGGCGATCGCGCCGTAGCTGACGCCGAGGACGAGGCTGACGATCGTGGCAGCAACGCCCACGGCGAGCGACACGCGCGCGCCGTACAGAATGCGGATGAAGAGGTCGCGTCCCACCGCATCGGTGCCCAGCCAGTGCGCGCCGCCGGCATGGCACAGCACGGTGTGCCCGGGCCACCAGTCCGGTGCACAGGAGATCACGGAATAGTCGATCGAATCATAGGCGTAGGGCGAGAGGAGCGGCGCAAAGATCGCGGCGAGCGCGATCGCCACCAACACCGCCATGCCGGCCACCGCGGCCTTGTTGGCAAGGAGCCGGCGCCGCGCATCGACCCAGAGGCTTCGGCCGCTGACGTCGAAGGCGACGTCGAGCGCGGTATCGTCGAAAGCCGCGCTCATCGTGCGAACCTCACGCGCGGATCGAGCACAGCGTACAGTATGTCGGCGACGAGATTGAGAATGATGATGAAAGCGGCGTAGAAGATCACGACTCCAAGCACGAGCGTGTAGTCGCGTCCGATCGCGCCTTCCACAAAATACCGACCAATTCCGGGAATGCCGAAAATGCGCTCGACAACGAGGGAGCCCGTGAGCAGCCCCGCGAAGGCCGGACCCAGATAACTGACAAGCGGCAGCAGTGCGGCAGGCAGGGCGTGACGCAACACGACGCGGCTGTACGGCAGGCCTTTGGCGCGTGCCGTGCGCACGAAATTGGTGCGCAGCACTTCCACCATGCTGCCTCGCACCAGACGCGCGATGATCGCCATTTCCGGAAGGGCCAGCACGGTGACGGGGAGAATCATGTTGGCGAGCGCGCCATTGTTCCAGCCACCGACGGGTAGCGACAGATCAACGCCGAACAGTCGCACGCCCCAGACGCCGAACACGAGCGTGAGAACCGGTGCTGTCACGAAAGTCGGAATGGCGATGCCAGCGGTCGCAAACGACATCACCGCGTAGTCGGCGGCGCGATTCTGCCGCAACGCCGCCACCACGCCGAAACCGATCCCGAAAACCAGCGCCAGCGCCATCGCGGAGAGGCCAAGCTGCGCACTGACGGGCAGACCTTCGGCGATCAGCCGGCTGACGGAGAAATCCTTGATGCGGTACGACGGACCGAGATCGAAATGCACAAGTCCGTCGAGGTAGTGGAAATATTGCTCGTAGAGCGGCCGGTCGAGATGATAGGCGGCTGCAACGTTGCGCTCGATTTCGGGTGGCAGGCGGCGCTGGGTATCAAACGGCCCTCCCGGCGCGACGCGCATGACGAAGAACGAGATCGTGACGATAATGAGCAGCGTCGGAATCGCGCCGAACAGGCGGCGCAGGGCGAAGCCGAGCATGGCGCGCTATCCGTCGCAGCCGCCTGCGCAGCGTGAAGTGGTGTGGCGAATGGTTTCCAAAGTGTTGACGCGACCTGCCGTTGCCCGGCGGGAAAACTAACGTCCAAACATTTCGAAACAATTTCGCGAAATTCGTGCCCGCTCGCGCAGGCACAGCACGTCCCTCCGCGTTCCGATGGATTGAAACGCGACGCCTCTACGCGAAACGCACAGCGTAGATCGGCGGCAGGCGCGTGGCTTCGAGCAGCCAGCTTTCGCCGGCGTCGGCGGAGAACCAGAGACCGCCCGTCGTCGATCCCATTACCAGCGAAGAACCCGCATCGTCCACATCGAGGCCATGGCGGTAGACGAGATCGTAGGCGGGCGACGGCAGACCGTCGCTGAACGTCTCGAAGGTCTTCCCGCCGTCGCGCGTGCGGTTGACAACGAGCTTCGCGTCGACCGGCTCACGACGCTGGTCCGAATGTGCCGGTACAAACCACGCCGTCAGCGGATCCTTCGGATGCGCCGCAACAGCAAAGCCGAAGTCGGAGACCGGCGGTGACAGCGTGCTCCAGTGCGCGGCGCCGTCGGCCGAATGAAACATCCCGTTGTGATGCTGCACCCACAGCGTGTCGGGACTGGATGCACATCGCGCGACACGATGCGGATCCTGTACGGCGCTGTCGTTTCTCTGCTCGGGCGGCACATATACCGCGAACATGCCGTCCGTTTTCGGGCTCCAGGTTTTCCCGCGATCCGCCGACTGCCACACGCCGCCGCAGGAAATGCCGACGGTAACGTGGTCGGGGTCGCGTGGGTGAATGAGCACGGAATGAATGCCCGCATCATCATAGCCACCGCCGAACCAGCGCGCACGCTCAGGCCGGTTCCATAGGGGCTCAACGAGCTGCCACGTTGCGCCGCGGTCCTCGGAGACGAACAGGCCTGCGGGAATTCCGCCCGCCCAAAGCATTCCGGGTTTGTCCCCCGTCTCGAGTGACCAGATCTGTTTCAGCGCCGGCGAATCTGCCGTGCCTTGTGGGAAGGAAGGCGCGGCGATCTCCTGCCAGGACTCACCTCCGTCGTCCGAGCGGTGAAGCTTCGGTCCGAAATGGCCGAGATTGAGCGCCGCATAGATCGCGCCGTCGCGACGGTCGGCGAGCGACAACGTCACGGGCGACCCGGCGAAATGCATCGCCGCGAGACGCCAGCCACGGTCATCGCGTGCATAAATGAAAAGACCTTTGCGCGTCGACACGAGTGCGCGATCCTGCATCATTATCCTCCCGAGAGTGCCTGCATCACATAGATTTCCGATTGGGGTCGAAGCGGCGCCGCGAGCGCCGCGCCATGCGCCAGCCGCTCGCCGTCCAGGAAGATACAGACATGTTTCCGCAATTGCCCCTGCTCGTCGAGCACGTAATTGCGCGCTGTCGCATTCTCCGCGAACAGGTGTTCGAGCACGGCCCCGACCGTTTGTCCTTCGATCTCGACCGCTTCGCCCGGCGCAACGCCCGCGAGCCAGCGCGTAAAATGCACCGTCGCCATGCGACGTACGCTACGCCGCGACGGGCGCCGGTGTCGACTCCGGCGCCGGCAGCCGACGGCGGAATTCGCGCCAGATCAGCAGCAGGCTCAACATCGCCTGCAGAACGACGCTGACGACCGAGACGTACCACACCCATTCGATGCGGAACCCCGGCTGGAGCGACAGCAGGACAACCGGCAGCGCAAGGGTCAGGAAACGCGAGCTCGAGCTCATGAGCGCGGGCCAGGTGTTGCCGAGCGCCTGGAACATGCCCGAACAGCTGTAGATGATTCCCGCCCCGATGAAATTCCACGAAATGATGCGCAGAAACTCGGCACCCTCCGCAACCACGGGGGGGTAGTTCGAAAAAATCCTGATCAATGCGTCCGGACGCCATTGGCAGATGAGCATCAACACAATCATGATCGCGGTGCTTGCGACAACGGCGGCGCGGAACGTGTGACGCACCCGCTCCCAGTTCTTCGCGCCGAAATTCTGGCCGGCGATCGGCGCCGCGGCGAAGGAAAGCGCAAAGCCCGGCATGAAAATCGCCTGCATGACGCGCGAACCGGCGCCGTAGCCCGCCTGCGCATCCGTTCCGAACGGCCGGATGGCCCAATAAATGATGCTCGCGTACACGACCATCAGGATGAATTCGCCACCGGCAGGAACGCCGATCAAGAGCAGGCGCTTCCAGATCTGCCAACGCGGCCGCCACGCCCGAAAATCGAGGCGCACATAGGACTCGAACCGGAAGAAATAGATGCCGAGCATCACAAAGCCGGCGGTGACGGCAATCGAACTGGCCAGTCCCGCACCGAGCACGCCAAGGGGATGACCGGTTCCCCAGCCGGCGATCAGGACCGGCGCGAGCACGATGTTGATGGTAAGGCTCGCAGCCGAAATGAGCATCGGAGCCTGGACGATTCCCGTCGCGCGCAACGCGGAGGCCAATGCCGTCATGATGAACTGGAGCGCGAGCCCGGGGATATAGCAATACAGATACACGCGGCCAGCCTCGGCGGTGGCTGCGTCCGCACCGACGTTGGCCATGTACACCGGCGCGAGGGGATAGAATGCGATCAGTGTCACGCCAGACAGGAGGACGCCAACCGCGTTCGCCTGGTTGAAGACGAGGTTTGATTCCGCCTGATCCTTGCGACCGACCGCGTGCGAGAGGAGCGCGAGTGTACCGGCACCGAGCATCATCGTCAGCGCCAGAACGAGCATTACGACGTTGCCCGCCGCCGCCACGCCGGCAATGGCCGCCGGTCCGACATGTGCAACAAAATAGAGGTCGACGAGATAATAGGCGGTCTGAAAAATCATTCCCGCCATGATGGGTAGTGCCATGCGGATCAGGTGCCCGCCGATGCTTCCCGTTGTCAGATCGCGCACTGAGTTGGCCCCATCTCCGAAAAAAACGTTATAGAACGCTGGTCACATCCGTTCGAGAAGAGTCCTTGCCAACGAACAGCAACGGGCAGTTGTTTTCTTTTCCAACGACTAGGCGAAACAGTCACCCATGTTCAGTTGCGCTGCATGCCTGCCCTTTGCCCATTTTTCGTAGGCGGCGCCTAGCGCCGCACCAATTCATTCAGCCGCCCCTTGGCCTCTGCTACCGAAATCAGCACTTCTTTCGTCCTGGCCCAAAGATCTGGTCCAGATTTCTAGTCTATAAGAATGGTCCATGGCAAAGTGATGCCAGCAAATCGAAAGCCCGGCCGTTCGGTCCGGGCTTTCTCATTCCGCATAAAGCGGAATCGGTTGCGGGCAATGCCCGCTTTCAGAAAGTTTCAACTGTGTGGCGGCAACCGGCGTTGCTTCCCGACCGGTTGTGGGCCTGCCTTGCGCAGAGCCCGGATAATATGCCCGGCGGAGTGTCGTCCATGCGGAAACCTCCTTGTCGCCCGTCACGTTTGGCGAAACCGGATTCCGGCGCACGCGTTTCCAGCCTCTTTGGGCGCCGGCTCTCGCGTTTCGCGACGTTCAAAGTGTCCTCCCACAAACTCCATCTGTCAACGATGAAAGTTCGGTTGCGTCCGGGAACGCATCGAAGTTCCGGGTGTTTGGCGATCACTC
>Ga0070731_10000924_pt1 | contig 33513 bp, 23 predicted proteins | sample Coa_R1_2_FD_66448 | JGI IMG/M metagenome (GOLD analysis project Ga0070731, IMG submission 66448) | Surface soil microbial communities from Centralia Pennsylvania, which are recovering from an underground coalmine fire - Coalmine... | ecosystem: Environmental > Terrestrial > Soil > Unclassified ... | reverse complement strand
GTGCCCGGATAACGATGGTGCCAGGCGACCTTGCCGGTCTTGTAGTCGATGGCCGTCAGATACGAGCCGAGCGTGCCGAGTTGATCCTCTTCCTTACCGCCGAGCCCCATCGCGCCGCGCGGATCGGTTTCGGTGAGATAGTACATCGCGTAGGATTCATTGGTCGGTACGTAGAACAGCCCTGTGTCCGGCGAATAGGCAGGAGGCGGCCAGTTGGTCGCGCCCTGGTTGTTCGGAGAAACCAGCGCTCCAGGGACGGTCGAATCCTTCTCGGGATTGCGCATCGGCCGGCCTTTTTCGTCGACGCCCTTCGCCCAGTTCGCCGCATCGGAGAATTTGTTCGTGATGAGATGCTCGCCGGTGACGCGATCGAGAGTGAAGAAATAGCCGTTACGGGTAGCCTGCAGCACCAGCTTGCGCTGCTTGCCGCCGAACTCGCCGTCCACCAGGATTGGTGTTTCCGTCGAATCCCAATCGTGCGTGTCGTGCGGCGAGGTCTGAAAATACCAGGCCATTTTTCCGGTATCGACATTGAGCGCCACCAGAGAACACGTGTACAGGTTGTCGCCCTCGCGTCCAGGCGTATTTGTATACGCGGGCGAGGGATTTCCGGTCCCGAAAATGTAGAGATGGGTTTCGGGATCGTAGGCGCCGGGAATCCAAACGTTGCCCGCGCCGTGACGCGCGGCGTCCAGGGTGCCCCAGGTTTCCAGGCCCGGATCGCCCTTCTTCATGGGCAATGTGTGCCAGGTCCACTGAACGTCGCCCGTTTCCGGATCGCGCGACTGAACGTATCCAGGCTCATCGAGATCGTTGCCGGTGCCGATGATGATGTGGTTCCCGATGACGATCGGCGACATGGTCGAAAAATATTGGAGATTGAAATTGGCGATTTCCTTGTGCCACCGTTCCTTGCCGGTTTTCGCGTCCAGGCAGACCAGGTAGTCGTCAGGCGTTTCCATGTACAGCCAGTTGCCCCACATCCCCAGCCCGCGATTTCCGATGTGCGTGCCGCCTCTGGTCTTCCAGAAGTAGTGCCAGATTTCGTGGCCATCGCGGGCGTCGACGGCCCAGGCGTTGTCGGGCATCGCGAAATAAAGAACGCCGCCGACTTCAAGAATCGCCGCGCGGACGCTGGTGGCGCCTCCAAATCCGCCGGTGCCGAGCGTGCCCGCGCCTTCACCGCCGATGATGGTCGCCGGTTGGGCCGCTCCGCCGCGCCCGCCGCCTCCGGAGTTTCCGGGGCCCGGTGTCACGCGCGTCGCCCATGCGAGCGTGAGATTCTTGACGTTGGTCTGATTGATCTGCTTGAGCGTGCTGTAGCGCTTGCCCGAATAGTCGCCGGAGTAAGTCGGCCAGGATTCGCCCAGCGGCTTGGTCAACAGCGCCGGGTCCAGCACCTGACCCGCAACGATCACTGGAAACAGAAGGCAAATCGTCCGAAGTGAGTTTTTCATTTCACAGTCACCAGGTAAGCGGTCAGGTTATGGATGTCTTTGTCGGTGTACGTTGGCAGCATATTCCGGTGCGGTTGCAGCGAATCATGCAACTCCACTTTCGGCGTGTCTCCGTCGCGGCGGAACGTTCGCTGCGTGCCGTCGGCTTCGGTCAGGGTCACTGTAAAATCGTCGATGCGCACCAGCGTGCCCTCGGTCTTCTTTCCCGCCGCTGTGACGGTGACCGTCGTAGGAGGCACTTTCACCGGAACCGCCGGCCCTCGGCCTCCGCCGCCGCCCGGCATCAGGAACGTGTTTTGCAGGATCTTCGCGTCGGCGATGCGCGACCCGATACCCTTCAGATCGCCGGTGACCGAATGACATGCTCCGCATTTTGATTTGAAATATGCTTCGCCCGCTTTCGCATCGCCCACCAGGACGCTGGGCGGCGTCATTCGCGATTCGTCATAGCCGCCCACTTTGAAGTTGTGGATGTACGCGGCGACATCCGCGATCTGGGCGTTGGTCATGTTGAACTTCGGCATCCCCTGATCGGGACGGCCATTCAATACGACGGGCGCGATCAATTCGCCGTTCTGATCGTCCAGCACGAGCTGGGATCGCAGCAGATTGGGTCCGCCTTCCCCGCCCCGCGCGTCGGAGCCGTGGCAGAAATTGCAATTGACTCCGTAAGCCGCCCGGCCGCGCTCGAGCGTCGCAGGATCGGCCGGCGGCCGGGTTGGATAAGCGGAGGGTCGCGGCGCGGGTGCGCCGCCCCGGCCGGGTGCGGGATTCTGTCCGGCCGCCCCCAGCGCGAAAGACATGATCGCGACTACAAATGCTTTATCGATAGACAAGATTCACCCCTCGCCCGGTCAAGAGCGGCTAATAGTCTACCAACTTCCGCAGTCAGGGTTGATGGGTAATGGTGAATCGACTGGGGCCGGCATCGACGCCGGCCCCAACGTGGGCTAGTGCGATTTGGGAACCAGCTTCCCGAACTTCGGCATCAGGATCTGATTCGTGTATTGATCGTGCTTCCTCAAGTCTTCCATGGCCTCAGCCAGGTGCATCTGCTTCACGATCGCCCGGAGCTGTGCTTCGCCTTCTTTGCCCCACTGCTCGCGCTCCTCAGGATTTGCCGGAAGAGCCGGCTCACGGCCGCCGCCATGCGACATTACATCGGACTGCCAGGATCCAAGCGTCAGGCTTCCGGCGTAGCCCAGCTTGTTCAGGCCGGCCAGACCGGTATTTTCAGGAACCGGTCCGGATGGCAGGGCCATGCCCTCGGCATAATCGCCCTTGCACGGAATGTCGATGATTCTGCCGGCAATGTGGTGTGTCCCGTACATCAGCTTGGACCTTGCGTCGGCGGCCAGCTTCAGCTTCGGAAGGTACATGTCCATGTCGATATAGAGAATCGGCACGTGCTCGGTATCGTAGAATTCGCGGGCCAAGGTTCCTCCGGTTAGCGGAGCGGGACCCTGGCTCATCGAAATGTACACCTGCCTCCGGAATCCCTGCTTCAGAAGCGACAGTGCGGTGGCTCGCAGAAATTCAACTCCCTGGGTCGGCGAAAGATTGACGGTCGCTTCGGCGATCATCGTGGTGCCGGGATAAGACCAGGGCAGGCCGGGCATGTATAACGCGTCCAGTTCTTCGGCCATGGCAATCGAGACACCCAGGGGATACGTGTAATCGCGATCGCTGGGCATGATGCCGTTGGTCTCAACGGCGCCAATCGGAATGAAGATGATGTCGCTACGCTTGAGGTAATCAGCGACCTGAACCTGACTAAGCCGGGTCATATCGCGCGTGTGCAGCTTGCGGACCTGGCCCCAGGCAGGGGCGGTCAGCGCGGCGCAGCCGGCCAGACAAAGCCCCGTCAGGCGAATCAACGTGGTCAGGGGAATCATATTTGCGAATCGAGCCTGCGTAAACCGAGCCTGCGTAAACATGGTGAAGCCTCCTAAAGGAATTGCGGGTTGAGTTAGTGTTGCGGAACTTTTAAGAACTCCGCCGGCGACAGCGCCCGGCGGCTGAATCGCGCCTGGTGAACGGCGCCCTTGAAGTAGAACAGCCGGTTCATGCGCACGCCCACCGACGTTTTCCCCGCGCCCTGCGGCGCGAGATGGACTTGAGCCTCTCCGTCCAGAGAGCCATTGATGTAGCTTCGAAACGTAGTCCCATCGTAGACCGCCGCGACGTGATACCAGGCGCCCAGCGGATGCAGATGCGTGCGATTCAGAAGCGCTTTCTGAAGTGCTCCCGATTTATTAAATGCGTCCAGGCACCATTGCCCGTCCACCACGCGAATTTCGAACAGCATCCGGTTGTTCTCATCCGCGCCGGACGCCGGATTCTCTTCAAGATGGAACCAGCGCTGTTCGGCGTTGCCGCCGTCCGGCCGGAAAATCGCTTCCCAGGTGTATTGGGCCGCGCCGGCGAGCGGATGAACGTCGACAAAGAGACCATCGTCGACGCCGTTAAATTCAATGGCCTTCCCGACGGGCGAGTCAATCACGCGCGGATGCCCGCTGACCGTCGCGGCGTGTCCGCCGATTCGATCGGTGCGATCGAATGTCCAGGTCTCGGATGGCGCGTCATCAGCCGGAACAAGAGCAGTCATGGAGAAAAAAACGGTAGCGATCAGTGTGAGATTCAAGTGCGCCTACTTTTGGGATTCGGGCAGCATGCTCTTAAACTTCGGAACGATGTTGTCCTCGGTAAATTTAACGTGTTGCTGCAAGCCTGCGATCATGTTTTTCAGGTCCATGGTTTTGACGATGGCCGCGAGCTGCTGCTTGCCGATCTTGGCCCAGGCTTCGCGCTCTTCCGCCGTCGCCGGAAGCTTGCCGCCGCCCATGCCTGCGCTGTGCGCTTCCGGATCGGCCCACCAATAGCCCAACGCGAGACTCCCCGCGAGGCCCATCTTCGTCAGGATTCCAAGGCCGGGGTCTTCCGCGCCCGCACCGCCGCGGCCGGCGGTTCTCTGAGGAACTTCGCTCGCAAGCGGGACGTCTTCGAGATGACCCACCATCGCGTACTTCGCGTAGGTGATCTTGTCCTTCTCGCCTTTGTACGCGCGCTCAGCGGCGGCTCCGTCGATCGAAAGAATCGGAACGTGCGTTTCCTCGAAGAAATCGCGGACCATCGCTCCGACGTATAACGGCGCCGGGCCGTGACCGTGCCATACCCAGATTTGCGTCTTGAATCCCTGACGCAGCAAAGAGTGCGCGATGGCCTTCAGATACGCTTCGCCTAATGGAATCGAAATATAAACCGTCGCGGAAGATGTAATCGTCGATCCGGGATAGAAGTACGCGAGATTCGGCATGTAAACCGCGTCGGCCTCTTCCGCCATCTGCGCGGCGGAACCGAGCGGCGCGATGTATTCGCGATCGCTGGGGCTGGATCCCTGGGATTCGGTGGCACCCACGGCGACGAAGATAACATCCTTCCGCTTCAGGTATTCCGTGATCTGGAGCTGGCTCAGTCTGGTGACGTCGCGCGTGTGCATCGGCCGGACGGTTTGAGCGCCGGCAGTTGCGATAAACAGGATCGTCACGGATCCCAATAGAAACGATTTCAAAGTCATACGGAACTCTTGCAAAACCCCTTTCGGCCTAGCAGACAGAGCATCACGCCGGGTCCACAACCAGCAAGTGTCAAGGAGTATGTTACGCCAGTTACGGCTTATTTCCAAAACGTTGAGGAAATGGCCTTCGAAGCCATCGGCGTGACTTTCAGAACCGTGTCCCGGTTGATTTCGGCCTGGATGACCATTTCGAAAGCCTCCGGAGATCCGATTTTCACCCACTGTTCATCCAGAGCCTTCAGCCCTTCGAGAGTCAGAAGCATCGAAGTGATACTGGTGAGGTTGCGGCCTAACAACAGCATCATTCGGGTATGTTCCGGACGGGCAGGAAGCAGGATCACGATGGCGGGCGCAATTCTACGGTCAGCGGAATAATCGACTTCGTCATATTCCGAAGGCTCGCCCGGCTGCGGATTGCGGCTCTTGATCACATCGGGCTCGACGCGCGCGATATAGAAATTGGTCTTTTCGAGCATCTTGTTCAGATAGCCCGCGGTGCGCGGCATCCCCAGGAAAATCGTGTTCTGGGCCGCAAAGGACTCGGCTGGAAAGCGGCGCGATTCGATCAGATGAACATCCTGCCCGCCCTGTTCGAGGTATTGCAGGAGCTTGACGCCGGCGCCCATCTCCATCGCGCCAACGTAAGTCTGCGCGATTTCCGGCGGACCCCATTTTTCGGCTAGATTCTTCAGAATCGGCGAGCCCGGCCAATTCACAAAATCCGAAGTCGACAAATCTCGAATGACGATTTTTTGCGCCGGCCAGGAAAAATAAATTGGGCTGGGAACAACGATGGTCGTCGACTTCCCGGGCATCAAAAAGGATTGCCAGAATCGAGGAAGGGTTGTCGGGGCGGCCGGAAGCGCTGCTTTCAAGCGGTGAACCTGAACCGAGAGGGCGGTAACCACGATCAGCAGCGCCAGGCCGATACTGCCCGCGATCCAAAGGTATCGCCGGGGAATCGTTTCCAGGATCGAAGGATCGGCTTTCTGCGGCGGAGGCTGATAGACGCAGTGCAGTTCATGCGAACCGAGCGGCAGAGTCAGCCGCAGCGGAAACGAATCGCCCGCCGCTTCGTAGAATTCCTTAAGCTTGGTGCGCAGCCGGGCGACCTGCACGCGAACTGTTGAATCCGTCTTGGGATCGAAATCGGGAGCGCGGCCCAAGGCTTCCGTCGCGATCGCGTATTCGCTGATGGACTGGCCTTGATGCTCCCATAAGTACAGTAGCAGCGCGCGCATCACCGGAGCGGGACGGAAAGTGTCGCTTTCGATTACCTTTTGGATTAGGTCGTCGAACTTGTGTGGGGTCCGGGCGTCGGTGGCCGCTCGTCCGGACTTGGGCATCAGCATGGTTCCCCGCTCGCCGCTAATTTTACGACACTTAGATGACCGTCGCAAGGCATCCCCGTACCGGCTCCCCCAAAGCAGGTAACCGCCTGCCAGAGCCAGGGCAACAGTTCGCGACAAATAGCGGTAACAGAACGCTACATACGCCTTGATACCATCTCTGAACCTATTAATTTGGGTCCAAAGCCGATCGTTAAGTGATACGATATAGGGAAAATTTCTGCAGTGAGGAGGCCACCATGAAGAGGCTAATCACGCTGTTTGCGCTTGCATCCAGCTTTTCCATAGCCGCCGATTTTACCGGCTACATCATCGACGAATCCTGCTCCACCAAACCCGCCATGAAGGGCAACGAGGCTTGCGCCAAAAAGTGTATTAAGGGCGGTTCGGCTGCTGTGCTGCTAACGGCCGACGGCAAAGTGCTCAAGCTTGACGACCAGGCTAAGGTATCCGAGCATGCCGGCCATAAAGTGGTGGTGACCGGCAATCTCAACGGCGAGACGATCAAAGTAGAGGCGATCCGGGTAGACTCCGGGTGCGTGCCGGGACCAACCGGCTGTCAATAACGTCCCGGTCTGGATTTAGCTGTTACTGCAAGCCTGAGACGGTGATCACGTCGGCTTCTACCTTACCCAGCAGAGTGATCTTCTGGCCATAGGTTTCCGGCGTGATCTTGTCCGTGTTTGTGATCCGGAAGATCTTGCCCTCTTCGGTCACAATCACGACCGTGTCACCGTCGCGAAGGCAGGTTTCGATGCACTGGGCGTTGGTCCACATCCCCTTGCCGCGCAACGCGCACCGCTGGTCGACGATGTAGCCGGTGACTCCTGCGCCAGGCGCAACCGCCTTGGCTACTTCCGTGGCTGCGGCAGGACCGCGCCCACCCCGTCCGCCACGCCCACCGCCGGCGGGAGCCGGGGGTTCCAGGATGGCCAGAGTCTCTACCTTATAATACTGGGCAAGCTGATTGAGGTTGGTGCGGACCTGCTCCCAATCCGTCTGAAGGGGATCCGGGAAGCGCATTTTGCTCATCGCTTCGTTTACTTGCTTGGCAGCGGCGAGCGTCTTGTCGAGCTGATCCTTGAACTTGGCGTTGCTCATGACGTCTTTTGCCGTGCTCAACGCCTGCAACTGCTTTACCGCGGCTCCGAGCTCGTCGGCGCCGCCCTTTTGTGAATCAGACAGCTTGCTGGCGTCCAGTGGCGGCTTCATCAACGCCGCGTAGAACTGATGAGGGAAATCCTTGGTCCACTGATCCAGCTCCATTGTCAGGAACTGAATCTGGTCCCGGGCGTAGGCATCCTTGTCTACTTTGTCCTGCTGCGCCACGGTTGGCAGAGCCACGAAAAGCGCAATCGATCCAGCCAGGCAAACCATCGGAATATGACGTGAATACATAGATTCTTTCCTCATCTTCTTGCCAATTCTAGTCCATCAGACACAGCAACGCGGTTCCATGCGAACCAGCACAGAACCGCGCGCCAAGCAAAACCAATTTACGCGAACAACTCTTTCAGGACACGGGCCTGTTGGACGCCCACGAGCGACTCGTCGCGGCCTTCATACGGGAACGTGTTCTTCTTGTAGTCGAGACCCAGCAGGTGCTGGACGGTCGCATGAATGTCCCAGTGAGTGGTCTTGAAATCATGCGCGGCCGAGTAACCGAGTTCGTCGGTCTGCCCGTAATCGAAGCCCGGCTGAAGACCCGCGCCAGCCATCCACATGCTGAAGCCGTACGGATTGTGATCGCGGCCGGGCTTGGAATTCTTCGCTTCGATGGTTGGCAGCCGGCCGAATTCGCCGGACCAGACCACCAGCGTGTCCTTCAACATGCCGCGGCGCTCGAGATCGACCAGCAGTCCCGACATGCCCTGATCGATGTACTCGCAGAGCCCGGGGAGCTGACCTTCGATGTTGTTGTGTGTATCCCAGTTTCCGCCGCCGCCCGCGTAGATCTGGACGAAGCGGACATCGCGCTCGGCAAGACGGCGAGCCATCAGGCAGAGCTTGCTGAACGGGCCGGCGACTTTCTGGTCGAGACCGTACAGCTTCTTGGTCTCTTCGCTTTCCTGGTCGAGATCGGCAACTTTGAGCGCTTCGAGCTGCATGCGGGCAGCCAGCTCATAGTTGGCGATGCGGGACTCGAGTTCCTGATCGAGAGGATAGACCACCTTCTGTTGGCGATCCAGTTCCTCGACCATATCGAGCAACCGGCGCTGCTGGTCGCCCGACATGCCATCGGGACGCTTAATATCGAAGATCGGCGCTTTCGCATCGGCACGCATGCTGGTCCCGTTGAAGATCGGGGGCAGCCAGGCCGACGAGTGAGCGCGATCACCGATCGAAGCTCCGTTTCCGAGGGCGATGTAACCCGGCAGGTTCTGGTTCTCGGTGCCGAGCGCGTAGTTAACCCACGAGCCGATGGCCGGGAAGCCGGTGAAGCCGCGGCCGGTGACGAAGGTGAACTGGGCGGTCGAGTGATCGATTCGGTCGGTCGTCATCGAGCGCACGAAGGTGACCTTGTCGACAACTTTCTGGAAGTGCGGCAGGAGGTCGGAAACCTCGCGTCCGCTCTCGCCGCAGGTCTTGAAGCCCCACGGGCTCGCCATGATCTGCTGCGAACCGTTGAGCGCGCGGCCCTTGATTTCGAACGGGGCCGGCTTGCCGTTGTACTTGACCAGCGTCGGCTTCGGATCCCACATGTCGATGGTGCTGGGGCCGCCGCCAACATATATAAAGATGACGCGCTTTGCCTTGGCCGGGAACATCGGGGCCTTCGGCTTTAAATCGTAGAACTTCTGCTTGGCGCCGGAAGTCTCCGCTCCGAACAGTTTCTGCTGCTGGAGAATGGAGTTCAGCGCCATCGCGCCAAAGCCAACGCCGGCATCCTGTAAGATCTGTCTACGTGTCATAAATCTTTTCATGTGCTTATCTCTCCGTGTGTAATCTTATGAATTCCGGTCTAGTTGCTATAGAGGAAGTTGTTCGCCCCGAACATCGCCTGGACAAACAATCTCAACCCTTCCTCGGGTTTGGCTTCTGAAGCGATCGCCTTCTTGGCGACCTCGGTTTCTTTCGCGGTCGCGGGACGGTTGTAGGCTTCCTCGAAAGCGAGGTTGACCGCAACGTCGTAATTGTTCTTGCTCTCTTCGAGCAGCTTCTCAGAGAACGCCTTGCTGGTACGCATGATCAGCGGGCTGTTCATCATCGCGAGGGACTGAGTCGGCAGGGCCGAACGGAACCGTTCCGTCTGGTTGTCCGAGGTCATGTCCGGGCAATCGTACACATGCAGGAAGTTGACCCAGCGTGTGCGCGTCTGCGATACGTACAGGCTCCGGCGATACTGGCCGAGGCCCTTCCGGTCGTCTTCCATCCACTGGCCGTCCGGACCGCGCTTGATCGGCTCCTGCTTTCCGAACATCTTGTCGTTGAGCAGACCGCTGACCTTCAGCATGGAATCGCGGATGGTTTCCGCTTCCAGCCGCATCGGCGCCTTGCGCCAGAAGAGCTTGTTCGAAGGATCCGCCGTCAGGTATTCCGGCACTTCATTCGAAGCCTGCATGTAGACCTGCGACATCATGATCTGCTTGGTGAGCCACTTCAGATCCCAGTTATGCTCCTCGAAGCTGGTGGTCAGGTAATCGAGCAATTCCGGATGCGTCGGCTTCGCGCCCTGCATTCCGAAGTCGTCGACCGAGCGAACGATGCCTTCGCCGAAGTGCCACTGCCACACGCGATTCACGAACACGCGGGGCACCAGCGGATTGTCCTTGCTGACCATCCAATTCGCCAGGATCAGGCGGCGATTGGTCGAATTCCATTCGGGGTGCTTGGTCGGATCGGGGAATTGCAGCGGGCTCGAGGGATTGTCGAGCACCAGCGGCAGACCAGGCTGAACTTCTGCGCCCGGGGCGAGGTAGTTGCCGCGCGCCAGAACGTAAGTGGCGGACGGAGTCTTCGAAACGTCGAAAGCCGCTTCGATGTAGTTCGGCGGAATCTTCGACTGATTCTTGCGAGCGTACCGCTTTTCCTGGATCTCGTCCTTCCACTTCGCCAGTTCCGGGAACTTCGCTTCCATCTGCTGGTCGGTCATGCCGTCCTTCGCGACGTTGTGATCGACTTCGAGATCGGGATCGGCTTCGATGTCCTTGCGCATCTGCAGGCGCTTGGCTTCGTCAGAGATATCGCGGCCAGCCTTCACTTCAGACCGATACTTCTGGTAGGTCGCTTCCAGCAGGTCGTCCAAACGGCGGAGAGCCTTCGCGTCGTTGCTGGTAACGTCCTTGATCCAGGAGGCGCGTGAGGCATCGTCCATGTTCAGGACCATGCGGCTCGGCCACGGACCATGATTCAGGTCGGCCGGGAGCCAGTTTTCCGGATCCCAAACCGCGCCGTAAACGGCCATCAGCTTGTAGTAGTCGCGCTGTAGGATCGGATCGAACTTGTGATCGTGGCAGCGGGCGCACTGTACCGTCACGCCGAGCACGGCGGTCAAGCTGGTTTCCATCGCCTTCTGCTGCGCGTCGAAGTACTTGTCAACTTCGTAAATCGTCTGGTTGTCGGTGATGTCTGCCGTGGTGCGCAGGAAACCGGTCGCGGTCAGGGCTTCCACCTGATCCGGCGTCGGCTGCGTCCCGACTTTGTAGTTCACCAACTGATCGCCGGCCATCTGCTCCACCAGGAAGCGGTTGATCGGCTTGTTCTTGTTCATCGCGTTGATTACGTAGTCGCGATATTTGTAGGCGACTTCGCGGTCCGAATCGCCGGCATCGCCGCGCGAATCGGAGTAACCGGCGACGTCGAGCCAGTGCCGGCCCCACTGTTCGCCATAGTGCGGCGACGCGAGCAGGCGGTCGATCACTTTCTCGTAGGCGTTTGGCGACTTGTCAGCCACAAACGCGGCAACCTCGGCGTTCGTCGGCGGCAGACCCGTCAGGTCGAAATAAGCCCGGCGGATGAGCGTCACGCGATCCGCGGTCGGCTCCATCTTCCACCCCTTTTTCTCCAACTGCGCCAGGATGAATTTGTCGATTTCGGTGCGCGCCTGGTCCGACTTCACGGCCGGAACGGCAGGCTTCACCGGCTTCTGGAACGACCACCAGGCCCGGTCCTTGTCGGTAATTTTGGCGGCTTCCCGCTTGGCAACGTCGGCTTCACTCTCCGTCGCCTGGGCGAAACGGCCGTCGGCAATGTAGGCCTTGATCGACTGCTTGTCGGCGGCGCTCAGCTTACCGCCCTGGGGCATCGACTCATTTTCGATCAGTTTCCACATCAGGCTGCGCTCCGGCTTTCCGGGTGCAATCACCGGTCCGCTGGAACTGCCCTGCATCATTGTGGCAAAACTGCTCAAATCCAGGCTCGCCATCTTGTTCTGGGGGCCATGGCATCCAACGCAATTCTTTTCAAGAATCGGCAGGATCTCGCTTTTGAAAAGGGGCGCCCGCTGGGCAACCGCCGGCACTGCAAGTACCGCTGCTAACAGCGCAGCTTGCAACCGCCAGCCTGTTTGCCGCTGGTCCCGGTTCTCGTCACGACGCATTCCTGTCACCTCCTGGCATGGGTACAGCTCTCTGACATATCGATTGAACACCTTTTCCTTGTGGCTCACAAGTTTCAAGGGGCATGTTGCGCGCTGTTACGGGCGATTTCAACAAGATAGCTATCATTTTTATGGCGAAGATAACGCGAAAATCGGGAGCCTCAAGGGCGCTTCGACTCGATCACCGGAGCTTTGGAGAAAATGAGTCCATGCTGCAACGGAAGGAAGTCGAGAGCCCGATCCAACTGGAATCCGCCTGCCTCGATTTCGCTGCGAAGCTCCGGAAGGCTCATGGTATAGAGCCAAGGGGTCGAGTGGTCGTCCTTTTCGGTCGCGAACTCGACCACCACCAGCCGCCCCGTGGGTTTCAAAGAGCGGCGGATGGCCGCCAGCATACCCGCCGGCTCCGCAAACTCATGGTACGAATTCGCCACAAAAATCAAATCCAGCGCGCCCGCCGGCAGCCGCGGATTCCGGTCCCGGCCGACCACCAGATCGACGTTCGCAACATTGTGCCGCTTGATTTCCTGGGCCGTCCGATCGAGCATGTCGTGCTGAACGTCGACGGCGAACACCTTACCTTCGGGACCCACCCGCTGAGCGAGACGCCAGGTGAAGTAGCCGGCGCCGGCTCCCAGGTCCGCCACCAAGGCTCCCTTGGGGATTTCGAGACTGTCGAGCAAAGCTTCGGGGCGCTCCTGGGCATCGCGATTCGCCCGGGTCATCCAGGCGATGTCGTCGGTGAGGGGGGCGGGATGGCGTTTGTGGTCGTCAGGAAGGATCCGGAGATAGGCAACCAGATTATCGATCTGGGCGGGCGACAGCTTGGTCGCGTAGGGGGGCATCAAGGAGCGTTCCTCGCGATGTACCTCCCTCAGGTCGGTCTTCAGGAATGAATGCAGAGCGCCCTGGAGATCGCGAATCTGGATGGAGAGATCGTCCTCATTCAAACAGATCCCCTGAACGCGAGCACCCTTCTTCGGAGTAGCAACGACGATCAGATATTCCTGCGCGATGTCGGCGTCAGGGTCGGTGATCGAAAGACGGAGCGCCTGGGGAGTGCGCTTCAGACCGATTTCACTGAGATCCGGCCCGAGGCTGCCGCCGCGATTGTCCAGAGAATGGCATTTGAGACAGCCACCGGCCCCCTCGAAGATAGCCTTACCGGCGGCTACGGCTTTTTCATCCTGCCCTTGCGCAAAGGAACCCGCCGCGCAGGCCATCGTTAGAACGAGCCCTTTAGTAATCAACTGCTTAGCCCCTGTCTTACAATCGCGTCTGACGATCGCGTCTTACAACCGTGTCTTACAGGCCGAACGTAATGATCACGTCGCCGACCGGGATCGAGATCTGCTGTTTTCCTTTAACCATATAGCTAATCGGCCCGGCATAGACGCGATCGTTGCCGGAGAAATGCCATAGGATCTCGCCGGTTTGCGCGTTCAAAGCAAACACCATGCCTTCGAAGGTGCCGCCCATCACCAGATTGCCGGCGGTCGAAAGCAGGCCGCTCCAGCCGGGTGTGAGGACTTTGTGCTCCCACTTGATCTGCGCCGTCAGCGGATCGATGGCTGTGACCTTCCCCCAGCTATCTTCCGGCGCAAAACGAGGGGCGCGCCGCGGATTTGCCGGCATGCCATTGCCGCCCTCCATCTGAATTGCCGCTCCGTTGTTATTCTCGGCTTGTGGCCGTATATTCGCGGCAGCCACGGCATTTCCGACTGCGGTAACGCTTCCCTCGGCGGCAGCGGTATCCTCACCGGGTCCGTGACGAATCGTGTTCTTCGTAAAGAGCCGGTGCTCCTCGCGGGCGAAAACGTACATCAACTTGGTTAGAGGGCTGTAGCTGTGCGACATCCAATTCGCCCCGCCGTCCGTACCGGGATAAATAGTATCCTGGCCGTCCGTCGTGGGATCGATGTTGGGAAGCTGCTCGGGCCGGCCCTGATCGTCAATGCCCTTGGCCCAGGTCTGACGGACGAAATTCTTGGCCAGCAGGAACTTGCCGTTGTTGCGATCCAGCAGATAAAAGAATCCGTTGCGTGCGGCCCACGCCATCAAGTGCTTGTTCTCGCCCCGGAACTGTCCGTCGAGCAAGATGGGGATCTGCGTCGCATCCCAGTCATGCGTGTCGTGCGGGGTGAATTGGAAATACCATTTCAGCTTGCCGGTGTCGGGATCAATCGCCAGAACCGAGCAGGAATACAGATTGTCGCCCGCCCGGCCGTCGCGATTGTAGTCCGGCCAGGGATTGCTGGTACCCCAGAAAACCGTATTGGTCTGCGGATCGTAGGAACCGTTGTTCCAGGTGGAGACGCCGCCGTATTTCCAGGAATCGCCAGCCCAAGATCCGAAGTTCGCTTCACCCGGCTGAGGAATCGTATGGAACCGCCACATGTGCTTTCCGGTTGCCACATCATACGCATCCAGGAATCCCGAAATGGGGTGTTCCCCGCCGGCCATTCCAACGATAACCTTATCCTTCACGATCAACGGAGCGCCGGTGGCGGCATAGCCGCCGGCCTCGGTGTAGTCGTACATCTTGGTTTTCCAGATTTCGCGGCCGGACTTGGCGTCGATGGCGATGATGTGCATGTCCAGCGTGTTCATGAACAAGGTGTTGCCCAGGACCGCCAATCCGCGATTGACTTTACCGCAGCAGTTATACGTTCGCTCGGGATTCTTGTGGCTATAAACCCACAGGACACGTCCCGTCTCGGCGTCGACAGCGTAAATGTCGTTTTCCGGCCGGGTCAGATACATGATCCCGTCGACCACCAGCGGGGTGGTCTCAAACTTCTGTTCATGACGCCCCTGAAACAGCCATTTCACCTGAAGGTTCTTCACGGTTTGCGTGTTGATCTGATTCAGATTGCTGAATCGCCAACCGTTATACGTGTGGGAGTACATCATCCAGTTGCCCGGTTCCTGATCGGCTTTGACCAACCGGTCGACCGTGATCGGCAGTCCCTGCGCACGGAGCGCAACTGCCGCGGCCGCAAGCCCCACGCCGGCCGCCGCCATCAGAATCCAGCTTTTACGAACCCTCATTGCTCACCTCGCAGAGAACTCAAGTACGCCACTACGTCTTCAATTTCTTTTTTGCTCAAGATCGAGCCGTACGCCGGCATCAGCGACGGTTTGTCAAAGCGGATTTCTTTGACGTCGGTTTTCATAAATGATCTGATATTGTCTCTGGTATCCCGGAACTGAATGGATAGATCATCCTCGTTGATCCGAACGCCCTGGATGTTATCTCCCGATTTCGTGACCACGAGAATCCCGCGGTACCGGACAGGCACGTCCGCCTCGGGCTTCACGAGCGACTCTTCCAAGTATTTGAGATTGCGGCGTCTACCGACAGTCGCCAGATCCGGCCCGACGCTTCCGCCGGAATGCCCTACCGAGTGACAGCTCAGACATCGCCCTTTCCCTTCGAAAATCGCCTGCCCGGCAGCCGCATCTCCGGGAGCCTTCTCCATCGGTCCAGACGAGGCGAGTTTCCGCAAGAAAGCGACAACCTTCCAGGATTCCTCGTCGCTGAATCCGACAGCCGGCATTTCTGTTCCGGAAATTCCGTTCCGGACGGCGGCAAAAAGCTCTGCGTTGGACCCCCCGTGACGATACGAGCCGGCAGTCAGGTCAGGTCCGCGGCCCCCTTCGCCATGGGCGCCGTGGCAATAAGTGCAGCGGCCCTGAAACAGCGAGCTGCCCTGCGCTATGCCTTCCGGCGTATCGAACGCATTGCTCTGTGCCCATGCCCACGGTGCTGCGATCAGCACACCAAGGCAAAAAACTATTCTCACAACGGCACGCATACGAGGCTATACCCTCCACATAAGAGAATTGGACGAAGTATACAACGATCCCGACCCGAAGTACACAAAGAATCGCTACTTGGGCAGAATGTCCTTGTATCGAGGAACGATCACGCCATTGACGTACTTGTCTTGGTCGCGCAGCGCTTGAATCACTCCCTTGACATCCATGAACCTTACCGCGGCTTCGATCAGCGCCGCGCCCTCCTTACCCATCTGCTCGCGCTGTTCGGCGGTCATTTTGGTATTCAGCGGACGAACGCCCTGATGCTCGGCATCCGGCTCATAGGATCCCACCGCGCCGCTCTCTGGTCCCAGCCCCGATAGTTTGCGGGCGCTTTCGGGCGGCCGCGGAAGCGCGGGCTCGGAAGGCGGGGGCACGTCGAGGCTCAGCGGCACCTCGTTCATTCGCCCCAGGATGTGATAGGCCCCGTAACCGACGCTGCGGAAATTGTTCGTCTCGCCACCAGCCTTGGGAGCCTTGCCCGCGGCTTGCGCATTACGCAATAAGCGGCTGGTTTCGACGTAAAGAATCGGGTCCTTGGTCTCCTCAAAGAAATCGCGGACCATCATGCTGACGTATTGATTCGACGGCCCGTGCGAAGAGGTGTAGATCTGCCTGCGGAAACCTTGCCGCAATAACGATTGCGCGATTGCCTTGAGATACGCAAGCCCGGTCTCCTGGGGGATGTAGACGCTTCCCTTCCCGGTGACGGTGACGCCCGGATAGAAATAGATGACGTGCGGAAGAATCAGCGCATCGCACTCCTCTGCCATTTTCAGCGCAAAAGCCTCGGCCATCGCATATTCGAGATCGGTGGGAAACGCGCCCATCGACTCCACGGTTCCCACGGGAACAATGATGATGTCGTTGCGCTTCAGATACTGCTCGATTTCGGGATTGGTCAGGCTGGTCAGGTACCGCGTCCGCATCTGAGGCGTCTGCGCTTGTACGGCTGCTGCAATCACCGCGCACACTGCGGCGACTCGGATCGATCTAAACATTGAATGCTCTCCCTGATTTAATAACTTCGGCGGTTCTAAGTACTTTGAATCACTCCGGCAGCGAATCCTACCAGATCTCCCTGCTCCTTCGCCAGTGCCCGCATCTTTGCATGATCTCCGGCCATCTGGCACAACTGGAGAAGCGACGGACAATTCGCTGACGGACGGCTCGGATCCGGAAAGAATTCCCGCGATGCCTGAATCGCTTCTTCGTAGCGATTGAGCCGGACCAGCAGTTCGATCAAAACTTCCGCGCCCGTGGTCGGGTCGAGCGACCCTTCAATCTTGGCGCGAAAATGCGCAATAGCGCGATCAACGTCTTCGCCGAGCAACGCCCGCAGATACACTGCGTGATCCAGATAGGTGTCTTCAAACGGCGGATCGCCGCGGAAATGATACATCTCGTTCAGCTTGTCTCCGTAATCGCAGAGTTCCACGGCCATGCGAATGGTCGCGTCATCCTCAAGTTCCGGCGCGAACCGCAGAATGGATGTGAGGTGCGTGCTATCAACGTAGCTGCTCGGACCCTCGAAAAGCCACGGGCGCCCTGCGATTAATTCGCCGACATTGGCGGTGGCGGGAACGGAGCCTTCGGCCGCCGCGATACTCTCTTTGAGAGCCTCGGCTACCTGCTGGTAAATTGAGCGAACCAGCAGCTTCAGACACTCCAGACGGCTGTCGTAATCGCGGTTGTATCCAAACCAGGTGATCGCGCTGCAGATTCCGCGATGCTCGATAATCAGCTCGAATCCCTTGCGGGGACTCACACCGTCTTTGAACGCGATCTCGATCACGGATTCGACGCGCTCATCGCTCGCGGTGATTCCCTCGATCGCGGCCGCCACCGGCGCGCGCTCCCCCACCGCACGAAAATAGGGCCATGCGGCCGCGATATCGCCGGAATCCAGAAATAGCTGGCCCGTTTCAAGCGCCGCTTCCCGGCACGCCTGATCGTAGACGGGACGCTGTTCTTCGGTCAGTTTGGGAACCGGATCGGGATCGACAAGAGGCAGGCCGAGACGATGCCGAACCTGCATCAACCGGACGCTGAACACCATCCGGTAGTTGCTGTCTTCGCGCGCTTTCCGAATCAGGGCGTCGAAGACGGCTTCTGCGCCTTTTGTCCGGAAAGTTTCTTCGACCATTCCGAAGCCGGCGTCGACCCCGGCGGTTTCCGTCAGAAGCTGTGTCGTGTCGCTGTCCATTTTGCGCCGAGGTATTCGCCCATATCGAGCGTACCCGACATTTTATCGCCGTCCAACTTTCCCGCGAAGCGGAACGACATCGCCGCGCCGTGATTTTCGCCCACGGCGCTCGCGATCAGAACCTGATCTCCTGAAATCGTGCCGCGGAAATCGCGCGCGACGAAATCGCCCTGATGGGTTCCCACAAGCTTGTTTTCCTGCTGCTTCACATAAAAGTGGTGCGTTGTGCTGCCGGCCACGAAATCGATCTTTACATCCCATCGGCCCGTGAGATCGCCGGCCGGAGTTTTCGGTGCACCCATCTTCGGGCGCGGTCTTGAAAGAATCTGAGAGATACGATCGGCCACGATCTTTTCCTCGCCGGCCGACATCATATATGCGGTAATCGAAAGACCGTGTTCGTTCGAACCGATCGCGATTCGCGGCTCGGTGGTAAACAGTTCCTTCCCAACTTCATCTCCGGTGACTCCGAGCTGGGCCGGATCCCAGGAGATGTTCAGACTGGGCGTGTGATTGGAAAGTCCTTCGGGCTCGCGGACCGTCGCCTTGACGCCATCGGTCTTCGAAACGACGCCGGCAATGTGGTTCATCCAGTTTTCCCAGGACTGATATTCGGCTTTGTGATCCCGCCCCACCCACATCTCGACCGCGGCCAGCATTGCCATGGCCTCTTCCTTGCCGACTTTCATGGTCCGGCCGTGCCCGTGATGCGGCGCACTGGCGACCCATGCCGCCTGCACCAGATCCTTTCGACCCAGCAAAAGTCCGGCGGATTGCGGACCTCGAATGCATTTGCCGCCGCTATAGCCGACCAGCGTCGCACCGCGCTGCAAGTGTACGTTCGGGATCGTCAACATTTCGGCGGCAGCGTCCACCAGCACCGGAACATTCCGCTTCTTCGCGATTCCGTAAATAGCATCGTAGGGGAGTGGTCCGCGCTCCGCGTTGGGACCAGCGAACACGTACACCATCGCGACCTTCGGCCCCAGCGCGGCTTCGTACTCGGCTGCGTCCGCGGCCTCAATAATTCGCACGCCGACCGATCGCACCGCCTGATCATATTGATTGCGCGAGTGCCTCGGAATGACGACTTCGTCTTTGGGAAAACCAGTGAGATCCGGAACGCGAGTGTGCAGATCCGGATTGCCTCCCGTCACGCACGCGGTAGTCGCATGCGCGAGACCCGCGGCGCATCCCGAAGAAACCAGCCCCCACTCCGCGCCGGTCAACTCCGCAAGCCTGCGCCCGATTCCTTCGGCCAACTCGTCGAGCTGGACGAAGTGCATGGCCGCGGCGTCTTTCGCCGCCCGTACTTCCGGCAACTCGAGGGATCCGCCGAAGACGGTCAGTGTTCCGCGGCAATTAATGATGGGCCGAACCCCGATGGACTTATAAATGTCCGGGCCAATCTGGAGCTTTCCGGCTGTCACAGGCGGAGCGGCGGAGATCTTCCCGGGTCGACCGGCTAGCGCGGCAACGGCTGCCGCCAATCCCCCGCGCCGGACCAGGTCGCGGCGGCTGAACGATCCCAGACGCTTCATCATCGAATCCAGCATGGAGCACCTCCTGGCGGCTGCTGGCGACAATTGTATCCCAATGCGTACCCGCTTACTGGCGTGCGCGGTTCTGTACCGCGCCACGGAACCGCGCGCGGCAGCAAGCGGGTCTTGAAGTGCTCGAAAAAATCCGCTAGAAGATCAACTTCAGCGCAAGCTGGAACTGCCTCGGATTCAAGGCTGCGTTCGATGCCGTGATCTGCCCGAACTGGCCGGCGTTGAGCGGGACGCCTCCGGGAGTGTTCGCGCTCCACTTCGTGATCGTGACATTCGGCTGTCCAAAGTTCTCGGTATTGCTGAGATTGTAGACTTCCGCGCGGAACTGGAGCTTCATGCGCTCCTTCAGCGGGAAATCCTTGAACACGGAGAAATCCACGCTCCGCTGGTGCGGGCCATAAAGCTGGTCGCGCGCCTCGTTTCCAACCGTACCCTTTACTTGCGGTGTGAACGCGTTCAGATTGATCCAGTTGCTGTATGTTTGGTTTGTCGCCGCGTAGGATGCGCCGGAGATGACGTTGGGCCGATCGGTCGTCACAAGGGTGGAGACATTCGATAATGCCGGGCTGAAAGCCGCATCGAGAACCGTGAACGGAATACCGGACTGCCAGAACGCGAGCGTATTGAGCTGCCAGCCTGCCGTTGCGTATTTCATGAGCCCAGTGGCGGACTTTCCGAACGGAAGCTCATAATTGGCGCGGAACGAAAAACGATTCTTGATGCCGATATCCGAGTTGCCCCAATCGTAAGCTCGGTTGCTTGGCAGAATCGCGCCAACAGTCGCCGCGCCGGTGGTGCCGCCGTCAGAAATGTTGGTCAGGTTGCGGGCGAAGGTATAGTTCGCGTTGACGGTGAGTCCCTTCGAGTAGCGGCGTTCGAAAGTAAACTGCGCCGAGTTAAATTCCGATGCGCCGGTGGCCGTGTAGAAGTTGATGCTGCTGACGTTCGGCAGCACGCCCGAGTAAACCAGCGGATTCAGCGCTCCCGTGCTCGGTAACGGGATGTTCTGGTTCGGAGCGTATTGCAAATGCCGCGCGACCTCGCCCACGTATCCGACGCTGACTACGTTCTGGCCGAATTGCTTCTGAACGGTCAGGTTGTACTGAATAATATATGCCTGCGGATAGTTCAAGGCGTGCGCCGCGAGGACGCCGGGAACCAGATTGTTCAACGCCGGAATCGCCGCCGAGGGAGCGCCCTGAGACAACGTCCCGCTGCCCGCCGGGCACGCCGTCGACCCGCTGGTTACCGCCGGGAAACAGTTAATCGTCTGCGAAACGAACGGCGCGTTCAACAGATTGAGCGATCCGGATGCGTAGTCCTGCGCGAACCGGCTCATACCGAATCCGCCGCGAACCACCAGGCTCTTGCGAGGAGTCGCGGCGAAACCAAATCGAGGCTCAAAGTTGGTCCAATACGGTTTAACACCAGCCGTCGCTCCCACCAGGAAAGTGTCCGTCGCCAGATCGAAGTTAGAGCGCTGATTTGTTGCGCTGGTGATGGGGCTGAAATGATCCCAGCGCAAGCCGAGGTTCAGGGTAAGCCACGGCCTCGCATGCCAGTCGTCCTGGATGTAAATGCTCGGCTCCCAGAAGCGGAAATACTGCTTGTAGAAATTGACCTGCCGCTGAATCTCCGTCGGTGTGCCCATCAGGAGATTTTCCAGATTCGCGAGAGGCGTCGAGAGGAACTCGAAGTACCCCAAGCCGTACGTATTCTGGAAATAATTGAGCTGCCGCCGGATTACGCCGGCGCCCATCTTGATGTTGTGGCCGCCCTTGGTCCAGGTCAGGGCGCCGTTGTACTGAAAAACGTTGTTGATGTCGTAGATCGGCACATAGCGGTCGTCACCGAGCGTGAAGTCGCTGCCGGTGCCGACGAATCCGGTCAGATACATCGTCGCCAAACCAGAGATCTGGGCGTTCACGTCAGTGTTCGGCATCCCAAATTTCTGGCTCTGATTGGTGCCCTGGCTGGGAGACGTAGTCGCCAGATTCAGCCGCGTGTAACCAGCCTTCAACTCCATCACCAAAGTCGGGCTGATGATGTGAACGTAATCGGCCATGTAGCCTTGCGAATCGGCATTCGAGGGACCCGGATAGATTCCGCCGCCGGCAGTCACGCCATTCACGGGCGGGAACAGCGACGGCTGCGAATTGTAGGTGGGGTTGTAAGAGAAGCGCGCGAAGAAGCTGTCCGAATCGGAGAAGCGATGATCGACGCGTGCGTCGTAGGTGGTGCTGTTATAGGTCTTGTCGACGTTGTTGTTGTAGTTCGACGCGATCGCGGTCGCGCTTCCCACGTTCGGAGCCGGCCACAACGCCCAATACTTCAGGCCAACCGGATCGATCTGAGTCGGCGGAATGATAATTCCGCCAGGCTGGTCGGTGAAGTTTCCAGGATTCTTTTCTTCAAACAGCGTTGGCGTCGACAAAAGGCCCGTAGGGACGCCTTGAATAATTCTCAGGGCTTCGGTGTCGACAAAGAAAAACGTCTTGTTCTTTTTGATCGCGCCTCCGAAGGACCCGCCGAACTGGTTCTGGCGATACTCCGGGCGCGGCGTGCCGGCTAAATTCGAAAAGAAATCGTTGGCGTTGAGCACATCGTTGCGAAAATATTCGTACGCGCCGCCGTGCCACTCGTTGGTTCCAGACTTAGTCAACAGGTTGACCACGGCGCCGCCTGCCCGGCCGATTTCCGCGCTGTAGGCGTTGGTTTCGACTTTCACTTCCGAGATCATGTCGATCGACGGCCGCATCAAAATGGTGAACTGCTCGCGTTCATTGTTGTCCATCCCATCGATCATTTGATTGTTGAAGACTTCGTTCTGACCATTGGCCGAGATGTTGGAGGTCTGGCGGCGCTCATCCGGGCGCGTGCCGCTCAAAATGGAATTCGACGGCCCGATCGCCACACCCACTGTGCTCTGCACCAGCGTGACGAAGTTTCGGCCGTTCAAGGGCAGATCCTGCACCGCTTGCTCGCCGACAACCGTCGAAAGCGCGGCGCTATCGGTCTGCAAGGACGGACTCTGCGCGGCGACCTCGACGGTCTGAGTGACGTCGCCCACTTGCAATTGCACATTGGCGCGCGCCCGATCACCCGCCTGGAGCGCAAGGCTGATGGTGGATTTCTTGAAGCTCGGCGCTTCCACCGTCAAGGTGTATTGGCCGGGCGGCATCAGGTTGAAAATATAGTCGCCGGCGGCGTTCGAAGTCGCGGCTTTCGTTTCATTGGTGGCCAGGTTCTGGGCCGTCACCCGGACGCCCGGCATGACAGCGCCGCCGGCGTCGGTAATCGTCCCCAGAATGTCGGCGGTGTTTACTTGCGCGAAAGCGCTGTTAATTAAGGAGAATAGGATGGCGAAGGCAATCCAGACCATCAGGCCAAGATGTATTCGCGAAGCTTTTCTTTGAAATATCCCATTCAATGTGGAAGTGGGTAGCGAAATAGGCAACATATTCCCTCTGACGGTGAGTTTGAGATCTGACGTGAGAATGAACGATGCGAGTTGGAACGTGAGTATGTGCGTGTGTAGATGTCACCATTTTCGAGGTGGTGACCAGCGTGTGAGGATGACGATTGGCCCTAATTCTCGAGCAGCGTTGGGAAGCGGGAAGAGCTGCGGACGGGAGCGCGGCGAAACCGGGTTTCGTCAGCGAACGACGCGTGGCCGGAGACCACAAGGTCTGCGCGAAAGCACACCCTGTCTTCACAACCCTCCCGAACACCCGAAGTCGAGAGACTTCAGGAGCGAAACTCTCAGCCTCGCCGCAGGCAACGTTGGCGGCGATTTTGAGAAATCGTACCCTAGGTTTACAAATCTGTCAATGGGGTGTGACGGAAGTGGAAAATATTTACGCGGGCTTTGTCCAATCGGTCAAGAAAAGCCGCGGGAAACGACCGCCTTCACCAACTGGCGATCATTTCCCGCAGCGTGATTCCTAGAAAATAAGCTTCATCGCGAATTGATACTGCCGCGGATTCAATGCCAGGTTCGACCCGGTGATCTGTCCGAATCCGCCTGCGCCCAGAACCGGGATCGCACCCGGCGCACCGGTATTAAAGCCCGGAAGGGTCGCACTCCACTTGGTGATAGTGATGTTGGGCTGGCCGAAGTTTTCCGAGTTGGTAATGTTGTAAACTTCCGCCCGGAATTGCAGCTTCATCCTTTCGCGGATCTCGAAATCCTTGAAGAGTGAGAAGTCCGCTGCCCTTTGGTGAGGCCCGTACAACTGGGTACGCGATTCGTTTCCAACCGTTCCCACTGCCTGCGGAGTGAATGCGTTCACATTGATCCAGTTGTTAAAGTTCTGGCCCGGCGGGGCATACGGTTGGCCCGCAATCACATTAGGACGATCCGCGGTTACGAGGTTGCTCACGTTTGAGGGAACGGGAGCCACGCCATCCAGAACGGTGAACGGCACACCGGATTGCCAGAATGCCAGCAGGTTGGCCTGCCAACCAGCGATGGCAAGTTTCTTCAAGCGGCTAGCCGATCGTCCGAACGGAAGTTCGTAATTCACGCGGTAAGACAAGCGGTTCTTGATGCCGATGTCCGAATTGCCCCAATCGTAGCTGCGGTTAAACGGCAGAATCGCGCCCACGGTTGCGGCTCCGGTAGCCCCGCCATCGGAAATGTTGGTTAAATTTCGCGCGAAAGTGTAATTCACATTGGCCGTGAGGCCCTTTGCGTAGCGGCGCTCGAAGCTGAACTGGGCCGCGTTGTATTCCGCGGCGCCGGTCGCCGTGTAGTAGTTGATCGAAGCCAGTTGCGGCATGACGCCCTGGTAAACGCGCGGGAGGTAATTTCCCAGACCCAATTGACTCGGCGGCGGAATGTTGATGTTCGGAGCGTACTGCAGGTGACGCGCCACCTGACCTACGTATCCGACGCTGACAACGTTCGCGCCGAACTGCTTCTGGAAAGTCAGGTTCCACTGCATGATGTAGGCTTGCGGGTAATCAACCGCGTGAGCGCCGACGGTGCCGGGGAGCTGGTTATTGAGCGGAGGGATCGTAACCGGCGGAGCTCCTTGCGAGAGTCTTCCCGTGCCGGCCGGGCAAGCCGACGCGCCGGTCCCGGTCTGCGGGAAGCAGTCGAGATTCAAAGGAATGAACGGCGGATTGTACAGATTCATCGACCCGGAGGCGTAGTCCTGCGCGTAACGGCTCATGCCGAATCCGCCGCGAACCACAAACCCTTTGCGCGGCGTCACGGCAAAGCCCAGGCGGGGTTCGAAGTTTGTATGGTAGGACTTCACTCCGGCTTGCGCGCCTACGATAAACGGATTGCAGGTGGTGGCAGTACAGGCAGCGGCGGCGACCGGATCGAAGTTAGAGCGCTCGCCCTGGGCCGCCGTGATGGGGCTGAAATAATCCCAGCGCAGGCCTAAATTAAGAGTGAGCCACGGCAGTGCATGCCAGTCGTCCTGCACATAGACGGCGGGCTCCCAGAAGCGGAAGTACTGACGCTTGGGATTTACCTGCCTTTGAATCTCGTCCGGCTTGCCCTGAATGAAGTTCTCCAGATCGAGAAGCTCGGTCTGGGTGAATCGGAAGTAGGCCAACCCGAACGTATTCTGGTAATAATTGACCTGGCGCCGAATCACGCTGGCCCCGAACTTGATGTTGTGAGTTCCTCTGGTCCAGGCGAGCGAACCCTGTTCCTGGAACACGTTGTTGACGTCGAAGATGGGAACGTACCGGTCGTCGCCGAGCGTGAAGCTGCTGCCGACGGCGCGCATTGGCACGATGTCGATGGTCGCCAGGCCGGAAATCTGGTCGCTGACATCCGTGTTCGGCATCCCGAATTTCTGGCTGGCGTTAGTGCCCTGATTCGTCCCGGATGTGTACAGCCACAGTCTGGTGTAGGCGGCTTTCAACTCCATCACCAGAGTCGGGCTGAAGATGTGAACATAGTCGACCATGTAGCCCTGCGAGTCGGCTTCTGAAGGGCCTGGGTAGATTCCACCGCCCGCGCTGATATTTTGCCCGTCGACATTCACGGTCGGGAACAGGGCTGGTTGCGAGTTGTACGTGGGATTGTAAGAGAATCGCCCGAACAGGCTGTCCCGATCGCTTATGCGGTGATCCAGGCGAAAATCGTAGGTCGTGCTGTTGTAGGCTTTGTTGACGTTGTTGTTGTAGTTAGCGCCCAGGAACCCGGGAGGTCCGGCATTCGGCTGCGGCCACAGCTTCCAGTATTTCAGGGCAACCGGATCGAGCTGCGTCGGCGGAATGACGATGCCGCCCGGCTGGTCGCTGAAGTTTCCAGGATTCGCCAATTCAAAAGCGGTCGGCGTAAAGATCAGGCCGGTGGGCACGCCCTGGCGGATTCTCAAAGCCTCCACGTCGCCGAAGAAAAACGTTTTGTCTTTCTTGATCCGGCCGCCGAGAGAGCCGCCAAACTGGTTCTGCCGGTACGCGGGGCGAGGAACGCCGCTGAGATTGGAAAAGAAATCGTTCGCATTCAGCTTGTCGTTGCGCAAGTACTCGTAGACACCGCCGTGGAATTCGTTGCTTCCCGATTTCGTCAGCAAATTGACCACGGCGCCGCCGGCCCGTCCTACTTCGGCCGGATAGCTGTTGGTGTCGACCTTCACTTCCTGGATCATGTCGATCGACGGGCGCATGAGAATGGTGAATTGCTCGCGTTCGTTGTTGTCCATCCCATCGATCAGATTGTTGTTGAACACTTCATTCTGCCCGTTGGCAATCACGTTGGCCGTTTGCCGGCGTTCGTCAGGCCGAGTGCCGCTCAGAATGGAATTCGACGGTCCCGCAGCCACGCCCACCGTGCTCTGGACCAAGGTGACGAAATTGCGGCCGTTCAGCGGCAGGTCCTGCACGGACTGCGCGCTCACGACGGTCGACAACGTGGCCGAGTCGGTTTGCAAAGCCGGACTTTGGGCGGCGACTTCCACCACCTGCGTCACGTCGCCGACCTGCAATTGCACATTGGCGCGTGCGCGGTCACCGGCCGACACGGACAAAGTCACTGTGGATTTCTTGAAGCTGGGCGCTTCGACCGAAATTGTATAAGGCCCGGGTTGCAAGAGGTTAAAAACGAAATCGCCTGAACCGTTCGTCGTTGCCACTTTGACGTCGTTCGTAGCTGTGTTGACCACGGTGACTCTCGCATTGGCGATGACCGCGGCGCCCGCGTCCGTCACTGTCCCGAGAATATCGGCGGTATTCACCTGCGCTCGCGCGGCGCCCGCGAAGAAGAAGAAGATGCTCGCGAAGAAGATGCCCGCGAAGAAAAAGCTCGCTGCGAGCGCGCACACTGATACCCTGCTCCGTACAATTGTCCTCATACTCACCCCTTTAATCTCACTCTTGCCGCCGGAATGGACGGCACTCATCTCCGCCGCAAAAATCACCCGTCGGCGAAGCATGACCCAAACCTATAAGCCCAGCAATGAAGCCGATCCTACAGCCCGTTATGAATGTGGTTGATTGCGCGAGAACGGAGTCAACGGTCTCGCGGCCGGAAGGAACCTCGCGGCGGACCGCGTGGTCCGACCGAACTAAATCCTCATACTCACCCCCCCTAATACACCCGACGTTGGCGACTTGCAGGAGCGAAACTGTCGCTTTCACCTGCGACAGATTTGGATGAATCGTACTCCAGGATTACAAATCTGTCAATGGGGTTAATGAAAAGCGGACGTGGAAACCCGGCCACGGGGCGTGCGCCAAATAGCGCAGGGCGCGGCGGAAGAAATGGCCCGGCAATTAAATTACAAAATTCGTCGCTTTATCCGGTTATTTCAAATGAACGGGCTGTGTGAACGCGCCATTTCCCGCCGAATCCCACGCCGCCATGCGGACCCATTTCTTGCCTGCTGCATCGAACGGGATCTGAAAGCGATGGCTTCCGAAGGGTGGGAGATCCGTCGCGGAAATGATTTTCCGGCCGGTTGTATGACCGTCGCCCCATACCAGCTCGACGAATTCCAACGGGAATGTCCATTCGACCTCAGCCGAGTAGGTCCGTTTATCCCCGGAGCCTTCGATACTGGAATTTCTTAGCAGCACCTCGCCGCTGGATACGAAATAATCGCCCGCGCGCATCGCGCGAACCAGCGGCGACCAGTCTTCATCGAACCGAGGAACGGCGGGCAGCTTCACATAGTTCACGATCAACTGCGGAAATGTCTCATCGTCCGGATACTTCATGTACGTGTCGCCTTCCGCGATCATGTACTTCGGCCCGGCGCCCCAATTGTTCATATCGTCCAGCACGCCCATGCAGCGCGCCTCGCACAGCCGCTTTTCCGACTGGTCCACCGGCAGCGATTGATACGACCCTCCCAGAAAGCGGTCGCTCAAGAAGTGCGCTGAATCACGAACGGCATCCGGATACCCTGCCGAACCTTTGGTTCGCGGATGTGCCTGCCACATCAATCCATTTTCGCGGCGCAGCATTTCCAGTTCCTCGGCCGCCGATCCGACGTGATAGACCTTGCCATAGGTCGGATCGTTCTCGGTCGCCTGCTGATCCTTGGTGCGCGTCAGCGACCAATACACCGGATGCGGCATGAAGCTGATGTAGTGGCCTCCGAACGTGTTATCCGGCTCTTCTCCGGGTATCAGAAGAAAACCGCGATCGGAAAAACGCCGGCAGCCATCGAAATAGACTTTTTGCTCTTTGAACCGGACGGGGCCCGGATCGGTGGGATGCGAATCGGAATGAAAATCGGCCAGGATCGCCATGTTGATTCCAAGCCCACGAAACACCTGGAGCCAGCTCGGCTGCATGTCCATGGTGCCCGCGTCGGTCAACGCTTCGTTGAAATGCATGTGGAAATGGCTGACCAGGACCTGATATCCCGGCATGCTCTTATAGCGATCGTCATGCGTGAACGCGAGCACCGCTTCCTGCGTGGCGCGGCTATCTTCCGGACTCAGATAAAAGTACACAGGCATTCGCTGCCACGTTCCCGGCGGCGCGTTATACAGCGCGAAGTTGTTGGTGTCGTGCCGGGCCTCATTCGCGCGCCGGTTCCACACTTCGTCGGAGACGCCGTACGGCTTATACGGCTCTTCGCGATCGGCTTGCCGGACGCCGACCGCGAACGAGTTCTCGGTATCCTTCCGGTAATACACAAACCCTAAATTGGTCTCGATTTCGCGCGCGAAAAAGAACTTGTGCGACGGCGGGAAGAAGGCGAGCGATCCGCCGCCGGTCTCCACGATTGCCAGCCGATTGCGAGCTTTCAGGCCGACCGGGTCGCTGTTAAGGCTGCCACCGAATGCATACTGCTGCCACTCGCGCGCGACATCGCGCCAGACCACGCGCGTATCGTTTCCAATCGCCAGCCCCTTCACGCCGCCTACGTACTTGTACGCTACCGAAGGCTCTTCCGTCTTGGCGATCGCTTCCTGCCGCAGCAGATTGGTTCCCTTATATACGGTGTATCGCAGGCTCCCGGAAAAAATCCCCATGCTCAGACCCGGGAATTCGACTTCGACCCGCGCACCATCGGTCTTCACGGAACAATTCGCGGCCTGAAATGTAGCCTTCGCATGACGAATCTCTTCCGGCTTGCGCGGCAGATCCATGTTTGTATTGGGAGCGCCGGGAACCATCAGCGGCGCATCCCAGAAGGCGAACCATTTTTCGCGCTCGACGACCTCGGGCGTGAACTGGACGCCGAGCTTCCTCAGCGGCGCCATCTGCTGCTCCGAGAGACGCCGTTTGCCGCTGGTCACCTCATATTCGGGGACGAGATTGCGCCCCAGAATGATCCATTGCCCGCCGCTCTTTCGCGCGGCAAGTTCCGCGACCGTGGGCTGGCCTTTCTGAATCCGGAAGGCCGCGCGAAGTTCCTGCCCTCGCGCACCGGCCCAGGACAGCTCTAAGGCGCCATTCCGCAGCTCCGCGCGCAACCCATCGATCGACTTGTATTCGCGCAGATCGCAATTCAAACTCTGTCCGACAGCGATGGATGCATATAATGCGACAGCAGCAGAGAGATAAATTTTCAAGGCCGCCTCCCGATACATTGTGGCTGAATGCTCTAGTAAGGGCAAACGTCGGACGACGCTGCGGCTGACTGCGATAAGTCCTACGACTTCGGCTCGATGTTTCTGACTTCGACTCCCGCATGAAACTCAGACCCGACTCGCACGCAATATCGCACCACGCCGTGAGCCACCGATTGTTTCAGATGAACGTCGACGTCGGTGGAAAGCGGAAGAAACGACGGCACGCGCAGCCCCAGCCCGCCTTTGGAAATATTGCGAATGCGGACCGGCGCCGGTTCCGGGCTGATCGAGCTGGTCACGTAGGCGGGATGATCGCAGGCGAAACGCGGGTGGCTTCTACGCTCCCCGGCTTCTACGTGTTTGCTGATCTGCTCTTGGATGAATGCGTCGGATAACTGCATTGCGATCTGACTTCAGTTTAGCGTCGCAGGCCGGCGTAGGATAGCTCGGAACCGGTAATAAATCCAGGATATTCCCAAGTATTTCACCTGAGGCACGGCCGGATGACCGGCCCGCGTTAGGATGACTAGATGGAGACCACGGCAGAGCCATCCTGGGTGGGGCTCAAGGACGATGAAATGCTCGCGCTGCGGATCTGCGATTTGGGGGTCCGCATCGAAGCGAGTGAATTGGAGCCGAGAATCGGACAACTCTATCAGGAACTGTCCGCACGGGGCGTCGAACTCCGGCCGGATTGCTACCTGGGCGACGAATGGTTCTCCCCTGAAGGCATTCCCGCCATCGCGATTCCGTTTTATCTCGCGCATCCCCGCCTGAAGAATCTGGAATCGCATCAGATGCTGGAAGTAGAAGGAGGCACGGCCGATTGGTGCCAGCGTCTGCTTAGGCACGAGTGCGGCCATGCCATCGATCACGCCTACAAGTTTTCCTCGGTGCCCCGCTGGCACGAGATTTTCGGAAGTCCCGAAGCCGAGTACACGCCGGAAACGTATCGCCCGCATCCCTACAGCAAGAGCTTCGTCCGCCATCTGCCGAACTGGTACGCGCAGGCGCATCCGGACGAAGACTTCGCCGAAACTTTCGCCGTATGGCTGGCTTCGCCCCCGGAAGAATGGCGGGAGCGTTATCGCGGCTGGAAAGCAATCGAAAAACTGGACTACGTAAACACGTTGATGCAGGAGGCGAAGACCACCCCACCGATCAAGAAGCGCCGCCGCATATCGGAAGCGAGCCATCTTCGCAAAACCCTCGGCCGCTATTACGCAACGCGGCGAAAACTCTACGCCGAAGATTTTCCCGATTTCTATGATGCCGATCTCCGAGCGCTTTTCGGCACGGGCGAGCCTTCCGGGGAATCCGCTGCGCGGCTGATGCGCAAGAATCGAGCCGCGTTGATTCGATCGATTGTGCAGTGGACCGGTCAGCGCAAATACACGGTGAGCATGCTGGTGCGCAAGCTCATCCGGCGCTGCCAGGACTTGAATCTGCCGGCGCCTCGCGATTCCGTGCGCCTGCACTTCGAGCTGGCTGCGTACCTGGCGGCGCTGGTGACCAATCACCTGCACACCGGCCGCTTCAAGAGGTCGGTTTAGCATGAAGATCCTGATCCTCTTCGACGTCGCGCGGCGCACCAATCCCGACGAGACGTTTTCAGAAACGCTGCTTAAGCAGGAAGATAAGCCGACGGAGGCGGACGTTCTCGGATGCTTGAAACGCCTCGGCCACGATGTGGAGACACTCGCTGTCTACGACAACGTGTTCGCCATTGTCGAGAAGCTCAAGGTGTTCGCGCCGGATATTGTTTTCAATTTGTCCGAGTCCTTTCATCACGACCGCGCGCACGAACCCAACATTCCAGCGCTGCTCGAGCTGATGAAAGTGCCGTACACCGGCTCCGGTCCGGACGCGCTGCTACTTTGCAAAGACAAGGCTCTGGTCAAGAAAGTACTCAGCTATCATCACGTGCGGTTCCCGCACTTCGTGGTTTCCGATCGCGCGCGTCCGCTGCGAAGGCTGCGGCGATTTATTTATCCCGCGTTCGTCAAGCCTTTGAACGAAGAATCCTCGGACGGCATCAGCCAGGCGTCCTTCGCGCGCACCGAGAGCGAAGCCATTGAGCGCGCCCGTTTCATTCATCAGAAGTTCGAGTGCGACGCGCTGATCGAAGAGTACATTGAAGGCCGTGAGCTGTATCTGAGCGTGCTCGGGAATAAGCGCCTGAGCGTATTCCCTCCGCGTGAGATTTTCTTCGAGCAAATGCCCGACGACGCTCCCAAGTTCGCCACCTTCCATGCCAAGTGGAACGATTCGTATCGCAAGAAGTGGGGCATCAAGAATGCGGCCGCGGGGCCCCTTCCCGACGACATGCCGGAAGAACTGGGTAAATTGGCGCGGAAAATTTATCGGTGGCTTAAGATCCGCGGATTCGGGAGAATTGACGTCCGCCTCACACCGAAGGGGGAAGTGTTTGTGATCGAAGCGAATCCAAATCCATCGCTAGCGCAGGACGAGGATTTCGCCAGCGCAGCCGCGGAAGCGGGTGTCACCTATGACACGCTGATCCAACACATCTTAGATGCCGCTTTCGTTTAACGGAAGCGATGGTTTTTAAAACTTCCAAAAATTGAAGCGCCAGACTTTGATGTTTTCGGTGAATCCACTCGCATTGGGTCTACGTCTACAACAGTGCAAGGTTAGTCAATAAGATTTGGCAGCGTGGCGGCGGAACCGGCAGGTCTCTCGTTCGAGCGTTGCCAGATGCGCGCATCCGGTTTTTCGTGTAAGCCGAAGTGGATACAAGTGTGTCCGGACGCCGGAACGATGAAGCCTTGCGGGAAAAGAGACTGGCGAAAGGAAAAAAATGAAAACTAAACTAACTGTATTAGGGGCGCTGCTGACTCTCGGAGTGGTGGCAAGTGCACAGGAAAATCCGCCGACACCGAAGTATGAGGTCGGCCTGAACTACACGTACACACGCGTGAATCCGGGCGGAACGCTGGGGTCGTACAACGCCAACGGCGGGTCCGGTTACGTCGAGTACAACTTCAACAAGGTCTTCGGCCTGGTTGCCGATCTGGGTGGAAATCGCGTCGGTGATGCGAATGGATTCCAGGTCAATAACACGAGCTTCGAATATCTCTTTGGACCGCGGTTTAACTGGCGTCATTCGCGCTACACGCCGTACGTGCAAGCTCTCTTCGGCGGCGAACGTTATTCGAACGCGTACAATCCAAACGCGGCGAATCCGAGCCTCGGCACCAGCCAGAACAATTTCGCGGCTGCGTTCGGCGGCGGTCTGGATATCGCGATTTCGAATCATATCGCTGTGAAGCCGATCCAGATCGAATACCTGACCGCTCAGGTTCCGACCGGCGCGAACAATCTGAACTACGCGCAAAACAACTTCCGCTACTCGGCTGGCGTTGTGTTCCGGTTCGGATCGAAGTAAGCGTCTAAAAGGTGGTTGAGGGCGGTTCTGTGCGGTTGTGTTATCCATCGCCGGGCTTCTTCCGCCCCGCGGCCCCGCTCGCTGGCGCGCGCGGTTCGGTGTCGATGTTGCGTTATCTATCGCCGCACCGAGCCGCGCACGAAGTAAGCGGGGTTTCTTCCGACCGCAGACCCGCTCGTTCGCGCGCGCGGCTCGGAGTCGGTGTTGCCTTATCCATCGCTGCACTGAGCCGCGCACGAAGTAAGCGGGGTTTCTTTCGACCACGCGGACCCGCTCGCTGGCGCGCGCGGCTCTGTGTCGGCGTTGCGTTATCCATCGCCGACTCTGAGCCGCGCACGAAGTAAGCGGGGTTTCTTTCGGCCACGCGGAACCGCTCGCTAGCGAGTCCGTGTGAGAACGCGATTCCACCCGGGGAGGAGGGCAAGCGTTGGGCGTGCTTGCCGGGCACGTGTATGTTTCGGATGCTTGTTAACCAGCATCGGGGACTTGGGTTAGGGTGTATCGAGCGGGAAACGGGTTAGCTGGGGCGCTGACCGCTGAACAGTCGGGTTAGATTGTAGGCGGTGGTGGCCAGAGTCCATTCGATGCCTACCGCCGTCAAGCCA
>Ga0070731_10000923_pt1 | contig 33580 bp, 37 predicted proteins | sample Coa_R1_2_FD_66448 | JGI IMG/M metagenome (GOLD analysis project Ga0070731, IMG submission 66448) | Surface soil microbial communities from Centralia Pennsylvania, which are recovering from an underground coalmine fire - Coalmine... | ecosystem: Environmental > Terrestrial > Soil > Unclassified ... | reverse complement strand
GTCGTCGCGCGCGCTAACCCTGACGCAAAGCGTCTTCGGCATCGCGCTCGAAGTCGTACCTGAGTTTTTCCACCGATTTGAATTCGTAGCCGCCCGCGCTCGTGTATTCGACGAGCAGCCGGTTGCCCTTCCAGCACGCCAGCCGGTACTCCGACCGGGACCGGAAGATCACCTCGAACAGCACTCCGTCCGCCAGCACCACGCGTTCCTGGAACATATGGCTTTATACACCATAGCCGACATCGCGTAAAATGACCTTTCCATGGCCTCCAGGGACACTTTCTTCAACCTTTACCGGCACGGCTTCGCGCGCGTCGCGCTGGCGACGCCCGTGGTGCGCATCGGCGATCCGATGGCCAACGCCGAAGCCACCCTCGCCCTCATGCGCGCGGCCGCGAGGCGGAAGGCGATCGTCGCCGTGTTTCCCGAGCTCGGCCTGTCCGCCTACAGCTGCGAGGACCTGTTCCACCAGCAGGCGCTGCTGAAGGCATCGGAAGAGGCCCTCGCCTGGCTGCTCGCGCAGACCGGGAACCTGCCGCTGGCGGCATTCGTCGGACTGCCGGTGGCGGTCGACGGGCTGCTGTACAACTGCGCGGCGCTGATCTGCCAGGGCCGGCTGCTCGGCGTGGTGCCCAAGACCTACCTGCCGAACTACCGCGAGTTCTACGAATTGCGCCAGTTCACGCCGGGCGGCAGCAGCGTCAGGGAAATTTCCTGTGCGGGACGGGACGTGCCATTCGGGCCGCTGATTTTCAAATGGAAGGAAGAGCCGAGGCTCCGCCTGTTCGCGGAGATCTGCGAAGACCTCTGGGTACCGGTGCCGCCCTCCTCCTGCGCCGCGCTCGCCGGCGCGACGGTGATCGCCAACCTCTCGGCTTCGAACGTCGTCATCGGCAAGCACCAGTACCGCAAGGACCTCGCCGCCAACCAGTCGGCGCGCTGCATCGCCGCCTACCTTTACAGCGCCGCGGGCTCGGGCGAATCCACCACCGATCTCGCCTGGGACGGGCACGCGATGGCCCACGAGAACGGCACCCTGCTCGCCGAGTCGCAGCGCTTCTCGACGCAGGCCGGGCTGACCTTCGCCGACCTGGATCTCGAGCGGCTGGAAGCCGACCGCATGCGGCAGAACTCTTTCGGCGAATCGATGCGCCGCCACGCGGCGGAAGTAGCGCGCTTCCGGTCGATAGATTTTTCCATGCCGTTTCCCGGCGGAAAAATTCTTCTCGACAGGAAAATCGGCCAATTCCCCTACGTACCGGACGACCCGGCGACGCGCGACGCGCGCTGCGAGGAGGTCTACCGCATCCAGGTCGCGGGCCTCGCCACGCGCCTGCGCGCCACCGGCATGAAGAAGCTGGTCATCGGCGTGTCGGGAGGGCTCGATTCGACCCAGGCGCTGCTCGTCTGCGCGCGCGCCATGGACGAGCTTGGACTGCCGAGGAAGAACATCCTCGCCTACACGATGCCGGGTTTTGCCACTTCCACGCGCACCCGCTCCAGCGCCTGGCAGCTGATGCGCGCCGCGGGCGCCAGCGCCGAGGAAATCGACATCCGGCCCTCGTGCATGCAGATGTTCAGGGACATGGGGCACCCCTACGCGAAAGGCCGCAAGCAGTACGACATCGCGTTCGAGAACGTGCAGGCGGGGGAACGCACCAGCCACCTGTTCCGGCTGGCCAACCATCACGGCGGCCTGGTGGTGGGCACGGGCGACCTGTCGGAGCTGGCGCTTGGCTGGGCGACATATGGCGTTGGAGACCATATGTCGCACTACAACGTCAACGTCAGCGTCCCCAAGACCCTGATCCAGTACCTGATCGGCTGGGTCGCCGGGTCGGGACAGTTCGACCCTGCCGTGAAGAAGGCCCTGGAGCGGGTGCTGGCGACGGAGATCTCGCCCGAGCTCGTTCCCGGCAACCAGAAGACCGAGGACACGGTCGGCCCCTACGAGCTGCAGGACTTCCACCTCTACTACACGCTGCGCTTCGGCTACGCGCCGTCCAAGGTCGCCTTCCTCGCCCGGCACGCGTGGCGAGGAAAATACGCCGACGCCGAGATAAAGAAGTGGCTGGGCGTCTTCCTCACGCGGTTCTTCCAGACCAGCCAGTTCAAACGCAGCGCCCTGCCCAACGGGCCCAAGGTCGGCTCGGGCGGTTCGCTCTCGCCGCGCGGCGACTGGCGCGCGCCCTCGGATGGCAACGCCTCGGTCTGGCTCGCCGACCTGGCGAAGGTCCCCGCCAAAGACTGAAAATCGGGGTCGAACCCCGATTTTGTTTTGCTATCCTCTTACTCTCATGGCAAAAAAATCCGGCAAGCCGCAATTCATTCCTGTCGACGCCGATGACCTGAAGCCGATGCACCAGTGGCACCGGCCGCTGCAGGCGCCGGGAATCACGCAGGTGGATTTCGAGGAACGCGTGGATTTCAGGCGGCTACACCGTTACCGCCTCGCGCGCACGCGCCAGTCGCTCGCCAAATCGGGCCTCGGCGCGATGCTCTGCTTCGACCAGCACAACATCCGCTACATCTCCTCCACGGTGATCGGCGAGTGGGCGCGCGACAAGCTGATCCGCTACTGCCTGCTCACCGGCACGGGCGACCCCTGGGTATGGGATTTCGGCTCGGCGGCACGGCATCACAAGATTTATTGCCCGTGGCTGAAGGAAGACCAGGTGCGCGCGGGCAATCCCGGCATGCGCGGCGCGATCGGGCCGAGCGTCGGCCTGTTCGAGGCGGCGGCCAGGGAGATCAAGGACATCCTCGTTCAGGAAGGCGTAGCCGGGATGCCGCTCGGCCTCGACATGTGCGAGCCGGGGTTCCTGTTCGCGCTGGAGAAGGAAGGCCTCAACATCCGCGACGGCCAGCAGATGATGCTCGCGGCGCGCGAAGTGAAGAGCCGCGACGAAATCACGCTGCTGAACATCGCGGCGTCGATGGTAGATGGCGTCTACCAGGACATCACCGAGGCGCTCAAGCCCGGCGTCAAGGAAAGCCAGATCGTCGCGCTCGCCTCCAAACGCCTCTACGAGATGGGCTCCGACTGCGTCGAGGCGGTCAACGCCATCGCCGGCGAGCGTTGCAGCCCGCACCCGCACAATTTCACCGACCGCCTGATCCGCCCCGGCGACCAGGCCTACTTCGACATCATCCATTCCTTCATCGGCTACCGCACCTGCTACTACCGGACTTTCGCCGTGGGCCGGGCGACGCCGGCGCAGAAGGACGCCTACAAGCGCGCGCGGAACTGGATGGACGGCGCCATCTCCATGCTAAAGCCCGGTATCTCCACCGAGAAAGTGGCGAAGATGTTCCCGAAATCCACCGAGATCGGCTTTGAAACCGAGATGTCGGCGTTCGGCCTCAATTTCTGCCATGGCCTCGGCCTCGGCCTTCACGAACGGCCGCTGATATCGCGCCTCAACTCGTTCATCGAGCCCTACGAACTCAAGGCCGGCATGGTGTTCGCGGTCGAGACCTTCTGCCCGGCCAAGGACGGCGTGTCCGCGGCGCGCATCGAGGAAGAAGTCGTGCTTACGCCGGACGGCGCAAAAATCATTTCGCTCTACCCCGCACAGGAGCTGCCGGTCGCCAATGCCTGCTAAAAAATTGACCGTCGGCTGGATCGGCGCCGGCCGCATGGGCTACGAGATGGCCGGCCGCCTAGCCAAGGGCGGCGCCGACGTGCTGGTCTGGAACCGCACGAAGGAGAAAGCCGAGCCGCTGAAGAAGTACGGCGCCAAGGTCGCGGACGACATCTCCGAACTCGCCTCGCGCGACATCGTCTTCTGCATGGTGGCGACCTGGAAGGACGTGAAGCAGGTGGTCACGAAGCTTCTCGCGAAGGGAAAGTCGAAGCCGACAATGCTGATCGAATGCTCTTCGATTTCTCTCGAGGGCTCGACGGAATTGCGCGAAATTCTGGGCAAGAAGAATATCCAATACCTGGCCGCGCCGGTGTCGGGCAACGCCAAGGTGATCAAGGCGGGCAAGCTAACGTTCGTCTGCTCCGGGCCGAAGAAGGCGTACGAAACCGCCATGCCTCTGCTCGACCTGATCGCGGCGAACTCGAGCTACGTCGGGGAAGGCGAACTCTCGCGCATCGTAAAGATCTGCCACAACGTGTTCCTCGGCGTGGTGACGCAGTCGCTGGCCGAGATCACGGTGCTCGCGCAAAAAGCCGGGGTGCCGCGCCACGCCTTTCTCGATTTCATGAACCAGAGCGTGATGGGTTCCACTTTCACGCGCTACAAGACGCCCGCGTTCGTGAACCTGGATTTCGGGGTCACGTTCACGCCGCAGCTGCTCAGGAAGGACTTGGATCTCGGCCTGGACGCGGGCCGCAGGTTCGAAGTGCCGATGCCGCTTGCCAGCGCGACGCGCGACCTGATCCAGTCCATGATCGGCCAGGGCTGGACAGGGCAGGATTTCGCCACGCTGCTCCTGCAGCAGGCAGAGGCTTCGGGAATAAAACTAAAACCAGAAAACGTGGAGGTAGGAGATGGACTTTCGTAAGCTGGCGCTGGCGGCGATTCTCGCCGCATCCAGCGCCGCATCGTTCGCGCAGTACCCCAACAAGCCGGTGCACGCCATCATCTCGTTCACGCCCGGCAGCTCGACCGACATCGTCGGCCGCGTCGTGATGCAGAAGGTATCGGAATACTGGGGCCAGCCCATCATAGCGGACAACCGCGCCGGCGCCGGCGGCTCGATCGGCACGGCGGCGGTGCTGCGTTCGCCGCCGGACGGCTATACGCTGCTTATCGATTCCAGCGGGCATGCTGTGACGCCGTCGATCTACGCCTCGCTGCCCTACGACACGCTCAAGGACTTCATCGACGTGGTGCCATTCGCCGTGCAGCCAAACGTACTGGTCGTAGCCGCCAATTCGCGCTTCAAAACCCTGATGGACATCGTCAACGAAGCACGCGCCAAGCCGGGCAGCATCAACTTCGGCTCGGCCGGCGTCGGCAGCGGCACCCACCTCAACCTCGAGCGATTCGTCGCCGCGGCCGGGATCAAAGTCACGCACATTCCCTTCAAGGGCACACCGGAAGTGGTCACCAACATCCTGGGCGGTTCGGTGGACTGCTACTGGGCGCCGATTTCGGCCGCGCTGTCGAACATCAAGAGCGGCAAGCTGCGCGCGCTCGCCGTGAGCACGGCGAAGCGCAAAAGTTCTTTGCCCGACACGCCGACTACGGGCGAAGCCGGCATCAGCGGCGCCGACTCGCCACTGTGGTTCGGCCTCTGGACGGCCGCGGGCACGCCGCCGGAGATCGTGCAGAAGATCTCGGTCGACGTGCGCAAGGCGCTGGCTGACCCGGGCGTCAAGGAGAAACTCGCCAACCTCGGCAACGACACCATGGACATGTCGCCCGAGGAATTCGCCAGATTCGTGCGCGAGGAAATGGAAACCTACGCGGCCGTGATCAAGGCTGCCGGCATCAAGCCGCAATGAGACGCTAGCCGAGGTTCCACAGCCCCTCTTTGAGCGCCGGCGTCGCACCGGCGCCGTTTAAACGCGACGTCGCGTTGGGATTGGCGAGCTCCAGCGAACCGGCGCTTGCCGCGCCGCCGAGCGATCGATCGCCGGTGCCCGGCAAACCCCAACCCATCGTCCAGGAGCCGCCGTCGCCACCGAGATCGGCTTCGGAGAAGCCGGAATTGCGCGCATGCCAGCTGTGCATCGCGCTGTTCCACGCCTCCACCTCCACATCCGTCGGCGGCGGTGCGAGCGGCGCCTCTTCCCGGCTTTGACGGCGCTCCTCGAACTCGCGCACGGCGTCGGCATAGCGCTCGCCAAGATTGATACGCCCGATCTGCAGCAGCGGCTGGAAAAGACGCGGCATGTCGCCTACGTGCAGATCAAGCGAAACGCCCATCTGCGGCAACTGCGAATTCTGCCGGATGGCCGGGGCGGCGTCTGCCGCTTCGATTCGCCGCGGCAGCGGCTGAGACGCAGATGGTCCAGGCGGCGCATCGATACCGGCTGGCGCCGCCGGATCAGCGGTATGAGTGCTAGCTTCGGAAGCCGTCCGAACAGGCACTTCTGCAGGTGGTTGCGCAGGAACTTCCGCGGGAACTTCGGCGGCAGGCGCTCCGTCTCCCGTCACCTCTACAGTCAATGTGCTGACCGCCGCGGCGCCGCTCCGATCCACCGCGACCACAAGAACGTCATGGTTCCCTGAATCCGGCGCCGCCGGCGTTCCGGTGATGGTAAGCGTCGCGGCATCGAATTGCAGCCAGCCAGGCAATTTGTCACCGTCGGCCGCGAGCGCATAGTACGTCAGCGAATCGAAGCGGTCGGGATCCCCGGCGGCGCCTTGCGGCACGCGGAACGACATGCTGCCGCCCGGATCCACCGATACCTTGCCCAGCGAAGCCGTCATCTGCGGCGCGCGGTTTTCCGGCAGAACCGCCGCCCTGTCCTCGAGATCCGCAGGGCCCCAGCGCGTGCCGTCCGCGAACTCGATGCGCTCGATCGCGCCCTCGGCGGTGCGGCCGCCACGCAGGCGAAGACCGCCATCGCCGATCGAAAGTATGTAGTCCTGGCCCGTCGCAAACACGCCGATATCCGACGGCGCAATGCCGCCCGCCAATTCGAGCGCATCCGTGTTCCCGGGAGCAGCGTCGGCATCCTGGATCTCATCGAAGCCATCGCCGAAAGCGTAGCGGTAGGTGTTATCGCCTTCGCCGCCAAACAGCCAGTCATCTGCTTCGGTCCCCTCAACATCCACCCGCTCTGGCGGCGTGCCGGGAGGCACTAGCAGAGACTTGAGGTAGCCGTCATCCCAGACCGTGCCGTCTGCGAACTCGATGCTCAGGGGCGCAGGCACATCGGCAGGGCTGTCGACAAGAAAGAGCGTGTCTGCGCCGGAACCAATACTCAACTCGATCCCTGTGAGGGTCTCGAATTCTCCGCCATCGCCGTCGCGCGCGGAAATTTTCCGCTCGGCCGGGGCGATCGTGACCTCGCTAGGGGAAACGTCGCCGGTGACCTCGATGGCAACGCTGCCATTGCGCACCTCCAGAAGATCCGCCCCGTACCCTCGTCCCATCCGAATACGGACCATTCGATCAGGCGGCGCACTGGCCGTGTACGTATCGTTGCCCGCACCGCCATCGAGCAGGTCGCCTCCATCGAACCCCGCCAGAAAATCGTCGCCATCGCCTCCAATCAGTATGTCGTTGCCCCCAAAAGAGAAAAGCCGGTCGTTTCCCGGCCCGCCGACAAGGATGTCGTCACCGATTCCGGAACTGACAAAGTCGTCGCCTGCTCCAGCGTCGATGTAGTCACCCAATGCATCCCATATCGCGACCACATTGTCTTGACCGTCTCCTCCATAAATCGCGTCCTTCCCGTCGCCCGAGTCAATGTAATCGTCCCCGGCGCCGGCAATGACGGTATCGTCCCCTGCACCAGCGTGGATGTAGTCGTTTCCGATGCCCCCGTACACGAGGTCGTCGCCGCCGCCGGCAAACACCGTGTCGTTCCCCGCGCCCGCATCGATCCGGTCTGCGTCGCCCACGAAGCTGGTCGCAAAATCACTGGATATCGAAATACCCCCGATCCTGACCGTCGAAGGAGCTCCGAAACCTCCACTCGCCTGAACTGAAAATCCGGGGGGAGACGAATGCGACCAGAGCAAATCGACGATCCGGTTGACTGCGTCGTTGTTCGGATTATTGACCCCGTAAAACCCGGCGAGTATTCCGACATCGCCGCCGATCCAATCGTCACCGGCGCCGCCGAAAATTTGATCGCTGCCAGCGCCGCCGTCAATCAGATTTACCTCGGCATCTCCAAAAATCCTGTCGTCACCATCGCCACCCGCAAGCAGATCCCCTCCATCGACGCGCGCCGCGATCGCGGAATCATCCAGGTCTGTTTCCAGGGTATCGACGCTCCCTGCGTAGAGGACATCGTCCCCTCTCCCGCCTGCGAGCAAATCCCGGCCCGTGCCCCCTTCGAGAACATCGTTCCCGCTGCCGCCGAAGCCGGCATCGTCGCCGCGTCCGAGTTCGATGCAGTCGTCCCCGCCCAGGTAGTCCTGAACGAGATCGTGGCCGCCGCCCATGACGAAGTGCGTGTTTCCCGGCGTCCCGGGAAACTCTTCGTCCAGATCATCGCGATCCGGCGACGGTGCCGCCGGATTTACGGGGTTGCCAAACTCATCCGCGCCCAGATATATGAAATCGCCCAGGAATTCCGTCTCCGTGGCGGGAATTGCGGCGGCCTGGCGCTCGAATCCGTTGGCGAGATGAATCCCCAAATCGCCGTCATGGAACCCCTCGATGCGAAGCGACCCGTTTACGACGAGGGTGCCGCCAACGGACGGATTTCCATCGAATTCGTAACTGAACTGTCCATCGCCGCTAAGGTATCGCCCGCCCTCCTGGCCAGCGCCGCCAGTAAGCAGAGTGGCGCCTGCGAAAATCATTCCATCGCGGTCTACAATCGTGTCCGCGTCCAGCAATGCAGAAAAACGGTATGCGTCGTTGCCGGACCCGCCCTCGAGGCGGTCCGTCCCTTCTCCGCCGACCAGCGTGTCGTCGCCCGCGCCGCCGATCAAAGTGTCGTCGCCGGCGCCGCCCTCCAGATAGTCGTCGCCGTCGCCGCCGTCGAGATGGTCTCCGCCTGCCCCGCCAAACAGGCGATCGCCACCCGACAGCCCGGCAATACTCTCGCCGTCGTCCGGGGATTCCGAACCGAAAATCACAGTGCGGTTGTACGCAACGCCACCTAGGAACTGCTGCAGCCTGCCGCGATCGGAGAGTGCCGATATCTGGATCGCGGCGCTGCCCTGAATGCCATCGAGCTTCGAATACAGGAGCCCGGAATCCATGTCTCGAAAGAGAATATCGTCCGGCGTGCCGCTCAGCCCGAAGTGCCGATCCACCAGATTCCCGTCCAGTTCCGCCGCCAGCCATTCTGCGCGGCTCGCCATCCAGGCCCCGGAAAAGGAATCCGCGAACCCGGCGTAGTCCGCGCTCTTCACCGTAAACGCGTTCAGCTCATGCAGCGCATAGCGGACCGAAACATCCGACGCCGCCATCGAAGCCAGCTCGGCCGCCGACTTTCCGGCCAGAGATGCGATCCTGTAGTCGAGCCCGGCTTCACGGCCGTCGAGCATCTGATACAGGTTCTGGTAATAGTTATCGCGGGCGGTGAGATCCGAGGCCTCTCGCGCGATCAGCGTCGGCAATTCACCATCCCCCAGCGCGCTGCGCAGCGCATCGAGCGTGACCTCCAGGCTGTCCTCGGGATACGGCGAGGCTGCGGCCAGGATCCGGCCAATCTCCGCTTCGCCGGTCGTCAAACGGGGCGAAAGAACGGAAAACGCGTCATAAAGCGCAAGAGAGTCCGCAAGAGGAATGATCGAATGCTCGTGCAGCCGACTGCCGGGTTCCGTGAAAATTCCGATGTTCTCGCCCGGCTTGGACCAGATTCTGGAAACCAGTTCGTTTCCCATCGCCGCCGACAGATTCGTCACCCGCGACGGCTGTATCGGAGGAATACCCAGCCACCGCAATGCCAGCTCACCCTGCGGTCCGATCCCGGGTGCGTTGTAGGTAAAGACCTGATCTGCAACATCCGGGAAGAAGCGCCCGAAAAGCAGCGCAAGGTGCCCGCCAAGGCTGTGGCCGGTCACGATCAGGGGCGCTCCTTGCGGAATCACGCTCAGCCCGGAACCCGTCAGGGAGGGCAGGCCCTTGTCCAAAGCGAGTTCGCTTCGGAGAGCGGCGGTTCTCGCAGCGCTGAATACAAGACTGGCTGGATTGACAAAAACGCCGACCCGCATCGACTGCAGGACGGAAATTTCCGAATCGGAATACGTTACCGATTGCCCCGCCGGGGTCGTCAGTTTCCGGTAATAGCGGTAGAGCGATACAAATTGATCGCCGGCAAACCCCTGGAGTCCGATACGCTGGATATCTTCGCCGACGTCGGCCAAGTCCTCCGTCCCGCGGATACTGAGGACGTATCGGTTGGTTGATCGATCAAAGAAAACGCTGGCGGAGAATCCCGTGGGGTCGTTGGGTTGGTGATTCCGCAATTCCAAACCCAAGGGTGTTGACGATTGCGAATCAACGCCTAACAACCTCTCCGCCTGCGTCGACGTGAAATCGCCTTTCCCCGCCTCCGTCAATGCTTCCTCTGGCGTCTTAGGGATGCCGAAGAATGCATACGCCCCCTGCGCAGCCAATGCCCAACGCGCTAAATTGCTTGCAGATGCTGGCATCATCTATCTCCCTAGACCGCTCCTCGACGAAGTGCTTGGATCAATTGATTCGTATCAGATGAACACGTACCCCCATTTCCCAAAATCGGTCGCGCCTTTTCCTGCCACCACATACCTGCCCAGTTAAATCTGCTCTGGCGAGCAACAACTCTATTGTTGTCCGTTCGTTTAATTAGTACATCGTGACGCCATAGACGCCACGGAAGACGGTTGTTGTTTACAAACGTCAGACAGTAGGTACTACGAATTTTCTGTTGCACAGATTTAGCAGTGTGCCCATCAGGTGCCGCTGTATATCTCTTTACTTCCCCCGTCCTTCCTCTCGTCTCGACGCTTGTAAAACCAAATCCAAGAAGGTCTTTGTGCAACGTTACATATGGATAGTCGGCGCAAACCTCTTCCTGCGCAGGGATTCTTTCGAATATTTCTGGTCGCGTATTCTCACGGCAAAGGACTTGAAATTTGTAGTAGCCATATGGAAATTCCCAGAATGGAACGCCTACAGCAACAGTGCAAAACGCAATTCGACCAAGCCAACTAGGAATGAAGCGCGCAATCGCGGCAGCGATCAGCGCCCAAACTATTACGACTAGAAATAATTGTTCGGTATCGTTCATCGCTCTTTGAGAGCGTACTACCCGCTAAGAAAGCGCTCAACCGACGAAATATTGCGGCCCGTATCTTTTTGTCCTGCCTCGTAGGGAGATTTGGTGAGTATTTATTCGAAGGTCAAATAGTTGCGCGCCAATATTCAGACGTATTGCGTGGATCACTCCTACGACAGGAAATCAGCAATTCGATTATCAAATTGTCCTGAAGTCGGGCCGTAGCTCTGATTTTCGAGTTCCGCAGCAACGAAAACACCGAGGATCACAGAACGGAATACTCACGGACGTGAGTCAACCGCCACGCCAAGCAGGCGTTGTCTGGCGATGGCTAGGGAGTTTTCCTTTTATACGAAATCTGAGATAATCAGGCGAAGCCTGTCGCCTGGATTGACGATAGTCTCGAGAGGTTGCGGGAATTCCCGCCTGACGCGAGGAATGAAAGCGGTTATCAGCTCGAACGGGTTCAGCGCGGCAGCGAACCGAAAAACTGGAAACCAATGCCGTCAATCGGATTGGGAGTAAACGAGATCCGAGTGCGTATCGGAGGGGCATTCAGGGTGATCTACGTGGCGAAGTTTGTGGAGGCAATATATGTGCTTCACGTGTTTCAGAAGAGATCGAGGAAGACAGACAAAAGTGATATCGAACTTTCGCGGCGACGCTATAGAGCAATGCTTGCGAGAAGGATGCAGACATGAGTGAAAAAATCAGAATTACACGCGGCAGCGGCAACATTTTCGTCGACCTCGGCTTCGACAGGCTCGAAGCGGAGAATTTGAGGCTACGCTCCGAGCTGATGTTTCGTATCGAACAGTTCTACCGCAAGAGCGGCATGACGCAGGCGACCGCCGCCAAGACACTCGGCCTGACTCAACCGAGACTCAATTCACTTCTGAAGGGGCGACTCAGCCTCTTCAGTCTGGACGCGCTGGTCAATGTTGCCAAACGGGCGGGACTGAGCGTGCGACTGGTGATCAAGAAAGCTGCCTGACACAGTCTTTAATTTCCCCGAGGAGAAAATCATGGCAAAGGCATATTGGGTAACCACCTACCGTTCGATCACCAAACCCGACGCGCTCGCGGCGTACGCGAAGCTGGCGGCGCCTGCGATGATGGCTGCCGGCGGCAAGTTCCTGGTGCGCGGCAGTCCGGTGAAGACTTACGAGGCGGGGCTGAACCAGCGCACGGTGGTGGTCGAGTTCCCGAGCCTGGAAAAGGCGCTCGCGGCGCACGAGAGCGCGGGCTACCGGGCGGCGCTCAAGGCGCTGGGCACGGGCGCCGTGGAACGGGATATGCGCGTGGTCGAGGGCACGGAGTAAGTGCAGCCGGCCAGCCGGCGATGACCGAATCCGGCGCCACCTTTTCCCCCTGCCGCCGCTGGCGCTACCTGCTCTGGCGCCGATGGAATGAATCCAGGCCGGTGGCGAATTTTCTGATGCTCAACCCGAGCACGGCGGACGAGGTGAAGCTCGATCCGACCTGCGCGCGCGCGCGGGGTTACGCGGAACGCTGGGGCTACGGCGCACTCATCGTCACGAATATTTTTGCGTTCAGAAATACAAACCCCAGCCGGATGAAGGCGGTGAAGGATCCCGTGGGGCCTGGGAACGATGCGGCGATCGTGCGTGCGGCGCGGGATTCAGCGCTCGTGGTGTGCGCGTGGGGCAACCATGGCGCGCACATGGAACGCTCGGCCGCGGTGAGGAAATTGCTGGGGTCCGAGAAAATCAAGCTGCACACGCTGCGCGTGAACACGGGCGGCGAGCCGGCGCATCCGCTCTACCTGCCCGGAAAACTGAAACCTATTTCTTGGGCGGCTTGATGACGGTGCGCTCGATGTCGGGCTGCTTCTGCGGCGGCATGACGCTGTCGAGAAAGGGCCGCTTCTTGTTGCGGATGAAGCGCGCGATGCCCTCCAGCAGGAACGCGACCAGGGTCAGCGCCACCACCACGGCCACGGCGATGCCCCGCGGCGTTTCCGGCGCGCCGAGGACGACCGGCAGGATGATCAGCAGCGCCAGCGCGACGCCCGCCTGGATGATCGCCACCCTCGTGCTGCGCTCTTTTCCGCCGGGCTTGAGCATGGTCAGGCGACCCGATCAGCCAACTTTCAAGAGCTCTACCTCGAACCACAGCGTCGCATTCGGCGGGATCACGCCGCCGGCGCCGCTGGCGCCGTAGCCGAGCCTGGCGGGGATGGTGAGCTTGCGCGAACCGCCGACTTTCATGCCCTGCACGCCCTCGTCCCAGCCCTTGATGACGTGGCCGGCGCCCAGCGGAAACACGAACGGGTCGTTGCGGTCCTTGCTGGAATCGAATTTCTTGCCCTTGATAACACCGTCGGTGAGCCAACCCGTGTAGTGCACGGTGACGCTCCTACCCGCGACAGCGGCGTCCCCGCTGCCGACGACCATGTCGTCGATGATGAGACCGCTGGCGGTGGTGGTGGCTGGCATGGCTTCCGGCTCCTGGATGTGAAAACCCTGCAGATTCTAGGCCATACGCGCGCTTGTTTCCCGGCGATCCGCCCATACCTATGGATGGACGAGTACAACCCGCTCATATCCATACTTGGAACCGGGAGATTCGATGGAATTCTGGCACAGGAAAAAGCAGGAAGTAACCGCTGGCGGCGAAGGCGACACGGCGAACGAGGGCAAGCGAGGCCGGCGCTCGACCGCGCTCGCCGTGCGCCCGATCCCCGAGGACGCGCTGGTCCTCGTTCCGCTGCGCAACGCCGTGCTGTTCCCGGGCGTGATCTCGCCGATCACGGTCGGCCGCGCCTCGTCCGTGGCCGCGGTGCAGGAAGCCACGCGCAACCAGTTGAATGTCGGCTTCATCCTGCAGCGCGACCCGCAGGCCAACGACATCGGCCCGAAGGATCTCTACCGCACCGGCACCGCGGGCCAGGTGGTGCGCTACGCCGGCCAGGCGGGCGGCGCCAACCACCTCATGGTCCAGGGGCAAAAGCGCTTCCGCGTGCTCGAATTCCTCGAAGGCTGGCCGTTCCTGGTCGCGAGCGTGGCCTGGATCCCCGAGGCCACCGGCACCGGCTCGGACATCGAAGCGCGCTTCATGCAGTTGAAGTCGCAGGCGGCCGAAGCCATCCACCTGCTGCCGAACGCGCCCGAAGAGCTCGTCGAGGTCGTGCGCTCGATCGAGACGCCGGGCCAGCTCGCCGACATGGTGGCGAACCTGCTCGACATCAGCAACCAGGAGAAACAGGAGATCCTCGAGACGCTCGACCTGGGCGCGCGCCTGGACAAGGTGCTGGCGTTCCTCGCCAAGCGCGTGGAAGTGCTGCGCCTGTCGAAAGAGATCGGCGACAAGACGCGCAAGGAATTCGACGACCGCCAGCGCGAGCACGTGCTGCGCGAGCAGATGCGCCAGATCCAGAAGGAGCTGGGCGACGGCGAAGACACGGCCGCCGAAACCGAGGAGCTGAAAAAAGCCATCGAAGACGCGGGCATGCCCGAGGAAACGCTGAAGTACGTGCGCAAGGAATTCAAGCGCCTCGCGCGCATGGGCGAGAACTCGGGCGAATCCTCGATGCTCAGGACCTGGCTGGAGTGGATGACCGAACTGCCGTGGAAGGTCACGCCTTCCAGGGAGATCAACATCCAGGAAGCACGCGAAATCCTGGATGCGGACCACTTCGGCCTCGCCAAGATCAAGCGCCGCATCCTCGAGCACCTTGCCGTGCGAAAACTCAATCCGGAAGGCAAGGCGCCCATCCTGTGCTTCGTCGGGCCCCCGGGCGTCGGTAAGACCTCGCTCGGCCAGTCGATCGCGCGCGCCATGGACCGCAAGTTCCAGCGCGTGGCGCTGGGCGGCACGCACGACGAGGCCGAAATCCGCGGCCACAGGCGCACCTACATCGGCGCGCTGCCGGGCAGCGTCATCCAGGCGGTGAAGCGCGCCGGCACCCGTTCGGGCGTGCTGATGCTGGACGAGATCGACAAGCTCGGCGCGGGCGGCTTCCATGGCGACCCGTCGAGCGCGCTGCTCGAAGTGCTGGACCCCGAGCAGAACTCGAAATTCCGCGACAACTACCTGGGCGTGGACTTCGACCTGTCGAAAATCATGTTCATCGCCACCGCGAACGTGCTCGACACGATCCCGGGGCCGCTGCGCGACCGCATGGAGATCATCCAGCTTCCCGGCTACACCGAAGAGGAAAAGGTGCAGATTGCGAACAAGTACCTGGTCAAGCGCCAGCTGGAAGCAAATGGCGTCAAGCCGGAGCAGGTGGAGGTCACGGAAGAGGCCGTCAGGGCGGTCATCGCGGGCTACACGCGCGAGGCCGGCGTGCGCAACCTCGAGCGGGAACTCGGTTCGGTGCTTAGGAACGTGGCGATGAAATTCGCCGAGGGCGCGGCGGACAAGTTTGTCGTGCTGGAGAAGGACCTGCATGCCGTCCTCGGGCCGCGCAGGTTCGAAAACGAGATCGCGCTCAGGGCTTCGGTCCCGGGCGTGGCAACCGGGCTCGCCTGGACGCCGGTCGGCGGCGACATCCTGTTCATAGAGGCGAACAAGGTGCCGGGCACGGGCAAGCTGATCCTCACGGGCCAGCTGGGCGACGTCATGAAGGAATCCGCGCAGGCGGCGCTGACCGTGGCGAAGGGCTTCATCGACGCGCCGTTCGACAAGCTGGACATCCACATCCACGTCCCGGCTGGCGCGACGCCGAAGGACGGCCCGAGCGCGGGCGTGGCGATGTTCCTGAGCCTGGTGTCGCTGCTCTCGGGCAAACCCATCCGCTCGGAGGTCGCGATGACGGGCGAGATCTCGCTGCGCGGCCTGGTGATGCCCATCGGCGGGCTGAAGGAAAAAACGCTCGCCGCGCTGCGCGCCGGGATCAAGACGGTGATGATTCCGAAGAGGAACGAAAAAGACCTCGAGGACGTCCCCGCGGACGCCAAGGCCAAGCTCGAATTCGTGCTGCTCGAGCGCGTCGAGGATGCGGTCAAATGCGCGATCGGCGATTTGCCGGTCGCGGAAGAAAAGAAAGCGGCCTGAGATCGGGGTAACAACCCACGGCAGGACTCATAATCCGGGGATGGACCCCGCATCATGAACCTGCCGGAACTGATCCAGACCTACGGCTACGGCGCCGTCTTCGCCGGCACGCTGCTCGAAGCCGAGGCGGTGTTGCTGGTCGCGGGCTTCGTCGCGCACCGCGGCTACCTCGACCTTCCGACCCTGGTGGGCGTCGCGATCGCCGGCAGCTTCCTTGCCAACCAGATCTGGTTCTACCTCGGACGCTGGCAAGGCGCGAAACTGCTCGAGCGCTTTCCCAGGTACCTCGCTCCCGCGGCACGTGCGCACGAACTGCTCGCCCGCTACAACACACCCCTGATTCTCACGGTGCGTTTCATCTTCGGCCTGCGCACCGTGCTGCCCTTCGTCCTGGGCATGGGCAAGATCTCGACGCTGCGCTTCCAGGTTCTCAACTTGGGCGGCGCGGTCTTCTGGTCCGTCACCGTCGCCGCCGGCGGCTACCTGTTCGGCCACCTGTTCGAGCGCGCGCTGGGCGACCTGCGGCACTACGAGGAAGTCCTGCTTGCGGTCCTCGCCTGCGGCGGCGCCCTGTTCTGGCTCTACAGCCGCCGGCGCAGGGCCTAGGTACTGCGTTAAATGATATACTAAAGATATCTTCCAAACATAGCCTGAATATGCCCCGAAAACGTGCCGCCGCCAGAGCCAAGCGACCGTCGAGTAGCGGAATCCTGCTCCGATACCGCGAGAAAGATACGCCGTATGGGGTAACCCGCAGGACTACGACCAAGCTGGCCGAAAAGCTCGGACTGTCTGAGACACAGGTCGTCCACGTTGCGCTTGCCCATCTCGCCCGGCAGACCCTGCCGCGCTACGAGCCTGACGACGGTCCGCTGACGCAGGAACAGATGGACGCCATTGACCGGCTTCAGCCGCCGGGGAGAATGAAAGTCACCAAGCGCCTGTTCTGATGGCGGCAGGCGGCCAGGGCTGGTTTTCACCTCCCAGCCCGGGGGACATCGTCTGGTGCCGATTTCCCCAATATGGTTTGCCCGGGCCCGGACCGAAGGCTCGTCCTGCCCTGGTGCTCAAGGTCGGCGAAAGCAATGGCTTTCCCATGGTCGCCGTTGCGTACGGAACGAGCAAGAAAGTGGAGAAGCTCTATCCGGGGGAATTCGCAATCCTGCCCGCAGATCGCGGTGCATTCGAAGCTGCAGGCCTGAGCGAGACGACGAAATTCGATCTCGGCCACACGTTCGAGCTCGACTACAACGATACATGGTTCGCCGTCCCTCCTGGCGCAACCTATGGCCAGACGCCCAAGCTCGGCATCCTTCACCCCAGTCTCGTGCGCCGCGCCAAAGCCGCGCATGACGCCGCAATGCGCGCCTCACGCTAGCCATGCCCCTCCTCACCCTCGCTGATGCCCAGCTCGCCTACGGCGAGCTGCCGCTCCTCGACCGCGCCTCTTTCTCGATGGACGCGGGCGAGCGCATCGGGCTGATCGGCCGCAATGGCACAGGCAAATCCTCCCTGCTCGGCGTGATCGCCGGCGCCATCGCGCTCGACGACGGCGAGCTGCGGCGCAATACGGGCCTGCGCATCGCCTACGTGCCGCAAGAGCCGGCTCTTTTGACTTCTTCGAATGTAGAAAAACACAAACTCGAGGAATTCCAGCACCGCTTCAAGCTCGATCCCGACACCGATCCGGAAACCATGTCCGGCGGCGAACGCAAGCGCGCGGCGTTGGCGCTGGCTTTTGCGCAGCAGCCCGACCTGCTGCTGCTCGACGAGCCTACCAACCACCTGGATGTTGACGGGATTTTGACTTTAGAACTGCTGGCTTTAAAACAACAATCTGCAATCATCATTACTCACGACCGCGCCTTCCTCGATCGCGTCGCCACGCGCATCATCGAACTGGACCGCGGGCGCCTGCTGTCCTTTCCCGGAAACTATTCTTCCTTCGAAGTGAAGAAATCCGAGCAGCTGGCGGCCGAGACCGTCGCCAACCGCAAGTTCGACCGCTTCTGGGCGCAGGAGGAAGCCTGGATCCGCAAGGGCATCGAGGCGCGGCGCACGCGCAACGAAGGCCGCGTCACGCGCCTCGAGCACCTGCGCGAGGAGCGCGCCGCGCGCCGCGAGCGCACCGGCAACGTCAGACTCAGCGTCGGCAGCAACCAGCGCTCGGGGAAACTGGTCGCCGAACTCACCAATGTTTCGAAGTCGTTCTCCGGCAATCCCATCATAAAAGATCTGAACCTGATCGTCTCCCGCGGCGACCGCATCGGCCTGATCGGTCCCAATGGCGCGGGCAAGACCACCCTCATCAAGCTGATCCTCGGCACCCTCGAACCTGACTCGGGCACCGTGCGCCTCGGCACGAAGATCGAGCCGGCCTATTTCGACCAGATGCGCGCCGCGCTCGATCCCGAGAAGACCGTGGCCGAGACCATCGCGCCGGGCTCGGACTGGGTCGAGCTGTCGACCGGACGCAAACACGTCATGAGCTACCTGGGCGACTTCCTGTTCCCGCCGCGCCGCGCCCAGGCGCCGGTGCGCATGCTCTCGGGCGGCGAGCGCAACCGCCTGCTGCTTGCGCGCCTCTTCGCGCGGCCCGCCAACGTGCTGGTGCTGGACGAGCCGACCAACGACCTCGACATCGAATCCCTGGAACTGCTGGAGGCGGCGCTGCAGGACTACGCGGGCACCCTGCTCCTCGTCAGCCACGACCGCACCTTCCTCGACAACATCGTCACGCAGACCATCGCCGCGGAAGGCGACGGCACCTGGAAAGAGTACGTGGGCGGCTATACCGACTGGTTGCGGCAAAAGCCTCCTGTTTCTGATTCTCAGGAATCAAAAATAAAATCAACCCGGGAAAGGAAGAAAGCCAAGCTTTCCTACAAGGAAACCCGCGAACTGGAAGCGCTGCCGAAGGAAATCGAGGCGCTCGAAGCCGAGCAGCAGGCGCTCACCGCAAAGATGCACGCGCCGGAGTACTACAAGCAGCCGGCGAACGTCCTGCGCGCCGACCAGCAGCGCATCGCGGAAATCGAAAAACTGCTGCACGAAAAGCTCGAGCGCTGGGAGGCGCTCGAGGCCGGCGCTAAGGCTTGACGCTGCCGCCCTCGTCTTCCCATTCCTGGTGGGCCTCGACCTGCTCCTGCTTGCGGGTCACGGCTTCGGAAGGGCCCGACGGCGCGCCCCCGGGGATCAGCGCCCGGAAGGAATCCAGCCATTGGGTGTAGACCGCGGTAAACGGCGTGACGGGTGTGTTCATGCCGCCATCCTCCGCCCCGCCGCCGCGCCGGTCTGTGCGCCAGCACACGCGCCGGCCCCGGCATAATGCCCCGGTGATCGAGCAGAAAACCCTTGAATTCCGCACCCGCGGCCGCGGCACCACCGACATCGTCGCGGAGGTTCAGCATGCCGTCGCCGAAAGCGGCATCCGCAAAGGCCTGTGCACCGTGTTCCTGCAGCACACCAGCTGCCTCGCTCATCCTCTGCGAAAACGCCGACCCTGACGTGCGCCGCGATCTGGAAACCCTGCTATCTCGTCTGGCGCCGGATGGCGACCCGGCCTATGTCCACGATACGGAAGGGCCGGACGACATGGCCGCGCATGCGCGGTCGATACTCACTTCGAACAGCCTGACGATTCCGGTGGCTGAGGGAAAGTTGATATTAGGGACTTGGCAGGGGGTGTATCTCTTTGAGCGCCGGCATGCTGAGCATTCGCGGAGCGTTGTGGTGACAGTGATGGGGGAGTGTTAGCAGTTTGCTCCAACGTAAAACCAGGCTATAACCTGGTTTTCTTGACCGGAAACCAGGCCATAACCTGGTTTTGCGAGGGGCTAAGAATGCGGTACAACACTTGGCAACAAAGATTCCTGCCTATACGCAACCATTTGACTGCGAATACAGCAATCGATGGCCACGTATTCTTGTCTCATGGACCCGATCTGGAATACGTCCAGACCCAGCCCTGCGACAGGGTTTGGTCATTTATCGTATGCGACGACGGCAGAAAGCCGGCATGGTTAATCGCCGAAGGATTTCATATCGTGAATTTGATGGGGTACCTGGTAACGCGGAAAGCATTTGATCCTTCGGCGACCTATAACGTTCGGTACTAACTAATATAGTCAGCCGACCCTGGCGATGTAGTTGGTAGCGTCGAGCTTGCAAGTCGACGACAGTGCTCCACGCAGCGTGAAGAGAAGCGGCCGCGCTCGAAACTCAAACACTCGATACAAGTGATATTGTTTTCTTTGAGTTTCCGATACCTCAAGTTCGCTCCGCGACACAAAAAAAGGCGTATTAACGCCGTACTTTGTTGTCTTCACTTCTATTAACCGATCAGCCCCGGACTGCTCGAAGGAGAGCACGTCAAAGCCTGCTCCATCACCCCGCACCTTTGCTACATGTTCAATCTTCGACGCGAGATTTTCGGCACCTGCATGAATTAAGCGCGTTCGTTCAAAGTTGATAACGAATTCTTCGCCTGCAAGGCCCAGTGAACGATTGTTTGCTTCCCGCTCCAGATAGTTCACAGGAGTCGCGGAATAGCGCGCAGCGGGTGCGGCGGCCCGATTCTTAAGAGCCACAGGCTTCGGCGGCTCCGTAAGCGCGCTAAGGATGTCATCGACCGTCGGGACTATTGCAAACTTCTCGGTATCGGCAGCAGCAAGTTTTTGAATCACAGCATTTTCTGCCAACTGATCGGAAACAACCTCGAAAAGTAATCCTTGATAGTTCGAGCGAGGTTTGTAGCCGGAAATAAAGGGGAACCCGAGCTCGATCAAAATTGCACTGATATTCGCGTGCTTGAACTCTACAGATTGTTCAGACCTATTTTGAAGGAGAGGAAGCAGTTTGCGGCGACTGTCGGCCTTACTGTAGGGAGTGCTAGATAGCTCCGCACGAAGCATGTCGAAGTACGCTGCGACTGTGGCCTCAACCTCTTCTCTCGCCCACCCACCCGGCACCGCATGCCTCCGATTCAACAGATACACTGCGCTAGCAACGTAAGAATACCTACAAAATGGAATCGATGAACGTGTCTACTCTCCCATCCGATTACCCCCGCGAAATCTCCCGCGAGGCCATAGCTGCCCTGCCCATCTCCCGTTACGAGGGCGAGGTGGTACTGGTTGCGGCGCATCGGGAGATGGTCAGGGCGATAAACGACATCGGGCGCGAAAGCGTGGTCGGGTGGGATACCGAGACGCGGCCGGCGTTCAGGGTGGGCGAGGTGCACAAGCCGAGCCTCGTCCAGGTGGCCACCGAGCGCGCGGTGTACGTGTTCCTGCTGCAGAAGCTGGACCTGTCCGGGGCGATCCAGGAGATGTTCGCGGCACCGGGGATCGTCAAGGCCGGGATTTCGGTGAAGGACGACCTGCGCCAGCTGCAGATGCTGTTTCCGCTCGAGCCGGTGTCGGTGCTCGACCTGGGGAAGGTGGCGCAGAGCCACAAGATGGAGCAGACGGGGCTGCGCAACCTCGCTGGGATTTTTCTCGGCTTCCGCGTTCCCAAGGGCGCGAAGACGACGAACTGGGCGGCGCAGCGGCTGACGCAGCAGCAGATTACCTACGCGGCTACTGATGCTTGGGCGTGCAGGGAACTCTATTTGAAGTTCAAATCCCTGGGGATGCTTTGAATTAGCCAAGCATCGGTCAGGCGCTTCTCGCCAACCGGCTGAGATGGAACGCCGCCGCCCGAAAATCTTCCTCGCTCAGCATGTCTTTTGCGTTGGAGACAAACTTAGGTAGCGCTTCTGGATTTAATACCCAGACGTCCGAGTTCCCCTGCTCCTTCACTGGATTCACAAACCAGCCTGGAAACACGAGCACAGGTTTGACGTCATAGGTCTTGCTCGTGCCTTCTCGGAGCGTTTTAGCTACCCATCGTGCAATTAAGCGGGCCTGATCTACCGGATCCCGCGTGGGCTGAAAGCCATCCACCAGCAGTTTCTCTCCGTCAAAGCTCACCTTAGACCCGCGACGTTTGGAATATGTCTTCGTTTCAACGACAAAGATTCCCTGCCTGCAGGCAATCACGTGATCCACATTGAAATCGCTAGCCTTCACATCGTGAAACACCACTGCACCCGTCTCGCGTAGCTTGTCAAGAATTTCAGCAACGGCTCGCTCCCCGTCTCGACCCAGCTTGAGCCTCTGAATTTTCTTACGCAGTTGCAGAATTTTCAGAGTTGACCAACTCAGCAGAACGGCTGCAACCAATGTTGTAATCCATGGCCTCAGCGGTTCGTTGAGTGCGTAACGAATCCAGTCGTATATCGCGATTCCGATAAACGCCACACTTATCATCGCGTATGAGTCGTACTTCTCGCTCAATTGCAGGTCGATGTATTCCTGCAACGACTGCCCAGGGAGACGAAGCGGACGGTCTCTGAGCGGCGATTTCTTTTCGGACATGACGATAAATCCCCTCAGAAGAATCGTCTTTTAGTCTACCTCGCCATGTGCGAAGCACTGACGTAACCTACGGGGCGATTAGTAGTCGCTGTACTTCTTCATGCTGCCGCGCACCTTGTCGGCGGGATATTTGAGCGTGTTCTTCTCTATTTTCTTCGCCGCAGCGTCGAGCAGGTCGACGTCCAGTTTGTCGGCGAGGCGCACGAGATAGACGAGCACGTCGGCCATTTCGTCGCGCACCTCGGCAAGCTTCTCCGGCGTGAGGCGGCGGGATTGCTCCTCGGTGAGCCACTGGAAATGCTCCATGAGTTCCGAGGCCTCGACGCTAAGCGCCATGGCGAGGTTCTTGGGGGAATGGAATTTGTCCCAGTCCCGCTCGGCGACGAATTTTCTGAGCGTGTCACGCAGTGCGATCATCGGATTCCTCGAGTATTCATGCCTGCCACACAGCATAACCTTCCGCCTGCAGCGCGATGGCGAGCTCGACCTCCATGTCGCGCGCGGTGTCGTAGGGCATCGGGTTCGCGTAGGCGTAGAGCTTCGGCAGCAGGCGCAGGCCGTAGCGCTGCACGTAGCTGTTGGCCTGGATGCCGGCCTTGTGCTTTTCGAAGCGCTTCTCGGGCGTGAGGCCGGTGCAGCCGACGTAGACGCAGGGCTTGATGATGTCGCGGTTCGGGTTGGCGGCGCGGAAGCGCGCGTGGTTGAGCACGCGGCCGTCAAGCTCGATGACGTAGACGTTGTGGTGGTGGCGTACCCGGCGCGGCTTGGCGGGTTTCTTCTTGCGCGCTTTGGCCGCTATGCCCAAGGCTGACTAGTTACGCAGCGAGCTTGAGTGGAACGATTTTCGGACGCCGTTTCTTGGAAGCCTGCCACAGATCATAGGCCGATTGCATGCGCAGCCAGGACTCCGCGGAGCCGCCAAGCGCTGCAGCGAAGCGAATCGCCATTTCGGCGCTCACGGCCGCACGCCCGTTGATCACGCGGGACAACGCCACCCGCGACACGCCCAATCGCTGCGCGAATTCGGTAACGCTGATCTCCGCGAGGACAGTGTCCCGCAGTACTTCGCCCGGATGCGGCGGGTTGTGCATTCTGCTCATCGACTCACCCATCAGTGATAGTCCAGGTAATCCACCAGCACGGCATCGTCGTCTTCGAACGCAAATACCAGACGCCAATTGCCGCTGACCGAAACAGCCCACAAGCCTTTGAGCGAACCCTTCAGCGGGTGCATGCGCCACCCCGGCAGATCCATGTCTGCTGGACGGACTGCGGTGTCCAGTCGGCCGAGCTGCAGCCGAAGCCTAGGTGCGTGCGCGGCCTGTATGCCGGCCTTGCTGCCCTCGAGAAAGAAGCGCTCCAGCCCCTTGTGGCGGAAGCTTCGTATCACGGCGTAGTGTATAGCATGGCGATACAGTCGGCAATGGCTTTACGAACTTAACGGGCATAGAGACCGGGGCGTTGACCGCGCCGGTCAATGCGGATAGAAATCAAGCTTCGATCAACATAGGAGAACCCGCCATGACACTGCATCGCCGTGATTTTCTGAAAACGGGATCGCTGACGCTTGCCTCGATCGCGCTCGCCGTGCGCGCAGGCGCGGCACCCGCGCAGGCGAAAGCGGGCCCGCATCTGGACGAGGGCGACGCCCAGGCGCAGGCGCTCGGCTACAAGAACGATGCGACGAAAGCGGACAAGAAGAAGTTCGTCAACTGGCAGGCCGGCCAGAACTGCGCCGGATGCATGCAGTTCGACGGCAAGGCGAGCGATGCCTGGGCGCCGTGCAAGATCTTCCCGGGCAAGCAGGTGAACGCGAAGGGCTGGTGCGGGGCCTTCGTCAAGAAGGCTTAGCGCGCCGCCCGGTCTAGTTCGCCGGAAATTTTCGGGGCGTCACGATGCGGAAGGGCTGCACGCGCCGCGCGAGTTCCAGCAGCGCGTGGTCCTTGGTGACGAGGTACTGCGCGCAGGAAGCGAGCGCGAGCTCGAGGAGCTTCTGGTCGTCGGGGTCGCGGCACAGCGGCAGTTGCCTGCGGTCCGCTTCGGACGCGGTGGTGTCGATGCGGCGCGCGATGCACCGGGATTCGGCGATGCACGCGGCCTGCGCTGCGGCATCGATCGAGTGCCTGCCGAACGGATAAGCGAGCACGCGCTCGAGTTCGGCCTCGCAGGCGGCGTCGATGAAAATTTCCGCCCGCCCTTCTGAAACTTCTTTTTTCAGATAAAGCAGGGATGCATCGTTGAATACCAGCCAATCGAGCCAGATGTTGGTGTCGAGGACGAGGCGTTTGGACGTCATGCTGGCTAATTCTGGCATTTACGCGTAGAGTGCGGGCCCTCGCAGTTTTATTTCCCGGCAAGCTCCCTCAGGTCTGGCAGCGATTCCGGCCAACCTTAGGATCTCATGAGCTTCTCGTCGCTCGGCCTCGACCCGTCCCTCCTCGCAACGCTGACCGCGCTCGGCTATACCGAGCCCACGCCCGTGCAGCGCGAGGCGATTCCCGCCGCCATCGCCGGCGGCGACCTGCTGGTGTCCTCGCAGACCGGTAGCGGCAAGACCGCCGCGTTCCTCCTGCCCGCGCTGCAGCGCCTTTACACGGCTGCCGCGGTCCAGGGCAAGGGCCCGCGCGTGCTGGTGCTCGCGCCCACGCGCGAACTTGCGCTGCAGGTGCAGAAATCCGCGCACGGCTACGGCGCCACGCAGCGCATGCGCTCGGCGAGCCTGGTCGGCGGCATGCCCTACGGGCTGCAGCTGAAGCAGCTCGGGCGCGCGGTGGACATCGTCATCGCCACGCCGGGCCGCCTCAAGGACCACATGGACCGCGGGACGGTGGACCTCGGCCGCATCGAGCTGCTGGTGCTGGACGAAGCCGACCGCATGCTCGACATGGGCTTCCAGGAGGAGATCGACGCCATCATCGCGCGCATCCCGAAAGAGCGGCAGACGCTGCTCTTTTCGGCGACGCTGGAAGGCGTGGTCGGCCACCTCGCGCGGCGCGTGACCCGGAACCCGAAACAGATCACCATCGCGCGCGTGGCGGAAACGCGCCCCGACATCACGCAGCACGCGCTGGTCGCCGACAACCACGCGCACAAGGTGCGGATGCTCGATACGCTGCTGCGCGAGGAAGAGGTGGGCCAGACGCTGGTCTTCACCGCCACCAAGCGCGCCGCCGAGGATCTCTCGGTGGAGCTGCTCGGCAAGGGCTTCGACGTGGGCGCGCTGCACGGCGACATGCACCAGCGCGAGCGCAGCCAGATGCTGCAGCGCCTGCGCGACGGCAAAATGAAAGTGCTGGTGGCCACCGACGTCGCCGCGCGCGGCATCGACGTGCCCGGCATCAACCTGGTGGTGAACTACGACGCGCCGCGCCAGGCCGAGGACTACGTGCACCGCATCGGCCGCACGGGGCGTGCAGGACGCGCGGGCGTGGCGGTCACTTTCCTCGGCCACGACGACCGGCACCTGGTGCGCCAGATCGAGCGCTTCACCGGCAACACCGTCAGCATGATGGTGATCCCGGGGCTGGAGCCCGCCTCGTACGCCAGGCGCGAAGGCAGGCAACGCCGGGGGTAATTGCGATTATCATCGCGGCACTTCCCTGGCCGGAGAAACGGGGCGATGGATCGGCTGTTGGCCTGGCTCGGCGGCAGGCTTGCAAAGTACCTGTCGGAGGTGCGGCCCGAGGGCACGCACCTGGCCACCTCGCCGCCGGAGAAGCTCGCCGGCGCGCTCGAGCCCGGCGACGTGCTGCTGATCGAAGGCAATACGCGCGTCAGCGTCGCCATCAAGTACCTGACGCAATCCACCTGGTCCCATTCGGCGCTCTACATCGGCGGCGCGCTGGGCGCGCCCGCGGCGGGCGAAGAGCCGAAGGTGCTGATCGAGGCGGACATGCGCGCCGGCGTGCGCGCCGTGCCGCTCAGCCATTTCGAAGGCCTGCACACGCGCATCTGCCGCCCGGTGGGCCTCGCGGACGAGGACCTGAAGAAGGTGATCGATTTCGCCGTGACGCGCATCGGCGAGGCCTACGACATGAAGAACGTGTTCGATCTCGCGAGGTTCCTGTTCCCGACGCCGCCGGTGCCGGCGCGCTTCCGCCGCCGCCTGATCGCGCTGGGCAGCGGCGACCCGACGCGCGCCATCTGCTCGACGCTGATCGCCGAGGCCTTCGGCTCGGTGCGCTACCCGATCCTGCCGGAATACGTGCCGCCGGAAGCCGGCGAGCACGCCGACCTCGCGCAGGAGGAGATCCTGCGCATCCGCCACCACAGCCTGTACGTGCCGCGCGACTTCGACATCTCGCCCTACTTCGACATCGTCAAGCCGACCATCGCCCACGGCTTCGACTACCGCAAGCTGCACTGGGCGATGTGACGGGGAAACCCGTGTAGCGGATCTACTTTTTCAGTTCGCCGGCCGCGTGCAGGCGCGCGAGGTCCGAGGCGCCGCCCACCAGGGTGCCCTTGACGAACACCATCGGGAAGGTCGGCCAGCCGGTCCACATCTTGAGCGCCGTGCGGCGGCGCCAGCCCGAGAAATAGCTGCCGTACTCCAGGTACTTGTAGGGAATGTCGTGCATGTCGAGCAGCCTGCGCGCGTGCCTGGGATTCGGGTTCTGCCGCATGCCGACGACGACGATGTCGTTGGCCGCGACCGCGTCCCGCACCTCCCTGACGATGTCGGCGTGCAGGCTGGTGATTTTTTCCCGGATGGCGGGATGGATGCGGGATTCGTCGAGGATCTGGCGGGGCATGTTTTTCTCCTGGTCGGGCATACTATCGCTTAAGGAGCCGACCGCATGAAGCATTCCGCGATCCTGTTTCTTTCCGCCGCATTCGCATTCCTTGCCGGCGCCGCCCTGGCGGCGGACCAGCCCGAGGCGGTCTACGCGAAGTACCACCGCGCCGTGATGTCGAACGACATCGACGAGATGCAGAAGTGGGTCGTCGCCGCGCGGCGCGCGGAACTGCAGGGCGCCTCCGCCTCGACCCGCTCGGCGGCGCTGACGCTGGCGCAGTACATGGTGCCGCGCGCCTACGCGGTGCAGCGCAGGATCGTGAATCCCAACGGCCGCGCGACGCTGATCGCGACCGGCGGCTGGGACGGCGGCCACCGGACCCTCGACACGGTGTACGGCACCATCAAGCTGATGCAGGAAAACGGCGAGTGGAAAGTGGACGAAGCGGCCTGGTCGGACCAGAAGCCGGAGATCCTGCTGACGCCGAAACCCGCGCCGGCCCGCGCGGCGGACAAAGGCGCGGCCAAGGGCGCGCCCGCCGGATCTCCGGCTTCAGGCCCGCCCGGGCACAAGATGGGCGAGGCAAAACCGGAATGCGTCTACAAGCCGGTGATGACAGCCGAGGAAATGGAACGATGCCGCTAAAGCGGCATTGGTGGGGAGCTGCCCTGAAAAGCGGCTAGCGCTTCTTGTATTGCGGGCGGCGCACCGGCGCCGCCACCGGCCGCTCGTCCTTGTGGCGGAAGCTGATGCGGCCGCGGGTCAGGTCGTACGGGGATATTTCCAGGCTGACGCGGTCGCCCGCGAGGATGCGGATGCGGTGGCGCACCACTTTGCCGCCGGCATAGGCCAGCACGCTCGCGCCGTTGGTGAGCTCGACGCGGAACTGCGTGTTGGGCAGGACTTCCTGCACCACGCCTTCCATTTCGAGCATCTCTTCTTTTGCCATCCACGAATCCTTTGTTTCCGGGGGGCAGCAGTATAGCTCAGCCTCGTCCGCCGGTCGCCCGGTAATGCATAGGGAACATCTTCTGCACCACCGGGCCGTCGGAGGCCCAGGCCTTGCAGCCGTCGATGAACGGGGGTTTTTCCTGCGACGCCGACGGATCGGCCTGCGGTTTCCAGCTGCCCATGGTCTGGAATGCGACGGTGGCCGCCGGCATCAGCAGTTCCGAAATGTGGGTGCAACCCTTGGTGCGGCCGACCGCCTCGGTCACCGCCTTCCTCCAGCCGCTGCCGACCTTCGCGCCGATGAGCCCCTGGTAGCCCGGCGCGACGCTCGGACAGACGTCGTAGGGAGCGTGGTTGGTGGTCACCTCGATCGCGCGCACCGTCATCGTGCGGTCCAGCGTCAGGCGCAGCTGCATGTCGTGCACGGGCGCGCCGGCCGGGCGATGGCCGCGGAACGGTTCTTCCACCGCGTAGGTCTTGGTGTCGACGATCCGCGCCTCGATGTCGTAGCGGCCGTCGTCGCGCTCGTAGCCTTCGCATCTGATGGTGCGGGTGTGCAGGTGCTTGCGGGATACAGGTTCTGAGAGGCTCATCGGATTTTCCTTACCAGGCGCGCGAGGCGCGTTCTACGGTTTTTTCGACGTCTTCTTCGAGGTAAAAGCCCCGCTTCACGAGGTCTTGCGCGGCAGCCCGGATTTTCGAAAGGAAGGCGTTTTTATCCTGATACCGCTCCGCCAAGGACGGACGCGGATCCTTCGCGGCCTCGCGCTCGGCCGCGGTGCGCGCGAACGGCAGCGCCATGCCGTCCAGGTAGCACAGTTCGCCCGCGGCGCCGCCTTCGGCGCTGCGCAGCGACCAGCCGGTGGTGGTCGCCGCCGGCACCAGCTGCTCCGGCATGCGCAGGCCCGCGATTTCGTTGCCGTCGGCGTCTATCGCCGGCACCAGCACCTTGTAGCGGAACTCTTTCGGCGCCGGCGGCGCGGTATCGATGATGCCGTCGGCGAACCGGTCGCCGTAATCGAATTGCAGCAGCGGATTGGGCGAGCGCGGCGCCGTGAAGGTGAAAGTCCCGGACCCCGGGATCGCAGGCCACTTGAGCGCCGACGGCGGGACCAGCGTGCCGTCGGCGATGCGCGGGTAGACGCTCGCGGGCGGCGGCGTGTCGCTCTTCACCCAGCGGTCCAGCGCCAGTATGAGGGCGCGCATCGCCGGGCGCGGATCGACCACCACGTTCGCCGGCGCTGCGCAGACGCCCTTCGGCATGGTCGGCGTGATCACGTGCTGGGTGCCGGCGAAGTGGTAGATGCGCACGTTGTCCGGCAGCACGATGTCCTGCTCCCCCTTCGGGTCGGTGGTGTTGAGCGAATGCGCGCCCTGCCAGTACTCGGTCGAGCTGACGGTCTGGATGATTTTCGGGCAGGTGCCGGTCCTGCGGCAGCGCTCGAGCAAGCCGTCTTCCCGGCGGCTCAGCGGATCCCGCATCTTCTCGTAGGCGAACGGAAAAGCCGCATCCGGATAGCCGAGCGAGCCGTAGCCGATGCTGTAGATGCGGTTGGGCTGCGCGAAGCGGTAGTTGAGGAACAGGCGCGCCGAGGCGATGTGCGGATTGATGCCTTCGAAGACGATGCGCAGGTCCTCGGTTTCGTTGAAGCCGTTATAGAGCATATCGCGCAGGAAGCGGCCGCTCTGCGAAGTGCCGTGCGCGAGCGCGACCGCGATCTTGTGGCGGCCGTCGGGACCGAGCGGGTTGGCGGTGCCGTACCTGTCGCTCTGCTGGTAGCGCAGGAACGCGATCCAGTCGCGCGTCGCCGCGTAGCCGATGCCGGCCACCGGCGGGTTCCTGGCGCGGTAGCTGAGCTGGTACAGCGCGCCGGAGCGGAACGGCGTGCCCCGCGGCAGCAGCGTGACGGCGCCGTCGTCGAGGAACTCCCAGGCATCGGCGTTGATGGCCACGGGAGTGGCCTCGTTGCTAGTACGCACCGTGAGCCGCGCCTTGGACTTGTCCAGCGTGGCGGCGGAAAAGGACAACCGCGCTTCTCTCTGCTCCGCGTCATTGAACAGAAATTCGTCCCACACCGGCTGCTCGATGCCAGGCGCGTTCGGCACCTGCAGGCGCAGGATGCCGGGCACGGGAGGGAAACTGCGGGCATTCCCGGGAATCCAGCCGCTCCACACCACGGTGAAGCCATTGCGCATGAGAAAGCCGTCGCCCGCGCTCGCCGGGGTATCGAGCGCGTTGCTCGCCGGGGTATCGTTCAGCAGGTGGATGACGCGTTTATTGCCGCGGTTGTTGACGTCGTAGAGCAGCGTGCCGTTGCCCTTCATCGGATCGGCCGGGCACAGCAGGTCGAAATCGGCCGAATATTCGATCTTGCCGCGCTTGTTGCGCGGCGCGCCGCGCGCGTCGACGATGCCGCGGTTCGTCGGGTGGGTCGGGTCGAGTTCGCCGTAGAAGCGCCCGGTGACGCGCACATAGGGACCGGTGGCGCCAAAGGACTTGCCGCCGGCAAAGGGCGTCGTGGAGGTTATTTCGAGGCGCGTGACCTCGGCCTGCGCGCCGACCGCCAGCAGCGCGAGGAAAAAGCTAAAAAGCGAACGCATTACTCAGATCGCCCGCCTTCTCCCGTACGCCCGGCAGCGGCTCCAGACCGAAGCGCAGCGTGATGAATTTCAGGATCGACGTCGTGTCGTAGGTGGTCTTGTCGATGTAGCCGCGCTTCGCATACGGCGAGACGATGATCGCGGGAATCCGCGACCCCGGCCCCCAGCGGTCGCCCCAGCCCGCGCCCGAGGGCGGCGGCACGTGGTCCCAGAAGCCGCCGTTCTCGTCGTAGGTGACGATCACCGCCATCTTGTCCCACTGCGGGCTCTTCTTCAGCCGCTCGAGCAGCATCGCGATGTGCTCGTCGCCGCTAACGACGTCGGTGTAGCTCGGGTGCTCGGTATAGCGGCCGGCAGGCTTGAAGAACGCGACCTGCGGCAGCGTGCCCTTGTCGATGGCCGCCAGCATCTCCGTTTCGTCCTTAAGATAGCGCTCGCGGTCGGCAGTGCCGGGCGCGAAGCGCGCGTAGTAGTTGAACGGCTGGTGGTGCGGCTGGAAGTTGGGGCTGGTATCGGAGCGGGTGTAGATGACCGAGCGCTTCACCTTCGGATCCTGCCGGCCGTCGGCGAGCGCAGCGTTCCAGCCGCCCGAGTACCAGGCCCAGGAAATGCCCTTGGCGGACAGCGTGTCGCCGATGGTCCGGTTGGTGTACGGCGTCGCCGGGAAATGCGTCGGGTCGGCGAGGTCGCGGCTGCCGGCAGGGGCCGGAGGAATCCCGCTCGGCTGGTACGGCGGCTGCGAGGTATTGACCAGGTAGCCGTCCGGCGAGGCGCGGCCGTCGAGCAGCTGCACCGGGCCGTCGAGCGCCGAGGCCGGCGAGCCGGGCGCGGTTTTCAGCCGGCCCTGCCCGTCCAGCTGCGCCTTGACGAACTCGGGCGCACCGGGGTCCGCGGGCGTGCAGGCGCACACCAGCCACTGATGATTAAGATAGGAGCCGCCGAACGCGCCCATGAAGAAGTGGTCGGCGAGCGTGTACTCCTGCGCCCATTTCCACACCTTCATCTGCGAGCCGTCGAAATAGCCCATCGCCCAGCCGCCGACATTCGCCATGGCGGCGAACATGTTGTTCCGGCCGCCGTTGATCTGCTCCCTGTTCTGGTAGTACAGGTGCCATGGACTGGGCAGCACCTCGTTCAGGCGGCCGTTGATCGGCGGCGCGTCGATGCGAAACGGGCCGTTCGGCAGCTTCTCGGTGGCGAGGCGCGCGCTCGGCTTGCCGTTTTCCCAGGTGGGCGGCAGGTGGGGCAGCGGCTTGCCGCCGAAGTCGAGCTGGGTCTTCTGCTCAGCGGTCGCCTGCGCGATGCCCTCCGCGCCCGGAAACAGGCCGTAGAGGTGGTCGAAGCTGCGGTTCTCGGCATAGATGACGACGATGGTGTCGATGCGCGCCAGGTCTCCGGGGCCGCCGGCGCAGCCGGCGCTAAGTGCTGCGAGCGCGGCGCACAGAAGCGGCAATGTCCTGCCTCGCATGTCCCTCTCCTCTTTCGCTGTTGGCGCGGCCATTATCGGCTGACGCGGTTCCTGCCGCCACGCTTGGCGCGATACAGGGCCTCGTCGGCCGCTTTCAGCACCAGAGCGGGCGTGCCGGCCTCCGCCGCCGGCTCCGCGGCGCCGATGGAGATGGTGACCGAGAGCATTTTGTCCGGCGGCTGGCTGTCGGGGGCGCGGAGTTTTTCTCCCTTTTCCTTTTCCTTCGGCCGGCCCTCGCCGCGCACCGCCATGCGGTAGGCCTCCACCGAGGCGCGGATCGCTTCCAGGTGCGGCAGCGCCTCCGCCAGCGTGGCGCCGTCGAACAGCACGGTGAACTCCTCGCCGCCGTAGCGGAAGGCGCGCCCGCCGCCCCCCACTTCCGCCAGCCGCGCCGCGACCAGCTTCAGCACCTGGTCGCCGATGTCGTGGCCGTGCGTGTCGTTGAAGGACTTGAAATGGTCGACGTCGCCCATCGCCAGCACGTAGCGCGGCCCGAGGCTCGCCATCGCCTCCTGCAGCGCGCGCCGCCCCGGCAGGCCGGTGAGTTCGTCGTTGAAGGCGAGGCGGTGCGACTCCTGCAGCATGGCGACCAGCAGGATCGCGCCGGCCGCGGCGGTGAAAACGCCGAACGCCGCCCCGCTCGCGGCCCATTCGCAGGCGATGAAGAACGCCACCAGCGCGCCGGCCTGGCCGGCCGCGATCGGCGATACCGGGCCCTCCTTCTTGTGAAAATGCGGCGACCAGGCTCGCCACACCGCCGCGGTGAACGCAGTGCAGAAAAGGACGCGTCCAAGGAAAGGCGCGGGCGGCGAGCGCAGCAGCCAGTGCTCCAGTATCTCCTGCCAGGCCGCGCCCGAGAGCGCGTTGCGGCCCGAGGAGGCGATCCAGGCGACCAGCAGGATTTCGCCCGCGACGATGAACAGCCACCGGTAATCGCCGTGGTAGGACACGCCGCGCTCGGGCAGCAGCAGCGCGACCAGGACGTTGAGCGGCACCAGCACCACGATCGCGGTGTAGACCGCGCGCCCGGCGAAGCTGGCCGCGCCGAAGTCGAGCGCATAGCGGTAGCCCGCATAGGCGATCAGCAGCGACACCGTGGCGACGAACGCGCGTCCGCGGTTGAACCAAAGGCTCACCCCCGCCCCGGCGAGCAGCACGAAGTAGGCCCCCGCCTCCTTCAGTCCCGCGAGCGAGGGCGGCAGCGAGGGCCCGAGCAGGAAGGAAAGCGCAGCAACGGCGAGGATCGCGACCGGCACGAACGCAGGCTTGAGGGCGGCTGGCGCTTTGTAATTCACGTTACCCCCGAGACTTTCCGCAACACGACAATCAGTCGAGGAATATCTTCACTGGCGGTACGGAATAGCTGGAAATGATCAATTTCGCCGTACATGTGCGCAAGTGCATTGCGCTGGCCGTTGATCTGTTTCCACGGAACGCCGGCAACCGCTTCCTTACGGGCCTGGCTGATGTGGCGGGCTGCCTCCCCGACGACTTCAAGCACCCGCTCCAAGGCAAGCACGCGAAGGCG